>Ga0137409_10000477_pt1 | contig 43710 bp, 31 predicted proteins | sample CZODoug1_16funga_FD_122059 | JGI IMG/M metagenome (GOLD analysis project Ga0137409, IMG submission 122059) | Vadose zone soil fungal communities from Angelo Coast Range Reserve, California, USA - CZODoug1_16fungal (Hybrid Assembly) | ecosystem: Environmental > Terrestrial > Soil > Vadose zone...
TTCAGCGCTCAGAAGCTCCAACTGGTCCTGCCTGGGCCGATGGCCCAGGCTATTACATTTCGCGCCCTTTGGCGCTGAGACCGACGCCTAGAACTCGATCTCGAACTTGCCGCGCACAGAGGTGCCAAGGCTATTGAAAAATTCGCCGAAGTGCGAACTGCCAAGATTGTTCTGTACGTCACGTGGATTGAAATGATTCGTGATGTTGAAAATGATGGCGCCGGCCCGCGCTTTTTTATCGAAGTAAGGGATGGTGAAGCTTTTCAATATCGTAGCGTCCAGCGAGAGGAATGTCGGAAAGCGCGCGCGGTTGCGGGCGCCGACGAAATCGAGTCGATCGTTCACGAACGAGTACGGAAACCCTGACCGAATTTCCAGGCCCGGCATGACTGTGATGCCATACCGCGCTTTAACTTCACCATAGGCGAGGAACCGATGCGGTATGTCGAAAGGCAGTGTGCCGTATTGGTTCGCTCGCACGACAAATGCCGGGAAATCGCCGAGGAAATTGTCCGCGGTGTTTAAGCTGCCCCGCACTTTGGACCAAACATAGGAAACATTCCAGTTATGGAAGCGCTGGCTGTCATAAAGCGCTAGCAGTTGGAACTCATCATATCGCGACAAACCTCGACTCTTGAGAATCAGCAATCCTCCCCCATCTTTGGTCACCTTTGGAACAATGATGGGTTCGTTTTTCGTAAAACGATGGAGGTAACCGCCACGCAGCGTCAAATGCTTTGCCAGGCGACGATCAATCTGTAAGCTCCAGCGTATGCTGCGTGCGTCTCGCAAAGGATTCCTGATTACGTTCATGAACTGGCGCGGACCGTCGATGATCGTCCGGCCGTCGCGCGCGTAAGTGGTGACCACCCGCCCTGGGAAGCTTGTCTGCGAATCGATATTTAATCCGATGTTGCCAAACAACTCATCGTCGTCACTGAGATTTTCAGGCTCGAAGTACCGGGTCGATAGTGGACTACGATCGTAGAAAAGACCGATGCCGCCGCGAACAATGGTACGGTCGTCCTTAAAGGGAAGGTAAAGCATCGAGGCACGCGGCGAAATATCCTTGTGATGTGAGATGCTGTTGTGGTCCAAACGAAGGCCGCCATCCAACGTCAGGCTCTTGTTGATTACCCAACGATCCTGGATGAAGCCGCCAAACTCCAACAGCGGACGATTGATGGTGGTTGGACCAACGAAATCGATGCGCTGGCTAAGAGTTTGATCGCCACGCCTAATCTCAATCGGTCGGAAGTAAAAACGTCCGGACATTTTTGTATAATCGAGTTCGCCGCCGAGTTTGAGTGAATGCTGTCCCGCAAGCGTGAGCGTACGCGCGAAGTATTGTTCCTGCCATTGCCAGCGTTGGGCCGAACGGTGTGTGTCGGCGAAATAACTTCCGCGGTTTCCGTCAGGGACAAGAGTCAGTGGCCCTGACCCCTGGCCAAACACATCGAAATCGAATGTCTTGTACGCCAACAACGAGGTGAGGAACGACTGATCATGAAAGACAGCCTGCTCAGAAACTGAAAACAATGTTCCATGCTGCTTCGTGTTCGGGGTTGTTTCCTGGGGATTGAAAGTGTTTAGTCCGACGTAGCGTTTCTTTTCCGGGAAGAGCGCGCCCACGAATTTCAGCCGATTGTTGCTGTTTACGGTCAGATCGAATTGCGTGAAAGAGTTGAAAGCCTCAGACGTTGAGCTGTCCCGCGGGGCGGACAGGCTGGGCACATAAATACGTGAGAAGCGGTACTCAAACGACTGGAGAAAGTTAAGCCGCTTCCCGATCACCGGCCCTTCAAAAGTCAGACGGGGACGGAACGAATCGACTTTGCCGCCGATGATGTTGTGAAACACCGGAAAGACACGCGCCGCACGAAACTTGAACCGGTCGCCGCCTGACTTGGTTTCCAGATGGCTGGCTCCGCCGGTTGCTTTCCCAAACTCTGCCGAATAGGGGTTGTCCTCAACGTGAACGCTGGCGGCCGCTTCCAGCGGAATATCAAAAGCTAGATTGCCGTTAACGGGATCGGTGACATCCGCGCCGTTGACCGTGTAGGCGTTCTCACCGGCGCGGGTGCCTTTGATATGATCACCACCATTCGAATCTCGAATGATGCTGGGTGTGAGCGGTAGAGCACCCTGATAATTGTCTGCGCGTAAAGGAAGCTCTTCCAACTTCCTGGCGCGGACTGTATTGGACGTGGCTGTTTCTCCGGCGCTCAACAGTCCTTCTTCGTCACGGATCGTGACCGACTCAGAAATAGTGGCGGTCAGAAGGATTTCGACGACGAGTGTCGCGCCTGATGTCAGATGAATTTCATGGGTGACGAGCGGGAGCCCTTTGGCTTCGGCAGTTAAGGTGTAGGTCCCAGCAGGTAATTCGCGAAAGGCGAAGTTACCAGTTTCGTCTGAAACAGTTTTGAAGCTGGCGCTCGGTACGTCGCGGTTGACGAGAGTGAGACTGGCGCCGGGTAGTAACTCTGGACGGAGTGACGAATCGCCGGCAGTGGCGCTGACTGTGCCCTTGATGTTACCCGTCACGCCCTGAGCGCGCGCCATATAGCTCGTCGCCTGAAGAACGAAGGTGCAACAGAAAATTAATGCGAGTTCGCGCTTCGCTTTGATCCTGCCTGCGCGTTGTTGAGCGCGCGCGAACAGAGCACTGTCCATTTTAACCCTCAAATGGGGGAACGTGGGACGTCGGGATTAAATTGTCTCAATTGTGCCACTTCACCGGAACCTGGGTTGGGGAAACGCTAAATGGCGTACTGAATCCTGAAAGTCAGGATTCAGTCCCAGTGACCGATTCAGTCTGGAAGTGTCCAGCGTACCGCAGGTCTCAGTTGTATTCAAGAAAAATCAGGAAAAAAGACGGTCCGAAATCGCTGTTTTTGATCGGCAGAGCAGTGGTCCAAAACGTAACCATCATTCTGCATGGCGTAGCCGCGGTGGACCTTCACCGTCTTCACTGAGAGTCCAATAAGCGTTCCCGTAAGTCCGGTAGAGTGCTCAACATTGATCTCCCCGGCGAATAGCGGGTACTGGTGCAGTTTGACTAGTACCTCGAAGCCGATCGCGATCGCGTTCCTCACAATGACATGAAGTCAGTACCACCTCGCCGTAGCGGGTGGGTTGAAGCATTGCAGGTGCATAGAGTACAAGCTTTAGCTTGCGGCGTTGCGACGGCGACAACTTGAGTGTATGGCGCGCGGCAACCTAAAGGTTGTACTCTATACACCTGTAGCCTAGGCAATCGGCAGTGACACGGCCCATCCGCTACCGCGAAGTGGTACTGACTTCATGCCACCACCGTGAAGCGTTTACCTGTCGCCCTGCAAACGCCAGTTGAGAGCGGCCGCTTACAGACTCTTCAAATACTCCAACAATGCCTTCTTATCCGCAGCGGAAAAGTTGGTACCATAATTGTGGCCGCAACGGCTATTGCCGGAATTACGGGCCGCACAATCGGTGGTTTTCAGCGTGAAATTGAATTTGGTTTGCTGCGCTGCCAGCCCAACGTTCTGGATATCGTAGGCTGGGCCAACCATGAATTCGGCTACGCGTTGGCTGTCGGGGGTCAATAGCTCGGTCAACGTCGGCACCGAACCATTGTGCAGATACGGTGCAGCCGCCCAAATGCCTTGCATAACGCGCGACTCGTAAGGATATGGTCCGGTGGCGGTCGCCGCTTTTGGTCGCCACGTCTCTTTCAACTGGCTCAGACTACCGACATCGCCCACGTCCTCAGCGCCTTCAGCCTTGAACATCCCACCCAGTTGCTGTCTCGTGCGCGCCTCACCGTTTTTTACACTCAACCCAAGTGAGAAATAGTGCTGCAAGATCGAACCGCCCACCGATAGCCCCAATACTGAGAAAGCCGAGTCAACCGGTTTCAAGGGGGTGCTGCCAAAAATACTGGCCCCTTCGAGCACTCCGGTTTTGACTTGGGAGCTCAACAAATTGACTTCGCGCGAATCGGTGCCGACATCGAGAATTGGGGTAGCCCAGGTCTCATGGAAAAGAGAGCGAAACGCGCCTTTTCTAATGCCGTGGCAGTCTTGGCAGCTTTGATTACCGTGCGCCGCATCTTTCTGTTGGTACACCAGCGCACCCTTGGCAACCAGGGCTTGGTCCAAAGGCCATGGCCATTTGGGTGGGCCCAGTTTAGAGATCAGGTCTTCCAATTTGTTCAAACCGCGGAAGTTGCTCGAATTGTTTTTAACATAATTGATTCCCAGCAATCTCCATCTATCCTTGACCGGATGAAACTCTGCAAACACGCCAATGACTTCTCCTACATTGCGTGACAAGCCCAGAATACTGTTGCCATTGGCTGAGAAACCGGGCCATTGGGTGAAGTCCTGAATCCAGGCATTCCACAAGAATGGGTAGCGCACGGGGACATCGGCCAATTTAATGTTTTCCGGAATGATGTAAGGCGGTTGCAGCCCGATGTCTAAACCAGAAACGCGGTTGAATATCTCCGAAACTGCATCCAGGCGCGCCGGCCCCCACGGCGAATCTACCGGGAGCGAGCCTTTGACTATCGCGTGGTTGGGCACTTGCCAGGCAGCCACTTCCGCACGCAACTTCTTTTTGGCAGGCTGAGTCGGCACACCGCCCAGCACTTCGATTGCGAATTGATTGAAGGCGGCATCGTCATTGAGCACCTTGTCAACTGCTGTATCCAAGTCAGCCAAAAAACTTTGAAAGTCGGTAATCGCGGGGCCGCCGTCAATCCGGTAGGATGTCCCAGCGACATCAATCTGGCGCGTGTGACAAGCAGCACAGGTCATGCCAAGGTAGGTCGTGTTGTTACCAATATTGGTGGTAAACCCGACGGGCAACCCTTTTGTGCTGGCGGGATTGGGTAAGTAACCATATCGATCCAAATTGGCGGCCATGAAAGGTTCGCCGTTGGGTTGCTTCAAGGCATTGATCCATTTTAGCGGAATCATCTGCGAACCCTGATCCTGGCTATAGAATGCGTCCCGGTTTTTGTTATTCCAGTTGCTCCCCTGATCCAATGTTTTCGGCGCTGTTTGAGCGGTTGTTTGCGCAAACGGCGCGCAGCAAGCCAGCGTCACAATCACCCACAGCAAGGCCTTGATGGAAAGTATGGATTCATGTTTCTTCATTTGTCCCTCCAATCTGGGATATTCAAGAGGATTGAGATCCTAACCAGCGACAGCCCAAGGAGCGGGGCGACGGTGGCAAGTTCGTGATGTCATTGTAGTGATCTCAGTGACAGCAGATCACTCTGAAATAATCACAGCGAAAAAGTTTTCATTTCCACGTGCGAGGAAGAAAGAATCTTGAGAAGGAAACCGTAGTCTGTTCCCTGTTTTTCCATTCCAATCAGATTCGGTGAGGGTTCTATCACCCGAAGGAGCATTAGTCTGTGCGTTAGCACACATAACTTCGTTCAACAAAACGAATTGAAGCCGCGGCGACACGGGTTCGACTCCCGTACGGGACGCCACTTGTCTTCACCGGGAGATCGAAGGCGGTTGTCGGATATTTCTCTAACGCAGGCTGTATCTAAAAGTATCCTAAATTATCTACCACTGAATACTGCTCAGTGAGTTTGCGAAAGTGGTAGCCCATGGCTGCAAGCGCAATCCCCTGGGGGACCTTGTCGCGGTGGTCTGCAAGCACACATTTCATGTAGTGCCAGAACTCTGAGCGCGCGCCGTCTCGCACACCCAGACGAAGGGCAATGCGAAACACCGTAGCGACATCATTCAGCGAAAGTTTAGCCCATAACTTCGGAGCGCCGTCTCGGTTCAAATGAGCCAGACAGTCGAGCGTGCGCTGGTAGTATTCGGCTGGTCGATAGATCGTGCGCAGAATCGACTTGTAGCCTTCGACGAGGCGCGCCGCGTCCATCTTGGGGACGAAGTTCAACGTACACTCGATGCTGTTGCCTGTGGAATCAATTTCCCGTAGCCGTCCTTCTCGTTCAAGCCTGCGCCACAGTTGCGTGCCCGGCAAGGCCGCTAACAGGCTGACCATTGAACACGGGACAGCGCTCTGGCGAATGAAATCAATCTGCACGTCAAAGATGTCCTCGGGGTCGTGATCGAAGCCGACAATGAAACCGGCCATCACCTCCATGCCATAGCTTTGAATTTTCCGGATCGAATCGATCAGGTCGCGCCGTGTGTTCTGCCCTTTCTGAGTTTCTTTCAGACTTTCTACAACGGGCGTCTCGATGCCTACAAACACGCTGTAGAAGCCGGCACGCCGCATTAGCTTCAACATCTCCTCGTCATCAGCAAGATTAACGCTCGCTTCAGTAACAAACGCGAACGGGTAGCCGTGTCGCTCAGACCACTCAGCCAGGTCAGGCAGCAGTCGCCTAACGTTTTTCTTGTTGCCGATGAAATTGTCGTCCACGATAAAGACATTGTCGCGCCAACCGGCCCGCCACAACGCATCCAACTCGGCCAGCATCTGAGCGTTGCTCTTGGTGCGCGGCACGCGACCATAAATCTCGATGATGTCGCAGAACTCGCAATTGAATGGGCAGCCGCGAGAGTACTGCAACGCCATGGCGGTATAGAGTTTTAGATCGACAAGGTGAAAATCGGGAATGGGTGCCGCCGCAAGCGCCGGTCGCTCGATAGCATTGTAAATGCGTTTGGCTTCGCCACGCTCCAGGTCACGCACGAATTCGGGAAGAGTCGCCTCAGCTTCACCAATGAAGACGTGATCGGCGTCAGCCAATTCATCCGGGCTGATCGAGGCATGGGGTCCACCGACAACAACACGCTTCCCCCTGGCCTTGCTCCGTTGAATAACTTCCTCTAGTGAGTCTTTCTGAATGTGCATCGCACTTGCGAAAACGATATCAGCCCATTCGAGGTCTGCCTCGGTAAGCGGTCGCACGTTCATATCGACGAGTCGCTTCTCCCACGATGCCGGCAGCATTGCGGAAACGGTTATCAGGCCCAGAGGCGGAATGAGTGAGCGCTTACCCTGAAGGGAAAGGGCGTGGCGGAAACTCCAGTAAGTATCTGGAAACCACGGGTAAACCAACAGCACTCTCATGGCGGTTGTCCTGATCGTTGTTTGGTCGAAGGGAGCAGAGAGGATTTCGCCTGTGAACTATTCTAGCGTGGCAGCCATTGTGCGCATGCCGATTCTAGCTGTCTCTTATTCAAACCGCAACGAAGTTTGGTAACCGAGCCCAGTGGTCTGGAAGCGACACTGCTCCATCTCATCCCAGAGCAGCAGCTTACGCGCGAGCGCTAGCAGCGCTAGCGAGGCTTTTCCAACGTCTCAATCAGAAAGAGGATTTCGGCGGCCATCGAGTATTCCAAATCCGGTGCGTCGGCGAGGGTACGATCGCGACTGTCGGCGACGACGGCTTGAAGGGCGCTAATGAAAGTGCCGAGTGATCCGGTCGCGTTCGGATGGTCGGCGAGTTGCTGGAGCAGGGACGCGCCGGTGGCTGCGTCGCCGGCGAGCAAGGACTGGGTCACCGCGAGGCTGATGCGGCCTGCTCTTTCGTGGTTCTCGCCGCCGTCACGGCGATAGGCGAGGTAGCACGCGATGGCTTGGCGCTGCGCGTCCGCGGCGGCGGCAGGATTGGCGGCGTCCGTCTCGATGTCGGCGAGGATGGCCCAAGACGTCCACGGGAAGGTTGCGTGGCCGAACTGCGATTTGCATTCGATAGCCCGGCGAATTTCCTGCCGCGCTTCGTCCAAGCGGCGAAGCTTGCGCAGCGTACCGGCGATATTATTCCTCATCATGCCTTCACTCGCCGCGTCCCTAATCTCGACAAACTTATCTGCTCCTTGCCGATAGAAGGCAATGGCTTCTTCGGGGTGGTTGAGGGCATCGTCATACAAGTTTCCCAGTTGCCCCAACGTGCTCGCCTGCCCCGCGACATCTCCGAGCCGCACCATGATCGCGAGCGATTTCCGGTAGGCATCCTCCGCCGCTTCCGGCTGGCCCGCCTCCTGATAGACAATTCCAGTCTGATGCCAGAACACGGCGACGGTGCCCCCGCCAGGCTCAATTCCTCGAAGATCTTCGCTTCAAAGTAGCCCGCGGCTTGCGCGGAAGTTAAATGGAAACCGTTCAAACGGTTTCTGGATGTGTCGGCGCCAGGGTCACCGCGCTAAAGCCACGGTGCTAATGAAAATACGACATTCAAATCGCATCAGTACCGACTGGGGCAAGAGTAAACGTTTCAAAGGAGACTGATACTCCGAGCAGATTGACCTTGATGAAGTCAAACTGCAACCTTCCGCCTTTTGATCGGTCGTCCTGCAAGAATCCGATTTATCGTTTCTGGTGCGGTAATCATTGAGGTTTCGCTCGAGTTCCCTTCTGAAACCGAGTTGGCACGGCGCTCGCTAAAGAAACCGCGCTCGAACTATGAGCTTGCTCTTTTTCAATCATCACCGTCACCGATAAAGGCCTTCTCCGGCGAAAGCCGGGGCGGGCACACACTTACCAGCCTGCGTCCCGGCTTACCGGGATATGGCAGTGGGAGTTTCCGAAAGACTTTCAAAGAAAGCCTTTTCTGGGTCTCGCCGCGCGTTTTTACGCGTGAGAGTCAGATCATGTTTCTTTATCGATGGCGGTGATGATTTGTTTTTAATTTCAGACCAGTGGAGAAAATTCGCATGATCGCCCGCAGCACCCTTAAACGTTTCATTGCCCTTGCCCTGTTGGTTTCCCTTTGCTCAGCGTTTCTGTTTTTCGATCACAGCAAAGCGCAGGCGGCAACTACAACTGCAACTACATTCGATAAAGTTTCCCCGGACCTGCGCCAACTGATTCAATCAGGCCAGGGCAGCACTCGCGTGAAGGTTATCGTGCAATCCAACTCGTCATCGTCGGGTGGCGGGCTGTTAGGCGGGGGAGGCCTGTTGGGTGGATTGCTCGGGACCCTTGTGCAAACAGTAGGCGGTGTCGTCCAGGGCGTGTTATCACTGCTCAACATTACCCTCATCGAGACTCGAGCCGATTCGGTTGATGTGTTGGCGGCCGATCCGTCCGTGTCCTACATCTCGCTCGACACTCAGGTGCGCAGCTTCGGCCACGTCACCAACACCACCGGCACGCAACAGAGCCGCGCACAGAAAAATTCGCTGGGACTCAACTACACGCTCGATGGTTCCAACGTAAACATCGCCATCCTCGATTCGGGCATCGACACGACGCACAAATCCTTCACGGGCCAATTTGGCAAGATAATCTTCAGCAAAGATTTCACCGGCGAAAATCGCACTGACGATCCGTATGGACACGGCACACACGTGGCCGCGGTTGCAGCCGGCGTCGGCACGGCGACCAATGGCAGCTACGAAGGCGTCGCGTCCGCCGCAAACCTGGTTAACCTGCGTGTTATCAACTCACAAGGCATCGGCAGCGTCTCGGGTGTTTTGAAAGCGCTCGACTGGATCATGGCCAATCGCCAGGCCTACAACATCCGCGTCGTCAACATGAGTTTGGGCGCGCCGGCAATCAACTCTTACAAGAACGATCCCGTCTGCCAGTCAGTTCGCAAGCTGGTGAACGCGGGCATCGTGGTAGTGGCCGCGGCCGGCAACAACGGCAAGCTCACCACCGGACAAAAAATTTACGGCGCGATCCACTGTCCCGGAAACGAACCATCGGCGATCACTGTCGGCGCCAGCAACACTTACGGCACCGACGCTCGCAATGAAGATTCGATGGCCACCTACAGCTCGCATGGCCCAACGCGGAGTTTCTCGACCGACTCTAACGGCGTGAGACATTATGACAATCTGATCAAACCCGATCTCGTCGCGCCCGGTAACAAAATAATTTCCGCGGAGGCTGCCAACAACTACCTCGTGAGAACACACCCGGAGCTGGAAACCAACAACTACACCACCTCAAACATGAAACTGATGTACATGAGCGGCACCTCGGTGTCCACGCCAGTAGTGGCGGGCGCGGCGGCGCTGCTCCTCGAGGCGAATCCCAACCTTACGCCAAACATGGTGAAGATGATCCTGATGTACACGGCACAACCTTTGGCAGGCGTTAATACTCTGGAACAGGGCGCCGGCCAGTTGAATGTCGCGGGCGCGGTAGCGGTCGCAAAATTGGTGCGCAGCGAACTGCTCGGTTTAACTCCGACCGTCGGTTCATCCCTGCTGACGCAGGCCGCTCCCAGCCCGCAGACAACTATTTCTTCCTACACGTTTCCCTGGGCGCAGGGTCTCGTGCTTAATCACACGACGATAACCGGCACGAATCTGATCAATAAGTATCAGAAGAGTTATGGCAAGGGTTATCTGCTGGGCGATGGCGTCAACGAAGGAGCTTACTCGCAAAGTCTAAACACGAGCATGTGGACGAGTAACCTGTCGATGAGCAGCTACCTCATGAAGAGCGACGGCACCACGATGTTTGGCGGCGGCGTTTTCTGTCCGACCGGCATCATGCTCGGCGACGGCATCATGCTCACTGACGGCATCATGCTCACCGATGGCATCATGATCACCGACGGCATTATGCTCACTGACGGCATCATGCTCACCGATGGCATCATGATCACTGACGGCATCATGCTCACCGATTCAAGCACCGGCGACCCCACCACCAGCATGCACTGAGGCAGTGGCCAGTGGGCAGTGAGCAGTATGCATTAGCGACAGCTATGATTGCGGTTGCTGCCCACTGCCCACCGCCCGCTGCTCACCGCCTTCTGCCTCATCGTCTCCGAGGGAGCGGTAGCAGCATCGACACCCGCTGGCGATACACTCGATATGTTTCTCCATAGGAGCGCATCAGATCACGCTCTTCAAATTGAATCGCGACCAGGATGTAGGCAGTAGTCATGACGGCGAAGAACAGATGACCAAACGTCATGCGCGGCGCGCTCCAGAACGCGATGATGAACCCAAGATACAGCGGATGGCGGACCATCTTATAAAGGGCCGGCGATCTAAACGGTATGGCCTCCTCGCTCCTGCCCTTGAGGTAGTTGTAAACCTGCTTCAGTCCGAATAACGCAAAGTGGTCAACCAGATAAGTGGAAACCAGAACGCCCCCCCAGCCGATCCAAAAAAGAGCTTGCAGCAGCAGACGGCCCGTCGGGTTTCGCACATCCCAAACAACTGGTCCCATCGGCCGCCACTGCCAGAACAATAACAACAACAGCAGGCTCGCCAGCAGTACATAGGTGCTGCGCTCAATTGGCGGCGGAACAACTCTCGTCCAGGCGCGCTTGAACCATTGTCGGGCCATCACGCTGTGTTGCACGGCAAACAGGCTGAGCAGCAGCGCGTCAATGACCAAAGCCGGACTCAAGGGAGGATTTAGCACACCGGTATCGATTGCTTTTGGCACGAACACATTGCCGACAAAAGCGATCGCATACAGAAAGGTTCCCAGGAAGATCAGGTAACAAATCACCCCATAAACAAAAGCAAGGACTCGACCCATGGCTGAAATCTCCTTTCGTAGTTCAAAGGTGGGAGCAAAATTGACCGAATGTTGGAAAGATAGCCCGGTAGATGCGCGGAGAATATTACTGCTGGCGTTAAGCTGTCAATGTTTGTGTAGCGGTGGACGAACGTTCTTAGCTACGTTTGCGCTTTCATTTGACCGGAACCCGGTCCTGGAGCCTGCCTCGGTCTAAACAACATTCCGAGCCCTTGGTGCTGAGCGAATCTTCCAATTCAGAAATCTCGTCCACCCAGTTTCCCATTAAGTTGCGAGATGGTGCTTACTGCCAGCTGCGCATAGTCGTCCTCGCGTCTTCCGTCAGTCCTTACAAGATTCTTTTCATTTCCCGATACAAGAGTTCTTGCATCACTCACGATCAAGGTATATAAGTCGGCCGTAGATTCCTTGCAAGAGGTCTTGTAACTGGCAACGCTTAACTCGAGGAGCGTCGCCGAATGGCTTTAATTCATTACTTCTCGCTTTCCACTTAGGAGTACACACCATGAAACGAGCAGCTTTCCTATTCGCAACTCTTTCTATACTAGTCCTAACCTTCCTTCCAGTTGGCCGAAGCGCAGGCCACAGTTTTGGTTTTACCGGTCACGTCAGGATCGCTCCTCTGCCCCCTGCTGTAACACCACCATGCGACGAGAGTATTGACTCTATTGACAGTTGTTCGAACACGGGTTGCGGAGAGCTCGGAGACGCCCTACTAAACCAATCAAAGAACCGCTTCGACGCACCTGCCTCCGCTACGAATCTAACCTTAGATCAAATTCGCGCTCTTCATGAACCGCTCCACTGGGACACAGGTCAGTCGCGCACAACAATCCAGGGACCCGGTAAAGAAGGCTCACCAGTCGCCGTCAGTGGCTTCCTGCTCAGAGTAAAACCGGAGGGAGGCGAATCCTGTAACTGTGGTCTGACTCACAGGGTGGACACTGACGTACACTTCGCGCTGGTCTCGGATCCTGAAGACGGCGAAGAGACTTCAGTTACGGCGGAAGTGACGCCTCGCGTCCGAAAACATAGCCATCACGATTGGTTATTCAAGAACCTGAATGATTTCGAAGGTGACTATGTAAGGGTCAGAGGCTTCTTGATGTTGGATACGAAACACATCGCGCAGGCCCACAAACTACCGGGCGAGCGTACGAACCACAATTTGACGCGCGCCACGAACTGGGAGATCCATCCCGTAACTCAACTCTGGCGGTGCACAAAATCCAGGAAAGCGTGCGATAACGGCAAGGGTTGGGAAGAACTATAAAACTTACCCTCACAGACCAAAGCTATGAGTGCGGGCGTTGACGAGCTGAAGACGTTGACGCCTTGTGCTTATCCGCTTAGAGATAACGTGAACCGTCGCGAGTTCTGACAAAGCAAACTATCAACTTTGAAAATCAACACAAAAACCTTCTGGAAGACCCGCGCTAACCTTGGGTCTGCCAGGTAATCGCCGGAAACCGAGCGTTTCCAGTCTCCCTCTCTTTTCTGTTAAAGTTCATCTTCGTCTGCGTAGCAGCAATGGCTAGCTAATCGGTAATTCTTTTGCGGTTTCTGAGCGGATGCGGCCAGATTCCGAAGCGCCCGCCACTTGAGTTGCTGAATGACCAACCGCGGCCGCGGCGAGGGCATCAAAATCGAAGCCTAAACGGCATTATTGGATAGGACATTAATTAATGCGAACTACTTCTATGAGATTGTTAACGGGGCTGGCGATCGCCGCGTTGCTGGCACTGTCCGCGGCAAATTGCTTCGCGCAAAGCACGCCCGGCAGCGACGTGGTGATGGTGCTGCCATTTGAAAACACTTCGAATCGACCTGAATACAACTGGGTCGGTGAAAGCTTTGCGGATGCACTCGCCGACTTGCTCGCCAAGCCCGGCCTGTTAGTTGTTTCCAGCGATGAACGCGAGCTCGCTTATCAACGTCTGCGACTTCCCGAGACGGTAATCCCCTCGCGGGCAACAGCAATCAAACTCGCACGCGAAGCCAGGGCTTCAATGATCGTCATCGGGACCTATTCGGTGATTCCAGCCCAAGGCGACAGCAAGCCTGACAACGCCAAACCGGAGAAGGACAAGTCATCCGTCGAAGCTTATGTGCAATTAACGGCACGCGTGATCAAAGTTAACGAAGGTCGCACGCTCGGCCAGATGTTTGAAGGTGGTTGGGCGACAAGGCAGTTTGATTTTGGTGGTCCATTGACCGACCTGCAAAAGATTCATGGCCGGCTCGCATACCAAATTCTCTACCAGCGCGACCCGGCACTTCCCTTCTCCCAAAATCAGTTGGTGCAGGAAGCCACCAAGGTGCCGCAGCGCGCGTTTGAGCCATACGTTAAAGCCGTGCTGCTGAGCGAGCGCGATCCCAGACGTGCCAACTATCTGAAGAACGCTTTGCGTATTTACGCCGACGCGAATGGCGGCGCAATCTATCCACAGGCAGCCTTCGAGTTGGGACGTTTCTACATGCTCGATGGAAAATGGAAAGACGCGACCGAGTATTTCACCAGGCTACAAAAGAAAGATCCGCACTATGCCGAGGCAGCATTCTACGCCGCGCTCGGCTACGCCAAGTTGGGCGACCTCGGCCATGCGCTGGCTGCGATCGTGCCACTGTCTACGGACGTGCCGCTGATTGGAATCTACAATAATGCGGGCGCCATTGCGGTGCAGGCTTCGCGCGAAGAAAAAAAAGACGAAGAACGCGCACGCCTGTTGGCCCAGGGTACTTCTTTTCTGGCCCGGGCCGCGGAATCGTCGAGCGACGATCCGCTGGTTCACTTCAATTACGCGCTCGCCTTGTTTCTGTCAGGCAAATACGCCGAAGCTGCGGAGCAACTGAAGCCGGTGATTACGGCTGACGCGAGAGATGGCCAGGCGTATTTTCTTTACGCGAAATCGCTGGAGAAGGTTGGAAAAACTGAAACGGCAACCGCGGCAGATGACCAGGCTCGTCGCTGGCTGCCAACATATGCAAAGTGGCAAACCGAGTGGCAGAAGTCGCAGACGGTGAACGGCGTCACACCGCGAATGCGCGATGTTCTAAACCGCGTCGATGTGGCCACCCTGGGAAGGCCGCCGATTGATGCCAACAGCGTTGCTTCGGGCACGGAGGACCTGCTCGCGAAGGCGCGCGACCTTTATCAGGCCGGACGCGACGAGGAGGCCCTGCCGGAGTTGCACCGCGTGGTTATGCTTGAACCCACCAACGCTGAGGCTTACCTGCTAAGCGGCCGCATCAATCAACGACGTGGCGATCAGGAGGCCGCAATCGCCGCGCTCAAGACGGCAATCTTCTGGGATCCAAAATTAATCGATGCGCATATTTTACTTGGGAGGATTTTCCTGGAACGTGGCGATCGTGGCGAAGCAACGAAGTATGCCACGAGCGCGATGACGATAGATTCCAATAATCAGGAAGCCATCGCGCTTCAGCGCCAGGTTACGATGGGCAAGAACTGACGACTTTTGAGATCTGAGATTATTTGAGATCTCAAATCTCAGATTTCAAATTTGAGATTTCAGATCTCAGACTACGAACCCTTGCAAGGCAATTCTCCAACAACCGTTATTGCGATCGTTGCAATCTTCACCCTGCTTGTAGCAGTCGTGGCGGTGGCGTTATCGCGTCACCAGAAGGCGGGCAGCGAAGACGTCATACTCATTGGCGAAATTGCAATGGTTGACACGAAACTCGATCCGGAGGGCGCCGTGATCGTCTGCGGCGAGTTGTGGCGCGCAAGATCCAACGATGGCGGCGTGATCTCGGCTAACGCGCAAGTACGCGTCGTTGGCTTTGAGGATCATCTCGCGCTCGTCGAAGTTTGCGATGTTTAGAGTTTGCGATGTTTAGAGGCGGGCATTGCCCGCCGGTTCAATCCATCAAAATCTAAGATCGAGATTTTCAGTCCACGTTGAGCCGGCGGGCAATGCCCGCCTCTAAACGTCCGGGAATTGTGTAACTCTTCCCCCTACCCTCACGTCCCTGCACGCGTTCGTGCTTTCGACTAATTCCTTAACACTCAATCGCCTCTGGATTCCAAAATCAAATTCCGTGGCACGCAAGCTGCTCTAGAAACAACCGGCACGCACGGAAGACCCAATGTAAAGGTTGAAAGTGCCCCCGCCGCCATCACGTCTCTGAGCGCCGCCTGCCGCTGCGCCAGCCACCCGCCGAGCTACCCTTCAGTGCTTCCCCCCGAAATATGGAACCCAGTCAGCAATGGCTGGGTTCTCCCGCATTTAGGATTCAATATTTCAGCATTCTCCTTTGTTTGGGGTATTGTTCCCTTCCTGAGCCTGGCCTCAATCTCACTGCTCACCGCTCCAAAACTCCTAACAGTCTCCAGTCATTCTGCGACGAATTTTGTCACTTTGACGGTGACGTTTTCTGTCGATTTGACCACCTTTTTGCCCGGTTTGAGTTAACTTCTACCTCGTTGACTGCTCAGCGGAAAAATATTTTTTTGGGTCTTCCCCGCTCTCAATCTCACACCCGACACCTTCGCCAATTTGGCCGACTCCCAATTGCCGGCTGACGCACTACCGAAACTTTAGGTTGCTGATCCGGCTTTTGGTAAACTCGCCTCAATGCAGGACGCAGTCTCCACACCGTCCCGGGTTAGCCACGGACGAACAGCTTCGTTTTCAAGACTGGCGACCCGCGTTCGCTTCGAGGCGCCTTCAATAGCTGACTGCGCAGTAGCACTGCTCTCCTCAGCGCTCGTCATATTTTCATTTCCGGATTTCAATCTCTGGCCGCTTGCCTGGTTCGGGCTTGTCCCCTTGTTTCTGATCGTGGCTCGCAAGCCGCAGCCGTGGCGCTGCTTCCTTTTGGGCTGGCTTTTCGGGGCAGTCTTTTTTTATGGCTCGTGTTATTGGCTGACGTATTCGATGATTCACTTTGGCGGGATTCGGCCCTGGCTCGCGTTTGTTTTGCTCCTACCCGGCGCGGTGCTGCTCGGCGTCTTCCCCGCCGTCTTCACGCTCGTGCTCGCGCGCGCAATCCGAAGCTGGGGAACTGCGGCTTTGTTTCTGGCTCCGTTGCTCTGGCCGGCGCTGGAATTCTTACGACTTGAAACTACCGGGCAGCTTTGGAACGCGATCGGTTACTCCCAGGCCTATCATTCGTTTTTGATTCAAACAGCGCGATGGGGTGGTGTTTATGCGGTGGGCTTTCTGGTCGTTTTAGTGAACGCCGCAATCGCCTTCGCTCTCTTGAAACGCAGCGTCGCAGCTTTACTGATTACCACCAGCGCTACCGTCGGCGCCGCAATTCTGATCGTCCTGACTAGTCAAACAACACCGTCGGGCCAGTCGCCGGTTAACGCCGAAGCACACGCCGTCGTTATTGCCATTCAGCCGAATGTGCCGATGGAAATCGTCAAGTCGGACGAGGACATGCGACGGCTCACCACGCGCCACTTCGAGATGAGCGAGTCTGCGTTGCGACAACTTCCGAACGATGGAAAGCCCCGACTCGTCATCTGGCCCGAATCGCCGATGAACTTCGCTTACGGTGGCGACCCGCAACTTCGTGAAATGATCGCCGCGTTCGCGAAGGCAAATAATGCGTCGGTACTACTGAACTCCCAGGAAGTTGCGCCCAACGACGGCATTTACAACTCGGCCGTGCTCATAAATCAAGAGGGTAGCCTCGTCGCTCAATATGATAAGATTCGCCTGCTGCCGTTTGGCGAATATGTTCCGCTGCCGCAGTGGGTGCCGGGAGCGGGTTTGATAAGAGCGATCGTCGGAGACTTTACGCCGGGCGCGAATTACCGGCTGATGCCTGTGGGCACAATGCAAGCAGGAGTTTTCATCTGCATCGAGTCGGCGTATCCGTCGATCGCGCGCAGGTTCAGCGCCGAGGGTGCTGATGTGCTGATCAATATTTCCAACGATGGCTACCTTGGACCAACGGCGGTGATGCGGCAACATCTGGCTAATGCAGTCTTCCGTGCTGTTGAAAATGGTCGCCCGTTGCTCCGGGTTACGAACACGGGCATTACCGCCTTTATCACACCGGCGGGCGAGGTGCGGGATGCGACGCAGGGTTTTAAGCCTGAGGTGAGGACTTGGGGAATTGCGCGCGCGCGAGATGGACAAACGTTCTATGCAAAACATGGCGACGTATTTGCCGCCACTTGCGCGGTCTTGAGTTTACTGATTCTTGTGTTTTTGTTTAAGAGGATAGCCGGCAACGCGGATGCAGTTTAGAGTACAAGCTTTAGCTTGCGTCGGCACCAAGAGCAACGTAAACGTTGTACTCTGAACTTCCGGCCTCGCGTCGAACCAGCGGCTGTTACTATTTTGGAGGTTCAATGATTGAGACTTTATCAATTCAGGATTTGAAAAATTCTTATGAAGAGCTGCGCACGCACGTTGAGCAACTCGGGAGGTTTCTTTGATGTTGCGGCCGGGCGCGAAGAATTGAAGCGTATTGAAAACCAGGCCTCGTCGCCGGACTTCTGGAACGACCAGGCGGCTGCGCAGAAGCTATTGCAAAAGCGGACGATCCTGGAAAAGAAGATCCAGCGACAGGAGCAGTTTGAATCACAGATTGCCGACGCTGCGGTGCTTTTTGAATTTGCCGAGGAAGACGAAGAGTCTTTGCAGGAACTTCGCTCACTGGTCAAACGCCTCGAGCACGAGGTCAGTGTCGCCGAAACTGAAATGCTGTTGGGCGGCGACAACGATCAGTTAAACGCCATCTGCACCATTCACCCCGGGGCAGGCGGGACGGAGTCGCAGGACTGGGCCGAGATGCTGCTACGCATGTACCTGAAATGGGCGGAACAACGCGGCTTCAAAACGGAGATTATCGACTACCAGCCCGGCGAGGAAGCCGGTCTTAAAGGAGTTACGTTCAGAGTGGAAGGTGAGTACGCTTACGGACTGCTCGCGGCCGAAGCCGGAGTGCACCGGCTGGTCCGCATCTCTCCCTTCGATCAGGCGGCGCGGCGTCACACTTCGTTTGCGTCGCTCTTTGTTTATCCGGAGGTAGACGAGAACATCGAAGTGGAAATCAACGACAAGGATTTGCGCGTGGACACGTATCGCGCAACCGGCGCCGGCGGTCAACACATTAACACCACCGACTCAGCCGTCCGCATCACACACATTCCCACGGGCATCGTCGTGCAGTGTCAGAATCAACGTTCGCAACATCAGAACCGCGCCGTCGCGATGCAGGTTTTGCGTTCGCGGCTCTATGAGCTCGAATTGGAAAAGCGCAAAGCTGAGACTGCCGAGTTGGAAGCCAACAAAGCAGACATCTCTTTCGGCTCGCAAATCAGGAGTTACGTGCTCGCGCCTTATCAACTCGTAAAGGACACGCGCACAAAGATGGAACGCGGGAACGTCGACGCGGTGTTGGCCGGGGACATAGATGATTTTATTAAGGCGTATCTGCTTGCGAAGAAGGCAGCGTATTCGGAGGTATAGGCTAGTAGTTTAGAGTTCAAACTTTAGTGTGTTTCTTTCTAACACAGCAACCTAAAGGTTGAACTCTGAACTGCTTAAGTTTTTGGGCCGGAGTCGAAATGGCAACTACTGAGTTTGAGGAGAAGCCGAGAATAATCACTCCGCGAAACAGTCGGCGGAATGAAATTGTGGCGATCCTGCTGTTGGCGGTGGGCCTGTTGCTCGCGCTGTGTCTCGTCTCCGCCGCTTTTTATCCGAGCGACCCTTCCTGGAATTCAGCCGGGCAGGCGGAAACGCGCAACTGGGCCGGCTCCGTCGGCGCGAATGTTGCTGCGGCTTTGTTTCAGTCCATTGGCCTCGCCGCCTATCTGCTTCCTCTTTTATTGCTGGCCGCAGCGTGGCGGCGCTTTCGCACGCGCAGCTTTCGCGCGCCCTTTTCCCGCTTGCTCGGCCTCATACTCCTGACTCTATCTGCCGCGGCGCTGCTCTCAATCTCCAACTTCCGTCCGCTCTTTGATTCCAGCGTCCAGCCGGGCGGATTGGTTGGAACACTAATCTCACGTGGCCTCGCAAGCGGACTTAACACCGTCGGCGCGACGGTCCTGTTAATCGCCGTCGCCGCCACCGGACTGCTGCTGGCGACAAATTTTTCGTTCATCAGCCTGTACGAAAAACTCGTCAGTCTCATGGCGGGACGCTTCGCGGTGGTCGGCACAATTCCTGCTCGACTCAAAGCCTGGCGCGAGATGCGTCGCGAACGCTCACGCTTGCGCAAGCAGCAGCGCGAGGCGCTCAAAGCAGAGCAGTTGGCCGCGCGCAATGCATTGCAGGGCTCGCTCGATCTGAGTCCCGAAGAACGCATTGCCCAATTCATGAGGGACGGCGGCGCGACCGCTATCAACGCTGAAGCAATCAGCTGCGGTGAAACTGCCGGAGGTCAACAGGCAGCAACGATTCAGGGCTACGCGGAGCCAGCGCGTGCAGCCGCCGCCGGCGCCGGACTTCCGGGAGCAACCGTAGTCAATAGTCCATCAGGTCGCCGCTCGATCTTTCCCGGCTCGCGAGGTGGAATCGCAGTCGCCGGTGAAGAGGCTGAAGTTGAACAGATGGTCAAGGGCGCATCTGTCTTGCGCACGAAAGGCGAGGCGCCGGCCACCGGAAAACTCCCCTTCGACGCCGATCGCGCCAAGCGCGTCTCCTATACCGACTATTCCATGCCGCCGCTCGAGTTCCTGAACGAGGCGCCGCCGCCCAGCGAGCAGGCCGATGCGGAACTGTTGAGCCTGGCGACGCGCCTGGCTGAAAAGTGCAAAGAGTTTAATGTCACCGGGCAGATCAAGCACATCTGTCCCGGTCCGGTGGTAACCACCTATGAGTTCAAACCCGATCCGGGCGTCAAATACTCGCGCGTTGTTTCCCTCGTCGACGATCTTTGTTTGGCGCTCAAAGCGGAGTCAATTCGCATCGACCGCATGCCGGGTAAACCTCACGTTGGCATCGAAGTGCCCAACCCGCGCCGCGAAACAATTTTCCTGCGCGAGGTGATTGAGTCGCGCGCGTTTCGCGAGTCGGCATCGAAACTGACCATCGCGCTCGGCAAGACCATAGATGGACTCAACTATGTCGCTGATCTCGCGAAGATGCCCCACCTGCTAATCGCCGGAACGACCGGCGCGGGTAAGTCTGTCGGGGTCAATGCGCTGATCGTTTCCATCCTTTACCGTGCCCGGCCTGACGAAGTTAAGTTTATTCTGATCGATCCGAAGCGGCTGGAGTTGGGACTTTACGAGGACATTCCTCATCTTGCCGCTCCCATCATCACCGATCCGAAGCTTGCTTCTCGTTCGTTGAAGTGGGCGGTCGCGGAAATGGAGCGGCGCTATCGCGATCTCGCCGGCTGGGGCGTGCGCAACATCGACGGCTACAACACCGAGATCATGCGCCGCAATCTCGTCAAGGAATACGACGACAAAGGCGAGCCGCACAAACCACTTCCCTACATCGTGATCATCATCGACGAACTTGCCGATTTGATGATGACCTCAGGCCGGGAAGTTGAGGAGTCGATCACAAGACTCGCCCAAATGGCGCGCGCAGTCGGCATTCACCTGGTGCTGGCTACGCAACGTCCGTCGGTTGACGTGATCACCGGCTTGATTAAGGCAAACTTCCCTTCGCGCATTTCCTTCCGCGTCTCGTCCAAAGTGGATTCGCGCACCATCATCGACACTAACGGCGCCGAACATCTGCTTGGTCGCGGCGATATGTTGTTTTTACCGCCGGGCACGTCGCGCCTGATTCGCGTCCATGGCGCCTACATCGACGAAACTGAAATTGGCCGCATCGTCAACCACGCCAAAGCGCAGGGTCGGCCGGAGTACAACGAAACGATTACGCAATCGGAAGAAGAAGCGCTGGGCCTCGAAGAAACTAATGGCGAGCACGACGAGCTTTTCGAAGAAGCGCTGCGGATCTGCGTCGAGATGAAACGCGCGTCTACGTCCGTGCTCCAACGCCGGCTGCGCATCGGCTACGGTCGCGCCGCGGCGATACTCGACATCATGGAGCGCGAAGGCCTCATCGGCCAGGCTGACGGCTCGCGGCCTCGGCCGGTGCTGGGACGCGCTTACGAAATGATCGCGCAGTGGGACGAAAGCGGCGACGTGGAATAGATTCGGTATCGATCTAATTTCCCCTCGGGACCGACGGGAGGAGCTGTATGACTAAGAGAGAAGTTATCTGGCTCTTAATAAGGCTCGCTGGCTTATGGTTCCTATGGCAGTCAATTGAAAATGTAATCGTTCTGTCGAGTTCTTACTTACAGACGAGTCAAAACCCGGAACTGCTCTCCAGATCAGCGGCGGTGTTTCTGCAATTGATCTGGCAAACCGGCTTTCATTTTGTGGCAGGCTTGTACTGTCTAAGCGGTGGTAACGCCTTGTTTAAGCTTCTCAGCCGCGAAAGGCCAGACGACGGAGATTCATTCAGCCGGTAGCTGGTTCTGATGTTCGCTCGGTGCCACCGCTTCGAAACATTTCCACGCCAGGCTGTGGAAAAATCTGTGAACAACGCACCATAAAACATACGAACTTTTGGAATCATTAGACTTTTAGCAAAGTGCACACGCGAGCGGCAGAGTCACAAAGCCTTCACAAACACTTACTTGCATACGTGAAACAAAATCTCCCAGCAGCAAGAGCTTCAGCATCACTCGTTGCCCTGGCGATATTCGCGCTCGTCGTGTTCGCTTCAGCGTGCGCTACACTTCCTCGACACGTTTCATCGAAAGTTCAATTTGATCCGGCTGCGACAAAAGCTGAACGAGCTTCACTAATAAACATGAAGACCGCGTCCTCGCAGGAGTTGGAGAGACTTCCCGGTATCGGCAAGGTGATCGCCGAGCGCATCGTCGCGCATCGCGAGCAATACGGACCTTTTCGACGCGCGGAACATTTGATGATGGTGCGCGGCATTAGCGACCGGAAGTTTCGTGCGATTCGCTCGCTGATTGTCGTCGGATGATGGCTTCCTTGTAATGCAAACTGTTAGTTTGCGGCAGCGGCTAACCGCATGCGTTGCGATAAAGTGTTACAATCCAGTCCTTAATTTAATAGTGATAAGCACCTAAGGAGAAACGCCATGCCATATTCAGAACTGATGATTCGTCCGATGCGCGAGGAGTTAACTCGCCTCGGTGTCGAAGAGCTGAGAACACCCGAAGACGTCGATAAGACGCTGAACAACAGCGAAGGCACCGTGATGGTGGTTGTGAATTCGATCTGTGGCTGCGCGGCTGGTAAGGCTCGGCCAGGCATTGCCCAGGCGCTGCAACACAGCGTGCGTCCGGACAAAGTTGCGACTGTATTCGCGGGCGCGGACATCGAAGCCACCGAAAAGGCACGCGGCTACTTCACCGGCTACGAACCCTCCTCGCCTTCCATCGCGCTGCTGAAGGACGGAAAACTTGTCTGGATGTTGGAGCGTCGCCAGATCGAAGGCAAGGATGCCTGGCAAGTTGCTAACGAACTGACGCAGGCTTTTGATCAGTATTGCGCCAAAGCGGAAGCCACTGTGAACTAGGTAGTAGTTTAGAATTCAAGCTTTAGCTTGCTGCTTCCCAGTCACGCAATCTAAAGATTGGACTCTAAACTCCTTGAGCTTAGTGGATCTCTTTTGACAGTCTCGCCGGACCAAGCAGATTAGCAAACTCCGAATGCGCCAGCACCACCTCTGGAGCTTGCTGCATCGCCGCAAAGTATTTTCTCTGAAACTCACCGCCTGAGTCTGATGGCGTCAGCAGTATTCTCGCCTGTTCCATTAAGGCCAACCCCGTGCTTTCCTGAGGCGCCTCGCGCGCGGCCAAAAGCTCATCCATCTCCACGATCAATTCCGACAACTGTCGCAGCCACGCAAACCAGGGATCGTTCATGACAAGTTGCAGCACCTGATAACTATTACTGATTTTGCCGTGGTCGCGTTCGTATGACTCGCGCTCGAAGTCGAGCAGCGTCTTGTGCAGGCGAAGCAAAACTGTGCGCACATTCAGGATCTGTTGACGCGTCTTTTGAGTTATCTCGTTTTCAGCAGTCATCTCCTGCGTCCTTCCATCGCGATGTAACGCAAGCTGTTAGTTTGCGTGGGACTTGCGTCAGCTTTCACCCGCAAACTAACAGTTTGCGTTACACCATTATCGTCTCAATGATTTTCTCAGCGTCGATATGCTTCATTGTACGAGAACGTTAATGCAGAAGGGTTGGTTCGCTCAAGTCTTCGGGATAGCAACGTGGTTTGAGGTCTTCTCTGTGCAATCTCTGTGTTCTCTGTGTCTCTGTGGTGAATAAACGCCGAACAACCACTCACCACGGAGACACAGAGAACATAGAGGTCACACAGAGAGATCCAACTTAGAACTCCACCCTCTTCTTACCTCCGTTCGTCCAGGAATTCACTATGCTATGATCGCCCCGCATGCCGTCCCCGTTCAGCCTCAACACGCCCGTAGAAGAACTATACAAATACCGGCTTGCCCGCCTGGGCCAAACCCTTTCGCACAAGCTCGCGCTGGAAGTCGCCGGCCACGTTGGGAAAAAAGACTACCGCAACGCAACGGTCGAGGATCTGCTGAGCTACCTGCCGATGCGTTACGAGGACCGCTCAAATCCGGCGCACATACGCGACCTGACTGAAGGGCTCGAAGCGTCGCTGGCGTTGGAGGTGAAAGTGGCTGGCGGTTATGAGGTTCGCAATCGCCGCGCGTATGGACGCTCGCGCCTCTTCATCTTTGAAGTTACGGCTACTGATCCTGATCGAACCGGCCGACCCGTGGTCGTCTGGTGGTTTGTTTCCGGGTCGCATGCTCATGACATCATCGACTATTACAAGAAGCGCTTCATGCGTGGCGCGCGGTTCGTCACCTTCGGCCGTTGGGAGTGGGACAAGCGCCGTGCAACTTTCTCTCTGCGCTTGAACAAACCGGCTGATGAGTTGGAGATGTTGCCTTCAGCTCCCGGACAGGAAAACGCTGAGACGGATCACGTCGAGGAAAACAAAACAGTCAAAACAGACGAAGCGATCGGACTGGACACAATTGACAGCGGCGATCCGGCGCTGGCGGTAATCCACACCGGACGTCGAGTGCCCATCTATCGCAAGCTTGGTGAGTTTAGCTCGAAGCGTGTGCGCGAGATCATCCATGCGGCGCTCGCGCTGTTGCCTGACTCCGCGTTCACCGAAACGTTGCCGGTCGATCTACGCCAGCGGCGAAAACTAATCGCGCGCGCCGCAGCCCTGCGCCAAATTCACTTTCCTCCGGAAGACACGCCGCTCGCGCTTTACGATCAGGCCCGCAGTCCCGCACATCTCCGGCTCATCTTTGAAGATTTTTTCTGGGTAGCGCTGGGACTTAGTCTGAAACGCGGCAAGCGCACCAAAGAAACCAAGGGCGCGGTGATCAAACTCGACCAGGCAACCAAAGTGAGAATTGGTTCAGTGTTGCCATTCAAGTTAACTGACGCGCAGCGCCGGGTGGTTAAAGAAATATTCAAGGACTTGAAATCAGACGCGCCGATGAATCGTCTGCTGCAAGGCGACGTCGGCAGTGGCAAGACGATCGTCGCGCTCATCGCCATGCTTGCGGCGATGGAAAACGGATATCAAACCGCGCTGATGGCGCCGACCGAGATCCTTGCCGAACAACACGCGCGCAACATCAAACGCCTGCTCGCGAAGTCGCCCTATCGCGTAGAACTCCTGACCGGATCGCTGCGCGCGGCGGAGAAGAGGAAGCTTCAGGTGGAACTTGCTGCCGGCGAGATTCACGCTTGCATTGGCACGCACGCGCTCATCCAGGAGTCCGTTGCGTTTAAGCAACTCGGCCTGGCAGTTATTGACGAACAGCATCGCTTCGGCGTGATGCAGCGCGCCGAGTTGCGCGCGCGCGGCTTCAATCCCGATGTGCTGGTTATGACCGCCACACCAATCCCGCGCTCGCTCACCATGACTATCTACGGCGACCTCGATGTCTCCGTCATAGACGAAATGCCGCCCGGACGAACCCCCATCGAGACGCGCGTGTTCGGCGAGGAACAGCGGCCCGAAGTGAAGAAATTGATTGCCACAGAGGTCCGCGCCGGTCGTCAGGTTTACGTCGTTTATCCTCTCGTCGAAGAGTCGGAAAAGATGGACTTGAAAGACGCCACGCGACGCTATGAGTACCTGCGCGATCAGGTGTTCACGAAATTTTCCGTCGGGCTCGTACACGGCAAGATGAAGTCGGCTGACAAGGACGAAGTGATGCGGCGCTTCGTTGCCGGCGAAATTCAGATACTCGTTTCGACGACCGTGATTGAGGTTGGCGTGGATGTGCCTAATGCGTCAGTGATGATCGTGGAGCACGCGGAACGATTTGGTCTGTCCCAGCTTCACCAATTGCGCGGGCGCGTCGGTCGCGGCGCCGAGAAAAGTTATTGCGTGCTGCTGACGTCGGATAAGAAGACGAGCGTGGCAAACGAGCGGCTCGGCATTATGGCTAACACTAATGACGGCTTTGTGATTGCCGAAAAAGATCTCGAGCTGCGCGGACCCGGTGAGTTGCTGGGCACCAGGCAATCAGGCCTGCCGGAATTCCGCGTCGCTAACATTGTTCGCGATCAGCAATTCCTCGAGGGCGCGCGCAAGGAAGCTGACTTCTATTTGGCGAAAGGTGAGAAGTCACCGGAGACATCGAAGATGATCGAACGAGTCAAGTCGGACACGCGCTTCGGCCTCGCCGCCATTGGATAGTTTCAAGTTCCATGTTCGGCCTGGAACCTGGAACTTGAACTTGGAACTGATCGTTGAGAATCATTGCGGGAAAATATCGTGGCCGAAATTTGAAGAGCCCGCCATCGCTCGAGGTGCGGCCGACTTCGGATCGTCTGCGCGAGACGCTGTTCAATGTTGTCGCGCCGCGGATCGAAGGCGCACGCTTTCTCGATCTCTGCGCCGGCTCTGGAGCGGTGGGAATTGAAGCGTTGTCTCGTGGCGCCGCGCATGTCACCTTCGTCGATCGTTCGCGTCGGATGTGTGCCTTAGTCAAAGCCAATCTTGATCTTTGTCGGATTGAGGAGACTGCGAGTGAGGTGGTCCAGGTTGAAGCGCACGACTACCTGCGACGCACGCAACCGCGCGGTGCTGTCGATTCCAGGAAACAGCCGCTTCCCTGGAATATTGTCTTCTTCGATCCCTCTTACGCTGACGACTACCTGCCGCTTCTCGATACTTTCGGCGCGCGCGCGTCCAGTCTGTTAACCGAAAATGGCTTGTTGATCGTCGAGCACCACCACAAAAAACAGTTGCCAGACGCGGCGGGGAGTATAATCCGCAGCCGAATATTGAAGCAGGGTGATTCCGCGCTCAGCTTTTATCAACTGGCCGAGTAATCGTAGGCGCGGACCTATGTGTCCGCCCCTTTTCGAAAAGAAACAATCCCTGGGCGGACACATAGGTCCGACCCTAAAAATCAAATCACTGATCGTGAGGACGATGATGAACAACGCAACTCAAATCTCCCGTCGTGGATTCGCGAAGATACTCGGCGCCACCGCTGCCTATGCAGCACTAAGGCCATCGATAGCGACCGCAGCGCCGGCGTTGCGATTGGTTAGTTCCGCGCCGCATGTCGCCGCCGTAGTGCGTTTGAGTTCGAATGAGAACCCTTACGGCCCGTCGCCGCTGGCTTTGAAAGCGATGACTGACGCGTTCAGTCTCGCCTGGCGTTATCCCGACGAGCATGAACAATCTCTGGTTGATGCGTTGGCAAAACTCCATGGCGTCGCGGCCGAGCAGGTTCTTCTCGGCAATGGCTCGGGTGAGATTTTGAAAGTAGCTGCTGCCGCTTTCACCGCTTCAGGCAAGAAGCTGGTAGTCGCAAACCCAACCTTCGAAGCGATCCTCGCACACGCACGAACGGCGCAAGCCGACGTCGTCAAAATAGATCTGACTTCGGACTACGCGCACGATTTGCCGAAAATGCTGGCCGCGACAAACGACGCGGGCCTGGTCTACATCTGCAATCCAAACAACCCAACCGCCAGCATCACACCGCGCGATCAAATCCGCGCGTTTCTCGCGAAGGCGCCGGCGCAAACGATCGTGCTTATCGACGAGGCTTATCATCACTACGTCGAATCAAACGACTACGAGAGCGTTATTCCGTTGGTGCAGCAGTATCCAAACCTGATAGTCGCGCGCACGTTTTCCAAAGTTTACGGTATGGCGGGACTGCGTTGCGGCTATTGCGTCGCGCGGCCGGAGCTGATTCAACGCATGCGCTCGCAACAAACGTGGGACAGCGTGAACATCATGGCGCTCGTGGCGGCGTCGGCAAGCCTTGCGGACAAAGAACAAGTGGAACAGGGCCGCCGGCGCAACAGCGAAGTGAAGAAGTTTGTCTACGCCGAACTCGATAGGTTGGGCTATAAGTGGATTCCATCACACGCAAATTTCCTGATGATCGATCTCCGTCGTGAAGTAAAGCCAGTGATAGCGGCGCTGCGGGAACGCAATGTCCAGGTAGGCCGCGTCTTCCCCGCCCTGCCTAACTTCATGCGCGTGACCATCGGCACCAAGCCACAAATGGAAACGTTTGTTTCAACTTTCCGGGCAGTGATGAGCTGACTCTACTAATAGTTTCAAGTTTCGAGTTTCGGGTTTCGGGTTTAATCCGAAATCACGAGTTAACTCGAAACTCGAAACCCGAAACTCGAAACTCACCGCATCAATTGCTAGAATCCCTTCATGCTCGTACTCGGAATTGAAACGTCTTGCGACGAAACGGCGGCGGCCCTTGTACGCGATGGCCGCGAAATCGTTTCGTCTGTTATCGCTTCGCAGGTTGAAACTCACAAACCCTTCGGCGGTGTCGTGCCCGAACTCGCTTCACGCGAGCACCTCGATAAGATCGTTCCCATCGTTGCAGAAGCCTTCGCACGCGCGAAAGTTGAGCCACCTGAAATAGACGGCATCGCAGTTACGGTCGGACCGGGGCTGGTGGGCTCGTTGTTAGTCGGAGTCTCGTATGCGAAGGCGATGGCGTTCGCATTAGGCAAGCCGCTGGTCGGAGTGAATCACATCGAAGGACACGTTTATTCCGTGGCTTTCGAAAATCCGCCGGTCGAATATCCCGCGCTGGCCCTGATTGTTTCCGGCGGTCACAGCAATCTGTTTTTCGTGCCTGCTCCGGGCAAATACAAGGTGCTCGCGCGCACGCGCGATGATGCCGCCGGCGAAGCCTTCGACAAGGTCGCCAAGATGATGGGACTCGGTTATCCCGGCGGGCCGATCATCGAGAAGCTCGCGCGCGAAGGCAATCCGCGGGCAGTCAAGTTTTCGCTGCCTCGAATGGGCGACGGCTCGGCGGATTTTAGTTTCAGTGGACTCAAAACCGCCGTTACCAAACACGTGCGCGAAACCGGATTGCAGCCGATCCGGAATGGCGAGCCGCCTTCGCAAGCGATCAAGGATCTCGCGGCAAGTTTTCAGAGCGTGGTGGTGCGATCTTTGGTTGGAACTACCGAACGCGTCGCAGCAAACTATCCGCCCCAGACATTGATCGTTGCCGGGGGCGTCGCCTGCAACGGCGCCTTGCGAGAAGCGTCGCGGCAAGCAGCCGAGCGTTTGGGAGTGCCCGTCTACTTCCCATCGCCACATCTCTCGACAGACAACGCCGCAATGATCGCAGCGGCAGGAACAGTGAAACTACAGGCGGGCGAACGCGCCGGCTTCGATCTCAACGCCGACGTGACGCTGCGACTACAGAATATCGATAATGAAGATGAAGCACTAAGAAAGGCGAAGGTGCGTTATCGGTTGTGAGAGTTATGAAACGCCTGGCGTTCGAATTCAAATTAGTCAACGCCTTCGGCGTAAACGAGCCCAAGCCGAGCCCTTCCTGACGGTCGGGCTTCTGCCTACTGCTCACTGCTTACTGTTTCTTGGTCTCGGCACGCGAGACCGGGGTGGGCTTTATCAACCCTCGATGACGCTCGCCGCGCTCACCGCCTTTTTCTCATACGCGACGATGGTGGCGACGTTGCGTTTCTCCAGGTCAGTTAACTGGGCGTCACTAAAATCGGGGTTGGCCTTGTACCAGGCGAAGCTTTCGAAGTAAGTCTGAAACCAGGGCTCCTTGGTGAAGACTTTGCCGCGTCGCGCATAGATTTCCTGCCGCATCTTGACGGCGTCTTCCACGAATAAGCCTTCCAGCAGACTGCGCGTTACGGGCTTGCTGCCGAGTTCGTCGTGGATCTTCTTTTCGTAAGCAACAATTGTTTCCACGTTTTGCTTGTCAGGTCCCGACAGTTCTTCATCCTTGAAGTTTTCGTCAGGCTGGTACCACGGCTGGCTAAAGAAATATTGAGACAGCCACTGCGCCTGAAACTTCCGCCCGTGTCGCGCGTAGACTTCGTTGCGCAGCAGGCGCAGCTCGTTGAGGCTCAGGCCGTGGAGCATCTGTTCGGAGATCAACTTGTTCTCAAACAACTCCATATCGCCGGGCGCCAGCGCCAGCTTGCGCGACTTCTTCTGCGCCGCCTCGATGGTCAGTAAGTTTTTTTCTTCGACCGCGGAAAGCGCTTTTGGATCGTACTTGTCAACGGGCTTGTACCAGTAACGCTCGTCGAAGTATTGCTGGAGCCACGGCTCGCTGAAACGCTTACCGTGAATTGCCTCAACCTCCGCGCGCAACACGCGCCACTCGGCGCCGCTGTGGAGTCCCAGCTTCTTCGTCGTAAGCAGTCGAGCACGCCAGTAGCGCATGTCTCCGGGCTGGACCGTCTCATGCTTGCCTGCCTCCGCATCACGAATCAGATCGAGGTTGCGGTTCTCGGTGGCATTGAGCATGGAGTTCTGAAATTCTCTGTTCGGTTTGTACCAAGCCTGCGCGGTCAGGTAGGTCGCGATTTCCGCGTCTTTGAAGATGCGGCCATGACGACCGAAAACGATGCCGCGCATCAGCTTCAAGTCGTCGAGCGGAACCGGCGCCAGGTCAGCCGACTTGAGGGCGGACTTCGAGAACTCAAAATCCTGCCAGCGTTGCATGCTGTCCTGCGCCTGAGCGGACAAAGAACCAGCAACAAGGAAACACACGAGAAGAAGGGTCAAGCGAAGATGGGGGAAATACTTCATAGGTCACTCCATGGTATGAGGGCGTAGCCCCGGATGATGTCAGTGCCGTTTCGGAAGGTCATAGACCTTCCGCACATCAGGCGGCGACGCCGCAGACGTGCTTCAGCCAAAAATATCGCGAACCTTGTCGACCAAACCTCTATCTTCCAGATCCTTGTTCTCAACAATGGCTAGCTGCTCGAGGAGTTTTCGTTGTTCCCGCGTTAGTGAAGTTGGCGTGATTACGGTGGCTGAGACAAACAGATCGCCGCGGCCACGACCGCCGAGCACCGGCATGCCTTTCCCTTTGATGCGGAAGGTGGTGCCGGTTTGCGTGCCGGTCGGAATTTTGATCTTCTCTTCGCCCTCGATCGTCTCGACGAAAACGTCCGCACCCAGCGCTGCTTGGGCGAAGGTTAGCGGCAACGCCGCGTAGAGATTACTTCCCTGTCGTTCAAAGCGTTCGTGCGCGGCCAAATGAATCACGACGTAAAGGTCGCCCGACGGGCCGCCCTGGGTGCCGGCCTCACCTTCACCCTGCACGCGCAATCGTGAGCCAGTCTCCACGCCCGCCGGAATTTTGACTTCCATTTGCTTCTCGCGCTCGATGCGGCCCGCGCCGCGGCAGTCTGCGCACGGATTCTTAATCACGCGTCCGGCGCCGCGGCACGGCTGGCAAGTGCGCGCGACTGAAAAGAAGCCTTGTTGATACCGAACCTGGCCGGTGCCACCGCAATTGTTGCAATTTTCTGGTTGCGTGCCCGGGGCGGCGCCGTTTCCTTTGCAGGTTTCGCAGGCTTCCAGTCGCGGAATGCGCAGTTGCGCAGTCATGCCGGCGTACGCTTCTTCCAAAGAAATCTCGAGGTCGTAACGCAGATCGGCGCCACGTTGTGCGGCCGTGCGGCGTCCGCCCGTGCGGCCACCACCAAATACATCACTAAACCCAAAAAGATCGCCGAGGATATCTTCGATGCCGCCAAAGCCGGGCGCGCCCCAGCTTTGTCCCGCGCCACTCGAAACGCCGGCATGCCCAAAGCGATCGTAACGCGCTCGCTGATCGCCATCGGCGAGTACGCCGTAAGCCTCCGCAGCTTCCTTGAATTTTTCTTCCGCGCCCGCATCGCCAGGGTTCTTGTCCGGGTGATAACGCATCGCCAGCCGGCGATAAGCGCTTTTTATTTCCGTATCTGTGGCGGTGCGGTTAACACCCAACACCTCGTAGTAGTCTCGTTTACTCATCCAAACTTTCCCAGGACCCTCTCGTAATTGTTTTGGGGCAGAAGCCCGACCATAAGGAAGGGCTTGGCATCAGAGCCCTTGCTAACGCGCGGGCTTCTGCCGAAACCAATGCTCAAAACTTCGTAAATTCATTCGGCGGATTATCCGCTCCCGCCGGCGAAGGCTCCTTGCCAGGATTCATCATCACGGACGTAAGCTGGCTGGCGACGCGCTCGATCGCAGTGAGAGCTTTGTGAATTGCTTCGACTTCTTCCGCGCCGGTGGCCGCTTCGGCTTCCTTGAAAACGCGATTCGCGATCTCCTGATCATTTGCTGAAAGCATCCCACCAAATTTGCCGAATGATTTTTGCGTGTTACGCAACAGCGACTCCAGCTTATTACGCAAGACCACGATCTCCTTGGCGACGCGGTCAGCCTCGGCAAAGGCTTCCGCCTCAGCTATGAACTGCTGAATTTCGTCAGGCGCCAGCCCGGAGGTGGGCGTAATACGCATCTGCTGCTCGCGGCCCGTTGTTTTGTCCTGGGCCGAGACTGAGACAATCCCGTTGGCATCAACCTCAAACGACACTTCAATCTGCGGCACGCCGCGCGGGCTGGGCGGTATACCCACCAGCTCAAATTTTCCGAGCGATCGATTACCTTCTGCAACTTCGCGTTCGCCCTGCAAAATATGAATCTCCACCGACGTTTGATTATCGACAACGGTGGTGAACGTCAGACTGTTGCGCAACGGGATTGTTGAATTGCGATCGATGATCTTGGTGAACAAGCCGCCGCGTGTTTCCAGTCCGAGACTTAACGGCAAAACATCGAGCAGCACTATGTCTTTGACTTCGCCCGTTAACACGCCGCCCTGGATTGCCGCGCCCATCGCTACAACCTCGTCGGGATTGATTTCCGCCGAGGCCTTCTTGCCGAAGATTTTTTCGACGGTGCGTTCGACGATCGGCGAGCGCGTCTGTCCGCCGACCAGAATCACCTTATCAATGTGGCCGGGCTCGAGCTTGGCATCCTCGAGCGCCCTGCGACAGGGCTCGATGGTTTGCTCGATCAAGTCTACGATTAAGCCTTCAAACTCCGTCCGCGTGAGCGCCTTGTTGAAGTGTTTCGGGCCGGTGGCGTCAGCGGCGATGAAGGGAAGATTGATGTTGGCTTCGGTCGACGACGAGAGTTCACACTTCGCTCGCTCGGCAACTTCCTTCAAGCGCTGTAGCGCCAGCCGATCCTTGCGCAGGTCAATTCCCGTGTCCGTCAGAAACTGTTCGGCCATCCAGTTCATGATTCGCTCATCGAGATCTTCACCACCGAGGAACGTATTGCCGGAGGTGGAAAGCACCTCGAAGACGCCATTGCTCATCTCCAGAATCGAAATATCAAACGTGCCACCGCCAAGGTCGTAAACGGCAATGCGCTCAACGACATCAGTCTTTCCCAGGCCGTAGGCGAGCGCTGCGGCCGTCGGCTCGTTGATTATTCTTTCAACCAGCAGCCCGGCGATTTTTCCCGCATCTTTCGTAGCCTGGCGTTGCGTGTCGTCGAAGTAAGCAGGAACGGTGATGATGGCGTCAGTCACTTGTTCGCCCAGAAAATCTTCCGCCGCGGCCTTCAAACGCTGCAGCACAATTCCCGACAACTCCGGCGGGCTATAGCTGCGGCCCTGCACACGCACGCGCGCGTCGCCGTTTGGCGAATCCACAATCTCAAACGCCGCCGTATCCCGCATCTTCTGAACTTCCTTGGAGTTGTACTTGCGGCCGATCAATCGCTTCACGGCGTATACCGTGTTGGCGGCGTTAGTCACCGCCTGGCGTTTCGCGATCTGCCCTACCAACCGCTCACCCTTGTCGGTGAAACCGACCACGCTCGGCGTCGTTCGTCCGCCTTCCTTGTTGGGGACGATTTGAACCGCGCCGCCCTCAAGGACGGACACGCAGCAGTTGGTGGTACCCAGGTCTATTCCGATCGCTTTTCCCATTTTGATTAAACTCCTACCTGATAAGTGTTAGGAGTACGGAGGATCATTTCTTGACAGCTACCTTTACGAGCGCCGGCCGAATTAATTTGTCGCCCATCCTGAACCCACGCACGATCTCCTGAATCACGGTGTCAGGTTCAAAATCATCCGTCGGTTCCGTGACTACCGCTTCATGAAGATGTGGATTGAAACGTTCTCCTTCAGCCGCGACCGGCTTGACGCCCAGCGCATCGAGCACACCGTTTAGCTGCTTGTAAATCAGATCCACACCGCTCAGGAAATGCCTAAACTCGTCTGACTCACTGGCCTCAATCGACGCTTCGGTCTCCAAAGCTCTCTTCAAATTGTCGAGTACGGGCAACAGTTTGCCGGCAATGTCGGCGACCACGCGATTATAGGTTTCGGAGCGCTCGCGCTCCATTCGCTTGCGGTAGTTCTCAAAGTCGGCCTGCCGGCGCGCGAGACTGTCTTTCAACTCCTTGACCTCGCCTTCGAGCCGCTTCAATTCGGCGCGGGTCGCAACTAGTTCCGCAACCTCCGGACCGCCGGTGCTGGGGGCGACGTCAGCCGGCGAACCATCAGCCTGGGCCGAAGGCTGCGTCGGCGCGTCTTCCGCATCTTCCGCCTCTTCCAAAGCCGCCGCGGAGGCGTCCGGTTCAGCGGCCATGCTATTCGTCAACTTTTGATCGTCGTCAGGCACAGTGTTACTACTCGATTCTTCAGGTGGAGCAGCGGAGCGAGCTTCTTTGTCCGAGTCCAAAAAGTTAATCGGAATGCGATTGGCCCTATCAGCCTTTTTCTCAGGAGCCATTAGACAGTGTCGATTCTTCCAAAGTTTGGGTAGGGCTTCAAACGCGCGCTTCTTCGTTCAACCGGCGCTCAATGAGCCGCGCCATGTAGTTTACCATAGCCATAATGCGGGAATACTCGATCCTCATCGGACCTACGACACCGAGCGTGCCCAGGTGTTCGCTTGAACCGAGCCGGTAGGGGGCGGTGATCAGAGTGCAATTTCGCATTGAGGAAATAGGATGCTCACGACCAATAACCACGTGAACGTCACCCAGCGTTGCATGCTGCTCGCGTGAAACGCACTCATTCAGAATCTTGATCAGGCGGGACTTCTGTTCAAAAGTGCGAAAGAGCTCGCGCATTCTGTCAACGTCAACAAAATCCGGCTTGCTGAGAATGTTTGAGGCGCCATCGACGTAGACGTCGCCGCTGGCTGACTCTTCACCTTCCAGACTCATATCGCAAAGGAGAATGGCATTCCGGAGCAGCCGATCATACAAGGCTTTCTCTTCGCGCATCAGCTCAAGAATCTCAGCTCGGATCACCAGTAAACTCTTGCCGCCAAACTCCGTATTCAGATAGCGCGCGGTTTGTTCGAGTTCTTCCTGGTTGATGTTGTCCTCCAACCGGATGATCTTGTTGTGGATGATGTTCGAGGTAGTCACCATCACCACCAGGATTCGTTTGTCGGCGAGCTGAACGAATTCAATGTGGCTCAAGCGGTTTTCGGCCAGCGAGGGAGAAACCACTATGCCCACGTTCTCGGAAAGCTCCGAGAGCGCGTGAGACATCTTTTCCATAATCCGATCGGAAGACGTGGCTGAGTCGACGCCGCTGGAAGTGAACACCTTATCGATCGTCCGCAAGTCAGCGCGCGAGAGCCGGGCTTCCTGCAGGATGTTATCGACATAGTAACGATAGCCTTGATCCGTCGGCACGCGACCGGCTGAGGTGTGCGGCTGCTCAACCAGCCCAGCTTCCTCGAGCTCTGCCAGGACGTTTCTGATTGTTGCCGAACTCCAACCGGGACTGTTGGAAAATCGATCCGCCAGAACAAGCGAGCCCACCGCTTCGCCAGTGACCAGATGTTCCTTGATCACCGCGGCCAGCACGGCTTGCGCGCGCGCGTCGAGAGTGCTCTTTTCGCTGGACTGGAGGATGGAATTTCGACGGGGCATCAAATTTTCGCTAAGCGATTTTCAGTTGAATCTAAACTTTTGACCTCTCATCGCGGTCAAACAACTATCAAGGTTGGCTAAAGCACCACCTTTCCGCAGTATAAAGAATCATTTGTCGCCCTGCAAACATTCACATCTTGGGGTCCGGTTTGCCAGTCCCCGTCTCATTAGCACCGTGGCTTTAGCCCGGTGAATTTTGTGCCCTGATACAACCGAAAACCGTTTAAACGGTTTCCCTTTTCAAACTCAATCATCGATCACCGGGCTAAAGCCGCGCTGCTAATAAGACTGAGACACCCGGATCCCCGGTCCATGATGTTGAGATGAGGACCCGCGAGTCAGTAGCTTTAGCACCGTTTTTCGGGGGTTTTTGCGCCCTTCCCCGGATGAATTGACGCTCGGCAAAGGTTCTCCGTAATATGAGGCGTAGCCGAAAGCTTACAGTACCAATCCCCTGGGTCTTGCAGCGAGTCAGAAGCTGGCTACCTCTTTCCGCATCGGACAAAACATTTGAAGCGAACTAATCGAGGGCGAATTGTCAGGAGTGTGGGGCAATGACTGAGGTGAAAAAGTTTTTTGTTGATGCTTTTCACCATCTGGGCAGCAATCGTGGCATCCCGGTAATTGACGTGCGCTTTTATCCCTACGCCGGTTTACGCCACACGATCAGGGTGCGCTCAGGGCAAGTCTACGTGCGTTTGTCCGACATCTGTAAAGATAGTCCGCCGGAGGTGATGCGGGCGCTGGCGTTCGTGCTGGTCGCCAGGCTGCTGGGGAAAAAAATCCCGGCCGTTCATGATCGAACCTACCGCGACTATTCCTTAACACCCGACGTGATGCGCTCCTCAGACATCGCCCGCCGCCGCCGGGGACGGAAGATGATTTCCAGCTCGCAGGGCAACGCCTACGACCTCGACAAGATGTTTTCCAAACTCAATCGCAAGTATTTCGATTCCAGTCTTGAGAAACCGCAACTCACCTGGTCGCAACGGAAGACGCGCAGCATCCTCGGTCATCACGATCGCGTCTATGAAACGATCACGATTAGCAAGTCGCTCGACTCAACGCAAGTGCCTGAATGGTTTGTGGAGTTTATTCTCTATCACGAGATGCTTCACATAAAACACTCCGCGCGCATGATCAACGGACGCCGTTATTACCACACAGCCGCGTTTCGGCTCGATGAGCGCCGCTTTGCCCGGTATGAGGATGCACAGCGTTGGCTCGAGCAAGTGGCTCGCCAGCGTCGCGTGCCGCGCGCTCGCGCCGCTTAGTAAGTCCTCCTGATGCGACGTAATTAGATCGATTCTGATATTGGAACCTTTCCCACACTAAGACGTTTACACAATCGAGGTAGGTGGGCTCCTCAAAAAAGGCGGCTAATCCGGCGTGAGATTTTCGCTCCGGCGCGGTCGCCTTTTTATGTACATCGGTTACTTCTCATTAACACCGTGGCTTAAGCCCGGTGACCGATCGGCGGAGAAAAAGCGGGAAACCGTTTAAACGGTTTTAGGTTTCGTGGTGCCCGTAGTTGCACCGGGCTAAAGCCGCGGTGCTAATGAGAAGTACGAAACCGAGACTGCGCCACTCGGATTTGCGCTGCTGGACAAAGCCCCTCAGCCCTCGCTAGACTACGCGTTTCGAAAACACGCCCGAATGGTCGCAAGACAGGTTACCATTACCAAAACAATAACTTTCGGCTGTATCAGAGCAAATCATTTAGACGGAGACTGAAATAATTTATGGCTATCCCAGCGACTCAAATTCGACGCGGAATGATGATTCTATTCGAGGGTGAACCCTGCAAAGTGATGGAATTTCGCCACCACACCCCCGGCAATCTGCGCGCGATGGTTCAGACGAAACTCCGCAACATCAAGACCGGCTCATCTTTTGAGCACCGTTTCCGCTCCGCGGACACAGTCGAGCGGGCGCTGCTGGAGCAGCACGAAATGGAGTTTTTGTATTCAGACGGATCGCATCATCATTTCATGAACACGGAAAACTACGAGCAGGTCGCGCTCAGCGGCGAGGAATTGGGCGACGCGGCGCAGTGGTTGACGCCCGGACTGAAGATTCAGGCGGAGTTTTATGAAGGCGCCCCGATCGGGATCGACCTTCCGCCATCGCTGGAATTAACAGTCACGCGCACGGAGCCCACGATGAAAGGCGCGACGGTTTCCAACGTCAACAAGCCGGCGGTGCTCGAAAACGGCGTGACTGTTACCGTCCCACCGTTTGTGAATGAAGGGGATCGGATTCGCGTCGACCCGACCGAAGGCCGCTACATTGAGCGCGCGAAGTAAGGTAGGTATCCGCTTGAACGGCGTAACAGATTTTTGATCTGAAGAAGCAATACCCTGCGCAGAGACCTAACGGACAGACAAGAATGTCTGTCCTACAATGACAGGCGGGAATGCCTGTCCTACCTATGTACTTCATCTACAGCCTGCTGCTTGGTCTCGGCTTTCTGGTACTCCTGCCTCGTTTTCTTCTCGACGCAATGCGTCATGGCAAATATGTAGCCGGCTTTGGCGAGCGCCTGGGTTCACTATCGCCCTTACCTGACGACGGACGCCCGGTAGTTTGGATTCACTGTGTTTCCGTTGGCGAGACACAAGCGGCCCGGCCTTTAGTGCAAGCCATCAAAGCGAAGTATCCTGATTTTCGAATTGCAATTTCCACTATCACCCTGACGGGTCAGAATCTGGCGCGCGAGATCTTCAAGCACGACCCGATCAGGACGTTTTATTTCCCTTTCGATTGGCGCTGGGTAGTCCGCCGCACACTGAAGACCATTAACCCACGCGCTGTGTTGGTGATGGAAACTGAGTTGTGGCCGGGCTTCCTGCGCGAATGCAAAGAGCAACAGATTCCGGTCGCCATCGTAAACGGCCGGCTATCGGCGCAATCGTTTCGGCGTTACCGACTGATTAAGATTTTCATGAGACGAGTGCTAAGCTCGATTAGTTTGGCAGTGATGCAAACTGAAGCCGGTGCTGAGCGGCTGCGCGCGCTGGGAATGGACGCCTCCAGAATTCTTGTTTGCGGCAACGTGAAATTTGACGCCGGGACTTCGCCGGCGACTGACGCGTTGACCAAGGAGTTTCGCGAAAGATTCAACCTTTCGGATGAGGTCCCGCTGATTCTCGCCGCCAGCACGCACGACCTGGAGGAAGTGATTGTTCTCAATAGTTTCAGGCAGATAATCTCGAGGGCGGAATTGAAGCCGCGTCTAATGATCGCGCCGCGTCATCCGGAGCGCTTTGCGGAAGTCGCGGATTTTCTCAAGGCTTCAGGGCTACGCTGGGCGCGCAGAACTGCTCCTCCCGATGAGCGCGATGGACAGGCTGAAGTCATTCTGCTCGACAGCATCGGGGAACTCCATTCCGTCTATTCGTTGGCATCGATTGTCTTCGTTGGCGGCAGCATCGCGAAGACGGGTGGACACAACATCCTCGAGCCGGCCGCAGTAGCAGCAGCGGTGATTACTGGTCCACACACCTACAATTTTCAGTCAATCGTGGAAACTTTCGTTGCAGCCGGCGCTATCATTCAGCTACAACCGATGTCTGATTCAGCCGCGATCGTTGAACTCGCAAATGTGATTTCGGAGTTACTCGCTGACCCTGCCAGAAGATTGGAACTCGGAGCACTGGCACAAAGTCTGGTGAACGAAAACCGCGGGGCCACCGCGCGCACGCTGCAAGCACTAAGCTCGATTATTTCCCAACCTGCAAGCGCCGTCGAGCGGGTCGACTCGCTAAAAACCAACAGCGCCCCCGTCGCATGAAGCCGTCTGTCACACTAATTCCTCTGAGCACAATCTATGCAGCGGTCACGCGCTCGCGGCTGGCTGCTTACCGACGCGGCTGGTTTTCGACGACAAAACTTCAGGCGCCGGTCATCAGCGTCGGCAATTTGACGACGGGAGGGACCGGTAAGACACCGTTGGTCGAGTGGGTTTGTCGGGCAATTGCCAACGACGGCAAATCCGAAGGGTTGCGGAAAGAAAAACGAATCTGTGTGCTAACGCGGGGCTACGGCCGAGAGAACCCCGGGGCGCAAGTCATTGTTTCCGACGGAGCTCAACTGCTGGCCCGTGAGCCAGCGGCCGGGGATGAAGCGTTTCTGCTCGGCAAAAATCTGCTGGGTATTGCCGCGGTGATTGCGAACGCGAATCGAGTTGCCGGAGGCCAATGGGCCATTGAAAATTGGAACGCTGAAGTCTTCGTGCTGGACGACGGTTTTCAACATCTGCGCCTGGCGCGGGATCTGGATATCGTGACTATCGACGCCACCAATCCCTGGGGCGGCGGCAGCTTACTTCCAGCTGGACGTTTGCGAGAACCACGCACCGGTCTGTCGCGCGCAGATTGTGTGGTGCTCACCCGGATGGATCAGGTCGACGATCCAGCCGCGGTCAGGACTGCGGTGGAACCACTTGTTGGCGCCGCGCCAATCTTCTCCTCACGCATGGCGACGTCGGCAATTCGAAGACTCGACGGCGAGAGCGTGGATAGCGAAAGTTTCAGCTCGCAAACTCTGGCAGCGTTCTGCGGCGTGGGAAACCCGACGTCATTTTTCAGTCATCTGCGTCGCGAAGGTTGCGCCATCGTGTTCACGCAAGCGTTTGCCGATCATCACCAGTACACGCAATCAGAACTCGCTGCGCTGGTTGACGAAGCCAGGAGCCACGGTGCGGAGGCGCTAATAACCACTGCCAAGGACGCGGTTAAGCTTTCGGCTCTCAATCTCCAACTTCCCTGCTACGTTATCGATATTCAAATCTCAATTGACGAAGAAGATCGGCTTGTAGAAATACTCCGAAACGCGCTCAAAGCCACGTCCAACGTCCAACGTCCAATGTCCAATGTCCGGACGGAACCATGAACTAGTGTGATCGGTTTACGCGCTGGTTAGTTGTCAGCGAACAACTAAGCGCACCACACGTTCGCTCTGATTAGACGTTGGACGTTAGACATTGACGTCGGACGACTATTCGGGATGCGAATCGCTTGGCGGCGTCAGACTCGGCTTCGGCAGTGGCGGCTTCGTCGCCTTCGGTGACGGTAGTTGTGGCGCCTCAGCACCTACCTGCTGGGTCGGCGAAGGTAAGGGCGGGACTGGAGCCTTCTTTGTGTTTGAGTTCTCGTTCGCGTTGTCGTTGAGATTTATGCCACCGATGTCGCTCGGAGTTCCAGCCGGCGAAGCTGATGTATTTGTGTTGGCGTTTGGGTTAACAGCCTGGTTCGTAGAGCCACCGGCGGGAATTCCCGCTTCCGACTGGCCGGTGGGCGGTTTCGCCGGTTCCACCGGATTGCTATTGGGATCGGCAGCCAGAGTTGACCCCGTGGTGGTTGGGTTCGCAGGCTGAGAGTTGCGCGTAAACGCGTAGATGACTCCGAAGATAACAAGCAATCCAATCGTCGCTGGAATCAAAACTCTCCAGGGATTGAAACCCGCGCTTTGAGGCGGAATCTGGCCTGGCGACGTCGCCGTGGATGGTCCATACGCTGGTGAAAGCGGCGGTTCCATCTGCCTCGTGATCCTGGGCCTGACTAAAGTCTCTTCGTCAGCATCGTCCGCTGGTGGTTGAACCGCTGTCGTCGCTGTTCCAACCCGATTCACGTTCGCGGTTGATGAAAGGCCGGCACGGTCCATGCTCGCGGCAATTGAAAGGTCCTCCACTAACTCGCCCGCCGTCTGGTAACGATCTTCCGGTCGCTTCTCCAACGCGCGCGACACCACGTGGCCAATTGCCTTGGGCAAGTCGCTTCTTTCAACCAGCACCGAAGGCGCGGGCTGCTGCAGGTGCTTCAGCATAATCGCGGTCGGCGAGTCGCCGGTGAAAGGCACGTGACCGACAAGCAGCTCATAGAGAATTACGCCGAGCGAGTAGACGTCGGAACGCGCGTCAATATCGGGTGAAACCGAACATTGTTCCGGCGACATATACTGCGGCGTGCCAATCACGAAGTCGGGCGAGGTCAGGCTGGGGTCGTAAGCGCCTTCGGGCTCTTTGATTTTCGCAATGCCGAAATCCAGTACCTTGGTGTAGTCGGCGCCGGCACTGCTAAGCAACATGATGTTATCGCTTTTGAGGTCGCGATGGACCACGCCCTCCGCATGGGCAGCGTCGAGCGCGTCACCGACCTGACGAACGATCTCAACCGCGCGCGCGAGCGGCATCGGGCCTTCCCGGCGAATGATTTCCTTGAGCGTCTTGCCGCTCAAATATTCCATCACCAGAAACACAACCCCATTCTCGGCTTCGCCGAAATCCGTAACGCTCAGCGCATGTGGATGGGAAATTCTCGAGGCCGCGCGAGCTTCCCGGGAAAAACGCGCCACGATCTTTTCGTCCGCGGCCAGCGAGGGACGCAATACCTTGATCGCCACGGTCTTGTCCATCAAGACATGCGTGCCGCGATAAACCGTGCCCATGCCACCCTCGCTGAGACGTTCTTCAATGCGATACTTTCCGGCCAGAACTTGACCGAGTAAGGAATCATCCGTCTTTTCAAGAGCGACGCCGTCGTTAGGACAGAGTGTGGTGGTGTCCGGATATTCTGCGCCGCACTTCGGACAGGCTTTCATCGAAGGTTTACGTCCTCGCTAACTTTTGTAGGACAGGCATTCCTGCCTGTCATTCCTTCCTCAATAACCCGACAGACAAGAATGTTCGTCTTACTTTTTCCAGGGAGACTGCTTTTCTTCGGGAGAATACGAAAAGCGTATCACAGAGGTTTAGATCGCAGCAAAGAGTAACCTTAACGCAAACTCCTAACTGACGCGGAAACTAACAGTTCGCCGCTGCGAGAGCTAAACAAAATGCGAGCGAGGCCCGAGAGCCACGCTCGCATTCTTTTACTTACATTGATCGCCAAACTGCGGTTGCGCAGTTTTCCTAGACGACCTTCACGAAGACAATCACCAGCGCAAACAGAACCAACGATTCGATGAGCGCGAGTCCAAGGATCATCATCGTCTGAATCTTGGGGGCCGCACCCGGATTCCGTGCCGCACCTTCGCAGGCTGCTGCACCAATACGCGATTGGCCAAGGGCGCCGCCAAACACCGCGATTGCAAAGCCGACGGCCGCGGCGATCGCCTTCAGTCCGGGGTTGTTATCGACCGCGTGCTCCGCCGGCGCCTGCGCCAGCACCGGCATTGCCGCCATCATCAGTCCCACCGCGGCAAAGAAAAGTAAGTTGAGTTTTCTTCTCATTCGGTTTCTCCTGCTGAGGTCTAACCTCAGACATCATTCAATGCTAAACCTATCACACCAGAAAGCGACCACTCCGGCTGTTATGATTTCGCCTGCCTCCGGTATCCACCGCCCCTCGAACAACGGCGCTCCAGCGAGACAAACATTCGCCCGTCCGGGCTAATTGCTATTAGTTGCCGGGTTGACTTCCGGTTTTGTAGGCTGCATCTCTTCCAACTCTTGCCTGCCAACGTGTGCGGACGCGTTTCTCCGCATCGCTCGACCTGCGCCTATTTACAACTCAGAAAACTGCGAGAGCAACATCGTCACTTGGTCCATGACCCTCGCCGGCGGTAGCTAAACCATCGCCGTGCTCCGCATGCTCCTCATCGTGCGCCTCATGCGAAACTTCGCTCAGATAGAGCTGCGACAACAGCACAAAAACAAAGGTCTGAATGAAAGCGACAAAAATTCCCAGCGGCATCAGGAACGCTGGAACTATCCAGGGCGCCAGGCCGGCAATTGTGTGCGAAACCTTTTCGTCGGCAAACATGTTACCGAAGAGACGTATGCCCAGCGAGAATGGACGGATGAAGTTGCTGATTAGTTCGATCGGAAAAATCAGTGGTGCGATCCACCAGATTGGTCCGGCTAAATGTTTGAGATGGCCTACCAGTCCGTTCTCCTTTATGCCAACCCAGTTGTAGTAAACAAACGAAGAGATGCCGAGCGCGAAGGTCACGCTGACCGCGGCGGTGGGAGACATGAACAGCGGAAACAATCCCATCAGGTTCG
>Ga0137409_10000478_pt1 | contig 43656 bp, 39 predicted proteins | sample CZODoug1_16funga_FD_122059 | JGI IMG/M metagenome (GOLD analysis project Ga0137409, IMG submission 122059) | Vadose zone soil fungal communities from Angelo Coast Range Reserve, California, USA - CZODoug1_16fungal (Hybrid Assembly) | ecosystem: Environmental > Terrestrial > Soil > Vadose zone...
AGGGCGCTCAACCAGTAGTTGATGTTGCCCCACTGATGGTGGGCGGGTTGAGCGATGGCGATGGCGCCGGGTCCATGTTCGCGTTTCATCCGGAGAATTTCGCCGGCAACGATGGTCAACGCCTCCTCCCACGTGATCCTGACGTAGCCGGAGACGCCGCGTTGCCCGGTATTGCGCGCTCCTTCCGGGTCGAAATCGACGCGTTTCATGGGATATAGCAGGCGCTTGGGCGAGTACACCATGGACTTCAATGCCAGCGCGTGCGGACTGACGGTGGCGGTGCGGCGCGGCGAAAAGCTGCGGCCCCGAGCCCGGATGGTCCAACTCGGCGCGTCGGCGGCATCGAACTCGATCGGCGTGGTACGGATGATCCGGCCGTCCCGCACGTAGACATGAAGCGGCCCGCCGTTGGTCAGGTTGGTATAGCGCACGGAGCCGTCCTTCTGCCGTGCGCCGTACTCCCACCCCGCGGTACCCACCAGATGCATGAGCTGTCCGAACCAGACCGTGCAGCGATCCGCGCCGGTCGCGCTGGCCTTGAAATTCTTCAGCGCATCGATGATGACGGCGTAGTCCGGATTGGGATTGACCATGGCGAGCGCGGTCTCCACGCTCGCGAACACCATTTCCGCGTCCGGCCGGGAATGCGCGCCCGGCACGCCGGTGACCGTGCCATTCTTGAAGACATAGTGCCTGCAAAGGCTGCGGTCTCTCATGCGCAGCTGCACCACGCAGTGACCCGACTGAAGCTTGTCGCGAACCGTCTTGTGCTTCTTCGCCGCTCGCCGCACCACCATCGGCAGTGCGAACAGAATGGAACGAAGCAGCAGGGTTTTCATGCGATCTTTGCCGCGGCCGGGTCCACGCCGCGATCGGCGCGGTGCCCCAGCTCCAAGGCAACCTCCTCGATCAAATCTTCCTGGCCGCCCACGGCTTTGCGGCGCCCCATCTCGACCAGGATGTCGCGCGCCGACACGCCGTATTTCTGTGCCGCACGCTGGGCAAACAACAGAAACGAGGAGTAAACGCCGGCGTATCCCAAAATGAGCGACTCGCGATCGACGCGAATGGGGTGATCCATCATCGGTACCACCAGATCCTCGGCCACATCCATGAATCGGTACAGATCGACGCCCGTATGCACGCCCATGCGCTCGCAGACGGCCGCGAACACCTCGAGCGGCGTATTGCCGGCCCCGGCGCCTAAACCCGCCGCGGACCCATCGATGCGCGTGGCGCCCTCCTCCACGGCCGCCAGGGAGTTGGCGACTCCCATGGCGAGATTGTGATGTCCATGGAAGCCGATTTCCGTCTCGGGCCGCAGCGCCTCGCGCAGGGCGCGCACGCGCGCCGCGACGTCATCCGGCAGCAAAAAGCCGGCCGAGTCCGTGACATAGACGCAATTTGCACCGTAGCTCTCCATCAACCTCGCCTGCTGCGCGAGCGCCGCCGGCTCCTGCATGTGCGCCATCATCAGAAATCCGACGGTGTCGAGACCCAGCTTTCCCGCCACCCCGATGTGCTGCTCGGCGACGTCCGCCTCGGTGCAATGGGTGGCGATGCGAATGGTGCGGACGCCGCAGTCGTGCGCAAGACGCATGTGGTCGACGGTGCCGATGCCCGGAATCAGCAGCGCCGAGATGCGCGCATGCTTCATCCGCGGCACGACCGCGCGCAGATAGTCCTCGTCGGAGTGCGCGGGAAAGCCGTAGTTCACCGACGCACCGCCCAGGCCATCGCCGTGGGTGACCTCGATCAGCGGCACCCCGGCCGCATCCAGTCCGCTCGCGATGGTCACCATTTGATCGATGGAGATCTGGTGCTGCTTGGGGTGCATTCCGTCGCGCAGACAGTTGTCGTGCAACAGAATTTTCTTGCCTCGCAGATTCATTGAGGCGCCCTCATCGTCGAGGCCGCTTGCGGATCGAAGCGGCCGGAAGCAATCTCCGCGGCCAGCATCTCGCCGGTGCGCAATGCCGCCGCCGTCATGATGTCGAGATTGCCGGCGTAGCGGGGAAGGTAGTCGCCCAAGCCCGCCACCTCGAGAAACACCGACACGCGCCGGCCCTCGAACACCGGGCCGTTCGCCAGGCGGTAGCCCGGCACGTACTTCTGCACTTCGCCGATCATGGCCCGGATCGAAGAGCCGATGCGTTCCCGGTCCGGTTCGTCCACGGTCAGGCAGTGCACGGTGTCGCGCATGAGCAGCGGCGGTTCGGCGGGATTGAGAATGATGATGGCCTTGCCGCGTCCGGCGCCCCCGACCTTCTCGATGCCGCTTGCCGTGGTGCGCGTGAATTCGTCGATGTTCTTGCGGGTGCCGGGGCCCGCGCTGCGCGACGCCACGGTGGCGACGATTTCAGCGTACTCGACCGGCTGCACGCGGGATATGGCGGCCACGATCGGAATCGTGGCCTGTCCGCCGCAGCTCACCATATTGACATTCATTTCTCCCCGGCCGGCGTGCTCGGCAAGATTCACGGGAGGGACGCAGTACGGGCCCACGGCGGCCGGGGTGAGATCGACCACCGCAACGCCATGCTCCCTCAAGCGACACGCGTGCTCGAGGTGGACGTAAGCCGAGGTTGCATCGAAGGCGATGCGGATGCGATCGCACGCGAGGTGCGGGAGCAGGCCGTCGAGTCCCTGCGCGGTGGTTCGCAGGCCCGCCTCACGCGCGCGCTGCAACCCATCCGAAGCTGGATCTATCCCCACCATCCAGATCGGCGCCACCTTGTCGCTTCGCAGCGCCTTCACCATCAGGTCGGTACCGATGTTGCCGGAGCCGATCAATGCAACATTCACCTTGGTCACGTTGTCCTCGTCTTGCACGCTTGTGCCGATCTAGCCTGTGAACTCGTTGATGAGCACGCCGACGCCCTCGACCCAAACGCTTACCCGGTCGCCGGGCTTCAGGAAACGTCCGCGGGCCGCGCCGCAGCCTGCCGGCGTTCCGGTGGCGATGACATCGCCGGGCCTCAAGGTCAGGCGCGTGCTGAGATGGGAGATCTGCTCCGCCACGCTGAAAATCAGATTCGAGCTGGAGGAATCCTGCATCAGCTCCTCATTCACCCAGAGCCTAATGCCGAGATTCCCGAGATCGCCGATGTCGTCGATCGGACAAATCCACGGACCGAACGGCAGCGCGCCATCGAACGATTTCTGGCTCACCCAGTCGTAGCGGAACGGCGAGTCGGCGGCCACGCCTTCGCGCCGCAAGTGGTCGCGGGCGGACAGATCATTCACTATGCTGACCCCGGCGACGAAGTCGAGCGCCCTGTCGACGCTGACGTCGCGGCATTCACGCCCGATCACGACTGCAATCTCCGCCTCCCAATCGACTCGCTTCGAGTACGCGGGCAGCGAGATGCGGCTGCCGGGTCCGCGCACGCATGCAGCCGACGCCTTGATGAAATGCCACGGCTTGAGTCCGAGCTCGTGCGGATCGGGTTCGGGCGGGAGGTTCAGCGCCTTGGACATCTCGGCGACGTGATCGCGATAGTTGGCGCCGGCGCAGAGAATCGTCCCGGGATACAGGATGGGCGCCAGAAGCTGCACCGTCGACAGGTCAAGCGCTGCGGCGGCGCATTTGCCGGCGCGCACTTCGCGCGCGACTTGTTTCAACAGGGGATGAATTTCGCCCCAGCGTTGCAGCACAGCCAGCACCGACGTCATCGGTGGAGCCGAAGCCTTCGCAACACCGTGCGCGAGCGCGTCGGACACCTCGATTACCCGGTCATCGACGACCACGGCGGCGCGCGCCTCGCCGTTCGCAGCGGCGAAAGTTGCCAGTCGGTAGGAGTGATCGCGCATTGGCCGTGGGTCTTGGGGCGCCTTCAGCCCTGGGACGAGCCTTCAGGGCCTTGCGGCGAGCCCTTCGGCGCTTTGCGCAGCGTGGATGTCGGCCGGTCGAACTTTCTGCTCATATGCCCCACTCCCTCCTGATCGCCGCGCTCGAACATCCACGAATAGCCGCCGGGCGGATTGGCCAGAATCTCCCAGGAATTATCGTCCGCGTCCCAGAAATAGAAACTATAGGTGCCATGCTGCACCATCGGTTTGCTGATCTTGTGCAGTTTCCAGATCGCCGCGTCTCGTACCGCCAGCCGATGGCATTCATCGACGTCATCCTCAGTTTCCACATCGATCCCGTTATGGTTGAGGAAGGGCATTTCGGCTTTTTTCCCCTCCGGCACCTGCACGACCACGTAGATATGGGCGCCGCCCAATCGGCACCAAATGGAAACCTTGCTGGCCCGGACGACCTCCAGCCCCAAGAATTCTTCATAGAACTTGCGGGTAAAGTCGAGATCCTTGCTCTCCAGTGTGCCGTGGGACAGGAACTTGAGACTCAAAGTCGGCTGCACCGGCTTCCTCGCGGATTCGGTTGTCTCGGTCGTGACAGTTGGTTCATTCATGGACAGCTTCCCCCGTATCTACGGCATTATTCAGGATCATCGGCCGTCAACCAATCCCACATCCGCTCGATGATTCTTCCCGCGGTCGTAGCCCGGTCGGCGACCTCCTCCGGTGTGAACTCCCTGCCTTCGAGGCCCGTGCCGAGAATCGCGAGTTCAACCCGCGCCGCATCCTCGAGATACCAAGCCATGACGACCGCCTCTTCGATCGACGCTCCGACCGTGACCGCGCCGTTGCCGCGCATGACGATGCCGCGCGCCGGTCCCAGCAACTCCACCAATGCCGCGGCGCTTGCCGGATCGCGGACCAGGCGAGGGTTCGGGTAAAGCGGTGTGCCTGGGGCAAAGTAGGCACCGAAGCCATGGCGGGCGCGCGGGGTCAGTCCCAAAGTCGAGAGCGCGGTCAAGCTGGGCGACTGAAATCGCACGATTCCGCGAACATCGCCCCGTCTGCGGTAGATGTGCTGATGGATGACTACCTCACCCAGCGCATCCGGCGGCAGAGCCCCGGTCGTCGACACGGCCACCGGCGAGTCGCCGGTGCCGGTCAAACCGAGCGGCTTGGGCGGACTCACGATGAACCTCTCAGAATCCGTTCGCAGGCTGCAATGTCCGTAGGCATGCACCAACCCCGCGCGCGCCATGGCTCGTGCCGCAACTCGAATCCTGCGGGCGTCGGCGGGAGCGGCTTGGCTCGGTGCGTCAGACACTGGCGATCTGCCGGGTTTCGAATTCAGGAATGTCGGGTACGGCGCCCCAGGCACAGTACGACGAATTGTGGGCCGGGAACTGGCGAGGCCGGTATCCCTCCTCATCCGTGATGTGCCGCACTCCGCAAGAATATTCGTAGATCATTCCGTCGGGTCCGTCGAAGTACAGAAACATGGCGCCGGAGGTGGGATGCCGCCCCGGTCCGAAGCGAATCCGCACGTTTTTTTCGCGCAGAAAATAGTATGAGCGCATGACGTCATCGATGCTCTCTACCTGATGATTGATGTGCTGCACGCCGCTGCGCTGCGACGGGAACAAGGCGACTCGATGATGCACCGGGTCGATCCGCAGCAGCGGAGCCTCGCCGATCCAATCGCTGACCCGCGCGTTGCACACCGTGGTCCAAAAGGCTTCATCCTTGCGCGGAGCGGTCGAGTGCAGTCCGATGTGGGAGAAGCCCGTGATGCCGGCATCGCGCGACGGGAAGTAGCGCCGCCCGCTGTGCGCCGGGCGGGCCACCAACTCGATGGCATTGCCGCTCGGATCTTCGAACATTATGAGCGAGTCCACCTGCCGTTGCTCGCACTCGAGCCGCGTGCCGGCACGCACGCGATGACCCGCGTTGTCGAGTTCGGCCGCGGCGGCCTCGAGTTCGCGGACGGAGCCGATCTCGAAGGCGACGCTTTGGTCGCGGGGATTGCCCGCAGTATAGGCCAGCGTATGGTCGCGATCATCGGCGCGCAGATACGCATTCCCGCGGTCGCGACGAACGAGTTCAAGACCCAGGATTTGCGTGGCGTAGCGGACAGCGTCGTCGAGGTTGGCAGTCCCCAGGCGTACATAACGAATGTCTTTGAGCGATATCATCGGCCTAGCTCCTTGGCGCTGACGCCGCCGATTCCCCAGTGCTCCGCAGGCACCTCCGTGAGAATCACGCGCACGCTTTCCGGTTTGACTTTCAGAGTGTCGGCGATGGCCGCCGTCACTGCGCGAATCAGCGACTCCTTGAGCTGCGGCTCGCGTCCTTGGAGTATCTGCAGATTGGCGATTGGCATGTGAGACTACCCTGCGATCTTCAGGTGAATCGTATCGACAAGGAACCGAGCGCTTGGAAGCGCGCCGCGAAATGATCTCCCGGCTGCGCGGCCACCGCTTCGGTGATGCCGCCGGTCATCACGTAGGTTCCCGCGGGGATGACCTCCTCGCGCAGGGCGAGCAGATTGGCGAGCATGGCAAGACTCCACGCCGGGTGCCCGAGCACGGCCGCACCGGCGCCGAACGACACCGCTGCGCCGTTCCGCTCCACGACGACGCCCAGGGTACGGAGGTCGATATCCTGCAGACGGCACGCAGATCCACCCACCACATAGCGCGCCGACGAGGCATTGTCGGCGACCACGCTCGGTAGATCGAACTTGAAATCCGCGTAGCGCGAATCGATGACTTCGAGCGCCGGCACGGCGAAGTCGACGGCCGCCAACGCACTTGCAATGGTGCACCCGGGTCCCTGCAATTCGCGGCGCGTGACCAGCGCAATTTCCGGCTCGACCCTGGGATGGATGAGTTGCGATGCCGGCAATTCAGAGTCCGCGGCCACGCAGTATTCGTCCAGCAGAAATCCATAGATGGGCGATTCCACCCCCATCTGTTTCATCTTGGCGCGCGAGGTCAGGCCCATCTTCAACCCGGATACCCGGCTGCCGGCACCAAGCCGCCGATGGCGCAGCGACCACTGCACTTCGTAGGCATCCGCCAGTGTCAGCCGCGGCTCCATGTCGGAAAGTTTCGGCACCGTACGGCGCTCCCGCGCGGCGGTCTCGAGGTGTTGTGCGAGCTCTGCGATTCTGGCGATGGACAACGGCATTCGGGATTTGACCTTCAGGTGAATCGAATGGCGGCGGACCCGATGCCACCGATCGACAGATTCAGGCTGTCCCCGGCCACGACCGGTATCAACGCGCCCAAGGATCCGGACAGAATGATTTCTCCGGCGCCTAGGGTAATCCCGTATCGGCCGAGAGCGTTCGCAAGCCACGTCACGCAATTGACCGGCGATCCCAGCGCCGCCGCGCCCACCCCCGTGCATGCCACGGCGCCGTTTTTCTCGAGCACCATGCCGCAGGTGGACAGATCGAGGCCCTTGAGTTCGACGGCGCGATCGCCCAGGACAAACATGCCTCCGGATGCATTGTCGGCCACGGTATCCTGCAGCCGAATGCGCCAATCGCGAATCCGGGAGTCGACGATTTCGAAGCACGGCAGCACGGAATGGGTGGCATAGATGACATCCGCATTGGTGACGCCCGGGCCTTTCAGGTCGCGCTCCAGAAGGAAGGCCACTTCGCCTTCGGCTCGCGGCTGCAGCATCGTGGAAACCGATATCGCGTCGGTGGCTACCATGCCGGCGAGCAACTGTCCAAAGTCGGGCTCGCTCACGCCCAATGAGCGCTGCACGACGCGGCTGGTCAATCCGATCTTCTTGCCCACGATCCGATCGCCCAGGGCGAGGCGCCTCTTGATGACGTGCTCCTGGATCCGGTAAGCCTGCTCGAGAGTGAGGTTCGATTCGCGCTCCGTGAGGGGTTCGATGGGCACTCGCGTTCGCCAGCTCTCGAAGAGCTCGTCGCCAAATTGAGCAATCGCGGCCTCGGATAAGTTGGACATGGGGAGGAGCTGCCTTAAGTGGCTACGCAGACGTTGCGCAGTTCCGTATAGAACTCCAGCGAGTGCACGCCGCCTTCGCGCCCGATACCCGACTGCTTCGATCCGCCGAAGGGTGTGCGCAGATCGCGCAGGAACCAGGAATTGATCCAGATGATGCCGGCATCGATACGGGTTCCGAGCCGAAACGACCGCGCAATATCGCGAGTCCAGATAGTGGCGGCCAACCCATACGGCGTGTCATTGGCCAGGCGCACCGCTTCGTCTTCATCATCGAAGGGGCGGATATGGCAGCACGGCCCGAATATCTCTTCGCGCACGACGACGGAGGTCTCCGGCAGTCCGGTCCAGATCGTCGGCTGGATCCAGGCGCCGCCGGCCAGCGACTCCGGCATGCGGGGTATTCCGCCTCCGCAGACCAGCTCAGCACCATCCTCCAGGGCGCGGCGATAGTAACGCAGCACCTTCTCACGATGCTGCAGGCTGATGAGGGGGCCGATCCCCGTGGCCTTGTCCGACGGATGACCCGGCCTCAAGGCCTCGGCCTTCTCTTTCAACGCGGCCACGAAGCGCTCGAATATCGGACGCTCCACGTAGACCCGCTCGGTGCCCAGGCAGATTTGGCCGGTATTGAGAAAGGCTGCGCGCGAAATTCCGGCCGTTGCCGCATCGAGATCGCAGTCGGCGAATACGATACCCGGGTTCTTGCCGCCGAGCTCGAGCGATACCGCGCGAATTCCATCGGAGGCGGCCTTCATGATGGCCGCTCCGGTCGCCGTTTCGCCGGTGAACGTGATTGCCGACACATCGGGGTGCCGGGTGAGAAATTCGCCCGCGGAATCGGCGCCGAACCCATGCACGACATTGTAGACGCCCGAGGGCACGCCGACGGTCTGCATCACCTCGCCGAGCAGAGTCGCCGTCGCAGGCGTCTCTTCGGACGGCTTTACGACTACTGTATTGCCGCAGGCGAGCGCCGGCGCTACCTTCCACGTCATCAGTAGCAGCGGCAGATTCCAGGGACAAACGACGGCGATCACGCCCTTCGGTGCGCGCACCGAATAGTTGAACGCCTTGCGCCCCTCGGGAGTCGTCATTTCGAAGAATTCGGTGGGCACATTCTTGACGGCATCGGCGAAGACGCGGAAGTTGGCGGCCCCTCGCGGGATGTCCACGTGCGAGGCGATGGACCGCGGCTTGCCGGTGTCGTGAACTTCGGCATCGAGAAAATCATCGAAACGCCGATCGATCTCCCGCGCCACCCCGTGCAGCATGTCGGTGCGCTGCGGCAGGGTCAACCGGCCCCAGGGACCTGACAATGCGGCGCGGGCGGCCTGCACGGCCGCGTGGACTTCGTCGCGCCCGCCCTCGGCCACAGTGCCGACCAGGCTGCCGTCCACCGGCGAACGCTTGTCGAAATACCGCTCCGATTGGGAGGGCACGAAGCGGTTGCCGATAAAATGTAAAAAAGTCGCGCCGCTCATGGACGGATGACGTTACGTCGCGGCATCCGGACGGTCTAATGAAAAGTCGACATACCTTCAATACACGGTCGACATACTGTCCGCGCGCGGACCGCCGCCCCGCCGGGCTAACTCGTGCAGGGAAGCGCCAACGGCGCTAGTATGCGTTCCAGGGGGACGGGCGTATGAGCTTTAACAGGCTTGACTTGAATTTATTGCGCGTGTTCGACGCGATTTTTCAGACGCGCAGCGTCACCGTGGCGGCGTCGAATCTGCATCTCACCCAGCCGGCGGTGAGCAAGCAGCTCAACCGCCTGCGTGAGCTGCTCGAGGATCCACTGTTCGTACGCACCAATGATGGAATGGCGCCGACGCCGCGCGCAGAGGCTCTCGCCGTGCCCGTTCGGCAGGCATTGAGCGAAGTGCGCAACGCCATCGAACGGCAGCTCGGATTCGATCCCCGCTCGTCCGATCGCACATTCAGGATCTTCACCAGCGATCTTGGACAGATGGTATTCCTGCCCAAACTGCTGGAACTCATCTCGCGGGAGGCCCCGGCGGTCAATATTCATACCGTGCAGGTACCGGCGCAGCGGATGCGCGGCGTCGCGCTCGAATCCGGCGACGTGGATCTGGCCGTGGGATATTTTGAAGAGTTCGAGGGGTCCATTCATCAGCAGGTCTTGTTCGAAGAACACTATGTCGGCATCGTTCGCACCAATCATCCGACCATTCGCGACACGATTACCTTCGAGCAGTTTTTGCAGACTCCGCATCTGGTCTATCAACCCTCCGGCGGCGGACACAGTTCTCAGGACAGCGTGGTCGACAAGGCATTCTGGGCGGCGGGGGTCGAGCGACGAGTCGCCGTGCGCGTGGCCCATACTATGGGAATCACTTCCATGGTATCGAACACGGACTTGCTGGTGGTTGTCCCGCACCGCCTCGCACGCGCCTGTGTCGAGCTTGTGGACGTCACGGTGCTCGAACTACCGATCGACATTCCGAAGTTCAATATCGCGCAATACTGGCACGAAAGATTCCACACCGATCCGGGGAATCGCTGGTTGCGCGGCGTGTTTGCCCGGCTATATGGCCGCCAGAGCGTGCCCGAACCTTGCGCCGTTCCGGCCACCGAATCAATCGAGGCATGAATTCAGTCGCCATCCGAGCTGCTGCCCTCCGGGCGACCTGATAACACGTAACGCCAAACCTCGCTCATTCCCTGCGGACATTCCCTGCATTTCGACAGGTGATTTGACGTTCGCGGTCCGCGAACCGTATCGTTTCTGCGGCGCGTAGACCGTCCTCGCCGCGAGCATTGCTCGAATTAGCCCAAGACGGCGGAAAGAAGCTATGACGGGAATTCTGCAAGGTAAAGCCCTGATCGTTACCGGCGCGGGGGGCGGCATCGGACGGGCGGCATCCATGGTACTGGCCGCCGCCGGAGCCAAGGTGGTGGTCAGCGACATCGTCGAGGGCACGGGCCAGGCGACCGTCGATGCCGTGCAAAGAGCCGGCGGGGCCGCGCTGTTCGTCAAGGCCGATCTTGCCTCCGAGGCAGATGTGCGCGCTCTGGTGGAGCGAGCCGTGTCGGCCCATGGTCGGCTCGACGGCGCGTTCAACAATGCGGGCCTGGAACAATGCGCAATTCCACTGCACGAATTGACCACCGAACAGTGGGAACGGGCGCTTAGGGTCGATCTGACCAGCGTTTTCTGGTGTCTGAAATATCAGGTGATCGCGATGCTGGCAACCGGCGGCGGCGCCATCGTCAATACGGCTTCGTCGTTGGGGCAGGTCGCCATCCAAAATGCCAGCGAATACATCACGGCCAAGCACGGCGTGGTCGGCCTTACGCGGGCGGCGGCAGCGGAATACGGCAGCCGAGGAATCCGCGTGAACGCCGTACTCCCCGGCATCATCCGAACCCCGATGATCGCCCGACTGACCGAAGACGCGAGATTCAGCGCATTTTTCGACAAGCTCAAGGACCGTCATCCGATCGGGCGATTCGGCGAGCCGTCCGAAATTGGCGAGGCAGTCAAATGGCTGCTCTCCGATGCCGCGTCATTCATGAACGGCGCCGCCATGGCCTGCGATGGCGGGTATCTTTCCATTTAGCCGAGGTGAATCGTGTACAAATTGAGCCGAACGGTTCCCGTCAATGAACCTGGCAAATCATTCCTCAGCCGCCATGATGTCTGGAATGGCCTATTGATGAAGGCCAATAACGCGCTGCCCTACGTGCCGATCATGCAGAAATGCGCAGTCATCGAGAGGGGCGACGGTTGGTTGGTTCGGGATATTCTCCTGAACAACAATCCGCTGCGCGAGAAAGTGACATTCGAACCCGAAGATCGCGTGATTTTCGAACGCACGGGCGGCGACGAACGCGGCCGCATCGAGAACGTCATCGGCGAGGACGGCGCCGGCAATCTCACGCTGACTTTTTCTTTCGGGCTGACCAAGGAAGGCATGAAGGACGGAAGCGACGCCGAACAGAAGCACTTCGCGCCCATGGAGGGCGCCTATCTCGGCGCGGTGGCCTCCACGCTTGCGGCCGTGCGCCGCACCGTCGATGATCAGGGACGCGATAAAATGCCGATGGCAGACGAGATCGACAGCGCCGGCGACAATCTATGGATCTATGAGTTCTTCCGCTCGGCCGACAGCTTGGATCTCGAACGCTTGTCGGCGCATATGACCGAGGATGTTCGCCTGACTTTCGCCAATTATCCGACCACCGCAGGCAAGCCGGCGTTCCATCAGGCCATCGGCGATCTATGGAGCCGCATCAAAGGCATGTCGCACAGTATTTCCGGTGCTTGGTCCTTGCACGGCGGGCGCATCGGCATCGGTGAATTGATCGTCATGTACACCCGGCGCGACGACACTCTATACACCATCAAGTGCGTCACGGTATTGCGGCGCCGCGGCGACAAGATACGCGACATTCGCATCCATGCCGACGTGACGCAGCTGTAGCGGCCAAGCATCATAGGTCAATTCAGAACGTCTATGGATCGATTGAAAAGCAAGGTTTGCATCATCACCGGGACGGGCAGCGGCATGGGCCGTGCCGCGGCCATGATGTTCGCACGCGAGGGTGCAGAAGTCGTGGGCTGCGACATCAACGCGGACAGCGCGAATGCCACACTCGACGCCGTGCGCAGCGCCGGCGGCCGAATGGTGTCGCTGCAACCCTGCGATCTCGCGCAGCGCGGAGACGTCGATCGGCTGATGCAATTCGCCGTCGAGCACTATGGCGGCATCGATGTGCTCTACAACAACGGCGCGATGGCCTACTTCGCCTGGCTGCCCGACATGAGCTATGACCAGTGGAGCCGTACCCTGCGCGAGGAACTCGATGTCGTGTTCCACGGCTGTCAAGCGGTGTTCCCGCACATGATCGCGCGCGGCGGCGGATCGATCATCAATGTGGGCTCCACCTCGGCGAAACTTGCCTTCGAGGTGCTCCCGCAACTCGCCCATGCGGCTGCCAAGGGCGGCGTCATTGCCATGTCCCGCCAGGTCGCCATGGAAGGCGGCAAGCACAAGATCCGCTGCAACACCATCTCACCGGGCTTGGTGCTGACCGGCCAGACCAAGGCGTTCATCGAGATGCCCGAATGGTTTGGGCCGATGCGCGCCAAATTGATGTTGGGCCGCGCCGGACTGCCGGAGGATATCGCCCCTCTCGCGACCTACCTCGCCTCGGATGAGTCGTCATGGGTGACCGGTGCGGACTTTGCCATCGACGGCGGTACCACGGCCTGGTGACCGGCGCGAGGCGTTCTGTCGACCACTGAGGCGCCGTCGGCCGAAGCGTCATCGGCCGAGGCACTATCGGCGCCGCGACCTCCGCCATCGCTCAATATCCGGCAACACTTCCATCGGAGCGCGGATCTGCCGCCCCCTCAAGCACGCCGTTGGCATATCTGACGATCGCCCCGGCATGACCGGTCGTTTCGTCGTATGCGCTTAGCAATTCGACCTCATGACCGCGTTGCTTCAGGTCGGTGACCGTCGCAGCCGGAAATCTGCTTTCGAGCTTGAGGGTATCGCTGCTCTTTCCCCAGGTTCGGCCAAGCAGCCAACGAGGGGCGGACACGGCCTGCTGCAACGGCTGCTTGAACCAGATCGCACGCGAAAAGACGGCGGCCTGCGTTTGCGGCTGGCCGTCGCCGCCCATCGTTCCGTAAACCATCGATCGCCCGTCTTTGAATCTCGCCGCTGCCGGGTTCAGCGTGTGAAAGGGTTTCTTGCGCGGCTGCAGTGCCCGCAGATGTTTCGCATTCAGACTGAACGATGCCCCGCGGTTTTGCCAATTGAGCCCCGTCGCCGGGAGTACGACGCCGCTGCCGAATTCGTGATAAATGCTCTGGATGAATGATGCGGCCAAGCCATTGCCATCGATCACGCCCATCCAGACGGTGTCGCCGGTGGTCGACTTGCCGCCCCATGGCAACGCAGTCGGCAGACGGATCTCCTTTGCCAATGCGTCCAGCCTTGAGGCGCTCAATAAAGACTCTGCCGCAACCTTCATGTAGGCAGGGTCAGTGACATACGCATCGCGCAATTTGAATGCCTGTTTGGTGGCTTCGACGCACAGGTGAATGTGATCGGCACTGTCGGGAAGGACCGCGCGAATGCCGCTGCGTTCGAGAATGCCGAGAACCGCCAGAGATATCACGCCTTGGGTAGGCGGTACCATGTTGTAAACGGTGCCCTCCTCGACTTCAATCTGCAGCGGTTGGCAGACCCTGGGCTGGTATTCGTTCAGATCATCGATCGAGAGCAGGGCGCCGACGGACCTGAAATCTTCAGCGATCGTTTCGGCCAGCGCGCCTCGATAGAAGCTGTCCAAGCCGTCCTTGGCCAGTAGTTCGAAAACACGCGCGAGCTTGGGTTGGCGAAATAGAGCGCCGACCTCGGGGATCTTGCCGTTCGGCAGGAAGCGCTCGGCAAACCCCGGTTGATGCGCAACCTCGTCAAATTTAGCGGTGGTCGATAAAACCTGACTGAATGTCACGGCGACGCCGTCGTTCGCATAGTGGCCGGCATCGCGCAACAGTCGGGCGAGGGAAAGTTGACCGCCATGCTGCTTAGAGATGCGCAGGGCCGCATCCCAACTCGCAATCGCACCGGCCACCGTGTTCATCGCGAGCGGGCCGCGGATTGGAATCACATCATGACCGGCCTCGGTATAGGCTGCGATCGTGGCCCTGGCCGCAGCCGGACCGGCGGCTTCGATGGCGACGGGGACACCGAGCCGCGGGGCAATCAGCCAGAATGCATCGCCTCCGATGCCATTCATGTGCGGGTATGCGATGGAGATGGTCGCGGCGGCCGCCACCATGGCTTCAATCGCGTTGCCGCCGTCGCGTAAAACAGCCAGGGCGCTTTGCGAAGCCAAGGCGTGGGGAGCAACCGCCATGCCTCGCGTAGAACGAATCGTTTGAATCATTGCTGCGCTTCCGAGGCTTGCTGGGCTGGCGGGGTATTCATGATTGATTGCTTATTTAGTTACAACCGTAATTCGAATTCCGATTTCGGGAATCCATGCGTAATCCGGCAGACGCACGCTGATTTCTGCGTTGACGATCCCTTAAGGAGGATTCATGAACAGATTCAATTATGCTCTCGCTGCTGCCGTCGCCATAATCGGCTTCACGGCGGCCACTCCCAAAGCCGAGGCATAGCCCTGAGCCGTCAAAGCATCTCGATCAGATCGACCATTTCAGAGGAAATGAAATGCGGGATGGGCGCGGTCATGTAGGCGGCGGCAGACGCTAAAAAAATCTAAGCGTCTACGACACAGTCAAATTGCGCGTTCATCCGCTGCGGCGCGACCAGGGTGCCGTATTGGCCATACGACACTCTGGCCAGCAACTACAAGTGGCGCGGCACCTTCTTGTCCGCGTCGGGCTTCGGCGCCATCGGAGCGGTCTTGTGAGGCGATTTCCGAAGAGTCGTGCCTTGAATGCTGTTGGAGGGCGTCATTGGCGCGAACGTCGGCAGATTCTTGGCCCGGATCCGGGTCGCCGCCTCGAATCCCGAGGCCAATTTGATCAGAGTGGGTTCGCTGAATGCAGTCCCAAAGAAGCTGATTCCGAGAGGTACGCCGAACACCATACCTGCCGGCACCTGAATGATCGGATACCCCGGGGGCGCCGCGAGACCTGACGTACCGAAGATGAAATGATCGCCGTAGATGAGATCGGTGGCCCAAGCCGGGTTGTCCGTCGCCGAGACCACCGCGTCGAGCTTAAACCGGCTGAGCGCCGCGTCGATGCCATTGACCCCGGACAGTCGATCTATGTCGAGCGCTTGGTTGTAGGTCATCCCGTTGAATACTGGCTGCGGATCGTCGGGTCCGGGTGCGAGCGACTGTGCCTGCTCAAACAGATCCTGATTGAAAAACGGCATCTCCACCTCGGCGTGCGCGTTGTTGAAGTCGATGGCGCTTTGCAGCGTGCCGCCCGCCACCGGTACACCGACTCGAGTGGCGAAGTACGCTTTAACGTCATTGCGGAAGTCGAAGTCCAGCACCAGTAACTCGCCGTCCGCGGACGGGAAAGTGAAACCCGCTGCATCCAGATCGATGACGGTTGCGCCCGCTGCCGTCAGTGCCTCGGCCGCCGCCTCGAACGCATCCAGTACCGGTTGCGGCGTAGGAACAAACGGGTCGAACCCGCCAAGCCCCGCGCGCGTCAGCCCCAGGCGGGCGCCCATGAGGCCTTTGGGATTCAAAAACTGCGTGTAATCGGTCGGAATGTTGGTCGGCCGCGTGCGGCCTTTCCAGCCCAGCGGTACGCTGCCCGTCGCCGGATCGCGGCCGTCGTACGTCCGGCTTTGGATGACGCCGAGCGCCGCCGCTGCATCAGCCACCGTCCGTGCGAGCGGACCCACGGTGTCCTGGGTATGCGAGATGGGCACGACGCCGGCACGGCTGGTCAGTCCGACCGTGGGTTTGATGCCGACGACCCCATTGGCATTGGATGGGCAGACGATGCTGCCGTCAGTCTCGCTGCCGAAGGCCAAGACGGCAAAATTCGCCGACGCGGCCGCGCCTGAGCCGGAGCTGGAACCGCAGGGATTGCGATTGATGCCGTAGGGATTATTCGTCTGCCCGCCCCGGCCGGACCAGCCGCTGATCGATTCGAACGAGCGGAAGTTCGCCCATTCGGACAAATTGGTCTTGCCGATGATGACGGCTCCCCCGGCACGCAATCTCGCGGCGACGGTGGAATCGGTCAGGGCGGGGCTGCCGACGAGCGCGAACGATCCCGCACTGGTCTGCATCCGGTCGCCGGTATCGATATTGTCCTTGATCAACACCGGGACGCCGTGCAGGGGGCCAAGGACTTTCCCGTGCATGCGCAGGTCATCCATTTGTTCCGCGATCCTGACGGCGTCCGCGTTGAGCTCGATCACCGAGTTCACCCCGGGACCGTTTTGGTCCAGCGCAAGAATGCGGCGGAGGTAATACTTGGTGAGTTGTTCCGAAGTGATCGTCCCTGCGGCCATCTTCGCCTGAAGATCGGCCACGGTAGCTTCGTTGAAATGCGACGGAGCGGATGCCTCAGGATCCGTGTTTTCGGCCGCCGCCCAACCTGATGCCAGCACAGTTGCAATAAATACAAACAAAATGCGTTCCATGAGCGGCCTCCCGGAAAGGACTTTATCGTTCTAATTTAATTGCTGTCCCGAGAGCGTCCAACCGTAGCGCCCTCGCGGACTGGCAGACGCGCGGAGCATGCCACCGGCTTTGAATTTCTGTCAATCGCGGTGGAGGACGTGACCACGGTGCGGTGCGTGAGTCATGTCCGCGCGGTGCGCGCCGATACGAAAGGATGTGCGCGTGCGGCTCACGACGCTGGCGACTGCGGCGTTCAATCTCCATGACGAACGTCGTAGCAACTCCGGAAACCGCATTGGGAAATAGAGGAGAAATTCTGTGATCACATTCTGGGTGAGCATCCTTGCCTTGAGTATTCTGCTCTACGGTCTCCTTTGCCAATTCGATCCCGGCATCGGAATTCTCCTGCGCTTCGCGCGCGAGGAAGGCAGACTTCCCGCTCCGCCGGGGCCGATTGCATCGATTCGGTACGGTAACGGGATGTGGCTCATCGTGGCCGGAATCGTCCTGTGCGTTGCATTTCCGGTGGTCTGCTCGAGCCTTCTCTCCGCATTCTATGTTCCGTTTCTTCTCATGCTGGCGGGTTTGATCCTGCGCCGGGTGGCCGCTGAGTGCCGCGAACAGTCGCAGCACCTGCGCCGGCTATGGCGTGCGGCATATTCCGGTGGATCCCTCGTTGCCGCATTCATGCAAGGGCTGATGCTGGGCGCTCTCGTGGAAGGCCTCATCATCTCGCGCGGTGAATACTCCGGGGACGATTTCGCCTGGTGGAGTTTGCTCGCCGTCCTTTGCGGCGGCGGCGGTCTGTGCATCGGTTATGCAGTTCTGGGAGCGTTTTGGCTGGCGCGCAAATATGAAGGTGATGTCGGGACTGCTGCTCATCGCCTGATCCCGGCATTGTCACTGGTATCGCTCCTGGGTCTAATCTTCGTGTTCATGTACTCCCTGGCCGCAAACATCCGCATCATGAGCCACTCCCCGGCCGTGCGGTCTGTCTATCCACATGTCGTCCTTGACCGATCGCCCGCGATTGACCGATCGCCCGCGATTGGAGTTCGGCCGCAGCCCGATGGTCTATAGGTCGTTAGCCCAAGGACGCCCTCTCATCGGTGCCGCCGGGCGGGACAAGAAGGCGCGGCGCGGAGTCGGGTAGCGACAAGCAGCGCGCCAACGCACCGGCAAGCTCCGCGGACCCCAGCGGTTGACGGATCACTTCCAAAATGCCGGCCTTTGCCAGAGCAGGCGCGCCGAATTCTCTGGCCGAAGCGACCGCCAAGATCATGGGCAACGCAGGCGCCGCCTCGCGCAAGATGGCCGCATGCTCGAGTGCCGCGCCCGCGCCATGCAGATGGGAACACAGCAGCGCCGCATCGAACCGCGGTGGCCCGCCCCAATTGTTCCGTAGCTCCCCTCGACAGGCCGCTGCCGCCTCGCGCGAGTTGGTAAATCCGACAGGCTCGTACCCGAGCGCCGCGAGAATCTCCTCGTGCCCCAGCAGCCGTTCGCGATCGGCTTCGAGCACGAGTACCGTCTCTCCTGATCCGCGACGCACCGAACCCGGCGTCTCGTACTTCGACAAGGGCTCATCGCGTGAGAGCGAGGGAAGCCAGACATCGAAGCGCGTGCCCGCGCCGGGAGCGCTCTGCACATTCACGGCCCCGCCGTGATCCAATACGATCTCGCGAACCAAGGCGAGGCCGAGACCGTTTCCTTCGGGACGCGTGGTGAAAAACGGCTCGAAGATCCGCTCGAGCAGTGCTTCGTCCATGCCACGGCCCGGATCGATGATCGAAATGACGGCATAGTGGCCGGGCACGAGATCGCCGTGATCCATCGGCAATGCCCGTCCGATCTCCCGCGCGTGGATTTCGACCTGGATCGTGCCGGCTGCGTCCATCGCCTGGGCTGCATTGTTGCAAACATTCAGAATGACCTGCTGCAGCTGCGCCGCTTCCCCGGAGACGATCGTCTGCTGTGACATGGTGCGGACGACGACGCTGATTCGCGGACCGAGCGAAGCCTCCAGCAGCGACTTGGTTTCGGCGACGAGCGCTTCGATGCGGATGCAGCTGCGCCTCAAGGCGGTGCGGCGGCCAAACGTGAGGATTTGATCGACGAGGTCGCGCGCCCGTTCGCCGGCGCGCCGGATCTCAGTCAGGCTTCCCGCCACCCGGCCGTGCGGTCCCACTTGTGCTTGCGCGGTTTCCGCATAGCCGAGGATTGCGCCTGTGATGTTGTTGAAGTTATGGGCGATCCCGCTTGCCAGCGCACCGATGGTTTCCATGTGGCGGGCCTGCTCCAGGTTCACTTCCAGCCGTTCCCTGTCCTGCTCGAGAAACTCCCTTTCCACGGCGTTGGCGATGGCGTCGAACGCCATGCTGAGGAGACCATTCTCGCACGGTTCGGGCAGGGCTTCCGTCAGCACCGCATCGAAGCCGAGCACCGCCTGGAGGCGGTTTGCGGCTCCGCTGGAGAAGCACAGCCAGCTGCGCAGATTGGCGGCGCGCAGTGCATCTCGCTGGTCGCCCGGCGGCAGCCTGCTGATGTTGTGGATGCGAATGTGCCGCTCGTGACTCGTGATGAGATGAGACGCGACGGTGATGGCGTTTTCCGGCCAACCCCGTGGGAAATCGGCTCCTTCACGGCACCACTTGTAGGCCTGCGCAGGCTTGCCGTCGATGGCGAAATACGCTCGATCGGCGCCGATGCATGTGGCCAGTGCTTCGAGGGCGCGCTCGACCTGGGCGGTAATCTCGAGCGGGCGTGAATTGATGAAGTGCGTCGAGATGCGGGCAATCAAATGCTCGATTGCCGCCCGCCGCCGCAGCGCGGCCGCGCGGGACCGCAGTCTCATCCCCAGATGCACCAGCATCCCGACCAGCAGCAGGGATATTGCGCAAAGAACGTATCGAACGCGCTTCGCCGCTGTCTCGGCGGTGAACTTGCGTGCCAGAATCAAGTTGCGAACAGCTTCCTGGTCTCGATCGCCCGACGCTGCAAACAGAGACCTTAGCACGCTGTCCGTCGCCGGCAACATCCTGCGAAGCAGTTGCGCATGCGCCAGCAACGCCCCGGCCACGGCGGCATCGCCGGGCGAGAAGTCTTGAATCGAGATGCCGCCCAAGCGCTCGTCGACGTCAGCGGCTACATTGGGCGACGTATCGAGTGTCAGGTGGAGGATGGCGGCGGCGAGAGAGCTCACCAGAGCGCTGACCTGCTGCCGCCGCCGGTTGCTGTCCGGCGGGCCTTCGCCGAGGTGCGCGCTCAGCAATCCAAAATAAGCGAGAGAGTTCTGCAGGAGAGCATTGCGGCTCTTGAACAGTTCCGTCCACTGCTCCTGCTGGTCGGCGAGGCTCGCGAGCCGGTCACTGGCGGCGGCAACCTCAGGATCGTCGGCGGCCGCCTCGCGCAGCCGATCGACTGCATCGTGAAGCGCGGCCACCTCGCGCACCAGGGGGTCATAGTTGCGCAGCATCCCGGTCCGCGAGCTCAGCACGTCCCGATACAGGGCGCCTTTCGCGATCGTCAAATCGTCGAGCGCGCGCAATGCATCGTCCGCATGATCGGCCCCCGTGTGCATGCCGTGCCACCACAGCCACGGGACCAGCACGAGCAGGATCGCCGTTACAGGGCCGGACCAAGAAGTGGGCCACGGGATGTTCCGGAAGATCGTCACCTCGGCTCTCCGACGAATCGGCCGCTCGGCTCTTCGACGAATCGGCCGTGGTAAGTACCCGTGAGGGAGTGCAGATAGGCGACGATCGCGTCGACCTGCGGCTCCGTCAGCGTCAGATTGAGCTGAGCGTCGGCCATCTTGCGGACAGCCTCATCGAGGGTCGCGGCACTGCCGTCATGAAAGTAGGGCGCCGTCGTTGCGACGTTTCGCAGGCTGGGCACGCGCAAGATCTGGGGCTCCTCTCTGCCCAGCGGATGAAATATCCCATGCCGTTGAAACATGTTGCCGCCGACATTCACGCCTTGGTGGCATGAGACGCATCCCAATGACTTGAACAATCGATAGCCATCTATTTGCTGCGCCGAGAGTGCCGCCGAGTCGCCGGAGAGCCAGCGGTCGAAGCGGCTGCCGGGCGTAACCAGCGATCGCTCGAAGGTCGCGATGGCATTCAGGATGCTCGCGGCGTCCGGCCCGTGTCCGTACGCCACCTTGAACTGATGGACGAGGTCCGAATCGCCGCTCAGTTTTCCGACCACTTCGTCCATTCCGCTATCCATGATCAGAGGATTCTGCAATGAGGCAGCCGCCTGCGCCTCGAGGGTGCGGAATTCTCCGTCCCAGCCCAGCCGGAAACAGACCGCGGAATTGAAAACCGTGGGCGTATTAAGTGAAAGAGGCGACCCATCGGGTGCCGTATCGCGCACATTTCTGCTCGCTCCATTGGTGCCGAGGTCGTGGCAGCTCGCGCACTTGCGGGTGTTGCCGCGCGAGAGCCGCGGATCTTCGAACAGGCGTTCACCGAGAGCTACCCTGAGCGGGTTCACGGCAGGAGGCTCGGGCACGCGTGTGATCGGCTCGACGGCCGGAGCGGCGCTCGACTCAGAGACCTGCAATAGCGCCTGCGTGACCGGCGAATAGCAAAGCGCGGGGACCGCGGCGGCGCAGATCCAGCGAAGGAGCAACGCCTTGTAGCGCATCAAAAAACGCGCAGGGCCAAGTTGAAAGACTCAGGATCGGGACACGAATGCATCACAAACTTCCGGAAAATTTATACGAACTCGCCTGCCTGTTCTCTCGACTCGTCATGATAGCCGCCTGGCGCTACGACGTGATTGCAGCGAGCGCTACAATATTACGGCGGTAACATATTGAATTCAGATCCGGGTGTGCGCCGCTACAGAGCCTCTACGGCAGTGGGTCTGCGCCGCTACAGAGCCTCTACCGGCAGTGCGAAGACATAGCCGACGCCCCGCTCCGTGCGTATGATTTGCGGCGCGCTCGCATGGGATTCCAGTTTGCGCCGCAGCCGCAGCACCTGCACGTCGATGCTTCGATCGAATATATCTTCGTGCACCCGGGTCGCTTGGAGGAGCCGCTCACGGGTGAGCGGCCGTTGAGGAGCCTCCAGAAACGCGACCAGCAGCGCATACTCGCCTTTCGTCAGCGTCACGGCAACTCCATTGGGACTCGTCAGGCGACGATTGTCGCGTTCGAGCTGCCAGCCGCCGAATTTGTATCCGCCCCGCTGCGGTTCGCGCGCTCGGGCGAGCCCGCCCAGTTCGTGGCGCCGCAGAACGGCCCGAACGCGCGCGAGCAGTTCTCTGAGGCCGAACGGCTTGGTCACATAGTCGTCCGCGCCCAGTTCGAGGCCCACGACACGATCGATTTCCTCCAGCCGGTGACCGGTGGTGATGATCACGGGGACGTCAGAGTTGGATCGAATCTCTCTGAGCAGATCGAGCCCATCTTCGCGCCCCAGTCTCAGATCGAGAATGATCAGGCTCGGCTCACTCACGGCGAGATGGCGAGTCAAGTCCTGCCGGCCGGCCGCGGAACTCGCAGAAACATCATGCTCTTCGAAGTAACTGGTGACCATCCGCCGCGTGGCCGGATCGTCATCGACAACGAGTACGTTGTAATTTTTGCTATCGTCGTTGGGGTTCAGAGCGCCATTCATCAATAGTGACCACGCTGGCGTGTGACTCCGGCGAGTATAGCTCGTCCGCATTCTCGACGTTTCTTGAATCAATGCATTCCATTTACTGATTGCACTTGACATCCATGCAATGGTCGGCGCGCCTTTCGGCTTCGCCGGCGCATCAAGCGCGCAGTGCGCGTGCGTGCAGTTGAAAGGGCGCGCGCGGCTCACGACGTGTGCTGCCCGCTGGTTTAGATTTCTCTGCCAGACGCGAGAGACAATTGTAAGAGCCAATCCACACCGGCTCCCGCGCAACGCACCCAATGCAAAGACACGGAGACAAATGATGAGCGAAGCGAAACTGGCGAAATATATTCTTTTTGGTACACCCGCGGCAAAAAATCGGTCGGCTGATTCTTTAGGCCGCCATTCGGCGCTCGTTCACCGCCTGAAATCGACACGGCCTCCGGTGATGTCGAACGGCTACTTGAGTGCAGGCAAGCACATGGCACCCGAGGAGGAATCTACTCTCATCCTCGGCGGCACTTCAGCGAGTCTTCGTTCGCGTCGCCGAATCGGCACCATGGCACCGATCATGAACGCCGAGACGCCGGCGAATGCCGAGATCCCGGCGAAATTGGCGGCCTTCGCAGCCGCCCTGACGATGAACGGCATGCTCGCGGCCGGAATGGCCTATTTGTTCAACGCCCCTTTGGAACAGCACGCAGCTCCGGTGGAGCAGCAGGGCGCAGGCTATGCCGACTCCTGGGCGGATAAGCCACAGCCCTTCTATCCGAGGGGCCGTGCATGAGCATTGAACGCACTGTGAACATCCTCGAGGACCTCGAACAAACAGTGCTTCAGTTCATGCGCAAGCACGAGATTACGCATGACGAATATCGCCGTGCGACCGATATCCTGGTAGCCACCGTCAAGGCTGGAGGAACGCAATGCGCCAGGATGATATGAGTTCCGCGGAGATGACGGCGGCCCTTGATCCGGTCCCGCATATACATCACCACGCCTACGCCTGTTGGGATTCCGAGGAAACTCGCCATTTCTACGAGGACATTCTGGGAATACCGCTCGTCGCGACCGTTGTGCTCGAGGATCCGCTCCGCGACGACGGTTCACGGTATTGTCATACGTTCTTCGAGATGGCGGACGGAAATGTGCTTGCGTTCTCCGAGCATACATCGCTCTTTCATCCCAAGCACTTCTCTGCACGCAGCGGTTTTCGTCGCCGCGTCGCGCTCGAAGTGCAGGGAGACGCGGTGGTTCGGCAGTTCAAGTGCAAGCTGGATGCGGCCGGCGTGGCGAACATGCTCGAGGATCGCGGAGAGTCTCTTTCTCTGCGCTTCGATGATCCGAACGGTTTGACATTGGAATTCATCGCCAATATTCCGTCTTCCTCGGAGTATGTCCGAATTTCTCGGGCGTTGGCCCGCTCAAATCTGCAGCAGTGGCTGCACTACCGGCAGAATTGGTGGCGGAAAGCCGCCGGGATGAAATAGCGCAGCTTCACGTGCTTGCAATACGAAAGGTAGGCGGAATGCGATGAACCTAAAGTCCACTGCACTCCGCCCGGAGCTGCTCCGTCGCGGAGTTGTTCTGTCGCGGGCTACGTCGCGACTTACTGATCGCTTCCTTGGATCAGTTCCTTCGGAACTGCCGTGAGATAGCCGAATAGGCCGGCGGTTTGGTCATTGGGGCCCGCGGTGAAGTAGACCTGCGCCAGAGGTGCATCGTCCGGATCGAGATTGCTGGGGCTGACATTGGCAACGCCAAGCGACCAGATGCCTTGGATGACGAGCGGACTGCCGTTCGCGTCCTGCACCAGTCCGTCGAACTTGCCTGTCACAATATCGTAGGCGGCAATGAAGCCGGCGGACTCGGTGTTTCCGGCATTCCCAAACTGTCCGACGAGCAGATCATGGCTGAAACGCCCAAAGTCGAGCGGAGCCAGAGCCACACCCCACGGCACATTCAGCCAGGAGCCGTGTTCGAGGCGGCGTAGAAGCCGGCCGGAAGAATTGAAGATGTCCACGTAGCCAAGGCCGGGGCCCGCGGTCGCAAATTTTTGTCCCGGCGGATCCAGCACAAAGGTCACGACGACGTCGTTGCCGATGGTCGCGACGTTGAAGGGCACGTAATCGCCAGGCAGCTGCGGATCTTCGAATGGCCGGCCATCGGTCGAGTGATGGCCATCTTCGAAGTTGTCGGAGCCCGAGTATTTGTCATTTTTGTCCAGGTCGACAAGATGAAACGCGTTGTCGTAAACATTCACGCGCCCTTTGCTGGGATTCGCGACGTAGAGATACCGCTTGCCATCGATTGAGGCACTGGTAACACCCGTGAAGACCGAGCCGTCGGTGGTCTTGACCACACTCACGGCATGGGTTGAGGGAGGTGCTGCTCCGTTCGCCAACGCGACATTCGGATTCCATGCGGCAATCGTCCCATCCAGCGTGACAAAGATGAAATCGGCCGGTGCGCCCGGCGCCAGGACGAAATCGGTCGTGCTGCTGTTGGAGATGATGCCCGTGGGAGTACCGGTATTACCGGTCGGCTTGCTCGGGTTATTCGGATTTGCGGGTGGGATGGTGACGACCAGGGATTGCTTCATTCCCGGCCCGTTGTACAGGGTAGAGACTCCCTTCGCATTGTCTGCAACCCACCAGGCGCTTCCGGCGGTGCGCGCCAGACCCCAGGGATTAACCAACTGCGGGTCGGTGGCCTCGGCAACTCCCGGCGAGTTGGCCTGAAGCTTGGTTTCCGTGTAGTGCTGCGCAAGAGAAACAGATCCCAAAGAAAGAGTCATGGTGCTCGTCAGGGCAAGACGATGGAATATATTCATATGGTCTCCGTGATTTCTAATGTTGTGGGTCATTGCACGCGAGTCGTTTCGGATTTGCGCCGAAATCACCCCTCGGTGCTGGGCGGAAATCTAGGTCACGTATGCGACAGCGTCGTGAGCCTGACGCGTACATTCAAAAGGACGGACGCGCACCATGAACGAGAAAAACACTCATGGAATCAACTTACGTATGGCCCCACTGCTCGCGATACTGGCTTTGCTATTCGCGCAACCCGGCATGGCGGTTCCGCGTGTCGACGAAGCGCCGTCGGTCACCGTGCGTATTACGACCTCAATCTAGACACTCCGGAGGACGTTGCCGGTTTGTACGGACGAATTCGCGCCGCCGCGATCGATGTTTGCAAGCAATCAGAAGGGTCTCTGCGCATCAACCGGGTGTATTGGGAGTGCGTCGCCCACGCGATTGCGAATGCCGTGAAAGACGTGCACAACGAAAAGCTGAGCGCCTATCATTGGGAACGGATTCGCGATTGGAAGCACCGTTAGGCGGCGAAACCGCTTCTTCCCCGCACTTTTTGCAGAATCCGACTTACCTGTCGAAGTAATGGCGCGGGAGACGCCCGGTTAGCGCGCGCCGGACGACTTGGATTCTTGGCGCAGGAAAGCGAGCACCAGCGTCTCCGCTTTGCGGGGCGCGGCAAGGCTCAAGCTGCCGTTGAAGACCTTGTGAATGAGACCTCCGCGCCAGGAGTCGAATACCGCCGGGTTGATATAGGATTTGCGGCAGACCGCGGGAGTGTTGCGCAGTTTGGCGGCCACTTGTTTGACCACCTCGGCGATCTCGCTCTTCAGTGCACGTTCGCTCGGGATTTCCGGCAGCGGGGTGCGCGCGAGCAAGGTGATGGCATGCAGAGTTGCGCCCCAGGTGCGAAAATCCTTCGCGGTGAAGTCGTCGCCCATCGCGTCGCGCAAGTAATCGTTCACTTGACCGGAATCGATGGGACAGCGCTGGCCGTCGTCGCCCACATACTGAAACAAGTGCTGGCCCGGGATCTCCTGGCAGCGCCTGACGATCTGTGCGATGCGCTTGTCGCTGATGTGAACTTCATGTTGGACGCCGCCTTTGCCGCGGAAATTCAGCACCGCGCGCCCGTCGCGAATGAAGCTGACGTGGCGGTTGCGCAGCGTCGTTAGGCCGAAACTGTTGTTGTCGCGGGCATATTCGGTATTGCCGATGCGGACCCGCGTCGCATCGAGAATGCTGACCACCACCGCCAAGACCTTTTCGCGCGGCAGGCCGGGCAATCCGAGATCACGTCTGAGTTTGCGGCGTAATTTGGGCAATGCCTCGCCGAAGGCCACCATGCGATCGAACTTGGCGCTGTCGCGCACCTGCCGCCATTCGGGATGGTAGCGATATTGTTTCCGGCCGCGCGCATCCCGTCCGGTCGCCTGCAGATGGCCGCGCGCCTTGATGGAAATCCAGACGTCGCGATACGCCGGCGGAATGGCGAGGCTCGCGATGCGTTTCAATTCCTTGGCGGCGGCGAGCCGGCGGTTCTCCGGAGTGAGGTATCGAAACCCCCTACCCGCGCGCAAACGCCGGATGCCGGGCTCGGCATCCGACACGTAAATGAGGCCCGCCTCGGCCGCCATCTGCGCCGCTTCGGCGGCGACGCCGGTGAGATTTGCCGCAGCTGATGAGGACTTCAAGGTCATGGCGTCGGATTGTTAGCCATCCGAAAGTCCTTGCGCTAGAGAGATACGCGTCGACCTGGCGATTCTGTGACGCAATTCTGTGACGCAATAGATAGTACCCGGTGCTGCCGCGCCGCTACCCCGTTTGTCCGGCCTCAGAGCGCCGGATTTCGCATGCAGCGGCGGGTGTCCGCCGCCGCCAAGGGGTGGCGCATGGTGGCGTCGCCCGGCGGTTCGTCGACAATTAGATCTCGAGTGCGACCGGCCTTTTCGAGCGGAGCGTGAGCACAAGATAGTACACGGCACCGATGGCAATCCAGCAGGCGCCGAGAATCTTCGCGGCACGATCCATTTCATAGAGCACATAGACGATGATCGCCAAACCCGTCAGCGGAAAGACAACGTGGCGCAGCCAATCGCGGCTGCGCCCGCGGTAAAAATAATGGTTGATCACCGATAAATGCAATAGCACGAAGCCGGTCAGCGCCCCAAAGTTCACCACGCGGCTAAGATCATCCAAACGGTCGGCAAAGAGCAGTCCGACCAGCAGCGACACGAGGGCGACCGCGAGGGTGCTCACGTAGGGCGTCTTGTAGCGGGGATGAATCCTGGCCAGGATCGCGGGCAGCTTGCCGTCGCGGGCCATGGCGAACAGGATGCGTGCGACGGCGGCCTGAGCCGCCATGGCATTCGCAGCCGCCGATGCGATCACGGTCGTCAGAATCGTGACCAGCCGCAGCCACGAGCCGCCCGCGCGCTGCGCGACTTCGTAGAAGGCCGTGTCCGGAGAGGCAAAGCGCATTCCGCGCGCCAAATCGGTGGCAATCCAGGTTTGCAGCATGAACAAGGCACCGACCAGAATCAAAGACATCACAGTCGCGCGGCCGACCGCATTCTGGTTTCCGCGGCTTTCCTCCGCGAGCGTCGAGATGCCGTCGAAGCCGAGGAAGGACAGCACCGCGATCGATGTGGCCCCGGCCACCGTCGACCAGGAAAACACACCCGGATCGTAAATCGGCTTGGCGGTCAGTCCACCGGCGCCCGCTCCGCCGTAGAGAGCGGCCAATCCCAGGACGACGAACAGACTCAGCGTCACCAATTCCATGACCAGCATGTAGCGGTTGACGCGCGCCGTGAGCCCGATGCCGAGCACATTGACAACGCCATTGAATGAAATGAACCCGACCAGCCAGCCCCATGCCGGAACGCCGGGGAATATCGGGCGCAATGCCACCGCGCTGATCAGATAGAGCAGCGACGGCACCAGAATGTAGTCGAGAAGGATGAGCCAGCCGGAAAAGAACCCCGCGATCTCGTGCAGTCCGCGGTGTGCGTACGCATAGACGGATCCCGCGAGCGGAAACGCTCGCGACATGGCGGCGTAGCTGAGCGCGGTAAAGAACATGCCGATGAGCCCGACCAGGTAAGCCAACGGCACCATGCCCTTGGCTTCATTCCAGACGAAACCGAATACCGCGAAGGGGGCGATCGGCACCATGAAGACCATCCCGTAGATGATCAGGTCCTTGGTCGTCAGGGCGCGATTCAATTGTTCTTTGTAGCCGAATTCTTCTAGCGACATCCGCCGCAGTCTAGATGATTTGCGTGCACGGCGCGCTCGTGATTACGTACAATGCCGCCATGGCCGCGGCGCACCGACACACCATCCATCAGCAGCATCATGGCTGGGATCGCAGCTTCGCGCCGGTCGCACGAATCGCGCCGGGAGAGTCGCTGGAATTCGCCGTATCCGATGCGTCGGGCGGTCAGCTCGGCCAGACGTCTACCGTCGGCGATGTGACCGGGCTGGACTTCGCGAAGATCAACCCCGTCGCGGGCCCCGTGTTCATCGACGGCGCCGAGCCCGGCGACGTCCTGAAGGTGACCCTGCTGTCCTTCGCTCCCTCCGGCTGGGGCTGGACCGCGAATATTCCCGGCTTCGGGCTGCTGGCCGATGAGTTCAAGGAACCCGCGCTGCACCTGTGGCATTACGACCCGACGACCCTCGCGCCGGCGCTGTTCGGCCGGTGGGGGAAGGTCCCGCTCAAGCCCTTTACCGGAACGATCGGCGTCGCGCCCGCTGAACCCGGCTTGCACAGCATAGTCCCGCCGCGCCGCGTCGGCGGGAACATGGATGTCCGCGACATTGCGCGGGGCGCCGAATTGTTTCTACCGGTCGAGGTCGCAGGCGCCTTGTTTTCCGTGGGCGATACTCACGCGGCGCAGGGCGACGGCGAGGTGTGCGGCACTGCCATCGAGAGTCCCATGCGCGTTGCCTTGCAATTCGATTTGCTGAAACAGCAGCCGCTCGCCTACCCGCGCTTCCGAACCCATGGACCGGTTACCCGCCATCTCGACGCGATGGGGTACGAGGTCACCACCGGTATCGGCCCCGACTTGATGCAGGCCGCGCGCGCGTCCGTGAGGTCGATGATCGATCTCCTCGGCCGCCGGCACGGCATGCCCGCGGTCGATGCCTATTTGCTGTGCAGCGTCTGCGGCGATCTTCGCATCAGCGAAATCGTCGACGTTCCCAACTGGACGGTGTCGTTCTATTTCCCGCGCATCGTGCTCGACTGAAAGGACGAGTCCTCCGCCAGCTGCACCAACATCTTTCCGGTATTCGTGCCGTTGAACAAGCCGATCAATGCCGCCGGGGCCTGTTCGATGCCCTGCAGGATGGTACTGCGGTATTGGATGCGTCCTTCGTCGAGCCAGCGCTTCATGTCGGTGAGGAATTGCGCGCGCAGCGGTTCGAACTCGTAAAAGACAAAGCCCTTCATCGTCAGACGGTTGTAGATCATGTTCGACAGCGTGGTTACCGGTTCAGAAATGGCGCCGAAATTGTTGTACGCGGAAATCATGCCGCATACCGCGATGCGCCCCAGCACATTCATGCGCGGCAGCGCCGCATTCAAATGCTCGCCGCCGACATTGTCGAAATACACGTCGATGCCTCGCGGCGCAGCCGACTTGAGCGCGGTGCGCAGCGCATCCTTCTTGTAGTTGATGACCGCGTCCAGCTTGAGCTCTTCTTTCAGCCAACGGCATTTATCATCCGAGCCGGCGCTGCCGATCACGTAGCAGCCCTTGATCTTCGCGATCTGCACGGCCACGCTGCCCACCGATCCCGCAGCCGCCGAGACGAAGACATTCTCGCCGTCCCTGAGGGACGCAGTGACCAGTAGTCCGCCATACGCCGTGAGACCCGTGAGACCGAGCACGCTCATGTGCGCCGCCAGCGGCATGCCCCCGGGATCGAGTTTGGACAGCCCCTTGCCCTCGGAGACGAAGTACTGACGGAATCCCTGCATCGACTGTACGACGTCGCCTTCCTTATAGCTTGCGTGGCGCGATTTGAGCACGCGGCCGATGGCACCCCCACCCATCGCTTCGTTCAGCGGCGTTTGGCCGGCCAGGCGCGGCCGCATGGCGGGATCAACCGACATGTATATGTTTTCGACCAACAGTTCACCGGCGCCGGGCTCAGGAACATCGGTTTCGACGATCTTGAACTGCGCCGGCGTGGGCAAACCTTGCGGGCGTTCCAACAGATGGATTTCTTTGCTACGCATACCTCGTTCCTCCCCGAGCCCCCTTCTACGCCCAAGCCCGCTTCTCCGTCAAAACCTCTGGCGCAGGCCTATGCGACCTTGCTTCGCGCCGGCCAGTCGGCGGCCGCGGCCGGCTCCCTGCCAAGCGCAAGCCACAGATCCTTGAGGAGGCTCGCGAGCTCGCCGGCCATGACGGCGAAATCAATGTCGAACTGCTCCGCCGGGTCGACGTCATCCCCGGCGGCGGAATCTTTGCTCATCTCGAGAAACTCGAGCCGTTTGACCTGCAGCTTGTCGGTGAGCACGAACGACACCCGATCGTTCCACGTCAGCCCAAGGCGGGTTGGGTATTTTCCCGAGGCGAGATGCGCATGAATCTCCTTGCCGTCGAGGGGATGACGCGTGTAGCGGATGATTGTCTTGGATTTATCGGACGTCTGCAGCTCTAAATCGTCGTCGATCGAAAAGCGCGTCGGCGCTTCGCCGCGCAGCAGCCATGACGTCATCGCAGCATGCGGCGAGCGCTCCGTCTCGATGGCAAGCGGCGCGAAGCTGCCGAGCGTATCGCCCAGCGTTTCGACGACGGTCTCGGCTCGGCTGATTCCCGCGGCGTCGATCGCGAACCAACCTCCCTGCGGATCGATCCATGCGTGTGTGACTCGCCGTCTCGTGAACGCCCGCGCGCGCAGCTCATCCGCCACTCGAGCGCGCAGCTCGCGCATTTGCCTGCGCCCGACCGGGAACCCCTGTTCCTCGGCCTGTATTTCAGCGCGCTCCTGCGCGACCTGCCGGATGATCGAGCCCGGAAGCAGTTTCTGATTCTCACCCAGCGCGATCATGTGATGTTGATTGACGGTATGCAGCAGGCGCCCGCCGCTCGTCACCGGCAGCCAACCACGGGTCGACATCTCGAACGGTCCGCAGGGCTGCAAAGTGCGGCCCGCAAGCTGACCTTCCAGATCCGTCGCCGCGGACGTCCATTCTGTGGGCAGACGGTGAAAAACCAAGTTCTTGAACAACATGAGCGGCACCCGCGAAAAGGAAGCGCGGATTATATTGAGCGCGGGCTCGGATTTTCGTTTTATTTCATTGGACGCCCGAAAACGTTCAATGGGGCTGGTGCGCCCCGGGTGAGAAGCTTAAGCTCATCAGGACTTCAAACGCGCGGTCAACCGATCCGATGTGTGCCTCGTTATGTAGCCGGCGGCAACAATACCGCTACAACTTAGGGGAGTACCGCCCATGAACTCATGCTGGAAATTGGCGGCCGTCGTCGGCTGCGCCCTGTTCGGTTCACTGCTCATCTCGCGCGCGAGTTCGGCCGACGAACCCGCGGCACGAGAACGCGGGGTTTGGCAGAAACACGAATACTCATTCGTGTTCATGGGCTTTACCTCGACGTATTCCTGCGACGGCCTTGCGGACAAGCTCAAATTGCTGTTGACGGCCGCCGGAGCCAGGCCCGACTCCAAATCTCAGGCCGGCGCGTGCGCAAACGGCTTCGGACGCCCTGACGAGTTCGCGCGGGCGAGTTTGACCTTCTACACGCTTGCACCGAGCGGAACCGATACGCCCCCGGGAACCAAGCAGGCCGACGGCGTCTGGCGTCCCGTGTCGATTGCCGACCGCTCGCCGCGAGAACTCGGCACGGGCGACTGTGAACTCGTGGAGCAGTTTCGCGACAATGTGCTGCCGATGTTCACCACGCGCAACCTCGACGACCACACCACGTGCGTTCCGCACCAGAATTCAGGATCGGTCATTGCGCTGCGATTCGAGTCATTCACCGCCCCCCCGCGCGCCCCGCGCGCGGCGCCGGCTCAGCCCAGTGGGACATAGGAAGTCCCATTCCCGCGTTGATTCATTTGGTGTAAGGCCTTTCTTACGGCGCCCTCGCCTGCGGTTTCGAATCGAACTGGCGATGGCCGCAACGGCTATCTTCGTGGCGAGTTGCGCGAGCGGACCTCCCGCGGCCGCGCCCCCGACAAACAACCCTGTTGAGGTCCGGGCGATGATTGAGAGATCGGTGCCGCGCACCGCGCCGGACCGAGCGGGCTGGGCCGGCGATATGTATGCCGCATTCACCATGCTGGAGATAGACCAATGGTATGCCCGCCGGGTCGATCAGCGCTTCAAACGCTGTCTCGATCAATAGTCAATAGCTGGTGCTCGACACTCTCACTTCGCCGCTCCGGTCCGTCGTTCCCGGACGAACCGCTCGCTCGTGATCTCGATTGCCGCGTGTTTCCCCGTCGCGCCCACGTCTTTGCGCGGCTCGAAACACTGCTCGGCGAACCGCTCGCGCTCGGCTGAGCTCACGCGTTTGATGGTCGGCTTGTCGTAAAAGGTGGCCAGGTAACTCGCGACCGCGCCGGCGGATATTTCCTCCGTAAAAAACCCCAGGCGCAATGCGTGCATGATGCGGCCTTGATCGATCCCCGCCACGGAGTACAAGCGATAGACACTGAAGATATCAAGATTCGGCAAAGTGTCCGGATCAAAGGCCTCCTCCGCCAGCGACAGCTGGATCACAAACCAGAGTGAAGCGCTGGCATCTTCCAGTTCCAGCTCCGTCAGCGCGAAAACCGTTTGCGTCGCATCGAGGTTGGGTACGCGCTTGCTTGACTCTTCCGCTTGTCGCGGGACCGGCGCGTTGAGCTTCGGTACGACCGCAGGTACACGGACGGGAACTTTCTGCTCTGCCGTCGGCGTCGCGGATACCGCCGGCACCGCGGGCGCCATCGGCTTGGCGGGACCCGTCGGCGCAGCGGTATGCGTCGGTGTTGCGGGTGCCATCGTCTTGGCAGGAGCCGTCGGCGCGGTGGAAACCGTAGGTATCGCCGGAGCCGCCGGCGTGGCGGGAGCTGCCGGCGTAGCGGTAAGCGTCGGTATCGTGGGAGCCATCGACTTGGCGGGGGCCGGCGGCGCAGCGGTAAACATCGGTGTTGCGGGAGCCATCGGTTTGGCGGGAGATACCGGCGTATCGGACAGCGTCGGCACCGTGGCCGCCGTCGCTGCCGCGGAGGCCGTCGGCTTTGCGGCGGGACGGGACGACACTGCCGGCTTCTCGGAGGCCGGCGGCAACGCACCGGTCTTCGCGCGCAGAGTCGCTATCGCCCGCAAGTCGTCGTCGTCCGCAGTAGCCGTCAGAGCGCCTGGATAGATGTCTCGCACCATCATCAGGACGGCGTCGGCTTCGTCTTCACTGCTGAATGGACCGAGGCGCAGGCGATAGCGAGGGCGTCGATCCTCCGTACGCTGCAGTTGATACATATGCGCCTGCTCGCAGCCGGCGATGCTCTTTGCGGGCACGGTGATCGGCGCGGTCGACGCGCTGAGATTGATGACAAAGGGTCCTGGACCACCGAGGCGGGTCGCTTCCGGCAAAGGCGCGAGCAAGTCGTCAATGGTGAGGTGCCAAATTTCCCCGGTCATTGGCGTATTTTTCGGCGCAGCCATGAATCTCTTCCGCATGCGGTTGGAGTGCCGTGACGATAGTGGCTAAGCGGGCCTGGTGAAACCGTGACCGGCGTCTCCTCGCGGCAACAAAGTGGACGAGACGGCGCGTTATGTCCAGTGGTCAATCTAGGTGAGCGCTCCGGCCCAACACACAACGCATCATTCGAATCACCCGCATTTTCCTTGCCGCACAAAATCCATGACTTCGCCGGCGATCAAATCGAGCATCTGCGCAATGCGGGGCACCTGACAAATACCCGCGACGTCGAATACGTTCTCCGCCGAGTTGATGGCGGCACCGAGCGGTGTCGGCCAGCCGCGCAACGCATGCACGATGTCGCGCAGCGCACCCAGGGTATTCACCGCCCCGGGCCACCCGCCCGCCGTTGCGATGCAGCCGACGGGGCGGCCGCTGAAGTAAGGCCGCACATCGGTGCGTAAGTCTTCCGCATAGTCCAGCGCGTTTTTGACGAGGCCCGAGATACTGCCGTGATAGCCCGGCGAGCCCAAGATGATGCCGTCGGCCAGGGCGAGTTCCGCCACCAGGTCCCGGGCTCCGTCGCTGCGTTCCGGATTGTCCGGCTGGTACAGGGGCAACTGCAGCGAGGAACCGCTGATGAGTTTGGTTTTCGCTCCGGCGCGTTCCGCGGCGGCGAGCACGTATCGCATGGCTCGTTCGGTCGAGGAATTGGCACGCAATGTGCCCCCTACGGCAACGATGTACGGTGAACTCAAAGGCCTACCCACGCATAAACTCACGTAGCCGAGATCCTACACGGTATCGCCAGCAGCCTGTCCGACTAATGGGCGCCGAATATACGCTGTCAGCGAGCGGAGCCGAGATTGCGGTTCACGACGGCATCGGCCTCGGCATTGGCCTTGTCGAGATCTTGGGCGTACACCTCGGTGTCGCCAACCGGCCTGTCGGCCGGATGCGTCGCCAGCACCGGACCGCCGCGGTTGGTCGTATCGACCGTCACGGTGGCGGATAGACCCACGCGCAGCGGCGAGTTGACGAGATCACCGTCGTCGATTTGAATTCGCACCGGCACGCGCTGCACCACCTTGATCCAATTGCCCGATGCGTTCTGCGCGGGCAGCAACGAGAATGCGGCGCCGGTGCCCGCCGACATGCCCTCGACGCGGCCGTGGAATATATAGGTTCCGCCGTATAGATCGCTGCGCACTTGGGCCGGCTGGCCGATACGCAGGTACCGCAATTGCACCTCCTTGAAATTCGCGTCCACCCACAATGAGTTCAGCGGGATCACCGTCATGAGCGCCTGCCCCGCCTGGATGCGCTGGCCCAGCTGCACGCTGCGCTCCGCCACATACCCGGTGACCGGGGCCACCACGGCATTGCGTCGTGCGGCGATCCACGCATCGCGATACGCCGACTTGGCTTGCAGCACCGCCGGGTTGTCCGCCACTTGCGTGCCATCGACCAAGGCGTGCGAGGAAGCCGCCTGGCGCACCGCCTGGGTCAACGCGGCCCGCGCCAATTGGACGCTTTCGCGCGCGTGCCGCACTTCTTCCGGCGCAATGGCACGCTCGGCCAGCAGCGGCTCGCGTTTGAGAAGATCGGCCTCCGAACGCGCAAGTTCCAGCTTTCTGGTTTCGATGACCGAGTCGTATTGCTCGGCCGTCGCTTTTTCCTGGCGCACCTGGCGGACGGTTTGCGCCAATGCGCTGGCCGTGCGGCTCAAATTGGTTTCGGCATCGACGGGATCGAGACGCACCAGAACCTGTCCCGCCTTGACCAGTTGGGTGTCGTCCGCGAGCACCGCAATCACCGTGCCGGAAATCTGCGCCGAGATCACCACTTTGTTGCCATTCACATAGGCATCGTCGGTCTGCTCGCGCTTCGCCAGCACCAACACCCAGTACGCTGTCCACAGCACGCCCAGCACGATGAAGATCGCCGCGATGAGAATGAGAATGCTGCGCCGTTTGGCCGTAGCGGGCGTGGCTCCCGGGGCCGCGGGATCGACAGTTGCATTCATGGTGTGGTCGTGGTGGCGGTCGCTTGGGAATTCACGAGTTTTTGCGGGCTTTCGTAGCCGCCGCCAAGGGCGCGCTGCAGACCGATGTCCGCCGAGAGCGCGGCCGAGTCGAGTTGCAGCAGCGCATCGCGCTGTTCTATCCAGGACTCCGCCGCGGTGAGTTCGGTCCTCGCGTCGGTGATTCCTTGCGTCACGCGCGCCGCGGCGCTGCGCCGGAGCTGGCGCGCCGCTTCGGCCTCGATCGCACGCTGCGTTCGCTGTGCCGCAATTTGCGCCCGGGTCGATGCCTGCGTCGCCACATCGCGAGCGGCGCTGATCACCGTGTCGTGATAGGTCGCCACCGCGGAATCGATCGCGGCCTGCGTGGCTCCAAAGCGGGCCTTGAGCCGGCCGGCATCGAATATGGGCAAATGAACGGCAGCGGTGGCCTGCGGCACCCGGCTGCCGTACTCGAGCAACTTGCCGGCATTGATGCTGGAGAGACCCAACAGCCCGTTGATGGTCACGTCCGGAAAGAATTCGGCGCGTGCGGAATCCCGGTTCTTCTCCGCGGCTTCCACGCGCCAACGGCTGGCCGTGATATCCGCCCGGCGCGAAATCAGATCGATTTTGACGTCGTCGGGCAGGTTGCCGGAAAGCTCGGGCAGCGGTTTCGCCTGCAAGGGCGGCAATTCCGCGATGGACCGGCCGGCCAACGCGGCGAGCGCGACCACGCGCAGCTTCGCCGATCCCTCCAATGCCGCGATTTGTTCGCGCGCCAAGCCTAACGCAAGGTCGGAGCGGTCCGTGTTCTCCGCGGCGTCCAAATCCGCCTTGACGCGGGCCACGGCGATCGCGCCCTCCTGTTCCACGACGCCCGCGCGCTCACGCGCCAGGGCTAGACGGCCCTGATCGGCCTGCCAGCCGTAGTAGGTATCCGCGATCGAACTCGCCAGCATCAATGCGGCGGCGCTGTGATCCGCTTGCGCCGCGTGCGCCTGGTCCATGGCGGCTTCGATGGCGTCGCGCTGCTTGCCCCACCAGTCGAAGGTGTAGCTAGCCTGCAGCCCCAGATCGAACTGGTTGTACCAAGTGAATCCCAGCAGGCGCGGCGGGAACATGCCGTTGTCGCTCAATCGCTGCCGGGCGGCATCGGCATTCGCGTCGATGCGCACGCCGGATTCTGCGCCTGCGATGCGCACGGATTGGCGCGCCGAATCGTAGCGTGCATGCGCCGTGGCCAGAGTCGGAGAGGACGCGAGCCCAAGCTCGATCAATTGATCGAGAGTGGGATCCTGATAGCGCTTCCACCATTCCTTGGCCGGCCAGTCGCCGCCGCCGGCAATATCGAGGCCGTCCAAAGGCGCCGCGCCGGGTAATTGCACGGCCTTCTGTTTCGACGGCAACCCGGCGCAGGCGACGCAGAACAGTGCGCTCAGGGTCGCGGCGGATTGCCAACCCCTCATTCGGCTTGCTCCGGAAGCGTTTGCTTGCGCGTCTCTTCCAAGTTCGCATGCAGGCGCTTGAGCTGCGAGATCAACAGCCGTTGTTCGGCTTCGGAAAATTCCGCCAGCATGCCGCGCAACGACACGAACAGCTTGGGCAGCAGTCGGCGCACCAGGTCCTCGCCTTGCTCCGTGATTCGCAGAACGATGCGCCGCCGATCCTGAACGCTGAGCACACGCGTGATGAGGTCACGGCTCACCAGGGCATCACTGATGCGCGACATGTTGGCAGGGCTCTGGTCGGCTCGCGCGCACAAATCGCTTGGATGCGCGACGCCGTCGGGCAGGGAGAACAGCGTGGTCAGTACGCGAAACTCCGCTTCGACCAGGCCGAACGGCCGCAGCCTCTGTTCGAATCCCGCGGCCATCTCGCGGCCCAGGTGCAAGACCAGGCGGCAAAGCAAGATCTCGCTGAAAGGCAAGTCCGGCACCCGCTCACCCAAGGCCCGCAAATTCGCTTCCAATTTGTCGAACGGGGTATCGGGATCGGGATTCATTTGCACTCTAACAATTTAATACGATATAGTTTATCAAATGAATATCCATTGTGTAAATATTTCTCTTGCATTGGAAAATGGCGCATGTCATTTTTTGGCCATGGATGTATGCCAGCTTTCGGCCATGGACGACCTTAGCCGGCCCCCTGAACCTCTGATTACCCGGGCACGGCGAGCGCTCTCAGCGCACCGATTCGGCCTGCCCACGCGAGTTCAGGGGCGTTTGAAGGGTTTTTCGCTGGGAAGTGTCGATTCCTCGTCCCCTCGTTCGTCATAGAGCTTAAGACCATGAAGACCCTGAACCACCCCGTGCCCAAGACCGCCGGCGTGGCCGCGTGTGCAGCGGTCGCCGCCACCGGCCTGCTCGCCGCCTGCGCGGTGGGACCGAACTTCAAAGCTCCCGCCGCGCCGCGCAACGCCGGCTTCGCACCCGCCGACCAGATTGCGCCGACGACCACGGCGACGCCGTTGCCGGGCGGCGAAGCGCAGCGCTTCGTCGACGGCATGGACATTCCCGGCCAGTGGTGGACCTTGTTCCAGTCCGCGCAGCTCAATGCGCTGATCGAGCGAGGGCTCAAGAACAGCCCGACGCTGCAGGCGGCGCAGGCGGCGCTGCGGCAGGCGAATGAAACGGCGGCTGCGCAGCGTGGGAGCTACTATCCCAGCGTCTCGGGGACGGCCCAGAGCGAACGGCACAAGGCGTCCGGCGCGTCCTTTGGGATTCCCGGATTCCCGAGTTCCTACTACTACAACCTGCAGACTGCCTCGGTCAATGTGTCGTATACCCTCGATGCGTTCGGAGGCACGCGGCGGCAGGTGGAAGCGCTGCAGGCCCAAGCCGAGTACCAGCAGTTTGCACTCGAGGCAAGCTATCTCACCCTCACCGCAAACATAGTGGCGGCGGCCGTCAACGAGGCCTCGCTGCGGGCGCAGATCTCGGCCACGGAAGACATTGCAGGCTCGCAGCAGAGACAGCTCGACATCACGCAGCGTCGCGTCGCCGCCGGCGCTGCATCCCGCGCCGATTTGCTGCAGCAGCAATCGATCCTGCAAGCCACGCTCGCAACCCTGCCGCCGCTGCGCAGTCAGCTGGCGCAGCAGCGCAATCAGCTCGCTGCCTACATCGGCGATTTCCCGTCTGATTACACGGGGAGCGAATTCAATCTCGACTCGATGAACTTGCCTCTGGAACTGCCGGTGAGCCTGCCGTCGAAACTCGTCGAGCAGCGCCCGGACGTACGCGAATACTCGGCGCTGCTGCATCAGGCCACCGCCCAGATCGGAGTCGCGACCGCCAATATGCTGCCGCAGATCACGCTCAGCGGAAGCTACGGCCAAACTGCTTCGAAGTGGGCGAATATATTCTCACCCTCCTCCAACATTTACAGTCTCATCGGCTCCCTCACCCAGCCGATCTTCAAGGGCGGACAGCTGATGCACCAGCGCCGCGCCGCGGTTGCCGCCGCGCAGGAAGCGGCCGCCAACTATCAGGCCACCGTCATCAATGCGTTCGAGAACGTCTCGAATACCCTGTACGCGCTCCAGTCCGACGCGGACACGTTGGCGGCGCAGGCGACTGCCGAGCGCAGCGCGGCCGACAGCCTCGCCCTGGTTCAAGCTCAGTACAAGAGCGGCGGCGCCAGCTACGTGCAGGTGCTGACCTCGGAACAAAGTTATCAAAACGCGGCCGTCGCCCTGGTCAAGGCGCGCGCGCAGCGCTACGCCGATACGGCCGCCCTGTTTCAGGCGCTCGGCGGCGGCTGGTGGAATCGAAGCGAGGCGCTTGCAGACATTTCAACCACGCCGCGCTCCCAGCAAGCGCAGTGATGATTGCTCACCGAACGTACGACGAATACTTCGAAAAACCGAGAGAAGCTCCGTGAAGAAACGCATGGTCATCATGATTTTGGGGGTGGTTCTCCTCGTTGCCGGGATCGGCTTCGTGGTTTTCCGGAACATCATGCAACAGATTGCGCAAGGGTCGGCACCGCAACCTCCGATGGTGGTGACGGCCATGAAGGCGGCCACGCAGGAGTGGCAGCCCCAACTGAACGCGGTGGGCAGCTTGCGTGCCCTGCGAGGTGTGGACGTGACCACCGAAATCGCGGGCTTGGTGCGCGAGATTCGGTTCAAATCGGGCGACGAAGTCAAGGCGGGCGCGGTCCTGATCCAGCTGAACGCGGATTCCGATCTCGCGACGCTTGCCTCACTCAAGGCGGCCGCCGACCTGGCGCAGATCACGTTGACCCGCGACCGGGTGCAACTGGCTGCCGAAGCGATCTCCCAAGCGCAGGTGGACAGCGACGAGGCCGATTTGAAGAGCAAGCGCGCCCAGGCTGAGAGCCAGCGGGCGACCATCGACAAGAAGACGATTCGCGCGCCGTTTTCGGGACGCCTCGGCATCACGCTCATCAATCCGGGCCAGTACCTGAACCCGGGCGACAAGGTGGTCACGCTGCAGACCATCGATCCGATCTTCATCGACTTCAATCTGCCGCAACAACAAATCAGCGGGGTATCGCTGGGTCAGTCGGTGGCGGTGCTGAGCGACGCCTATCTTGGACAGACCTTCAGCGGCAAGGTGACGGCGATCGATGCGAAAATCGACACCACCACCCGCAACGTGCAGATCGAGGCCACGGTGGCGAACCCGAAGAAACAGTTGTTGCCCGGCATGTTCGGGCGCGCCGCCGTGGATTCAGGCGAGAAGAAGACCTATCTGACTCTTCCCCAGACGGCGATCACCTACAACCCCTACGGCGCAACCGTATTCATCACGGTCGATAAGAAAGATGCGAAAGGCAATCCTCAGCTCCAGGCGCAGCAGGTGTTCATCACCCCGGGGCCGACCCGTGGAGATCAAGTCGCGGTCTTGAAGGGCGTGTCCGAGGGGGCGACGGTGGTCACCAGTGGGCAGCTCAAATTGAAGAACGGCACGCCGGTGCGCGTCGACAACACAGTGCAGCCGCTCAACGACCAAAACCCAACGCCTCAAGAACGATGAGGCTCGAGCCATGAACTTTACGGATCTCTTCATCAAGCGTCCGGTCCTCGCGGCCGTCATCAGCCTGCTGATCCTGGTGCTGGGTTTGCGGTCGGTCGGCAGCTTGCCGGTCAACCAGTACCCCCACACCGAAAACGCTATCGTTACCATCAGCACCGCCTACTACGGCGCGGACGCAGCGACCGTGGCGGGCTTCATCACGCAGCCGCTCGAATCCGCGATCGCGCAGGCGCAGGGCATCGATTACCTGTCCTCCACGAGCACCACCGGATCGTCGACCATCACGGCGACCTTGCGCTTGAACTATGACTCGAACCGCGCGCTGACTGAAATCAACACGCAGGTCAGTTCGGTCAAGAACCAGTTGCCGCCTCAGGCCCAGCAGCCCGTATTGAAGGTGCAAGTCGGCCAGACGGTCGACGCGATGTACATGGGGTTCTACAGCGACACCATCCCGAGCAACAACGTCACCGACTATCTGCTCCGCGTGGTCAAGCCGAAGCTCGACTCGGTGGAAGGCGTGCAGACCGCCGAGATTCTGGGCGCCCGTCAATTCGCGCTGCGCGCCTGGCTGGACGCCGCGAAGCTCGCGGCCCACAACGTCACGGCGCAGGACGTGTTCACGGCCTTGGGCAACAACAATTACTTGGCGACCGTGGGGAGCAGCAAAGGCCAGATGGTCACGGTCGACTTGACCGGCGGCACCGATCTGCATTCCGTCCAGGAATTCCGGCAGTTGGCGGTCAAGCAGGTGGGCGACTCGATCGTGCGTCTCGAGGATGTCGCCGAAGTCACGCTCGGCGCCGAGAACTACGATCTGAACGTCGCGTTCAGCGGCAAGCGCTCGGTGTTCATCGGCATCAAGGTGGCGCCGAAGGCGAATATCCTGACCGTCGCTAAAAATGTCCACAAGGCTTTTCCGGACCTGCAGTCCCAGCTGCCGACCGGCGTCACCGGCGAAATCGTCTACGACTCGACCGAGTTCATCAACACATCCATTAATGAGGTCGTGAAAACATTGGCGGAATCGCTCGTCATCGTGACGGTCGTCATCTTCCTCTTCCTCGGAAGCCTGCGTGCGGTCATCATACCCGTGATCGCCATGCCGCTGTCGCTGATCGGCACCTTCTTCGTGATGCTGGTATTGGGATACTCGATCAATCTATTGACGCTGTTGGCGTTGGTATTGGCCATTGGACTCGTGGTCGATGACGCCATCATCGTGGTCGAGAACGTCGATCGGCATATGAAACAGGAGCGCAGGTCGCCGGTCGATGCCGCCATCGTCGCCGCGCGCGAGCTCGGCGGCCCCATCCTGGCCATGACCGTGGTGCTGGTTGCGGTTTACGTGCCGATCGGCTTTCAGGGCGGTCTCACCGGCGCCCTGTTCACCGAGTTCGCGTTCTCGCTGGCGGGCGCGGTGGCCGTGTCCGGAATCGTCGCGCTGACGCTCTCGCCCATGATGTGCGCGGTATTTTTCCGCTCGAGTCAGGATACCGGCCGACTGGTTCAGGCCATCGATCGAAACTTCGAGTGGTTCCGCGAGCGCTATCACCGCGCGCTGCATGCGCTGCTCGATACCTGGCCGGTCGTGATCGTGATGGGCGTCCTGCTGGTGCTGGTGCTGGTGGCGTGCTTCAAATTCACCAAGTCGGAACTGGCGCCGGAGGAGGACCAGGGCGCCGTACTCGCGCATATCCAAGGCCCGCCCAATGCGACTGCCCAGCAGATGCAGACCTACGCGGACCAAGTCTTTCAAATTGCCAGCCAGGAGCCCGAGTACAATCAGATGTTCCAGATCACGGGCGTGCCGACCATCAACCAGGGCATCGGCGGCGTGCTGTTCAAGCCGTGGAATCAGCGTACCCGGAGTGCGCATCAACTGCAGCTCGAGCTGCAGCAGAAATGGGCGCAGATCGCCGGCGCCCAGGTGTTCGCATTCCAGTTCCCGCCGCTTCCGGGCTCGAGCGGCTACCCGGTGCAGTTCGTGATCACCACGACCGAGCCGTTCCAAAATCTGAACGACGTCGCCCAGGCCGTGGTCGCCAAAGCCTTGAGTCAGCATGCCTTCTACTTCGCGGACATCGACCTGAAACTCGACAAGCCGCAGGCGACCCTCGAGGTCGATCGCGACAAGGTTGCCGCGTTGGGCCTGAGCCAGTCCGATGTGGGTAGCGCGTTGGGCGCCGCCCTGGGCGGAGGCTACGTCAACTACTTCTCGATCGCCGGGCGCTCGTACAAGGTGATTCCGCAAGTCCAGCAAGTGGACCGGCTGAATCCCGAGCAGGTACTGGACTACTACATCCGCACCCCCTCGGGTACTACCTTGCCCGCGAGCACCGTGGCGCACATCAAGTATTCGGTCGAACCCGAGTCGATCAATCGGTTCCAGCAGCTGAATTCGGTGACGATCGGCGGTGTCAGCGGCATGGCCCAAGGAGATATTCTCAAGCTTCTCAAGGACACGACCGCTCAGGTCGCCGGAAGCGGATATACCGTGGATTACGCGGGTCAGTCGCGCCAGTTCATCCAAGAGTCCGGAGGCTTCTTCGTCACCCTCGGCTTCGCGATCATCATCGTGTTTCTGGCGCTCGCCGCGCAGTTTGAAAGCTTCCGCGATCCGATCGTGATTCTCATGTCGGTGCCG
>Ga0137409_10000479_pt1 | contig 43588 bp, 37 predicted proteins | sample CZODoug1_16funga_FD_122059 | JGI IMG/M metagenome (GOLD analysis project Ga0137409, IMG submission 122059) | Vadose zone soil fungal communities from Angelo Coast Range Reserve, California, USA - CZODoug1_16fungal (Hybrid Assembly) | ecosystem: Environmental > Terrestrial > Soil > Vadose zone...
GGCGCGCGCGCGGGCGTCTTGTGAGGATACTCGCACAGATCCCGGATGATGCAGGTGGGGCAGGCCGGTGAGCGCGCCGTGCACACGTAACGGCCGTGCAGCAGCAACCAGTGGTGTGCGTCCTTTCTGAACTGCGGCGGCGTGTTGGCGAGCAGGGCGGTCTCGACTGCGCGCGGCGTCTTGCCGGGTGCGAGTCCGGTGCGATTGGCGACGCGGAAAATGTGGGTGTCGACGGCGATCTCGAGCTCGCCGAATACCATGTTGAGAATGATGCTGGCGGTCTTGCGGCCGACGCCGGGCAGCGCCTCGAGCGCGGCGCGCTCGGCCGGCACTTCGCCGCCGTGCTGTTCGAGCAGCTGCCGGCACAGGCCGATGAGGTTCTTCGCCTTGGTGTTGTACAGACCCACGGCCCTGATGTAGGGCTTCAGGCCCTCGACTCCGAGTGCGAGGATCGCGGCGGGCGTGTTGGCAACCGGGAAGAGGTTGCGGGTCGCGGCATTAACGCTCTTGTCGGTGGTGTGCGCCGAGAGCATGACAGCGACCAGCAGCTCGAACGGTGAGCTGTGCTGGAGCTCGGTGGTGGGCGCGGGATTCGCAGCCCGCAGCCGCCGATAGATGGCCGTGCGCGTCGCGGGGTGCACGGCGTCAGCGGATCCGCAGCACGATCTTGCCGAGGATGTGCCCGGCCTCCACGCGTTCCTGCGCCTTTGCCGCTTGCGCCAGCGGGAACTCCGCGGCGATGGGCACCTCGAGCTTCACCGCCTCGATGGCGCGCTTGAGGCGCTCGAACTCCTGCGCCCCCGGGATTGCGTTGTAGCGAATGATCGCGACGCCAGCGCGCGCCTTGGGTTCGGGCTCGACTCCCTCGGGAAACGCCACGTGCCCGCCGGGTCGCAGGGCGTCAATGCAACGCTCGAGAGTGTCTCCGCCTGCGAGCGCCAGCACGGCATCGACCCCTGCGGGGGCGAACTGATGGGCGGCGCCTGCAATGTCGCCATGGCGGCTGTCAACGACGGCATCGGCGCCCAGCCGCTTCACGAAGGCGAGTCCGTCCTCGCCGGAAGCCGTGGCGAGGACTTTGACGCCGCGCAGCTTCGCGAACTGCAGCGCGAGATTCCCGACACCACCGGATGCACCGTGAATGATGAGTGTCTCGCCGGACTTCAGATGCAGGGCGTCGTCGATTCCCTGGATCGCCGTGAGCCCGGTGGTTGCAATCGCTCCAGCCTGCCTGAGGCTGAGCCCCTCAGGCACATGCCCGACGCGTTCCGCCGGCACCGCGACGTACTCGGCGTAGAAGCCTCCGTGGGGATTGTCCCAGCTGTACGAATAGACCTGCTCGCCGACTTTGAATCCCGGCACTCTCGCTCCCACCGCGGCGACGACACCGGCGCCATCGGTTCCGAGCACCAGCGGAAAGTGGGAATGCTTGATGCTTTGCGGATGCCGCCGCAGGCCCACGTCCCAGATCGCAACCCCGGCGGTGTTGACGGCGATCAATACTTCATCCGCGGCGGGTTTCGGCACCGGCAGCGTGTGGAGCGTAATGACCTCCGGGCCGCCGGCGCGATCGATCGCGGCCGCCTGCATCGTGTGCGGCAACTTAGCCGCCCCGTCCCCGGCGGCAAGCCCCGGGCTCAAGAGACACACAAGAAGGAGCACCCCTGTGATTCGCAGTGCTGGCATTGCGGCCTCACTTGATACTATCAGCCGTTCCCGGCGGCCTGCTTGCGGGCCGTGAGCAGCGCGGCACGCTGGCGCGTGTGCGCGATGATGCGCGCGTTGTGAGCGGTGAAGCGCTCACGGTTGTCGCGCGCCGTGGGAGCGGGCGGCGTGTCTGCCAGGCTCGCCCGCGGCACCAGGGCGATGCAGTCGACCGGGCAGGGCGCCACGCACAGCTCGCACCCGGTACACAGCGCCACCACCACGGTATGCATCTGTTGGTGGGCGCCGACGATCGCATCGACCGGGCAGGGTGGCAGGCACTTGGCGCAGCCGATGCAGGCCTGTTCGTCGATCTGCGCCACCCGCAGCGGACCCTCGAGGCCGTTGGCCGGATTCAGGGGCAATGCCGGCCGCTGCAGCAAGGCGGCGAGCGCGCCGATGGTGGCCGCGCCGCCCGGCGGACACTGGTTGATTTGCGCTTTTCCCGCCAGCAGGGCGTCGGCGTACGGGCGACAGCCGTCGTAACCGCAGCGCGTGCACTGGGTTTGCGGCAGCAGGGCCTCGATGTCGTCCGCTGTGACCATGGTCCCGTCAGGTGATCCGCATTCCGGGAGTCGCCCCGGAATCGGGAGACAGCAGGTAGAGGCCGGGCGCCTCCCCGCTGGCCGCCAGCACCATGCCTTCGGAGACGCCGAACTTCATCTTGCGCGGCGCCAGGTTTGCAACCACGACCGTGAGACGACCCTTGAGCGCCTGCGGATCGTAGGCCGACTTGATGCCGGCAAATACCGTGCGCGTCTCCGAGCCCAGATCGAGGGTGAGCTTGAGCAGCTTGTCGGCCCCGGCGACCGCCTCGGCTTCGACGATGCGCGCGACGCGCAGATCGACCCGCTTGAACTCATCGAGGGAAAGGGTAGTGGCGCTGCCTGCGACGCCCGCCGACCCGGCCGGGGGTGCCGCTGCGGCGGGTGCGGCGTCGCTCTCGAACAGCGCATCCAGCTGCTTCGCATCCACCCGCGTCATCAGGTGCTGGTAGGGATTGATGCGCTCCGGCCGCACCTGCGCATCGCTCCAGCGGAACGCGCGCTCGAGCCCGAACAACTCCTTGGCGACCCGCTCGGCAACCTGCGGCATGACTGGCGCCAGCAGGACTGACAGCAGCTTGAAGCCGTACAGCGCGCGTGAGCACACGTCCTGCAGCTGCGCGGCCTTGGCCGGATCCTTGGCGAGCACCCACGGCTGGTTGGCGTCGAAGGACTGGTTGACCCGGTCCGCGAACGCCATGCAGTCGCGCATGGCCTTGCCGAACTCGCGCGCCTCGTAGTCGTCGCGCACCATCGCGGCGGTAGTACGCACCGCGTCGGTGAGCTCAGCCATGTCCTGTGAGTAACGCAGCTCACCCTGGAAGTGACCCGTAATGAACTTCGCCGCACGGCTGGCGATGTTGACGTACTTGCCGATCAGATCGCTGTTGACGCGCGCCACGAAGTCGTCGGGGTTGAAGTCGAGATCCTCGACGCTCGCGTTGAGCTTGGCCGCAATGTAGTAGCGCAGCCACTCGGCATTCATGCCGATTTCGAGGTAGCGCAGCGGACTGATCCCGGTGCCGCGCGACTTCGACATCTTCTCGCCCGAGACGGTGATGAAGCCGTGGACGTACACGTGGTCCGGGACCCGGTAGGGCGGGCCCGCAAACCGCAGCATCGCCGGCCAGAACAGCGTGTGGAAGTAGATGATGTCCTTGCCGATGAAGTGGATCTGCTCGGTGTCGGGGGCGGTGAGGAATTCCTCGAAGCTGCGCGGCTCGCCGTTGGCGCGCGCCTTGCCGAGGGCAAAGTAGCTCTTCAGCGCGGCGAGATAACCGATGGGCGCATCGAGCCAGACGTAGAAGTATTTCCCGGGGGCGTCGGGAATCGGGATGCCGAAATAGGGCGCGTCGCGCGAGATGTCCCAGTCGCTCAAGCGCAGCTCGCCGCTGCCCGCGAGCCACTCCCGCGCCTTGTTGGCGACCTGCGGCTGCAACCTGCCGGGCGTGCCGAGCCACTGCTCGAGGAATGCCACGCACTGCGGGTCGGAGAGCCGGAAGAAGAAGTGTTCGGAAGTTTTCAGCACCGGCCGCGCGCCGGTGAGGGCTGAGTAGGGGTTGATGAGATCAGTCGGCGCGTACACCGTGCTGCACACTTCGCACGCATCGCCATACTGATCTTTCGAGTGGCAGTTCGGGCATTCGCCCTTGATGTAACGGTCCGCCAGGAACATTCCCTTCACCGGGTCGTAGAACTGCTCGACTGCCTTCCGGTTGACGAGGCCGGCGGTCTTGAGCCGCGTGTACACGTCCTGCGACAGCTGCGTGTTCTCCGGCGAGTCGGTCGAATGCCAGTGGTCGAAACTGAGGTGAAAGCCCTGCAGATACCTGGGCCGGCCGGCTGCAATACGCGCGATGAGCTGCTGCGGGCTGATGCCTTCGCTCTCCGCCTTGAGCATGATCGGCGCGCCGTGCGCGTCGTCGGCGCCGACGAAGTGCAGCTCGTGTCCCTGCATTCTCTGGAAGCGGACCCAGATGTCGGCCTGGATGTACTCCATGATGTGCCCGATGTGCAACGGGCCATTGGCGTACGGCAGCGCGGTGGTGACGAAGATCCTGCGGGGCATCCGCGCTAGTCTACAGCCTCATCGGCGTCCTGCCGACTTCAGCGCGTCAGCCGGAATCCTTCAGCTCCTGGAACTTCGCCTTGTTGATGGCCTTCTTGTAGGCCTCCTTGCCGGTGATCTCGCGCTGATCCAGCAACTGTTGGATCGCGGTGTCCATGGTGCGCATGCCGAACTGCCCACCGGCCTGCATGGTGTTCTCGAGCTGGTCGAGCTTGCCCTGGCGTATGAGATTGGAGGCAGCCGGCGTATTCACGAGGATCTCGAGCGCCGCCACGCGGCTCTTCTTGTCGGTACGCTGCAGCAGCTGCTGTGAGACGACACCCCGCAGCGAGGTCGACAGCATGGTGCGCACGTGCGACTGCTTGTCGGAGGGAAACACGTTCACCATGCGGTCGACCGTCTGCGCCGCGCCGTTGGTGTGCAGCGTTCCCATGACGAGAATGCCCATTTCCGCGGCGGTCACCGCGATGCTCATGGTCTCGAGGTCGCGCAACTCGCCGATCAGGATCACGTCCGGGTCCTCGCGCAGGGCGGAGTGCACTGCGGCTGCGAAACTCGGGCTGTGCACGCCGATCTCGCGCTGGCTGATGAGGCAGCTCTTTCGCTCGTGCACGAACTCGATCGGGTCCTCCACGGTAAGGATGTGGCCCTTCACGCGGCGGTTGATGTCGTCGATCATGGCCGCGAGCGTGGTGGACTTGCCCGAACCGGTCTTGCCGGTCACCAGGATCAGTCCGTTATTGGCGCGGCACATCTGCCGCACCGCCTCCGGCATCTTCAGCTCATCGAGCGTGAGCGCCTTGGAGGGGATGGCGCGGAACACGGCACCCATGCCGTTCAGATGCCGCATGACGTTGACGCGGAAGCGCCCGCGATCGGGGAGCGTGTAGGCAAAGTCGGCGCCATCCTTGGCCTCGAAACGCTCCAGCGCCTTCTTCGGCAGGATCTCCATGAGCGCCTGCTTGACGAACTCCGCGGCGAGCTTTTCGGGCTTCAGGGACGAGAGATCGCCGAACAGGCGGATGCGCGGCGGATCGCCGGCGATGAAGTGCAGATCCGAGCCGCGCTTCTCCAGGACTTCGAGCAGCAGGGAGTCGATTTGCGCCATGCCGTGCGATGCGCTCCTTCAGGCCGCGGAATTCGAGGTCGGCACGGGCGTCGGACCGGGGATGTCCATCTTGGGCAGCATGCTGGTGTCGGTGACGTACTTCTGGAAGGCACGCTTCTCGATGGCGTAGTTGTAGGCGTCGTCGGGATCGACGCTGCGCGCCGCGATGGCGGCGAGCAGCGCCTGGTCGAGCAGCTGCATGCCGAGGTCGCGTCCGGTCTGCAACTGGGTCGGGATCTGGTGGGTCTGATCGGTCTGGATGAGCTTGGCGATCGCCTTGGTCATCATCAGCACTTCGCAAATGGCCTTGCGGCCGTGTCCGTCGGCGGTTTTCACCAGCACCTGGGTTACCACCGCCAGCAGGCTCTGCGCCAGGAAGCTCTTGGTCTGTTCGCGCTCTTCCACCGGCAGGGCGTCGATCACGCGATCGATGGTCTTCACGGCGCTGGTCGTATGCAGCGTGCCGAGCACCAGGTGGCCGGTCTCCGCCGCGGTCATCGCCATGGAGATGGTTTCGGCATCACGCAGCTCACCGACCAGGATCACGTCCGGGTCCTCGCGCATCGCCGCCCGCACCCCTTCGGCGAAGCTCGGGATGTGCGTGCCGAGCTCGCGCTGGATGACCTGGCTGTTCTTGCTCGCGTGCACGAACTCGATCGGATCCTCGAGGCTGATGATATTGAGGCGGCGCGTCTGGTTCAGGTGATCGATCATCGCCGCCAGCGTGGTGGACTTGCCGGTGCCGGTGGAGCCGGTGACCAGCACCATGCCCTGGTGGAAGTCGCACAGTTTGGCGACGATCGGCGGCAGCTCGAGCTTCTCGAGCGTGGGGACTTCGGCCGGAATGGCGCGGAAGGTGGCGCCGACGCCGGTGTCCTTGCGATAGACGTTGACGCGAAAGCGGCCACCCTCGGTGGACACGTAGGAGAAGTCCAGGTCGCTGCCCGTGTTGAAGTGCTGGTTCTGCGCGGGGGTGAGAATCTCCGTGATGTAGCCTTCCAGCTCCACCGCCCGCAGCTCACGGAACTTGATCGGCAGCAGATCGCCGTGCATGCGCAGCATGGGGGGCACGCCCACCGCCAAGTGCACATCCGAGCACCCCTGCTGCGTGCCGAGCTTCAGAAACGCATCGATACGCGCCAAGCTAATTGCCCCTTTAACCGTTTGAGCCACCGTTGTTTAGCCCATGAGGGCGTTCAGGATCAACGGCTTGTGGCCGGAAATTTGACGTAACGCACGAACTTTCGCAAGGCCGGGCCTGGGCGCAGTCTCGCGCCCCTTGCCCAGCGCCGCTAGTGCCGGAAACGCTCGAGTGCCGCGCTCAACTCGACCATGGTCTGGAAGCGTTTGGTCTTGTCGACCGACATCGCCTTCATGACCAGGTCGGAGAAGCCGGGCGGAAGTGCGGGATTGAGATCCTGGGGCACACGCGCCTTGCCCTGCACGTGCTGATACATGACCGACATGTGATCGCCGCGGGAATAGGGCGGCACGCCGGTCACCATTTCGTACAGCATGACACCCACCGCGTAGATGTCGGCGCGCTCGTCGACCTTCTTGCCGAGGATCTGCTCCGGGGCCATGTACTTCGGGGAACCGATGACATAGCCGGTCTTGGTGAGCTGGGTGTCGCCCTCGCGGTGCGCGGCCGCCACGCCGAAGTCCACGATCTTGAGGAGCCCGTCCTGGTTGATGAGCACGTTGGCGGGCTTCAGATCGCGGTGCACGATGCCGACCTGGTGCGCGACCGTCATGCCGGTGCACATGTCGATGCCGAACTGTAAGGCGCGCTGCAGGGCGATCGGCTTGTCGTTCACGACCTCGCTGCCGAGGGTATGCGAGGGGAAGTACTCCATCGAGATGGCGTACAGCCCCTGGATGTACAGGAAGTCGTAGATGCGGATGACATTCTTGTGGGTGATCTTGCGCGAGTAGCGCAACTCGTGGACGAAGCGCTTCATCACTTCCTCGTCCTGCGAGACGTTCGGGTTCAGGAACTTCAGGATCAGGCGCTCGTCGACGACCGTGTCCTCCATCAGCAGCACGGTGCCGAATGCCCCGCGGCCGATGCGGTCGATGTACTTGTAGCGGCCTTCGATGATGTCGCCCGGCTTGAGTGTCTGGATGTCGAGCCGGTTCGCGGCTTCCGCCGTTTTGGTGGCCTGGGCGAGCGCCTGGTCGGAGATCAGCAGCGTCCTGGCCGCCTCGGGCGGCGCGAGCTGCGGTGGACGCACGCCCGCCTGCGTCGGCGTGGGCGTCGCCCCGGCGGGCAGCGCCGTGACGCCCGCGATGCGGTTGTCGAGCTCGCTCACCGCCAGCGCCGCCATGCGCGAGATGGTCTGATCGGGTGAAAGGACCTGCGCCTGCAGCTCCTCGCGCACCTGCCCGGCGCGGGCCTCGTCGGCGACCCGCGACAGTGCCTGGATCGCCTCGATGCGGATCTCGCGCTCCGGTCTGCCGATCAGCGGCAGCAGCGTGTCCACGAGCTTGCTGTCGCCGAGTTTGCCGAGCGCGCGCACCACGATCGGCATGGCCTTGCCGTTGGCCGGGGCCTGCAGCATCTCCAACAGGCGCGGCAAGGCGCGCTTGCTGCCGATCTCTGCCAGGGCGTCCACGGCGCGCTCGCTGACCCACCAGTCGCTGTCGCGCGTTGCCTGGATCAGCGAGTCGACCGCGCGCTCGTCCTTGGTCTGGTTGAGGATCTCGATGGCCGCCCGCCGGATGTCCTCGTCCTTGTCGCGCACCAGCTGCAACACCGCGTCGATCACCTTCGGGCCGCCGATCTTGCCGAGTGCATCGGCGGCGCGGCTGCGCACCCACCAGTCGCTGTCCTTGAGCGCCTCGAGCAGGTACTTGACGGATTTGGCGTTGCCGATCTCGTTCAGCACCTCGACCGCGGCACGGCGCGCGTTCTCATTCTCGTCCTTCAGCACCTCGATCAGGTAGCGGATGGTTTCCGGGTGGTTGGCCTTGATGACCACATCGATGGCGCGGTTGAGAACGTCGATCTCCGGATCTCGCAGCAGCGCGCACACACGCTCGATATCAATGGGTCCGTTCATGCGCTGCAGCGCCGACAGCGTGGCCCCACGGATCAGCTTGTTGGGATCTTTCAGCAGTCCCTGCAGCGCGGTCTGCACCTCGGGCGTGTTAAAGCGCGCCAGGGTGTTGATGATGTGCACGCGCGCGATGGGGTCCTTGCCCTGCACGCGGCCGATCAGCTCGGGAATGGACTCCTTGTCGGCGATCTCGCCGATGACGCGGAACAGTGCCGCCTTCTCGTTGGGCTCCTGCGTATACGCCGCGGCCAGCAGCTCGCGCACTCCGAAACGCGTCTTCTGCGCCGCGATCACTTCGAGCACCGTGGGCTTGGAGATTCCCGGTGTCGTGAGCGCTTCGAGCAGCATGTGCGGCGGATAGTTGCGGCTGCTGGTCAGCGCCCAGGAAATTCCGGAGATCACGCGCGGACTGCCTTCCACCAGTCCGCGCATGAATTGTGGAAATGTCTTCTGGCTGACGAGGCCCGTGAGCACCTCGACGAACGCCATGGTGGAGCCCTTGTCGGCATCGGGCAGGGCGGCTAACACGGCCTCGATGGCGCCCGGGCCGACATCCTTCAGGCGCGCGACCGCCTTCTGCGTAGCCGCGCCCGTGGGATCGTTCGAAGACCGGATCTCGGTGACGAGCCGGTCAGCACGTATGTTCGTGAAAAAGCTCATTCAGCCATTCCGTCGGGGACAGCTCCTGCACGTCTAGCGGCCCTCGCGACCAGAGCCAAGGATCCAAGGCAGACGCGGATCTATCCGGGGCCGGCGCCACGCTGCGGTGGTCGCGGGTCAACAAGAAGAGCGCCACAGCCCCCCGGACCGGGCGGATTATGCCACAGCCTTGACAGCGGCCACGGTACCTGCGCCTTATGCGTCCATCCTGGATTCGTGCGGCTTTCGTATGACTGACGCCTCTGTGGATGCTGTACGCGCTGCGCTGGACGCGTACCTCGACCCGTACCTGCAGGACACCCTGGGCGCGGCGCAGGCGGTCCGCGAGGTGCGCGCGGCGGGCGAGGGGTTCACGGCGCGCATTGCGCTGGGCTTTCCGGTGGGCGGCTACCAGGGGGAGCTCACCGCCGCGCTGCGCGCGCAGCTGGCCGCCGCGGGGATTGCGGCGCCGCTCGCCGTGGAGCTCGAGTCCGACATTCGTGCTCATGCAGTGCAGCGCAATCTGAAGCCGCTGGGGGAGATCCGGAACATCGTGGCGGTGGCGTCCGGCAAGGGCGGAGTCGGCAAATCCACCGTCGCCGTGAATCTTGCGCTTGCCTGGGCCGCCCAGGGCGCGCGGGTCGGAGTGCTCGACGCCGATATCTACGGACCCAGCCAGCCGCTCATGCTGGGTCTTGCCGGCCAGCGCCCGGTTTCCAGCGATGGCAAGAGCCTGAGTCCCCTGGTCAGTCATGGCGTGAGCGCCATGTCGATCGGCTTCCTGGTCGATGCCGAGCAGCCGATGGTGTGGCGCGGCCCGATGGTGACGCAGGGCCTCACGCAGCTGCTCGAGCAGACGCAATGGGGAACGCTCGATTACCTGGTGGTCGACATGCCCCCCGGCACCGGTGACATCCAGCTCACCCTCGCGCAGCGTGTGCCGGTCGCGGGCGCCGTGATCGTGACCACTCCCCAGGACATCGCGCTGGCCGATGCCCGCAAGGGGCTGAAGATGTTCGAGAAGGTCGCGGTGCCGGTGCTCGGTATCGTCGAGAATATGAGCGTGTACGTCTGCTCGAACTGCGGGCACACCGAGCATATTTTCGGTGCCGGTGGCGGCGCCCGCATGGCACAGGAGTACGGCGTGAGGCTGCTCGGGGAGCTGCCGCTCGATGCGCACATCCGCGAGGAAGCCGACGGCGGCCGGCCCACGGTGGTCGCAGCTCCCGAATCGGCGCGCGCCCGGGCGTACTTCGAGATGGCGCGGCGCACGGGCGCAGCGCTGGCGGCGCGCGCCCGCGACCGCAGCAGTGTGTTTCCGAAGATCGTGGTCGAAGAGACCTGATCCTTAACTCCTGGACGCCGATGAGCATCAAGTCCGACAACTGGATCCGTCGCATGGCGCGTGAGCACGCGATGATCGAGCCGTTCGCGGCAGAGCAGGTGCGCGAAGCGAACGGCCGCAAGATCGTGTCCTATGGCACCTCCAGCTACGGCTACGACGTGCGCTGCGCGAGCGAGTTCAAGATCTTCACCAACATCAACTCCACCATCGTCGATCCGAAGAATTTCGACGAGAAGAGCTTCGTCGACTTCCGCGGCGATGTGTGCATCATCCCACCTAACTCGTTCGCGCTGGCTCGGACGGTGGAGTATTTCCGAATACCGCGCAACGTACTGGTCGTGACATTAGGGAAAAGCACGTACGCGCGCTGCGGGTGCATAGTAAACGTAACGCCTTTGGAGCCGGAGTGGGAAGGCAACGTCACGCTGGAATTTTCCAACACCACGCCGCTCCCCGCCAAGATCTACGCGAACGAAGGCGTGGCGCAGATGTTGTTCTTCGAGTCGGATGAAGTGTGCTCGACGTCCTATCGGGATCGCGGCGGCAAGTACATGGGCCAGAAAGGCGTGACGCTGCCCAAGACCTGAGCGCGTGGCGCCTCACTCGCGGCTGAGGCTGCGGATCTCCATGGTCCACTCGATCTCATCGCCGCGCTTCTGCTCGACGCGCATCGGGACGTAGCCGCGCCAGGGCGCGCACCAGAAGCGCGTCACGCGCGGCGATCCCTCGCGCTCGCTGCGATAGATGACGGCCGCGATCTTGCCGAACGGCGTCTTCACGGTCGCCTCGCCCTCACGTACGTAGCGATACTCGCGCACGGCATTCTTGTTCAACAGCGAGAAGTGATCGGGCGTGTGCCCGCGCAGCAACTCGACCATCAGCGCCACCTGCACCGAGGCGTCGTCCTGCACCCCGGGCGTGAGCGGCAGATCCACTTGGGTGTCTTCGTAGACGCCGGTGACACGGCCGTGCTCCCAGTCGTACTTCACGTCCACCGCACGCCGCGTGGAGCTGGTGCCGTCGCTCGCCTGGTAGCTCAGCGGCTGCGTGCCGGCGTCGGTGACCCGCAGCACGCTGCGCTGGATGGGTCGTTCCGGGAACACCTTGCCGATGCCGCGCGGTTCGCTTTTGGAACTGTACGTCCAGGTATCGCCGGTCTTTTCGAGCTTCAGGGTCGAGACCGCGACGTCCATGCCGTGCCAGATCCACGCGTAGCTGGCCTCGAAGGGCTTCAGCTCATCGGCGGCAGCCACGTTCACCAGCGCGACGCTCAGCAGCGCGGTTAGGATCAATGTCCGGCACAGCGCCTGGCGCTTGAGGCGAGGCGGGTCAGTTGCGCGCTGCTGCATGGAAATCCTCCACGAGGGGCGCCTCCAGGCGCCGCCCGTCAAGCCACGCGGCGCCCTCGCGCCATGCGAGACGCCGCTGCGCGCACCACCCGAGCACGCGCGGATAGATGATGTGCTCGGTGGCCTGAACGCGCGCTGACAGTGTGGCTTCGGTGTCGCCGGGCTCCACCGCGACCTTGGACTGCAGCACGACCGGCCCGCCGTCGAGCTCCGCGGTCACGAAATGCACGCTGGCGCCGTGCGCGGTGTCGCCTGCCTCGAGCACGCGGCGATGGGTGTGCAGGCCGCGGTAGGCAGGCAGGAGCGAGGGGTGGATGTTGAGCATTCTGCCGAGGTAGTGATCGACGAACCGCCCCGACAGGATACGCATGAAACCCGCGAGCGCGATCACATCCGGCTGATGCGCATCCAGCGCGGCCGCCAGCGAGCGCTCGAAGGCCATGCCGCCGGCGGCCTGCGGCTGCAGCACCGTAGCGGTCTCGATACCCAGCTCGGCGGCGCTGGCGAGACCTGCCGCGTCGGCGCGATCTGAGATCACCACGGCGACCTGCGCGGCAATGCTGCCCGCGAGACAGGCGCGCGCGATAGCCATCATGTTCGAGCCGCGGCCGGAAATGAGGATGGCGAGCCTGAACGGCGTGCCGGCGCTCATTCGTGGATGAACACGCCACGCCCGCCGCCGCGGACTTCACCGATGAGCTGGGCCGTTTCCCCGCGCGCCGCGAGGAATTCCACCGCGGCAGCGGCGCGCTCGGGCGCCACGATCGCGACCATGCCGACGCCACAGTTGAACGTGCGGTACATCTGCGCAGGCTCGATGCGCCCGGCACGCTGCAGCCAATCGAACACCGGATCGCGGTGCCAGCTGCGGCGCTCCAGCACCGCCTCAAGCCCCGCGGGCAGTACCCGCGGCAGGTTGTCGCTCAAACCTCCGCCGGTGATGTGCGCCAGGCCGTGCACGGGCATCGCCCGCAGCAGCGCCAGCAGCGGCTTCACGTAGATACGTGTCGGCGTGAGCAGCCGGTCGATGAGGTTATGTCCCTCGAGGGCGGTCGTGGCAGTCGCGCCGGCGGCCGCCAGCAGCTTGCGGATGAGCGAGTAGCCGTTGGCATGCGGCCCGGATGAGGCGAGGCCGATGATGGCATCGCCGGCGCTCACCCGCGAACCGTCGATGATCGCGTCCTTTTCCACCACGCCGACGCAGAATCCGGCGAGATCGTAGTCCTCGCCCTGGTACATGCCGGGCATTTCCGCAGTCTCGCCTCCGACCAGCGCGGCGCCCGCCTGCACACAGCCCTCCACGATCCCGCGCACCACCGCCTCGGCGACCGCCACCCGCAGCTTGCCGGTGGCGTAGTAGTCGAGGAAGAACAGCGGCTCGGCGCCTTGCACCACGACGTCGTTGGCGCACATCGCCACCAGATCGATGCCGATCGTGTCGTGGCGGCCGGTGTCGATCGCAAGCCGCAGCTTGGTGCCCACGCCGTCGGTGCCGGCGACCAGCACCGGGCGCTGGTAGCCGGGTGGCAGCTCGACCAGCGCACCAAAGCCGCCGATGCCGGCGAGCACTTCGCGGCGCTGCGCGCGGCGCACCAGCGGTTTGATGCGTTCAACGAGTTCATCGCCGGCGTCGATGTCGACGCCGGCATCGCGATAGGTGATGCCGGGGCCTTCGGTCATGAGTCTGCGGGCACGTATGGTATTGTACCTGTCGCTTCGCGCCGTGGCGCGTGCGATCCAGACCATGTCGCGACCGGGCCCAAATTCAACCAGCGAGAACCGGCGCGTGCGCGCACTTCTTTCGAGCCTGTGCGCTCTGTGCTGCCTGCTGCCGCTGTCGTCGTGGGCGGGACGGCCGGTGCGGGTTTACGAAGTCGATGTCGACGGACAGTCCGGCGCCGCGGTGCAGGACGCGATGCGGCAGGCGCTGGTGCGCGCGACCGGCCGCCGCGAGTCCGCCGACGATCCGGCGCTCGCCGGCGTGCTGGCCGAGGCGACCCGGTACGTGAAGAGCTATGCGGTGGGGCCGCGCGGGGAATCGCAGGTCGTGTTCGACGGCGCCGCCGTCGAGCAGGCCATCACCGCGGCGGGCCGCAGTATCTGGGACCGCGAGCGCCCGTTCACTATCGTGGTGCTGTCTCCGCCCCGCAATCGCGCCGCCGAGGACGCGGCTCGTGCCGAGCTCGAGCGCGCGGCGGCGGAGCGCGGGCTGCCGATCAGTCTGTTGCCGCTTACGGTCGTCGATGGTGACGGTGGCCTGCTCAGCGCCGCCGCGCTGCTGCAGTCCGCGCAGCGCTACGGTGGCGACCAGATCCTGGTGGGGCGGGGCGATGGCGCCGCTCCCGACAGCGAGTTGCAGTGGACGCTGTCCACGCGCTCCAGCAGCGAGAGTTGGAATGGTCCGCTCGCCGCGGGCATCGACCACACGGTGGATCTGCTGGCGCCGCAACAGGGCGCCTCGCTCGCGCAGGCGGAGGTGGAGACGCGGGTACGGATCGAGGGCGTCAGGGGGCTGGTCGACTACGCCGCGATCGAGCGGCTGCTGCAGAGCGTTGCGGGCGTGCGCCGCGCCAACATTGCCGCCGCCGAAGCCAACAGCGTCGCCTTCGATGTGACGGTGCGCGGCGGCGCTGCCGGGCTCGATCAGGCACTCAGCGGCTCCACGCGGCTGGTACGCACCGGCAGCGCGGGCGCCACACCCGTGTATCGCTACCAGCCCCAGGGGTGAGGCGCGCGCCACGCCTGCAGCCTCATCCGACCGTGCGCCACCTGCCCAACCTCATCTGCCTGATCCGCCTGGCGCTGATCTGGCCGGTGCTCGTGACGCTGCACGCCGGTGAGCACGTCGCCGTGCTCGGCCTGTTCGTGGCGGCGGCCGTCTCGGACGGCCTCGACGGCTACCTCGCGAAGCGTTTCAACTGGACATCGGAGCTCGGCAAGATCCTCGATCCACTGGCCGACAAACTGCTGCTGGTCACGGTGTTTGTCGAATCCGCGTGGCTCGGGCTGGTCCCCTGGTGGCTGACCGCCGCGGTGGTGGCGCGCGATGTGCTGATCGGGCTCGGCGCGTTGACCTTCCGCCTGTGGTTCGGCCCGTTGCGCGGGCGGCCGACGGTGATCAGCAAGGTGAATACGGCCGCGCAACTGGCGTACGTGATGCTGGTGCTGCTGAATGCGGCAGCGGGTGTGCCGCCCCGCGAGATACTCGATGCCTGCGCCGTGCTCACGCTCGCCACCACCGTCGTGTCCGGACTGCACTACGTCCTGACCTTCACGCGGCGCGCCTGGGTGCAACCCGTGCGCTCGTCGTAGCGCGTACGCACGTGCGTCAGATTCCCCTGGGGCTGCGTCTGCCCGACCGCGCGGTATTCGCCAGCTTCCTGCCGGCGCGCAACACCGAGGCAACGGAGCACGCGCGGCGCCTCGCGAGCGGGGAGATTGCCGGCATCACCTGGCTGTGCGGTCCCGGCGGCGCGGGCAAGACACACCTGTTGCAGGCGATCTGCGCCGCGGCGAGCGAGCGCATGCGCGCCGGTTACGTGCCGCTTGCGCAGGTGTCGGGCCTCGGTGTCGGCGTGCTCGAAGGCCTGCCGCAGCTGCAGTGCCTGTGTCTGGACGATATCGACCAGGTCGCGGGACAGCCGGACTGGGAGCGCGGGATCTTCGGTCTGCTGCGCGAGATCGAAGACGCCGGTGGGCGGCTGATCGCCGCCGCGCAGGCGCCCCCGCTACTGGCGAATTGGGCGCTGCCGGATCTCGGCTCCCGCTGCGCCGCGGGCGCGGTGTTTCAGCTGCGGGTGCTGGACGAGAACGAGCAGCAGGCGGCGCTGCAGCTGCGCGCGCGGCTGCGCGGCTTCGAGTTGCCCGCGGAGACCTCACGCTGGCTGCAGCGGCGCTTTCCGCGCGACATGCGCAGCCTGTACGAACTGCTCGATACCCTCGATGAAGCCGCGCTCGCCGCGCAGCGGCGGCTGACGATACCGTTCATCCGCGAGGTGTTACGCTCGGCCGCGCGCTCCCGCGGCGCCTGAGGCCAGTTGCACCGCCAGACTCGCGACCCGCTTTCCCAGCGCCTGCGCCAGCGACTTCTCGTGATCCGTGAGCGCCGGGACCGCGCCCGGGCCGCAGACATGGGAAGCGCCATAGGGAGTGCCGCCGCCTGTGGTCTCGTTGAGGGCGCGCTCGGTGTAGGGCAGGCCCACCAGGTACATGCCGTGATGGAGCAGCGGCAGCATCATCGACAGCAGGGTCGTCTCCTGGCCGCCGTGCATGGTTTGCGTAGAGGTGAACACCGCGGCCGGTTTGCCCGCGAGCACGCCGGACAGCCACAGGCTTGCCGTGCCGTCGAGAAAGTATTTCAGCGGCGCGGCCATGTTGCCGAAGCGCGTGGGGCTGCCGAGCACCAGTGCGTGCGTCTCGGAGAGATCGTCGAGTGTGGCGTAAGGTGCCCCGCTCGCCGGCACCGGCTTGGGCTTGTCCGCGTTTTCCGCGTACACCGGCGGCACGGTTCGCAGCCGCGCGCTCGCGCCCGCAACGCCTTCCACGCCACGGCACACCTGTCGCGCGAGCTCCGCGGTGGCGCCGCTGCGCGAGTAGTAGAGCACCAGTATTTCCGCCATGCTTATCTGTCTCCGCCCGCGCAACGAGTCGCGGTGCGCTTTTACGTAACTTGCCACAAAACCATGGTGCGATCATCTGCGCAAGGCACGCGCGTGCGGATCTGAGTAGTATTCGCTGCGCATGATCTGCAAGAAGTGTCTGGTGGGCGGCCGCGTCCAGGGCGTGTTCTACCGCGCCACCGCCGCGCGGCGCGCACACGACCTGGGCGTCAGCGGATACGCCCGCAATCTTGCGGACGGCCGTGTCGAGGTGCTGGCGTGCGGCGAGGACGCGGCGGTGTCCGCGTTCGTGAACTGGCTGTGGATCGGCTCCTCGGGCTGCAAGGTCACCTCGGTGGAAGTGACCGACGCCGCGGTGGATGCGCTACAGGCGTCTGCGGGTTTTCACACGACCTGAAGTGATCCTGGATGTTGCATAGAGTCCTGCCGCTCCCGCTCCTCGCTGCGCTCGCGCTGTTGGCATCGGCCGCCGAACCTGAGGCCCAGGCGCCCCCTGCGGTCGAGGCGCCCCCGGCGGCGCAGCCGCCCGCTGCGGCGCCGGCGCCGGCCGTGGCCGAAGCGCCGCCGCCGGCAACTCCCGTGGCACCACCGGCGGCCGCGCCGCCCCCTCGGGTTTCATTGTTCCATCGCCGCCCGCACGGCGCGCAACCGGCCTGGGTCGCTGCCGCCAATCCGCTGGCGGTCGATGCCGGGCTTGAGATTCTGGGCAAGGGGGGCAACGCGATCGACGCGGCGGTTGCGGTGCAGGCGATGCTCGGACTCGTCGAGCCGCAGAGCTCCGGGATCGCCGGCGGCGCATTCCTGCTGCACTACGACGCGCACACGCGCAAGGTGAGCGCCGTCGACGGCCGCGAGCGGGCGCCGGCGGGCGCGCAGCCCGACATGTTTCTGGACGAACACGGCAAGCCGCTGCCGTTTGTCGAGGCGGTGCGCAGCGGACGCTCCACGGGAGTGCCGGGCGCGATCGCCATGCTGTACGCCGCGCACGCCAAGCGCGGTGCGCTGCGTTGGAAGGAGCTCTTTCAGCCGGCGATTCGTGCCGCGTCCTTAGGCTTCAAGGTACCGGCGCGGCTCGCGCTGTTTCTCGGCGAGGGGTCGCCCTTTCCGCCCACCAACGAGGTGCGCACGCTGTTCTCGCGGCCCGACGGCGAGACCATCCAGGAGGGCGACCTGTTTCGCAATCCCGAATACGCCCGCACACTCGAGCGCATCGCGCTCGACGGTCCGCGTGCGCTGTACGAGGGTGCGGTTGCGAATGAGATCGTCGCCACCACCCACCAGGCGCCGTTTCCGGGGACCATGACGCTCAAGGACCTGACCTCGTATCGCGCGATCTGGGCCGCACCGCTGTGCCGGCCCTACCGCGGGTACACGGTGTGCGTGCCGCCGCCGCCCTCGAGCGGCGTGTGTCTGCTGGAAATGCTCTCCATACTCGACAAGACCGATATCGCCGGGCGCCACCCCGCGGACCCTCAGGCCTGGTTCCTGTTCGCGCAGGCGAGTCGGCTCATATACGCCGACCGCGACCGCTACGTCGCCGATCCGCGCTTCGTGCAGGTGCCGGTGGAGCGCTTGCTCGATCCCGCCTACGTACGGCTGCGCCTGCAGCTGATCGGCCAACATGCCGGCGCGGCGCCGCCGGCGGGCGAGATCTCCATGCCGCGCGGCCGGGATGCGACCGCCGAGTCCGCGGGCACGAGCCACCTGGTGGTCGTGGATGCGGACGGCAATGCGGTCTCGATGACCACCACCGTGGAATCGGTGTTCGGCTCCGGACGCACGGTCCGTGGTTTCGTGCTCAACAATCAGCTCACCGACTTCTCGTTCGTACCCACGGACGCCGGCCGCCCGGTCGCCAATGCGGTGCACGGCGGCAAGCGTCCGCGCTCCTCGATGGCGCCGATCATCGTTCTCGATCGCTTCGGCAACTTCGTCGCCGCGCTCGGCTCCCCCGGCGGCTCGGCGATTCTCGAGTACAACGCCAAGGCACTGGTGGGATTGCTCGCCTGGAAGCTGTCCCTCAAACAGGCGATCGAGCTGCCAAACCTCATCGCACGCGGCGACACCTTCAGCGGTGAGATAGGCAAGTTCTCTCCCGCGCTGCTCGCCGGGCTGCGCGAGCGCGGCATCGAGTTGAAAAGCGGACATGCCGAAAACTCGGGATTGCACGGCGTGGTGCGCCTCGCCGACGGCAGCTATGAGGGGGCGGCCGACTCGCGCCGTGAAGGCGTGGCGCGCATGTTGCCGGCACAGACGAGAGCGAAGCACGCCGGCGCGAACTAGCGCTGCGCGGGAGGCGTCTTGCCGAACCCCAGATCATCCGCGCCGTTCCAGCGCGTCCACTGGCTGATGACCAGGTCCGGGTAGTTACGCCGCCCGGGGCTGCCGTTGTAGCGCGCCAGCGCCTTGCGCACGTCGTTGCGCTCATAGCCGAGGTAGAAGCGCAGGATCGCGCAGCCCATGCGGATGTTGGGCGCGACGTGTATCAGCTCGTGGCGACGCATGCCGAGGCGCTCGGGCCAGAACGGCATCACCTGCATGAGACCCACCGCGCCCGCGGGGGATACCGCCCAGCGATCGAAGCGGCTCTCGATATCGATGACCGCCATGACCAGGCCCGGCGGCAAACGCGCCTCCCCGCGCCGGTGCGTTTCGCAATACACCTGCTTGAGAATATCGAGACGCTCGTCTTTCTCCCTGACGATGCGCCGCAGCCGCGGTTCCATCAGCGTGTACCAGACGGCGGAGTCGTACTGGTCGGTGAAGCATTGCGCCTGGACGATCGCCTTGGCGATCACCGCCTGCAGCTGCGGGTCACGTTGCTGGTCGGCGCGCGCCGGATGCGCCAAGGCGGCGCCCAGGGCGGCGAGCGCAATGACCAGCAGCGGGCGCACGCGCGGCGCCCGCATCGCGGGCTCAGGTCGCCAGACGCGCGCGCATGAAGGCGGGCGCCTCATCCGCGGGGAACTCGGTGCTCGCGCTGTCGCGCCGCTGGCGGTATTCGAGTCTGCCGGCATCGAGGCCGCGATCCGCCACCACCAGGCGGTGCGGGATGCCCAGCAGCTCGGCATCGGCGAACTTGACGCCCGGGCGCGCGTCACGGTCGTCGTACAGGACCTCGATTCCGGCGGCGGTGAGCTCGGCATACAGGCGGTCGCTGACTTCGCGGACACGCGCGGATTTTTGCAGGTTCAGGGCTACCAGCACTACCTGGAAGGGCGCGATCGGTGCGGGCCAGATGATGCCGCGCTCATCGTGGTTCTGTTCGATGGCCGCGGCCACGATGCGCGTCACCCCGATACCGTAGCAGCCCATGTACAGGGCGGTTTCGCGGCCCGCCTCATCGAGCACCAGCGCCTTCATGGGCTCGCTGTACTTGCGGCCCAGCTGGAAGATGTGACCCACCTCGATACCGCGCGCGATCTTCAGGCGCCCCTTGCCGGTCGGGCTGGGGTCGCCCTCGACGACGTTGCGCAGGTCCGCAGCCGTGGCGCCGGTCACATCCCGCTCCCAGTTCACGCCCGTGAGATGCATGTCCTTCTCGTTGGCGCCGCACACGAAGTCCGCGAGCGCGAGTGCGCTGTGATCGGCATACACGCGGCACTTCAGTCCCACCAGACCGACGTACCCGGGCTCCGTGCCGGTGGCCTTGAGGACCCGCTCCGCGCTCGCCATCCGCAGCGGGCTCGCCACGCCCTCGAGCCCTTGCGCCTTGGGGGCGTTCAGCTCGTGATCACCGCGCAGCACCAGGGCCACGACCTCGTCCTTACCGCCCTCGACAATGAGGGTCTTCACGCAGCGCGCCGGGTCCACCTGCAGGAAGCGCGCGAGCTCGGCGATGGTGCGCGCACCCGGAGTCGGCACCTTGCGCAGCGCCTGCTGCGGCGCGGGACGCGCCTGGGCGGGCGGCACCGCGACGGCGGCCTCCAGGTTCGCGGCGTAATCGTCGGCATCGGAGAACGCGATCGCATCCTCACCCGAGGCGGCGAGCACGTGGAACTCCTGCGAGACATCCCCGCCGATGGCGCCGGAGTGGGCGCGCACCGCGCGGAAGGTCAGCCCGGTGCGCGTGAAGATTCTCGTGTAGGCGTCGTACATCGCGCGGTAACCGCTCTGCAGCGAGCCCTCGTCGAGATGAAAGGAGTACGCGTCCTTCATGATGAATTCGCGTGCCCGCATGACCCCGAAGCGCGGCCGCACCTCGTCGCGGAACTTCGTCTGGATCTGATAGAAGTTCACCGGCAGCTGCCGGTAGCTCTGCAGCTCGCGCCGCGCGATGTCGGTGATCACCTCTTCGTGCGTAGGACCGGCCACGAAGTCGCGCTCGTGACGGTCCTTGATACGCAGCAGCTCCGGCCCGTACTCGGTCCAGCGGCCCGACTCCTGCCACAGTTCCGCCGGCTGCACCACCGGCATCACCAGCTCCAGAGCTCCGGCGCGGTTCATTTCCTCGCGGATGATGCGTTCCACCTTCTGCAGCACCCGCAGTCCCAGCGGCAGCCAGCTGTACAGGCCCGCCGCCAGGCGCCGGATGAGCCCGGCCCGCAGCATGAGCTGGTGACTCACCACCTCCGCTTCCGCGGGGGTCTCTTTCATGGTGTTGATGGGGTATCGGGACAGCCTCATCGGCAGGTGCTCATCTGTGCAGGTCGGGAGACTGGCATTTTCCCTTTATCAGGAGGGCCCTGTTGACATCCTCCCCGCCGTGAACAACGGAGATTCCTACTGAGCTATGCAGCATCGCGCACAGTCTCTTCGGTGGGTTCCTGCTTCGCCGAGGAGGGTTTCGTCTTGAGCTTGAACCCAAGGCCAGAGCCTTCCTCTCCACAGGCTGCAACGCGGTGCCCCCGCGCCAAGATATTGATCGCACCGACGACGTCTGCATGCTCCTCGTACCCACAGTCGATGCAGGCGAAGCGGTGTTGCGTCCGACGATTCTCGGCCGCAACGTGACCACACGCTGGACATTCCCGGCTCGTGTTCTGCGGTGGCACTACAATGAGTCTGCCTCCACTCCAGTTGAGCTTATAGTCCAACTGGCGGCGGAACTCTCCCCAGCCCTGTTCAAGGATGGAGCGGTTCAAGCCGGCCTTAGCTCGAACGCCCTTGCCAGGCTGCTCAACACTTCCCGCCGCTGAGCGGGATAGGCTCTTCACGCGCAGATCCTCGATACACACCCTCACATGGTCCCTGCTTAAGGTGGTCGTAGCCTTGTGCAAGTAGTCGCGACGGCGATTGCTGATTCGATTGTAGAGCTTCGGCACTCTCCTTTTGGCTTTGTGCCAGTTTTTGCTGAACTTGACTTTGCGGCTCATCATCCGCTGGTAGCGCCCGAGCCTTTGCCGGTGCCTCCGGCAGTCTAGTGGCGCGTAGAAAGTCCCATCACTCAAGGTGGCAAATCGAGCAATACCCAAGTCGATGCCGACGACCGAAGTGCTCGGATGCACGGACGGCTCTACTTCACGTTCCGTCTGGATTGACACGAACCACTTGCCATCGCGGAGGCGTACCGTGGCATTCTTGATTGTGCCGAGCACTTCCCGGCTCTTGCGATAGCGCACCCAGCCTATCTTGGGGAGAAAAATCCGGCTCGTGCCCTGGTCGAGGCGAACGCCTTGCGGATATCGGAAACTATCACTCACGCCGCGCTTCTTGAATCTGGGAAACCGGGCTCGCCTTTCGAAAAAATTTTGGTACGCAAGCTCCAGATTCTTCAACGCCTGCTGGAGTGTCTGGCTCGCCGATTGGCGCAGCCATGGCATCTCCCGCTTCCATGTTGGCAGAAAGTTCGCCAGCTTTGTGTAATTGAACTTCACCGTCCGATCCTTGGCGTAAGCTGCGATCTGCCAGGCCAAGGCTTTGTTGTAGACGAATCGACAGGAGCCTGCAAAGCGGCGCATCTGACGCTGCTGACCGCCATTGGAGCGCAACTCGAACTTGAAGGCTTGCAGGCGTTTCATTGCTCCATGATACGGTAGACACAGTGTTTTGAAGATGCATGTTCATCGGGTCTTTGCGGCGATATACCACTGCAACGTGTTCTATGCTCAGGGCGCGCTGCAATCCATCTGGCGAGCCGGGTTTGAAGAGCCTCAGGTGCGGCTGGACCGCTCCGCCCTAAAGTGAGCAGCTTTACCGCGCCGAGGATAAGATTGCCGTCGTGGCAGGCGACTCTCAGGATCCCGCAAGACCCCGCAGCAAGGGCATTTACCTGCTGCCGAATCTTCTGACCACGGCATGCCTGTTCTCGGGGTTCTATGCGGTCGTGGCCGCCATCGACAAGCACTTTGATAACGCCGGCATGGCGGTGTTTGCGGCCATGGTCTTCGACACGCTCGACGGGCGCATTGCGCGTCTGACGCGCACCGAGACTTTCTTCGGCAAGGAATACGACAGCCTCGCCGACATGGTGGCCTTCGGGCTCGCGCCGGCCATCGTCGCCTACCAGTGGGGCGTGGTGCGCATCGCCGAGTTCGGTCACCACTGGGGCCGCTTTGGCTGGCTCGCCTGTTTCTTCTACGCGGTGGCGGCGGCGCTGCGGCTGGCGCGCTTCAACGCGCGCGCGGCCAGCGCCGACAAGCGCTACTTCGAAGGCCTGCCGAGCCCGTCCGCGGCGGCGATCGTGGCGGCGTTCGTGTGGTTCGTCAGCGACTGGCACGAGCCCGGGCTGACCGGACTGATCGCGGCCTTCGTCGTGACCGCGACCGCCGGCGCGCTGATGGTCAGCCGCTTCAGCTATCCGAGCTTCAAGCAGTTCGATCTCGACCGGCGCATCAGGTTCGTCTACATGCTGCTGGTGCCACTGGTGTTCGTACTCATCGCCATCGATCCGCCCACCATGCTGCTGTCGCTGTTCGGCACTTATGCGCTGTCGGCGCCGCTGCTGTGGGCGGGGCGCCGCCTGCGGCGCGCCGTGCGGGGCGCGCCGGCGGCCGGCGCCTGAGGGGCGCATGCATCCGCAGCGGCGCATGCAGTACCTGGAGGCGATCGGTATCGACCTCTGGGTGGCGCGCCGCGACAGCGGCGCGAGGGCGGCGGCGCCTGATCCGTCGCCGGCGCCCGCGGAGACCGCGGCGCGCTGGGAAGCGCTGCGTTCCGAGGTTCTCAAGTGCACCCGGTGCCCGTTGCACATCACGCGCACACAGGGGGTTTTCGGCGTGGGGCCCAGCCGCGCCGACTGGCTGGTGATCGGCGAGGCGCCCGGAGCGGAAGAGGATCGGCGCGGCGAGCCGTTCGTGGGTGCGGCCGGCCAGCTGCTGGATGCCATGCTGCGCGCCATCGGTCTCGATCGCAGGACCAACGTCTACATCGCCAACGTATTGAAGAGCCGGCCCCCTGGGAACCGCGACCCCAGACCCGAGGAAGTGGCGGCGTGCCTGCCGTACCTGGTACGGCAGATCGCGCTGTTGCAGCCGAAGATCATGCTCGCGGTCGGGCGGATCGCCGCGCAGAACCTGCTCGCCACCGGCGTGCCGCTCGGCAGGCTGCGGGGCCAGGTGCATCGTTTCGGTGAGCTGAACACCCCGCTGGTGGTGACGTATCATCCCGCCTATCTGCTGCGCACGCCGGCCGACAAGCGCAAGGCATGGGAAGACCTGAAATTTGCCCGCAGCGTGTACCAGCAAAGGGCCAAGCGCAGTGACTGATGGCAACCGCTCCTGAGCTGCTGAAGACCTCGCCCGAGGCCGTGATCCGACCCATGCGCGCCACCGACGTCGCGGAGGTGGCCGGGATCGAGCGCTCCTCTTACCAGTTCCCCTGGAGCGAGGGGATTTTCATCGATTGCCTGCGGGTGGGGTACGTCTGCCGCGTGGTGACCATAAGCCGGCGCGTGATGGGTTACGGAGTCATGAGTGTCGGTGCGGGCGAGGCCCACATTCTGAATCTGTGTGTGGGCGAGGCGTTCCGCTGCCACGGCGTGGGCAAGCGCCTGCTCACCTCCCTGATCGAGCGCGCGACCGCCGCCGGCATGGGCGCCGCGTTTCTCGAGGTGCGGCCCTCCAACACCGCCGCGATCCGTCTGTACCTGTCGATGGGCTTCGAGCACGTCGGCGGCCGGCGCGGCTACTATCAGGCGGCGGGCGGTCGCGAGGATGCCGCCGTGCTCAAGCTCGCTTTGCGCGCTCCCCACGCGCCCTCGCCCTGAGCCGCAAGCGTATGACTGATCTGGCTGCCGAAATCGCTCGGCGACGCACGTTCGCGATCATCTCGCACCCCGACGCCGGCAAGACCACTCTCACGGAGAAACTGCTGCTGTTCGGCGGTGCGATACAGATGGCCGGCACCGTCAAGGGCCGCAAGGCCGCGCGCCATGCAACTTCCGACTGGATGCGGCTCGAGCAGCAGCGCGGCATTTCCGTGACCTCCTCGGTGATGCAGTTTCCCTATCGCGACTGCATCGTGAACCTGCTCGACACGCCCGGTCACGAGGATTTCTCCGAGGACACCTACAGGACGCTGACCGCCGTGGACTCGGCACTCATGGTCATCGACTGCGCCAAGGGCGTCGAGGAGCGCACCATCAACCTGATGGAGGTCTGCCGCCTGCGCGACACGCCGATCATGACCTTCATCAACAAGCTCGACCGCGATGGCCGCCCGCCCATCGAGCTGCTGGATGAGATCGAGAGCGTGCTGCGCATCGACACCGCGCCGATCACCTGGCCCATCGGCATGGGACGCGAGCTGCGTGGCATCTACCACCTGCCCGAGGATCGCATCTATGTGTACGCCGCGGGCGAGCGCGGTCGTGTCGGCGAGAACCGCATCATTGACGGCCTGGGGAGCGGCGCGGCGCGCGACTTCCTCGGTGATCAGGCACCCGCCTTCGGCGAGGAGATCGAGCTGGTGAAGGGCGCCACGCAGAGCTTCGATGCGCACGCTTACCGGGCCGGCCGGCAGACGCCGGTGTTCTTCGGCTCCGCCATCAACAACTTCGGCGTCGAGGAGCTTCTCGCGGCGTTCATCCGGCACGCTCCCGGGCCGCTGCCGCGCAGCGCACGCGAACGCACGGTGCAGCCGGGCGAACCGGGGCTGGCGGGCTTCGTGTTCAAGATCCAGGCGAACATGGACCCTGCGCACCGCGACCGGGTCGCCTTCCTGCGCCTGTGTGCCGGCAGGTACGCGCGTGGCATGCGCCTGTTTCACGTGCGTCTCGGCAAGGAGGTGCGCGTCGCCGATGCGCTCACCTTCATGGCGGCGGAGCGCGCGCAGGCCGAAGAAGCTTACGCGGGCGACATCATCGGCCTGCACAACCACGGCACCATCAACATCGGCGACACCTTCACCCAGGGCGAGCGGCTCACCTTCACCGGTGTGCCGAATTTCGCGCCGGAGATATTCCGCCGTGCGGTGCTCAAGGACCCACTGAGGATGAAGGCGCTGCAGAAGGGCCTGTCGCAGCTGTGCGAGGAGGGCGCCACGCAGCTGTTCAGGCCCCTGCGCAGCAACGATCTGATCCTGGGCGCGGTGGGGCCGCTGCAGTTCGAAGTGGTGGCGTTCCGGCTGCAGGACGAGTACGGCGTGCAGTGCGTGTTCGATCCCGTCGCCATCTACACCGCGCGCTGGATCGAGAGCGCCGATGCGGGCAAGCTGGAGGAGTTCCGCAGCCGGGCGCACCAGCACCTGGCCCTCGATCACAGCGGCGCACTGGTGTACCTCGCGCCCTCGCGCGTGAATCTCGAGCTGACGCTCGAGCGCTGGCCCGGCATCATTTTCCGCAAGACGCGCGAACACGCCGCAACCTGAGCCCCCGTTTCGGGGGATGGTGCGGGGCGCGGATTTGTGCGACATAGGCGCACGATGGAGGGTCTATGAACGACGTTTCCGTGCCCGCCGCCCTCGCGCAGCGCGAAGTTCTCATTCACGCGCTTTACGAGGCTGCCGAGCTCGAGCACAACCTCATGTGCACCTACCTCTACGCCGCCGTCAGCCTGAAAGACGGCGAAGCGGAGGGGCTCAGTGCCGAGGAGGCGGCGGCGGTCAAGCGCTGGCGCCAGGTGTTGCTCGGCGTGGCGATCGAGGAGATGGGGCACCTGGCCGCCGTGTGGAACATCACCTCGGCGCTCGGCGGCAGCCCACGCTTCGGGCGCACGAACTTTCCGCTCGATCCGGGCTACCTGCCCGCATGCGTGGTCGTGAAGCTCGCGCCCTTCACCGCGGACACCCTGCAGCATTTCGTGTTTCTCGAGCGCCCGCACGGGTCCACCGAGCAGGACGGCGCCGGTTTTGCCTACGAGCGCCCTTACGTACGCGGCGGCGGCGCCGCCCGCCTCACGCCGATGGCCGTCGACTACAGCACGGTCGGTGACTTCTACGCCGCCCTCGGAGAGGGCCTGCGTGCGCTGGTGGCGCGTTACGGCGAAAGCAACGCGTTCGACGGCGATCCGGCGCTGCAGCTCTCGCCCGAGGAGGTGAGTCTGGCGGGCGCGAAGCAGGTGAGATGCCTGAAGACCGCGCTCGCTGCATTCGCGGCCATCGTCGAGCAGGGAGAAGGTGCGCCGCGCGATACGGTCGGCTCCCACTACCAGAAGTTCCTCGGAATCCGCACTGAGCTGCGCGCGCTCATGGCGAAGAACCCGGACCTCGCGCCGGCGCATCCCGCGGCCACCAACCCGGTGCTGCGCCGTCCACCGCGGCCCGAGGGGCGCGTGTGGCTCGAGAACCCGGACGCGGTGGCCGCCGTGGATCTCGCCAACGCCTGCTACGGTCTGATGCTGCGGCTGCTCGCCTATGCCTACGCCGTGCGCGGCCCGAGTGCGGAAAAGTCCCTGGCGGTGGATCTTGCGATCGGTCTCATGCAGGCGGTCATGCCGCTCGCCGAGCGCGCGGCGCGGTTGCCGGCGGGGCCGTCGAACCCGCAATGCAACGCCGGTCTGTCGTTCATCGCGCTGCGGGACTCCGCCGCGCTGCCGCCGGGACCTGCCGCGCGGCGCCTGTTCGTCGAGCGTTTCGAACAGCTGGCGGAAGGGGCCGCGGCGCTGCGCGCCAGCGGCGATGCCCGCGCGGTGGCGGCTGCGGACCAGGTGGCCGCGCTCGCCTCGAGGGCCAGCCGGGGCTTCGATCTCACGGCTGCCGCTGCGGCGGCGCCTGAGGCGGCTGCGTCCGGCGCGGCACCATCCTCGAGCATGAGCGCGGGTGTGGAGACGGTGCAGGGGCGGCAGATCGAGCTTCAGTTCGAGGCAAAGCGCTGCATTCACTCGCGCTTCTGTGTCACCTGGGCGCCCAGGGTGTTCCTCGCCAACGTGCAGGGACCCTGGATCCATCCGGATGCCGTGTCGGTGGAACGCCTGGTCGAGGTCGCGCACGCCTGCCCCTCGGGCGCGATCCGGTATCGGCGCAAGGATGGCGCGCCGGACGAGCCCGTGCCGGAGGTGAATCTCGCCACCGTGCGTGAGGCGGGACCCTACGCGTTTCGCGCCGCGCTGCAGATCGACGGGGTGCCGGCCGGCTTTCGCGCCACGTTATGCCGCTGCGGGGCGTCCAGGAACAAGCCGTACTGCGACGGCTCGCATCACGAGATCGGCTTCAACGCCACGGGCGAGCCGCCGAGTGGCAAGACCGACATGCTGGCGCTGCGGGATGGCGCATTGGCGATCGATCCGCAGGCCAACGGACCCTTGAAGGTGCGCGGTAACCTCGAGATCACCAGCGGCACCGGCCGCGTGGTCGCGCGGGTGACTTCAGCCTCCCTGTGCCGCTGCGGCGGCAGCGCCAGCAAGCCCTTCTGCGACGGCACGCACGCGAAAATCGGCTTCAGGTCCGACGACTAGCCGCTGACGGCGCCTGACAGCGACAGTCGCGCCACCGCCCGCCGGAACTCCTCGATGTCCTGCGCCCGGGTGCCGGGCGCCGCAGGTCCATAGCGCAGCTGCGCATAGCGCGCCAGCAGGGCGTGGACGCTGTGCCTGAGGTCCGGCCGCTGCGCGGTCACCGTTGCGGCGAAGCTCAACGGACCCTGGTGAGGGGCGCGCGGCGGACCGATGCGCTCGAGCTTGTGGCACAGGCGTATGTAGGCGCGAGCCAGCGCATCGGGCGAGGCGGGGCGCGCGCTGCGGCCGATGTGCCAGGCGATGACCGCGAGCCACCCGAGCAGCGCGAGCGTGAAGGCCCACCCGAGGTCACGCACGTCGGGCGAACGGATCCCGAAGCGGCTGAGCAGATCGAGCTGCGCGGAATAATCGAACTTCACGACGCGATCGCTCCACCAGGCGTTGGCGGCATCCCATCGCTGCAGCAGGCGCGTGAGCCAGGCGGAGCCGCGCAGCAGCCGCTCGGGGGTCGCCAGCGCATCGGGCAGCAGGTCGAAGACCCCGCGGCGCAGCCGCTCGGGCGCGACCACCGCGGTCGGATCGATGCGCGTCCAGCCGCGCCCTTCCAGCCAGACTTCCGCCCACGCATGGGCGTCCGCTTGGCGTACCACGAAGTAGCCGCCGATCGGATTCCACTCCCCGCCGAGATAGCCGGTCACCACCCGAGCCGGGACGTCCGCGGCGCGCATCAGCGTGACGAAGGCGGATGCGTAGTGACCACAGAAGCCCGCGCGCGTATTGAACAGCAAGTCGTCCACCGGGTCGGCGCCGAGGGGCTCGGGTGTGAGGGTGTACTCGAAGCCGCCGGTGCGCAGGTACTCCAGAGTCGCCTGCACGAAGCCGGCATCGGAGCCGGCGCGCTGCCGCAGCGTCTGCGCCAGCGCGACCGAGCGCGGATTCATTCCCCGCGGCAGGGGGGCCGTGTCCTGCTGCCGGCCGAAGGCCCCCAGCGGCTCCAGCGCGCGTGTGCGGGTGTAGGAGACGGCGTCGAAACTGACCGGCTCGGTGAGCGGCTCGCTGCCGAGCAGCTGGTTGTCATACGTGAGGAGCACGTTGGTGTCGGGGGATTGCGCGGGCGTGTCGAGCGCGAACCACCAGCGCTGCCGGGTCGGTTCCAGCGCCACGCGGTAGCGGTAGGGCGTGCCCAGATACTGCAGCCGCTGGCGCAGGTGAAACACCCCGGGCGTGCGCCGCCACGTGTAACCGTCGAAGTCGTGCAGCACCGGACCGCGCCAGTAGCGTTCCTCGGCCGGCGGCGCGCGACCCGCAAACTGCACGCGGAAGGCGGGGTCGTAGCTGGCGACGAGTTTCACGATGCTGCCCGGACTCAGCGTGTCGGACAGCCCCGTCACCGCCTGTCCGCCGCGCTGGATGGCCCAGAAGGCGCCCGGCAGGCGCGGGAAGAACAGGAACAGCAGCACCGCCAGCGGCAGAGCGAACAGCAGCGCCCGTCCCGCGAGCTGCAGCGCCGCGCGCCCGCTGAAGCCCGCGGAAGCGACCACGGCGAGCGCGCTGCAGCACAACCACGCCTGCAGCGCATACAGCGGCACCCGCACCAGGCTCTGCCGGTCGAGGCACGCCGCCAGCAGCAGAAACAGCCCGGCGCCCACCATGACGAACTGGTCGCGCCGCGCGCGCGTCTCGAGGAGCTTCAGTGCCGACATCAGCATCAGCAGTGCGGTGCCGGCGGCGAGCCCGTTGAGCGTGTGAAATCTCGCCAGCACCACCGCCACCACCGCGAGCGCGAGCAGCGCGCGCGCCACGGTCCCCGGAAGCCTCGCGCTGGTGCGCTCGGTGGTGAGGCGCCACGCGATGAGCAGCAGCGCGGCGGCTGTCGTCCAGGCCGGCACGCGATCGAAGTTCAACAGCACCCCGCCCGCGAAGGCCGCACACGCCCACACGAGCGCCCGCCGCGCCTCCCTGTCAGCGGCGCTCATCGATTCCAAACACCGCGAGCGCCGCGAGACACCGATGCCGGTGCTCGGGGCCGCGGTCGGGACGCAGCAGCACCCCGGGAAGCACCACTCCGTAGCGCTCGCCGTGCGCCTCGGCGTCGACCACCCAGCGCGCCAGCTGCGAGAGGCGCGCCTCGGTGTCGGGATCGGTCAGTTGCGCGAAGTCGAACAGGTGCAACTCCGATCCCGCCGGGCTGTACTCCTTTATCAGCAGCGGCGCCTCGCGCGCGTAGGCCTTCCAGTCGACCTGGCGCGGCGAGTCCCCGTCGCGAAACGGCCGCAGCCCCACCCACTCGTCCGCGTCCGACCCACCCCGGGCGCGCGCGCCGCTCTTGTACCCCCTGTGCGCGGGCATGGGCAGCGATCCGTGCGGCCGTGGATAGATCATCATTTCAATCGGCGTGTGTACCCAGGTCCAGGCGCGGAACAAACCGAAGGGATGCGCGGTCGCGAGGCGCAGCCGCTGGATGCGTACGATGCCGCGCCTGGCCGCGGGCAGCGGCAGCTCGAGCCGCTGCCGTTCCCGGGCCGGCAGATCCGCGGCGACCGCCGCCACCTCCGGCAGGGCGGCCTCGACGCGCGCCCGGGCGAGGTGCGCCGGGTTGGCGAGCGTGAGGTGCACGGCGCCGGTACTGCGCGCGAACACCGCCGGCGCGCTGGCGCTGATCACCGCGATCCCGAGCAGATTGCGGTGGCACTGCTGCATTGCTACCAGCGCAAACGCGGCCAGCGAAAACGTCAGGAACAGGGCGAGGCTGTTGCCGTAGTTGAGTCCGGCGAGCAGCATGAGGAACAGCAGCATCCCGAACGCCACTCCGGCGCCGGTCGGCAGGATGTAGAGCCTGCGGCGCTCGAGAGTGACCGGCAGCACATCCGGGCCCTGGCGGCGGCGCATCCACTCGTCCACGCGTGCGCGCACCAGGGCCGGCAGCGCCGCGAGCGGGTTCCAGCGAGCCGGCATCTTACGGCGGCACGGGCACTGCCCGGATGATCTCGCGGGCGACCTCGTCGCCGTCGCTGCCGCCGGCGGGGTCGCGCCTCTCGAGCCGGTGCGCGACCACTGCCGGCAGCACCGCCTGCACGTCCTCCGGCAGCACGGCCGGGCGGTCCGCCAGGTAGGCCCACGCCTGCGCCGCACGCAGCAGACCCTGGCCGGCGCGCGGCGACAGTCCGAGTTTCAGATCCGAGCGCTCGCGGGTGCGCGCGATCAGCGCCTGGGTGTAATCGAGCAGCGCATCGGCGACGTGCACGGCGCGCACCGCGCCCTGCACGCGCAGCACCGCCGCAGCGGACAGCGCCGGCGCCATGCGCGACAACAGCTCGCGGCGCTCCCCGCCGCGCAGCAGCTCGCGCTCATGCGCGGCGTCCGGATATCCGAGCGTCACCCGCATGAGAAAGCGGTCGAGCTGCGATTCGGGCAGGGCGAAGGTGCCGAGCTGCTCGTGCGGATTCTGCGTCGCCACCACGAAGAACGGCTCGGGCAGCGGGTAGGTGGTGCCGTCGGCGCTCACCTGGCGCTCCTCCATCGCTTCCAGCAGCGCGCTTTGAGTGCGCGGGCTGGCGCGGTTCACCTCATCCGCGAGCAGCAGCTGGGTGAAGATCGGACCCTGGCGGAAGTTGAATCGCTGGCTGGCACGATCGAAGATCGACACGCCGATGATGTCGGCCGGCAGCAGGTCGCTGGTGAACTGCACCCGCTGCCAGACAAGTCCCAGTACGTGGGCGAGCGCGTGCGCCAGCGTGGTCTTGCCCACTCCCGGCACGTCCTCGATCAACAGGTGCCCGCGCGCCATCAGGCAGGCGAGACACAGGCGGATCTGCCCGGGCTTCCCCAGAATGACGGTCTCGAGCGTGCCGAGCACGGCCCCCAAGGTCGCGGCGTCGGCATCGGCTGCGTTGACGGCGTTCACGGCGCCAGCAGTCCCCGCACCCGCTCGAGCTGCGCGCTCAAGGCGCTTGCGGTGCGCTCGAGCTCTGCGGCGCGCTCGCGCTCGGCGGTTACCACCGCCGTGGGCGCGTTGCGCACGAAGCTCTCGTTGGCGAGCCGGGCGCCCGCCTTGGCGAGCTCGTCCTGCGCCTTGGCGAGGAGCCGGCCGAGGCGCTCGGCTTCCGCGCCGGCGTCGATGAGTCCGGCCATGGGCACGAGGATGGTGAGCGTGCCCACCAGCGCCGCGGCGGACTGCGGGGCGGCGGCGCCGGGCGCCAGCACCGTGATGCTCGCCAGTCCGGCCAGGCGTTCGAGCCAGGCGCGGTGGCGCGCGGTGAAGGCCTGATCCTGCGCGCTGGCATCCTTGAATAACACCGCGATGCGCCGGGCGGGGTTGATGTTCATCTCGCCGCGGATCTGGCGCACGCCCAGAACGACCGCCTGGATCCAGGCCACTTCGCGTTCCGCTTCCTCATCGGCCGCGAAGTCGCCGGCGGCCGGATAGGCCTGCAGCATGACGCTCTCCCCGCTGCGTGCCGCGAGCGGCGCCAGGCGCTGCCAGATCTCCTCGGTAATGAAGGGCATCAGCGGATGCAGCGCGCGCTGCAGTGCTTCCAGCACCTGCACCAGCGTGCGCTGCGTGCCGCGCCTGGCTGCCGCGCCGATCCCTTCGCCCTGCAGTACCGGCTTCGTCAGCTCCAGATACCAGTCGCAGAAATCGTGCCAGGTGAACTCGTACAGGGCGCTGGCGGCGTAATCGAAGCGGTAGTCGCGGAATGCGCTCTCGAGCGTGCCGAGCAGGCGGCCGAAGCGCGAGCGGATCCAGCGGTCGGCGCTCGACAGCTCCTGCGTCTCCCCGCCCGCTGCAGGTGCGCTCTCGCCCACCGCCATGGTGACGAAGCGCGCCGCATTCCACAGCTTGTTACAGAAGTTGCGGTAACCGGCGACGCGCGCCAGGTCGAAGCGGATCTCGCGGTTCGGGGAGGCGAGCGCGGCAAAGGTGAAGCGCAGCGCGTCCGTGCCGTGGGGCGCGATGCCGGCCGGGTACTGCTTGCGCGTCGCGCGCTCGATCGCGGGCGCGAGCTGCGGCTGCATGAGCCCGGCGGTGCGCTTGGCCACCAGCGCCTCGAGCGAGATGCCGTCGACGATGTCGAGTGGATCGATCACGTTGCCCTTGGACTTCGACATCTTTTCGCCGTGCTCGTCGAGAATGAGCCCGGTGATGTAGACGTCGCGGAACGGCACCTCGCCCATGAACTTCAGGCCCATCATCATCATGCGGGCGACCCAGAAGAAGATGATGTCGAAGCCGGTGACCAGCACGCTGCCCGGATAGAACCTGCCGAGCTCCGCGGTGGCATCCGGCCAGCCGAGCGTCGAAAACGGCCACAGCGCCGAGGAGAACCAGGTATCGAGCACGTCTTCGTCCTGGCGCAGCGTGACCCCGGCGGCCAGCCGGTGGCGCGCGCGTACCTCGGCTTCGTTGCGGCCGACGTAGATGTTGTTGTCGCTGCCGTACCAGGCCGGGATGCGATGTCCCCACCACAGCTGGCGGCTCACGCACCAGTCCTTGATGTTGCGCATCCATTCGAAGTAGGTCCGCGCCCAGCCCTCCGGCACGAAGCGGGTGCGGCCCTGCTCGACAGCCGCGATCGCCGCCGCGGCGAGCGGCGCGATCTTCACGTACCACTGGTCGGTGAGATAGGGCTCGAGCACCGCGCCGCTGCGATCGCCGCGCGGCACCACCAGCCGGTGCTTCTCGATGCGCTCGATGAGGCCGGCCGCCTGCAGCTCCGCCAGCACGCGTTTGCGGGCCTCGAAGCGCTCCAGACCCCGGAAGCGCTCCGGCACCGTGTCGGCGAGCGTGGCGCGCGGCGTGAAGATGTTGATCAGGGGGAGGTGATGGCGCTGCCCGATCTCGTAGTCGTTGAAATCGTGCGCCGGCGTGACTTTGAGGCACCCGGTACCGAAGGCTGGATCGACGTACGCATCGGCGATGATCGGGATGGCTCGCTCGGCGAGCGGCAGTTGCACGAGCTTGCCGACGAGGGGCTGGTAACGAGTGTCGTCGGGATTCACCGCGACCGCAGCGTCGCCCAGCATGGTTTCCGGACGGGTGGTCGCCACCACGACATGACCCGCGCCGGCGGCGAGCGGGTAGCGCACGTGCCAGAGCTGTCCGTCCTCCTCGTGCGCCTGCACCTCCAGGTCCGACAGCGCCGTGAGCAGCACCGGGTCCCAGTTGACCAGGCGCTTGCCGCGGTAGATGAGGCCCTCTTCATGCAGCCGCACGAACACTTCGATCACGGCGCGCGACAACCCCGGGTCCATGGTGAAGCGATCGCGCGACCAGTCGACCGAGTCGCCCAGCCGGCGCATCTGTGCGCTGATGGTGCCGCCGGACTGCTCCTTCCACTGCCACACGCGCTCGAGGAAGGCCTCGCGGGTGAGGTCGGTGCGTTTCACGCCCTGCGCGTTCAGCTGCCGCTCCACCACCATCTGCGTGGCGATGCCCGCGTGGTCGGTGCCGGGCTGCCACAGGACATCGCGGCCGCGCATGCGCTGATAGCGGGTGAGGGCGTCCATGAGCGTGTGCTGGAACGCGTGCCCCATGTGCAGCGTGCCGGTCACGTTCGGCGGCGGGATCATGATGCAATAGGGCTCGCCCCGACCGCTCGGCGCGAACCAGCCGTGAGACTCCCAGCGCTCGTAGATACGCCGCTCGATAGCCTGCGGCGCGTACACCTTTTCCATCGGGGGATTATAGCGGCTCGAGGCGCGCCGCCTTCGGGCCCCGGGTGTTATGTGGCGTGGCGGCGCCGGCGCGTCGGCTGCCGCCGCGGACGGCAGAAGCGCACGTGGCGCAGTTTGCGGTGGTGGCTTGCGCCGTGGCGTGTCAGCGAGCCGCGCGCTGCAGTAGAAAGTCCGCGAGCAGCGGCGTCGGCCGGCCCGTACTGCCCTTCTGCGCACCGGCCTGGTAGGCGGTGCCCGCGACGTCGAGATGCGCCCATTTGAGTCCCTGGGTGAACTTGCCGAGAAAAGTCGCGGCGGTAATGGCGCCGCCGTCACGCCCGCCGACATTGGCAAAGTCGGCGAAGTTGCTCTTCAGCTGCTCCGCGTATTCCTCGGTCAGCGGCAATTGCCAGCAGCGATCGTCCGCGCGTACCCCGGCCTCCAGCAGCTCGTGCACCAGCGGCTCGTCGTTTCCCATGACACCGGAGTGATGATGCCCCAGGGCGATGACGCACGCGCCGGTCAGCGTGGCGATGTCGATCACCGCGGCGGGATGGAAGCGGCGCGCGTAGTGCAGAGCGTCGCACAGGATGAGCCGCCCTTCGGCGTCGGTGTTGAGAATCTCCACCGTCTGTCCGGAAGCGCTGGTGGCGATGTCCCCCGGTTTGACGGCCCTGCCGCCCGGCATGTTCTCCACCGCGGCGATCAGGCCGACCAGATTCAGGCCGAGGCGCAGCTGCGCCGCCAGGGTGAGCGCGGCGATCACCGCCGCCGCGCCGCTCATGTCGAACTTCATCTCATCCATGCCGGGGGGATCCTTCAGCGAGATGCCCCCGCTATCGAAGGTGACGCCCTTGCCGACCAGCACGACCGGCGGCTGCGCTTTGCGCGCGCCGCGGTGTTCCAGCACGATGAAACGCGGCGCTTGATGGCTGCCCTGCGCAACGGCGAGCAGGCAGCCCATCTTTTCGCGCCGGATAGCGGCTGTGTCGAGCACCCGCACGCTGAGGGAGCCAGAGCGCTTGGCGAGTGCCCGCGCCTGCTCGGCGAGAAACGTCGGCGTGCAGACGTTGGCGGGAAGATTTGCCAGATCACGCTGCACCTGGGCGGCGGCCGCCACCGCCGCGCCGTGTGCCAGGCCGCGCTCGGCGGCGGCGGCCTTGCGCACCGGCCCGGCCAGTACCTTGGCAAGGGCGGGCGCGGGCGCCTTCTTGCCGGTCTTCAGATCGTTGACGCGATACAGCGCCGCGCCGGTGAGTTCCGCGACCGCCCGGCCGAAATAGTAGTCATCCAGCTGCTTCGCCTCCGGGCGGTCGATGGCCACGGCGCAACTGGCGATGCGCGTGCGCGCCAGCGCCGCCGCTGCGGCCGCCCAGGCCTTGCGCCAGCTCCTGCGGTGAAAGCTTTTTTTCGCCCCCAGCCCCGTGAGCAGCACGCGCGAGGCCTTGATGCCCGGCAGATCGGCAATCAGCAGCGTATCGCCCCCGCGGCCGGCGAAGTCTCCGCGGTCGAGAAGGTGCTTCAGCCGGCCGGCGCAGGCCGCATCCACGCTGCGCGCCTCGCCGCTGAGCTCTGCTTCCTCGAACACGCCGAGGACCAGGCAGTCCACGCCGAGTGTTGCCAAGCCCTTCGTCCAGACCCCGAATTCCATCCATATCTCCCTGCCGTTGAGGCGCGCGTGCGTTACGATTTACCTTGGTCGCGCCTCTCGAGCGCCTCGCTCCGTTTGGTGCTTTATGAGCGCGCGAGGCGCCGCTACGGCTGCAAGCGGCGGCAAGTGTAACTCAAGAGCCCGCCGGGTTTCCGGTAGGCAAGCGAGTAGTGCGTTGGGGAATACCCTCGGTCGCTACGTTCTGCGCGAAGTGGTGACGGCCTGGCTGGTCGTGACCGGCGTGCTGCTCGTCATTCTGCTGGCGAACCAGGTGGTGGGGGTGCTGGAGCGCGCCGCTGCCAACCAGTACCCGCAGGGTGTCGTGCTGGAACTGATCGGCCTGGGCGCGCTGCAGAACCTCTCGCTGCTGCTGCCCGTCGGGCTGCTGCTCGGTGTGGTACTGGCGTTCGGCCGGCTGTACCACGACAGCGAGATGGCGGCGGCGCTGGCGTGCGGGGTCGGGCCTGCGAATCTGTATCTGCCCGTGGCGCTGCTCGCGGCGCTCGGCACTGCGGGGTTGGCCTGGCTCACCCTGGTGCTGGCGCCGGATGCCACCGCGCGCGCGCTCAGTCTGCGCAGCGCCGCGCTGCGTGCCGGGCAGTTCGCTCCGGTTGCGCCCGGGAAGTTTCGCATCTTCAGCGGCGGCAACGCCGTGGTGTACGCGCAGGACGTCAATCCCGACGGCACACTCGCCGACGTGTTCGTGGAGCGCAATCGCGGCGCGCTGGTCGAGGTGGCGCTCGCCGAACGGGCGCGGCACACCGTCACGGCGGATGGCATGACGCACATTCTCACTCTCTATAACGGTGAGCGGTTCGAAGGCGTGCCCGGCGGGGCCGAGTTTCGCATCGTGCGCTTCGCCGAGCACGTGGTGCCGGTGCAGGTGCCGGTGCTCGGCGAGGGCGTCAGGAGTCTCGAAGCCCGACCCACCGCGAGCCTGCTCGACTCGCGCGATGCCAGCGAGCGCGCCGAATTGCACGCGCGCATCGCCATGCCGCTCATGTGCGCGGTGCTGGCGCTGCTGGCGGTGCCGCTCGCGCGCCTCAAGCCGCGCCAGGGCCGCTACGCGCGCGTGTGGCTCGCGGTCGTGATCTTCTTCCTGTATGTCAATCTCATCTCCGTGGGCAAGGTGTGGATCGCGCGTGGCACGATTCCGGAATTCCTCGGGCTATGGTGGACACACGCGGTGGTGGTGCTGCTCGCGCTCATGGTGATCGTGGGGCCGGGGCTGGGTAACCGGCTGCGCTACCGGATGCGCGGACTATGAGTGTGCTGGACCGCTACATCGTGCGCGCCATCTTGAGCTCGGTGCTGCTGGTGATGCTGGTGATACTGGCGCTCGGCGCGCTGTTCGTGTTCATCGATCAGCAGGAAGACATCGGCACCGGCCACTACACCGCGCTCGGGGCCTTCTGGTACACGCTGCTCAATCTGCCGCAGCTGGCCTACGAACTGCTGCCCATCACCGCGCTCATCGGCTCGCTCCTGGGCCTGGGCGCGCTGGCGCGCGGCAGCGAACTGACGGTGGTTCGCGCCAGCGGCGTGTCGATCGCGCGCCTGGCGGGTATGGCGCTGCTGGCCGGGCTGCTGCTGATCTTCGTCGAGCTGCTGCTGGGCGAATTGCTCGCCCCGCCGCTGCAACAGGCGGCCCGTGAGCAGAAGGCCTTCAGCAAGCTGAGCAACGTCAGCTTCGGTGGCGGCGGCGGCGCCTGGGTGCGCGACGGCGACCTGATCCTCAACGTGGCCGGGCAGTACAGCCAACGCCAGTTCGGCAGCATGCAGATCTTCGAGCTGTCGCCGCAGCATCGGCTGCTCGCCCTGGGGCACGCCACGCACGCCACCGCCGGCTCCCGGGGCAGGTGGCTGCTGAGTGACTACACCGAGTCGCGCTTCGCGGACGATGCGGTGACGACCCGCCGGCCCGGGCAGCGCCTGCTCGCATCGAACGTCACCGCGGGGTTCCTCGGTCTCGCCGTCGAGGATCCCAAGCAGCTCACCAGCCGCGCCCTGTGGCGGCTGATCAGCTACTACCGTACCAATGCACTCGACAGCCGCGAGTACCTGTTCGCGTTCTGGTCGCGCATCGCGCGCACACTCGCCATCGCCTTCTCGGTGCTGCTGGCGATTCCGTTCGTGCTCGGCTCGCTGCGCTCCGCGGGCGCGGGCACGCGCATGATGCTGGGGCTGATTCTCGGCATCGGTTTCTTTCTGCTGCAGCGGCTGATCGAGAGCGGCACGATCGTGTTCGATCTCAACCCGGTGGTGCTCGCCTGGCTGCCCACCGCGCTGCTCGCGACGGTGACAGTGACGCTGTTGGCGCGCGCGCGCTGATCATAGGGGTCCTGCGGAAATGCCGGCCGTGAATTGCGGCCGGCCGTCGTCGATCGACATCCACGGCAGCTTGTCGCCGACCCACAGGTGCATTTGCGGCGCGAGCAGCGTCGGGTCATCCAGGGTCGCGAGCGTCACGTCGATCTCGGCGGCGCGGGCGTCGTTGCGATAGGTGAGCGAGGTGCCGCACGCCGCGCACAATCCGCGCGTGACCGCCGCCGATGAGCGATATTCGGTGAGGCTCCCGCGGGTGAGTCGGAAGTTCTCCCGCACAAAGGTCCCCCAGGCAACCATGGGCGCACCGCTGGCGCGCCGGCAGCTGGCGCAGTGGCAGAAGCACGGGTTGCTCACCGTCCCCGACACCCGGTAGCGCACGCCACCGCACAGGCAGCCGCCGAGGTAACAGGTCTCGTCCATGGAGCGACGTTACCACTCGTTGCCTGGCGGAGCCATTCAGTCAACAATCGCGCCCCTGTTGTATCCGGCGCGAGGTCCGAAGATGAAAGCGGCATTGTTCAAAGGCGTGCCGGTCGCGGCGCTCATGCTCGCGACCGCAGTGGGGCAGGCCGCGGACCTGAGGGTGCGCGTCGATGCACGCGAGGTCACGCGCAAGCGCGTGCATACCGATCTGACACTGGCCGTGCGTGAGGGCCCGCTGACGCTGGTGTTTCCGAAATGGATTCCGGGAGAACACGGACCGACCGGGCCGCTCGAGTCCATCATCGGGCTGGTGATCCGCGCGAACGGCGCGCCGCTCGCGTGGCGGCGCGACCCGCGCGACATGTACGCGATCAGCCTGACGGTGCCGCGCGCGGCCGCGCGCCTCGATATCGCGCTCGATACGGGGCTGGCAACCGAAGGCGGCCACTTCAGCACCGGGGCGACCAGCAGCGCAGCTCTCGCGGTCCTGCCGTGGAACGAATTGGTCCTGCTGCCCAAGGGGCGCGACGCCGACGGCCTCAGCACCGAGGCCACGGTATTCGCGCCGCCGGGTTGGCAGCTCAGCTGCGCGCTCGAGCTGCGCCCGCAGGCGGACGGGAGCGTGCAGCTCGAGCCGGCCTCACTCGCGCGCCTGATCGACTCGCCGCTGCAGATGGGCCGCTACGCGAAGCGCATCGAGGTGCCGGGGGCGGCTCCGTTTCCCGAGCTGAAGCACAGCATTTCGCTGGTCGCCGACAGCGCCGCGGCGCTGACGGTGCCCGGGGACTTTGCCGGCGGCTACGGCCGCCTGGTGGAGCAGGCCGGGGCTGTGTTCGGGACCCGCATGTACCGCCACTACACCTGGCTCCTGTCGCTCTCGGATCACGTGGCACACTTCGGGCTCGAGCACCACGAGTCCAGCGACGACCGCACGGACGAGAACGCGCTTTCGGAAGCACCGCTGCGTGAAGGCGTCGCGGAGCTTCTCGCCCACGAGTACGTGCACAGCTGGAACGGCAAGTACCGCCGTCCGGCGGGCCTGCTGAGCCCCGATTACCAGCAGCCGATGGATGGATCGCTCCTGTGGGTGTACGAGGGCCTCACCCAGTTCTGGGGCACGGCGCTGCCGGTGCGCGCCGGCCTGGTCACACCCGAGAGCTACCGCGAAATGCTCGCCAGCCTGGCGGGGACCTTCGACATACAGCCTGGGAACCGCTGGCGGCCCATGGCCGACACCGCGGTGGAGGCGCAGATTCTCTACGACGCTCCGGGTGCCTGGGAGCTCAGCCGTCGCAGCGTCGATTTCTACGAGGCGTCGGTGTTCCTGTGGCTCAACGTCGACGCCGAGCTGCGCGCCCACAGCGCCGGGCGCGCCTCGCTGGATGATTTCGTCAAGCGCTTCTACGCGGGAACGGGCGGGGCACCGGCGCTGAAGCCGTACGGGGAAGCGGACGTCTACGCCACGCTGGCCGCGGTCGCACCCGGGGACTGGCGCGCGCTCATTCGCCGCCATCTCGACACGACCGGTACGCAGGCGCTGCTCGCGGGGCTGCAGAGCGCCGGCTGGCAGCTCACCTATTCGCCTGAAAAGAACTCCTACATCGAGACCCGGCAGAAGCGCGGGAAGACCGTCGAGCGGCAGTGGTCCATCGGCGTCACGATCAATGACAAGGACGATGACAAAGGCACGATCATCGACGCCGTTGAGGACCGCGCGGCCGCGCAAGCCGGCGCCGGCCCCGGCATGAAGCTCATCGCCGTGAACGGTCACAAGTACTCCGTCGAGGTGCTCGATGCGGCCATTGCCGCGGCGCACGAGACCCGCAAGCCCATCGAGCTCATGGTGGAGAGCGGCGATTACTTCCGCACGCTCAGCCTCGCGTACTTCGACGGCGCGCGCTATCCGCATCTGGCGCGCATCGACGATCGCCCCGACATCCTGGCGGAAGTGCTGAAGGCGCGCACCAACTGAGCCTCGGCCTTGGCTGTTGGTGAATCCCGCTCGCGGGCCTACAATACTCGGCTCGCAGAGCGTCGCACAGCGCGACCGCTCTCAATCCAACAGGGGGAATCTCATGAGGATCTTAATCTCGGCACTGCTGCTGGTGCCGGCGGCTGCGCTCGCGAGCAGCGCGCTTGACGGCACGTGGAAGACGCGCACGGACACGATGAGAGTGACCGGCAAGCCGGATGTGTTCGCTATCGTGGACGGCACCTACACCTGCTCGAGCTGTGTTCCGGCAGTCAAGATCCAGGCGGACGGCGCGGATCACAAGGTCGCCGGACATGATAACTACGATTCGAAGGCGGTGAAGGTCGTGGACCCCAAGACCGTGGAGGTCACCAACAAGCTCGCGGGCAAGGTAATGGCCACAAACACGGTCACGGTTTCCGCGGACGGGTCGACCCTGAGCGGCAAGTTCACGGACTACTCGGGAACGAAACCCGCCACCGGCGCCTACACGGAGAAACGCGTGGCCGCGGCCGCGCCGGGCGCACATGCGATCTCCGGCTCCTGGCAGGCGGAGCAGATGGGCGAGGCGAACGATGCGTTGCGCACCGTGAGCTACGAGATGAAGGGCGATCATTTCAGCATGCACTGGAACGGCCAGACCTATGACGCGAAGTTCGACGGCAAGGAGTACCCGATCACGGGTGATCCTACTCATACCGTCGTGACGCTGAAGAGGATCGACGCCAACACCGTCGAAGAGACCGATCACCGCATGGGCAAAGTCACCGACGAGATTCGCATCGCGGCCTCCAAGGACGGCAAGACGGTAGAGGTTACCGACAAGGACCCGCAGCACGGACAGACGACGACCTACACGCTCGAGAAGCAGTGAGCATGCTGCGCGCCGGGAGCCGCGAGGCTTCCGGCGCGCGTTCTCGCGGGTCAGTCCCTCAGTGGCGGTGCGCGGGAAACAGCCGGCAGTAGATGCAGTCAGCGCCGGTCGGATTGTCGAGCATGAAGTGGCGCACCCAGTAGCCATCGCCCGGGGAAGCTGCGTACTCGAAGGTCTGGTTCTCGAGGTCGTGTCCGACCACTTCCACCGCCCCCTCCGTTTCGAGGATCTCGGCCGCGCGCGCCGTTTCGATCGCGCCGCGCGGGTGAACGGTGATGGTGGCCGCGCCGTCCTCGACACGCGCGGCCAGCAGTTCCACGTACGGCCACTCGTTGTCCTCGCTCAGCAGGGTGCGGAAATACTGCAGGAATTTCGCGCGCGCTGAGGTTGCCGGATGCAGTCCCGCCCGTCCCGGCTCGCACGACGCTGTCAGCTCGACCCGGTCGGTCGGAAACCCGTCGCCCACCAGCCGGGTGCGCACGCGGTCCGCGACCCCGTACTCGTTGAACACGGCGAGTAACACAGCGCTCATGTCGGTCCCTTTGCCCCCCTTGCTTCCAGAAAATTCTACGCCCCGGCCCCAGGCGCGGACATGCGCTGTTCACCTGGTGCCCCTGGGGTTTCTGCCTTAGTTGTTGCATTGCGGCATACTGCCAGGGGAGGGTAATTCGGGCCCTCGCAGCTTAGGATCTGAGCCATGTCCGGCAGCAGCCGCAGAGGACGACCTCCTCACGACGATGTGCTGACTCCCACCGAGTGGCGCGTCGTGCACGCCGTGCAGCACGGCATGAGCAATCGCGAAATCGCCGCCCGCCGCGGCATCAGCCTCGATGCGGTGAAGTATCACGTGGCGAACGCAGTGGCGAAGCTGGGGCTCGCGAACCGGCAGGCGCTGCGGCGCTGGTTTCGAGTGCCGGGAACGAGTGCCTTGCGCCTGCAGGAGAGACCCATCATGACTACGCTGACCCTCGGGCCGCTGGCCCAGATCTCACGGACGGTCCGGGACATCAAGGAGTCCGAGGCCTGGTACGGCACGACGCTCGGTTTGCCGCACCTGTACACCTTCGGCTCGCTGGCGTTCTTCGACTGCGGCGGCACACGGCTGTATCTGAGTGCGCAGGAGAAGCCCGCCCCTGAATCCATTCTCTACCTGCGCGTCGCGGACATCCGTACGGCCTACGAGCTGCTGCGCTCGCGCGGCGTCGAGTTTGCGGACGCGCCCCACCTGATTCACCGTCACGCGGACGGAACCGAGGAGTGGATGGCGCACTTTCATGACCCGGAGGGACGACCCCTGGCGATCATGTCGCAGGTGAAGCCCTGAAGACCGTGCGGACCTGGATCGGCTATTTCGGCGTGTCCGGCGGGGAGGCGTTGTCTGACGGGGAGGGGGAGGCGTTGTCCGGCGCCTTGCCTGGCGCAGTCGCTGCGGTGCTTTTTCTCACCGGCTCGGGCGGCTTCTTGAGCAGATCCTCGAGC
>Ga0137409_10000485_pt1 | contig 43431 bp, 43 predicted proteins | sample CZODoug1_16funga_FD_122059 | JGI IMG/M metagenome (GOLD analysis project Ga0137409, IMG submission 122059) | Vadose zone soil fungal communities from Angelo Coast Range Reserve, California, USA - CZODoug1_16fungal (Hybrid Assembly) | ecosystem: Environmental > Terrestrial > Soil > Vadose zone...
GTGTAGCTGATGGGGCAGGAAACCGCAAACGGTGCCGTGTCAACCTTGAGATCGACGCAGCACACATGACAGAGGCCGGAGCAATCAGCTCCGGCCTCCTGATTTGTAAATCCAATTCGGGACTCGATCGAGACCGAATTGCCTCAGCGTTTCCTGGCCCGCCGGGGCGGTTCGTATTACGACCCCGTTGGGAATCACCGCTGGATCGCGGCCAAACGTCCTACGCAGGTGTTCAGCGATCGGTTCCGAGATGGCGATCAAAGAGTTGGAGAACCGGCTGCCCATAGATTCGCCCACACGCAGAATCGCTTTGGTAAGGCCGCCCCATTTTGCCCGCTCATAGTCCGGGCCATGGTTTGTGCTGACAACCTTCATGCCCAGCAGTCTGGCGACGGGCACCAGAAGCGATGGCCCGATAGCGTGAATGTGCACGATATCGGGCTTCATGGCGCGCGCTTTGACGACTCCCAGCAGGGTATGCAAGAACGCCTCGAGAGACCTCCGCCTCGGGCAGGCCACCGCGACCAGCCGAACTCCTTTGTACTCCGTGAGCGTCGGGGCCATATAGGGTTTTCGACCCAGGACAATAACCTCATGCCCGCGAGCTGCGATGCGAGGACGCGCGTGGCCGCCCTGCCCTGCGCGGCCTCTCCTTCCTCGTCCGCGCCGGCGAGATCCTCGGCATCGCGGGCGTGGACGGCAACGGACAGACCGAGCTCGCAGAGGTGCTTGCCGGCCTGCGCCGCGCGCGCGGCGCGCTCCAGCTGGACGGCCACGATGGCCTGGCACCGCGCGGCTGGGCGCGCAGCCCCGGCGAGGCACGAGCCAGTGGCATCGTCCACCTCCCGGAGGACCGCCGCGGCCGCGCGCTGTGCCTGCCGCTCACCGTCGAGGAGAACCTGTCGCTCGGGTGGCAGGCGAGGCGCCCGTACGCGCGCGGCGCGCTGATCGACGGCGCGGGACGGCGGCGCAAGGCCGTGGAGCTCATCGACGCGTTCCGGATCGGTCCGCCCGACCCGCTGGCGCGAGCCGCCGACCTGTCGGGCGGGAACCAGCAGAAGCTCGTCGCCGCGCGCGAGCTGTGCGGCGGGCCGCAGCCGCGCCTGGTGATCGCCGTGCAGCCGACCCGGGGTCTCGACGTGGGCGCCGCGCGGCGCGTGCACGGTGCGCTGCGCTCGTCCGCGAGCGGCGGCGCCGCGGTGTTGCTCGTCTCCCTCGATCTGGACGAGCTGCGCGCCGTCGCGGACCGGATCCTGGTGCTCTACGAAGGACGCGCCGCGGGCGAGGCGCCGCCCACCGCGAGCGACGAGTCCCTCGGCCGGCTCATGCTGGGCCAGACCGCATGACGCTGCGCGACCGTCTCCTCGGGCCCGCGCGCGATCCGCTCTGGGCAGCCTCGCTGGCGGTGGTGGCCGCGCTCGCCGTGTCGTTCCTCGTCGTCGCCGCCTCCGGGAAGAACGCCCCGCTGGGCTTCGCCCATTTGCTCCAAGGCGCGCTGGGCGGACCCGGACCGCTCGGCGAGACAGCCGTCAAGTCGGGCGTCCTGATCCTGACCGGCCTCTCCGTCGCCGTCGCGTTCACGGTCGGGCTCTTCAACATCGGGGGCGAAGGACAGCTCATCTGGGGCGCGCTGGCCGCGGCAGTCGTGGGGCGCGCGCTCGATCTACCCGCGCCCCTCCTCGTTCCCGCGTCGCTGCTCGCCGCAGCGGCGGCGGGCGCGGCGTGGGGCCTCCTGGCCGGGGTCCTCAAGGTCCACCGGGGCGTCCACGAAGTCATCTCGACGATCCTGCTCAACTGGATCGCCATCCACCTGGTGCACGGCTGGCTGGTCACCGGACCGCTCGCCGCGCGCGGATCCGGCAGCTCGATCAGCATGGCGGGAACCGAGCCGATCCGCACGGCCGCCTGGCTCCCGCGGCTGCTCCCTGGATCGCGCCTGGATCTCGGCCTTCCCATCGCGCTCGGCTGCGCGGCCGCGACCTGGTTCCTGCTCACGCGCACGCGGGCGGGCTTCGAGTGGCGCGCGGTCGGCGCCGGGGCCGGCGCCGCGGAGGCGAGCGGCATCCCGATCCGGCGGCGCGTCTGCGAAGCGATGGCGCTCTCGGGCGCGCTTTCGGGACTCGCGGGCGCCCTGCTCGTCTTGGGGACCGAGCACCGCTATCCGGGCATCTTCCGCACCGGGTATGGATTCGACGGCATCGCCGTGGCGCTGATCGGAGGCGGTACCGCCCCGGGTGTCGTGGCGGCCGGCGTCGTCTTCGGCGCGGTGCGCGCGGGCGCGACGCGGCTGCAGCTGATCGGGATCCATCCCAGCTTCGCCGAGCTGATCCAAGGCATCGCGGTGCTCCTCGTCGCCGCTCCGCGACTGTTCGCGCCGCTCCTGGTCCGTCTCCGCGCGCTGGCGCGTCCGCCAGGCGCTCCGCCGTGAACGCCGCCCTGTCCAGCGTGCTCGAGTTCGCGCCGCCCCTGGTGCTGGCGGCGCTCGGCGGAGTGCTCAGCGAACGCGCCGGCGTGGTGAACATCGGGCTGGAAGGGATGATGCGCTTCGGCGCCTTCGCCGCCGCGGTCGGCGCATTCTTCACCGGCTCGCCCTGGCTGGGGCTCGCCTGCGGCGCGCTCGCGGGCGCGGCCGCCGCGGGAGTGCACGCCGTCCTATCGCTGCGCTTCCGCGCCGACCAGGTGGTGAGCGGGATCGCGCTCAACCTGGTGGCGCTCGGCCTGACCACCTTCCTGCTCGAGGCGACGTTCGGCTCGTCCGGGGTGAGCCCGCCCGTACCGGCGCTGCCGCGCAACGCGGCCGGACACACGGTCCTTGCCTGGGTGGCGGTCGCGGTACCGCTCCTGCTGCATCTCGCGTTCGCGCGGACGCCGCTGGGCCTGCGGATCCGCGCAACCGGCGAGAACCCGCACGCCGCCGCGACCGCTGGCGTGCGGGTGTTGCGGCTCCGCGCGGGCTGCGTGCTCGGGAGCGGCGTGCTCGCCGGGCTCGGCGGGGCCGCGCTCTCGGTGGGCATCCTGGGGCAGTTCGACGCGCGCATGCCCGCCGGCCAGGGCTTCATGGCGCTCGCCGCGATGGTGTTCGGCCGCTGGACGCCGCTGGGCGCGGCGGGGGCCGCCTTCTTTTTCGCCGCCGGCGATGCGCTGCAGCGGCAGCTCTCCTTCTCGCTGCACGCCGCCGATCTGCGCCTGTCGGGCGTCTTCCTCGCGCTGCCCTACGCGCTCACCTTGCTGGTGCTCGCCGCCGGGGCGGGGCGCATCCGCGCTCCCGCCGCCGACGGCGTTCCCTACGATCCAGAGAGCAGATCCTGAAACCCTACAGGTGACGCGGCCGCCGCTTCGCCTGCTCGCGCTTCTCCGCGCGATCCTGGTCCGGCGACTTGCGTGGCGGCCTCAACGTGGTGCCGCCGGTGTTCGCCGTCGTCACGTTCCCGGTGAAGGTGGGCTCGAACCGTGCGTGCGTCGCCGCCTCGAATCCGGAAGCGAGCTTGATCAACGCCGGCTCGCTGAACGCGGTCCCGAGGAAGCTGATGCCCATCGGAAGGCCGAGGACGTTCGCCGCGGGCACGTTGATGATCGGATACCCCGGACCGCCCGCCAGCCCGGAGCTGGCGAAGAGGAAGTGATCCGAGAGGAGCAGGTCGGTCGTCCACGCGGGGCTGTCGGTCGGCGCCACGACCGCATCCAGGTTGAACTGGCTGAGCGCCGCGTCGATGCCGTCCGTGCCGGCCCTGTGGTCGATCGCCAGGGCCTGGTTGTAGGTCAGCCCCCCGAAGATGGGTTGAGGATTGTCGCCCGGATTGGGGCCGCTCGTGTCCAGGGCCTGGGCGAGCTCGAAGATCTCCTGGAAGAAGTAAGGCATCTCCTCGGCGGCGTGCGCGCTGTTGAACGCGATGGCGTCGGCCAGCGTCTTCCCTGCCATCGGAACACCGATGCGGGTGGCGAAGTACTTCTGCACGTCGAACTTGAAGTCGAATAGCAGCACCAGGAACTCGCCGTCGGCCGGGGCGAATTTGAAGCCCGATCCGTCGAGGTCCACGACCGTGGCACCGGCGTCCTTGATGGCCTGAATCGCCGCATCGAACGCCGCGACTACCTGCGGCGGGCCATTGTCGACGCCCTGGCGGGTCACGCCGACCCGCGCGCCGCGCAGGCCGTTCGGATCGAGGAACGCGGTGTAATCAGCCGGGAGCGGCGGGCGCGCGCGGCCCGTGCCCTGCCAGCCGAGCGGCACGCCGCTGGTCGCGGCGTCGCCCGTGTCCGGAGTGCGGCTGACGATCACGTTGAGCGCCGCCGCCGCGTCGGCGACGGTGCGCGCGTGCGGGCCCACCGTGTCCTGCGTGTGGGAGATGGGGACCACTCCCGCCCGGCTGATGAGCCCGATGGTCGGCTTGAGACCCACCACGCCGTTGACGTTCGCGGGGCAGACGATGCTGCCGTCGGTCTCGCTGCCGAGCCCGACCGCGGTGAAGTTGGCGGCCACCGACGCGCCCGACCCGGAGCTGGATCCGCACGCATTCCGGTCGAGCGAGTACGGATTGTGGCTGAGCCCGCCGCGGCCGGACCAGCCGCTGGTAGAGAAGAACGAGCGGAAGTTCGCCCATTCGCTCAGGTTCGTCTTTCCGAGGATGACCGCGCCTCCGGCCCGGAGCTTTCCGGCGACGGTCGAGTCGCGGACGGCCGGCTTTCCGGCGAGCGCGAACGATCCCGCGGTGGTCTGCATCTTGTCGCCAGTGTCGATGTTGTCCTTGAGCAGCACCGGGATGCCGTGCAGCGGGCCCAGCACCTTGCCCTTGCCGCGGAGAGTGTCGGCGTTCCGCGCGCTCGCCAGCGCATCCGGGTTGAGCTCGATGACCGAATTGACGCCGGGCCCGTTCTGGTCGAGCGCGAGGATGCGGTCGACGTAGTACTGCGTGAGCTGGACGGAGGTGAGTTGCCCGGCGGCCATCATCGCCTGCAGCTCCACCACCGTCTTCTCGTTGAGCTGCGTCGGCGCGCCGTTCTGCGCGCGCGCCGGCGAGGGTGCCGCCATCGCCGCTGCCACGGCGAGTGCGCCCGCGGCCATCAAGCGCGGGAAGTCCCGCCTTCCGACCCCGTTGGATTCGAAGCGTGACATCTCCGTGCCTCCATGCCCGCGCCGGACACCGGTCTGCCCCGGCCACCGGAAAACGCCCAGGCGAGCTCTTCGAACGTTTTTGTAAGGAGGGCGAGGGAAACCCCGTCCCCTGGAACTTGCGTCCGCGTTGTTAATTCGACTGTGGAAGTCTTGTCAATACACCGGAGGTCTTTCTCCTACCCCAGTGTTTTGCAACGCGAAATCGAGTAATTGCAAACACTTGGAAAGTGCGACGCAGTGCTCCGCGACGGTCAGCCCGGCCGCGTTGAGAGGTTCTCCCCCTCGAACTCGGCGAGCCGGTCGCGCCAGACCTGCGGCCAGGGCATGCTGCGGAAGGTCGCCATCTCCAGGCAGACCAGCACCGTCTGGGCGATCACGCAGCGCAGGCGCGTCTCCACGTTGTCGACGATGTACTCGATGCGGCAGCTGCGCGTGCCCAGGTACGCGGTGTGGACCCTGATCGAGAGCGGGTCGTCGAATCGAGCCGGAGCGAGGTACTCGATTGCCGCCTGGCGCACCACCGCCTGCACGGGCGTCCGCGTGCCGCCCTCGAGCAGGATGCCCAGGTAGCGCAGGTACTCGATGCGCCCGAGTTGCAGCAGGTTGAGCCAGGTGGCGTTTCCGACGATGCCCTGCGCGTCGACCTCGTCGTACCGCACGCGGTGCCCGTGGCTGAACCGGAACGCCGCGTCGATGGCCGAAGCGGCCTCGGTCACGCCGCGACCTGCGCCAGGAAGCTGCGGCCTCGCGGAGCTTTCACTCCGAAGTACTCCGCAACCGTCGCGCCCAGGTCCGCGAACGACTCCCGGACGCCGAGCCGGCTGCCATGCGTGCGCCGGGGAGAATAGGCGAGCACCGGCACCTGCTCGCGTGTGTGATCCGAGCCCGGGAAGGTGGGATCGTTGCCGTGATCGGCCGTGATCACCAGCACGTCGTCGGACCGGAGCGTGGAAGCGATGCCTGGAAGCGCCCGATCGATCTCCTCCATCGCGCGCGCGTAGCCCACCGGGTCGCGGCGATGTCCATAGAGCATGTCGGTGTCGACCAGGTTGACGAACAGGAGCGAGGGCCCGAGGTCGCCCAGCAGCTCCTCCGTCTTGCGCAGGCCGTCGGCGTTGCCCTCGGTGTGCACCGAGCGCGCGATTCCGCGGCCGTCATAGATGTCCGGGATCTTGCCCACCCCGACGACCTGAACGCCCGCCTGAGCCAGCAAGTCCAGCACGGTGCCCGGAGGCGGGGGCTGCGAGAAGTCCCGGCGGTTATAGGTGCGCACGAACTTGCCCGGCTCTCCGATGAACGGCCGCGCGATCACGCGCGCGATGCCGTACTTCGTGCCCACCGTTCGCGCCGCCTCGCACCACTTGTACAGGGTGGCGAGCGGCACCCTCTGCTCGTGCGCGGCGATCTGGAAGACCGAGTCCGCGCTCGTGTAGACGATCGGCCAGCCGGTCGCGAGGTGCTGTGGACCCAGCTCCTCGATGATCTCCGTTCCGCTGGCCGGCTTGTTCCCGAGGTACCCGGGCGCTCCGGAGAGCCGCAGCCATTCCTCCATCAGCTCGGGCGGAAAGCCGTGCGGGAAGGTGGCGAAGCCCTTCTCCAGCACCACTCCGACCATCTCCCAGTGACCGGTGGTGGTGTCCTTGCCGCGGGACAGCTCGGCCATGGTGCCGAAGCTCGCGCGAGGCGCTCCGGAGGGCGGGCAGCCGGCGATCTCGGTCAAGTTGCCGAGGCCCCAGCTCTCGAGCGTGGGGAGGTGGAGGCCGCCCACGCGACGCGCCATGTTCCCGAGCGTGTTCGCGCCTTCGTCGCCGTACTCGGCTGCGTCCGGGAGCGCCCCGGCGCCGCAGGAGTCGATCACCAGGATGACGAAACGGCCCACTCCTCCTCCGGCTCGCGGGTGGCTCAGTATGTTCCCCTGGTCGCCGGGCCGCCAGAGATGATCGCGACGCTGGCGGAGGCGCCGATGCGAGTGGCGCCCGCCTCGACCATCTTGCAGGCGTCGGCGGCGGTGCGGATTCCGCCGGACGCCTTCACGCCCATCTCGGGTCCGACCACCTGCCGGAGAAGGGCGACGTCCTCGGCCGTCGCGCCGCCCGGTCCGAATCCCGTGCTCGTCTTGACGAACGCGGCCCCTGCGGCCTTGGCTAGCGCCGCGCCGATCACCTTCTCCTCGCGGGTGAGCGCGCCCGTCTCCAGGATGACCTTGACCGGCCGCGGGCGGGCGACCTCCACCACCGCCTCGATGTCCCGGAGCACCAGCGCGTAATCACCGCGGCGGAGCGCGTCCAGGTTGACCACCATGTCGAGCTCCTGCGCTCCGGCCGAGATCGCGCCGCGCGCTTCGCCGACCTTGGCTGTGGTCGGCCCGGTCCCGAGCGGGAAATCGACCACCGCGATCGGACGCGCGCTGCAGCCGGCCAGCAGGCGCGCGGCCAGCGCCACGTTCGCCGGCGTTACGCAGACGCCCGCGAACCCGTACCGGCGCGCTTCCTCGCACGCCCTCTCCACGTCGGCGGTGGTCGCTTCGGGCCGCAGCAGCGTGTGATCGATGAGCGGCGCGAGGTCGATCGGGTCCGGCATGAGGCGCGGTTGTTGTACTCTGCGGTCCCCGCCGGAGGCAACCGTGCACCGAGAGCTGTTCCGCCGCGCCGCGCAGCTCGCCGCCGAGTACCTGGAAGGTCTTCCCGCGAGGCCCGTGGGAGCGCGGGCCGCCCGCGAGGAGCTGATGGCGGCGCTCGGCGGACCGCTTCCCGATCGCGGCGAGGATCCAGTGGCCGCGCTGGAGCGATTCGCGCGCGCCATGGATCCCGGGCTGGTAGCGAATGCCGGCCCGCGCTACTTCGGGTTCGTGGTCGGCGCCGGATTGCCGGCGGCGATGGCGACCGAGTGGCTCGCCTCCGTCTGGAACCAGAACGTGTCGCTCAATGCGCTTTCGCCCGCCGGCGCCGCGGCCGAGGAGGTGGCGATCGGCTGGCTCCTGGAGCTGCTCGGCCTGCCGCGCGACTGCAGTCTGGGATTCGTCACTGGAGGGCAGACCGCGAACTTCACCTGCCTGCTCGCCGCGCGGAACGAGGTGTACCGGCGCGCCGGGTGGGACGTCGAGCGGGACGGCCTCGCCGGCGCGCCGCCGCTCCGGATCATCGCCGGAGCGGAGGCGCACGTCAGCCTCTTCGCGGCGCTCCGGATGCTCGGGTTCGGCACCGCGCGCGTCGAGTCCGTCGAGGCGGACGGGCAAGGGCGCATGAAGGCGGCCGAGCTGCGGCGCGTCCTCGCGGGGAACGGCAAGGGGCCGGCCATCGTGTGCGCCCAGGCGGGCAACGTGAACACCGGCGCGTTCGATCCGCTGGCGGAGATCGTCGAGGCGGCGCACGGAGCCGGTGCGTGGGTGCACGTCGACGGCGCGTTCGGCCTCTGGGCGGCGGCGAGCCCGCGACACCGCCACTTGGTCGCCGGCGCGGATCGAGCGGACTCCTGGGCGACCGACGGGCACAAGTGGCTCAACGTCCCGTACGACTGCGGCATCGCGATCACCGCCCACCCTCGAGCGCACCGCGCTGCGACGACCGCGAGCGCGTCGTATCTCACGACTGCCGGCGGACCGGAGCGCAACCCGTTCGAGTGGGTTCCGGAGGCGTCGCGCCGCGGCCGCGCTTTCCCGGTCTACGTCGCCTTGACGACGCTGGGTCGCGACGGCATCGCGGACCTCGTCGACCGCTGCTGCGCGCTTGCGGCGCGGATGGCTTCCACCCTCGCCGGGGCCCCGGGTGTGCGCGTGCTCAACGAGGTGGTGCTGAACCAGGCGCTGGTCCGGTTCGGCGATTCGGACGAGAAGACGCGCGAGGTGATCGCGCGGGTGCAGCGCGACGGCACCTGCTGGGTCGGCGGGACCACCTGGAAGGGCATGCACGCAATGCGCATCTCCGTGTCCGGGTGGAGCACGACCGAGCCGGATGCAGACGCCTCCGTTCAGGCAATGCTTCGCGCTGCGGGTTAGAATGCGTGTATGCGGTCGAAGCTGGAGATTACCTTCGAGCTGGATCGCCGATGGCGGCTGCTGAGGGGCGAGATGGAAGGCTCCAAGAGATCTGCGCTGATCGAGCTCGCGCGCATCCTCGCCGAAGCGGGCGTCCCTTACGCGGTGATCGGCGGTGTGGCGCTACAGATTCATCAGTCGGATCCGCGAACCACCATCGACATCGATCTGGCGGTGCTTGCTCGCGATCAGATTCCGCGCGAGCGCCTCCGGCAAGCCGGTTTCCGGATGACGGGGACGCTCGCGAATCCCGAGAATTGGATCGGCCCGGAGCAGACTCCGGTGCAGTTCACCGATGACGCGACGCTCGCGGCGGCGATCGGCCGAGCCGAAGAAATCGGCGTCGAGTCCGTCAAGCTGCGGGTCATCGGAAAATTCGACCTGCTCCGCGAGAAGCTACGGGCCGGATCAGATCCGGCCAGGCGGAGGTCGAAGAGGCTGCAGGACCTCGCCGACGCGCACGGTCTGGTGGAAGCACACGCGGCGCTCCTCGATCGGCTCACGGATGCCGAAAGGAAGATCCTCGAAACCGCCGGCTGATCACCATGCGACGAGGGGGGGGAGGCTCATGAAGATGGCCTCCACGTTGCCGCCGGTGCGCAGCCCGAAAAGCGTGCCGCGGTCGTAGATGAGGTTGAACTCGACGTAGCGCCCCCGCCAGCGGAGCTGCTGGGCACGGTCTTCGTCGGAATACGGAGTGGCGCGGCGGCGCTCGACCAGGGGAGCGTAGGCGGGCAGAAAGGCTTCGCCGACGTCGCGCAGGAACGACCAGCGCTCCTCGCCCCGCAGGTAGTCGAAGAAGATGCCGCCGACGCCGCGCTCGCTGCCGCGGTGGCCGATGAAGAAGTACTCCTTCGCCCACCGCGAGAAGCGGTCGTACAGCCGCTCTCCGTGCGCATTGCAGACCTTTTGCAGCACGCGGTGGAAGTGGCGCGTGTCCTCGGCGAACTCGCGGCAGGGAGTCAGGTCCATGCCACCGCCGAACCACGAGACGTCGCCGGCCTCGAGGTAGCGGATGTTCATGTGAACGACGGGGACGAACGGGTTGCGGGGGTGGAGTACCAGGGAGACGCCGGTGGCGAAAAACGCCTTGCCGGCCAGCTCCGCGGGGGTGGGGGGTCGGATCCCAAGGCTCGCGTCCTCCTCTCGCCCTTTCGCCGCCGCCGTCCCTGTCCCCCTCGCTGTCGGTGTCGGGGCCGGGGTCGTCGCGTCCACCGCCTCCGGGTACTTCTCCCCCCACACTGCCGAGAAGTTGCAGCCCCCCTTCTCGAACACCTGCCCCCGCAGCTCGCTCATCTCGCCGCCGCCGCCACCCTCCCGCCGCCAGGGCTTGCGCTCGAAGTGGCCGCCGTCCAGCTCCTCGAGCCGGGCGCAGATCCGGTCCCGCAAGCCCCGGAAGAACTCCTGCGCCTCGTCGCGAAGCGTGCTCATGCCTTGCGGAACATCATGGCAGACCAGCTGTCGTCCAGCGACACCAGGCGCACCCCCTCGAACCCCTCCGGCTCCATCAGCTTCCGGAGCGAGTCGCGATTCAGGTCGGTGCCCAGCTTCTTCGACTTGGGATATGCGACCCAGAGGCGCGCGCCGGCGCCGAGCCGCGTGCGGGCCCGAGGCAGCGCCGCGGCGAGGTCCTTGGCGGCGGCGGCGTACAAGATCACGGCATCCGCCGTTCCCGCGCTCGTCTCGATGCCGCTGTAGAGCGGGCGCTGGTTCGCGGGCTCGCCGACCAGCGCCACCTTCATGCCCGGCTTGAGCAGGAGCTTCTTGCCCAGCGCGGACACGGCCTAGGCCTTGCCGACGGCCGCGGACACTTCGGCCGCGAAGTCCTTCGTCTCCTTCTCGAGGCCTTCGCCGAGAGCATAACGGGTGAAGCGGCGGACCTGGATATTCTCGCCGATCACCGCGACGGCCGCGTTGATCTCGTCCAGGACGCTCCGCTTCCCCTCCGGATCCTTGAAGAAGGGCTGCTCGAGCAGGCATCCGGTGCCCACGTCCTTGAAGTACCGGTCGAGCTTGCCGGGGAGGATCTTGTCGATCATCGCCTCGGGCTTGCCCTGCTCCAGGAGCTGCGAGCGCTGGACGCTCTTCTCCCGATCGATGAGCTCCTGCGGGACGTCCTCGCGGCGTACGCATTGCGGGTTGCTCCAGGCGATCTGCATGGCCAGGTCTTTCACCAGCGCCTGGAACTTCTCGTTCCGCGCGGTGAAGTCGGTCTCGCAGTTCACCTCGACCAGCACGCCGACCTTGCCGCCCATGTGGATGTACGATCCCACGGCGCCCTCGGTGGCGGAGCGGCCGGCCTTCTTCTGCGCGGTCGCGAGCCCCTTCTTGCGCAGCCAGTCGATCGCCTTCTCCAGGTCGCCGCCGGCTTCCTGCAGCGCCTTCTTGCAGTCCATCATGCCCGCGCCGGTCTTCTCGCGCAGTTCCTTCACCATCGCCGACGTGATCTCGCCCATCTTGCTCACGCCTCCGGCTTTTCCTCGGCAGGCGCGGCGGCCTCGCCGTCGCTACCGCCGAGCTGCGGCTTGCGGACCACCTCGACCTCCGGTCCGCCCTCCCGCGAAACCACGGGCCGGCTGCTGCGCGGACCGCCGCGCCCCAGACCGCCCCGGCCGCCGCCGCGCTTGCCGCGCCGCTCGCTGGCCGAGTCCCGGTCCTCGCCCGCCTCGCCCTCGGCCGCTTGCGCCTCCTGGCCGCCGCCGTGCGCCTGGTACCGCGCCCTCCCCTCGATGCCCGCGTCGCCGATCTTGCTGCAGAAGAGCCGGATGGAGCGGATCGCGTCGTCGTTCCCCGGGATGACGTAGTCGATGCCCTCGGGGTCGCAGTTGGTGTCGACCAGCGCCACGATCGGGATGCCGAGCCGCATCGCCTCGTGCACCGCGATGTGCTCCTTCTTGGGATCGATCACGAACAGGCAGCCCGGCAGCCGCGACATCTCCTGGATGCCGCCCAGGTTCTTCTTCAGCTTCTCCATCTCGTTCTGCAGGATCGCCACTTCCTTCTTGGGCAGCTTCTCGAAGGTGCCGTCGCCGGCCATCTTCTCCAGCGTCTTCAGGCGATCGATGCCGCTCTTGATGGTCTTGAAGTTGGTGAGGGTGCCGCCCAGCCAGCGATTCACCACGTAGAACTGGCCGGAGCGCGTCGCCTCCTCGACCACCGCGTCCTGCGCCTGCTTCTTGGTGCCCACGAACAGCACGGTGCCGCCGCGCGAGCAGACGTCGCTGACGAACTTGAACGCCTCGCGCGCCAGGCGGACCGTCTTCTGCAGGTCGACGATGTAGATGCCGTTGCGGGCGCCGAAGATGTAGGGCTTCATCTTCGGGTTCCAGCGCTTCGTCTGGTGCCCGAAGTGCACGCCGGCCTCGAGCAGCTGGCGCATGGTGATGCCCTGCCCGGCCTGCATCGCCTGCTGCATGCCGGCGGGCGGCGATTCGGATGGACCTGCGGTCTGGACGTTCTCGGACATCGTTTTTTCTCCTCCACCTCCGTCGCGCCCACGGCAGGCCCCAGGGGGGAACCCTGCCCGGATCGGGAGGTGTGCGTAGTGGGTGTTGCGGACTTCTTCGAACCAAGCGGGCCCGCGCCGGAGCTTCCCTTTGCGGGGGCGCGGTTTTCTAGCAGGTTCGGCAGGCCGGCGCAACTCTGGCAGCACGCCCGTCGCAGCGCCTAAGTGGCCAAGGATTCAAGGCGATTCGCCCCCCTGCTCGGAGGGCTTGCTTGACATCCAGCGGCGACCCCGCTAGGAGCTTGTGAATCGTGCCTCTCGCCTCCCACAAGTGCGCCTGTTGTCCCGGCACCGTCGAGTGCCGGGTGTGCGGGCCCGCCTGAGGCGAACAGTTCCCCTGACAGCCTAGGCCAGAAGCCCTCCTCCCGGGTCGCGGATCTGCGCGTTCCCTGTCAGTCCCGAGGAGCAGAAGGTCATGGCCGTCCCGTTCGTCGCACTGCCCGCCGCAGCATCCCTCTTCGGTGCCGAGGCCGCGCTGGTCGGCGCCGCCGTGGGACTCCTGGTCGGCCTCACCTCGATGGGCGCCGGCGCGCTGCTCACGCCCGCGCTGGTGCTGCTCCTGGGCGTGCCGCCGCGCATCGCGGTCGGCTCCGACGTGCTCATCGCCGGGGTGATGAAGCTGTTCGGCGGCGGCGCGTACGCCGTCCGCCGCGCGGTGCACTGGCCGACCGTTCTGCGGTTGCTCGTCGGCTCGGTGCCGGGCGCGCTGGCGGGACTGTGGCTCCTGCGCATGGTCCCGGACGGGAGCCTCGACGCGATCATCGCCCGACTGCTCGGCATCGCGATGCTCGCCAGCGGCGCGGTCTCGCTGGTGCGCTACCTGCGCCGGATGCCCGACGAGGCGGTCTCCTCGCCGAGCCCCGCCGGCGTCGCCGCCATCGGGTTCGCCACCGGCCTTCTGGTCAGCGTGACCACCGTGGGCAGCGGATCGATCCTCATCTTCGTCCTGGCGCGGTTCTTCCCGCTGCGCGCGCGCCAGCTCGTCGGAACGGATCTGGCGCACGCCTTCGTCCTCTCCGCGGTGGCGGCGGCCGGGCACGGGTTCGCGGGACGGCTCGATCCGGCGCTGGCCCTGGCGGTGCTGGCCGGCGCCGTGCCCGGAGTGATCGCGGGCGCCCTGCTCGCAGGCAAGGTCCCCGAGCGGTCGCTTCGCACCGCGCTGGCGACGATCGTCTTCACGGTGGGCGTCCGCTTCGTCGCCCTGCCCGCGGCCACGCGCAACGACGCCCCGGTCGCCCTCCGCGAGGTTTCCCGATGAGCCCGGCCGACATCGCCAGCGCGGCGGCCGAGCTGGAAGGCGCCCCGGCGGAGGAGGCGCTGCGCTGGGCGGCCGAGCGCTTCCCGGGGCGGGTCGGTTTCGCGACCGCCTTCGGCGCCGAGGGGTGCGTGCTGCTGGAGGCGATCGCCCGCGAGAGGTTCGCGATCGACGTCTTCACCCTCGACACCGGCCTGCTCTTCCCCGAGACGGTCGAGCTGTGGCACGAGCTGGAGCGCCGGTACGGCGTCCGCGTGCGCGGGGTCAGGCCCGCGCTCACCGTCGCCGAGCAGGCGCTCTTGCACGGGCCGGCCCTGTGGCAGCGCGCCCCGGATCTTTGCTGCGACCTGCGCAAGGTCGAGCCGCTGCGGATCGAGATGCTGCAGTTCGATGCCTGGATCAGCGCCATCCGGCGCGACCAGACGCCCGAGCGCGCCGGCGCCGGCGTGGTCGAGCGCGATCCCAGGTTCGGCCTCGTGAAGGTCAACCCGCTGGCCGCATGGTCCAGCGCCGACGTGTGGGCGCGCGTCCGCGAGCGCGACATCCCGACCAATCCGCTCCACCAGCGCGGCTACCCGAGCATCGGATGCGCGCCCTGCACGACGGCGGTGGGCGCCGGCGAGGACCCGCGCGCCGGGCGCTGGCGCACCTTCGCCAAGACCGAATGCGGTCTGCACGGCCGGTTCACCTCCAAATCCCCCAAGGAGTCCTGAGATGCCTTCGCTCGTCCAGCCGCACGGCGGCACCCTGATCGATCGAGTGGTCCCGCCCGCCGAGGCCGATGGATTCCGTGCCGCCGCGCGTTCCCTGCCGTCCCTGACGCTCGATGCGCGCGAGCTGGCCGACCTGGAGCTGATCGCCACGGGCGCGGCCAGCCCCCTCACCGGCTTCCTCGGCTCCGAGGACTACGAGAGCGTGCTCGCGCGCCTCCGGCTGGCCGACGGGACGGTGTGGCCGCTCCCGCTCACCCTCGCGGTGTCGGACCAGGACGCGGCCGGCCTCGAGCGCGGCTCGGCGGTCGCCCTGCGGGACGCCTCCGGCCACCTCGCCGGGACGCTCGTCGTGCGCGAGGTGTACCGGCGCGACCCGTTCGCAGAGGCCCGCGCCGTGTACCGCACGGAGGAGAGCGCCCACCCCGGCGTCGCGTATCTCCTCTCCCGGCCTGCGAATCTCGTGGCCGGCGAGGTGCGCGCGCTGCTCCCAGAGGACCCGCCGTTCGCGCGACACCGGCTGAGCCCCCGCGAGTTGCGAGCCCGCATCGCGGAGCGAGGATGGACACGGGTGGCCGGGTTCCAGACCCGCAACCCGATCCATCGGGCCCACGAGCACCTCACCAAGCTGGCGCTGGAGTTCACCGACGGCATCGTCATCCACCCGCTGGTGGGCGAGACCAAGGGCGACGACGTGCCCGCCGAGGTGCGCTTCCGCGCGTACGAGGCGCTGCTCGAGCGGTACTACCCGCGCGACCGCACGCTGCTCGCCGCGTTCCCGGCGGCGATGCGCTACGCCGGGCCGCGCGAGGCACTCTTCCACGCGCTGGTGCGCAAGAACTACGGCATCACGCATTTCATCGTCGGGCGCGACCACGCCGGAGTCGGGCGCTACTACGGGCCGCTCGAGGCTCAGGAGATCTTCGAGCAGTTCACCCCGGGCGAGCTGGGCGTGACGCCGCTGCGCTTCGAGGCGACCTTCTTCTGCCACGCGTGCGACATGCTCGCCTCGCCGCGCACCTGCCCTCACCCGGCCTCGGACCGGCTCGACCTCTCGGGCAGCCGCGTGCGCGAGATCCTGCGGGCCGGCGGGCACCTGCCGAGCGCATTCACCCGGCCCGAGGTGGCCGAGATCCTGCGCACGCACCTGGGCGCCGCGCCGAAGGGACGCGTCCTCCGGCGGCCGGGCGGCTTCATCCTCTGGTTCACCGGGCTGTCGGGCGCCGGCAAGAGCACGCTCGCCGAGAGAGTGCGCGACGTGCTCTCCGCCGAGCGGGCGGTGGAGATCCTCGACGGCGACGAGGTGCGCACCCACCTCTCCAAGGGCCTGGGCTTCTCGCGCGAGGACCGCGACACCAACATCCGGCGCATCGGCTTCGTCGCGCGGCTGCTCGCCCGCAACGGCGTGGTGGCCATCACGGCGGCCATCTCGCCGTACGCGGAGACGCGCGCGGAGATGCGCGAGCTGGCGGAGGCGGAAGGGATCCCCTTCGTCGAGGTGCACGCGGACGCTACCCTGGAGTCGCTCGTCCGGCGCGACGTGAAGGGTCTGTACCGGAAGGCGCTCGCGGGGGAGATCGCCCATTTCACGGGCGTGAGCGACCCGTATCAGCCCCCCGCGGCGCCCGAGGTGGTGGTGCACACCGACCGCGAGGAACCCGAGGCGAGCCTGGCGGCGATCGTCGGCTTCCTCGCCGAGCGCGGGTTGGCGGCCGCGCAGCGGAGGGCCGCATGAGCGTGCAGGTGTATCCGGTGTTCCTGCGCCTCGAGGGGAGGCGCGTGGTCCTGGTCGGAGGCGGCCGCGTCGCCGCCGGCAAGCTGCCGGGGCTGCTCGACGCGGGCGCGCGCGTCACCGTGGTGGCGCCGTCGATCCGTCCCGAGCTCGAGCGGCCGGGGGCGACGCTGCTCCGGCGCCCGTTCGCGCCGGGCGACCTCGACGGCGCGTTCTTCGCCATCGCCGCCGCGACGCCGGAGGTGAACCGGGCGGTGAATGCGGCCGCCGAGGAGCGCGGACTGTTCGTCAACGCGGTCGACGACGCCGCCAGCGCAACCGCGTTCCTGGGCGGAGTGGTGCGCCGGGGAGGTGTCACGGTGGCGGTGAGCACGGGCGGGCGGGCGCCCGCGCTGGCGGGCCTCTTGCGCGAAGCGCTCGAGGCGGTGCTGCCGCAGGATGTCGGCGCATGGGTCGAGCTCGGCGAGCAGGTCCGGGCGGGCTGGAAGGAGCGCGGGCTCCCGATTGGAGAGCGGAGGCCGCTGCTCCTGCGCGCGCTCCAGGACCTCTACGCCGCGAAGGAGGCGCGATGAGCCGCGGATTCGTCTCGCTGGTCGGCGCCGGGCCCGGCGATCCGGAGCTGCTGACGCTCCGGGCCGTCGCGCGCCTGCGCGAGGCCGACCTGGTGCTCTACGACGCGCTCGCGGGGCGGGAAGCGCTCAGCCTGGCCCCGCGGGCGAAGTGGTTCTACGTGGGCAAGCGCGCCCGGCGCCGCTCCATCGCGCAGGAGAGCATCGAGCGCCTGATGATCCGCGCCGCGCGGCGCGGCGAGCGCGTGGTGCGCCTCAAGTGCGGCGACCCGTTCGTGCTGGGCCGCGGCGGCGAGGAGGCGCTGGCCCTGGCGCGCGCGGGCATCGCGTACGAGGTGGTGCCCGGCGTCACCTCGGCGGTCGCGGCGCCGGCGCTGGCGGGCATTCCCGTCACGCACCGGGGCCTCTCCGCCGCGTTCGTGGTCGTGTCCGGCCACGCGGAGGAAGCCTACGCGCCGCTCCTGTCCACGCTGGCGCCCGGCACGGCCACGGTGGTCGTGCTGATGGGGCTCGCCAATCGCGCGCAGGTGGCTGCGCTGCTGCTCGCGCGGGGCTGGCCGGCGCGGACGCCCGCCGCGGTGGTGCTCGACGCGTCCCACGGATCGGCCGCGAGCTGGACGGGGACCCTCGCGGGCCTGGGTAGGTGCGCGCTGCCCGACGAGCGCCCGGAGTCCGCGGGCGTGCTCGTCGTCGGCGAGGTGGTGTCGCTGGCCGCGGCGATCGCGGCCGTCCCGCAGGAGCGCCGCAGCGCTCCCGCGGCCTGAGGAGGATCGGCCATGTCCGAGATGAACCACCCTAAGGCGCTCGGCTCTACCCGGCTGGGATTCGCCGACGAGGGCGAGCTCGACCGGTTCGTCGCCAAGCTCGAGGAGTTCGAGCGCGGCGAGCTCGCGCCCGACGCGTGGCGCGCCTTCCGCCTGGTGCACGGCGTGTACGGCCAGCGGCAGGACGGCCCGATGATGGTGCGGTGCAAGATCCCGCAGGGCGTGCTGACGCCGGAGCAACTGCTCGCGCTGGCCGAGGTGTCCGAGCGCTGGTCGAACGGCAAGGGACACATCACCACGCGGCAGAACGTGCAGTTCCACTTCATCAAGATGGAGGACGTCGAGGCGGTGGTGCGCCGCCTGGGAGCGGCGGGGCTCACCACGCGCGAGGCGTGCGGCAACTCGGTGCGCAACATCACCGGGTGTCCGTATGCCGGCGTCTCCGAGCAGGAGCCCTTCGACGTGACGCCCTACGCGGAAGCGATGACGCGGCACCTCTTGCGCGGCCCGCTCTCCTCCACCCTGCCTCGCAAGTTCAAGATCGCCTTCGGCGGCTGCTGCGGCGGGGACTGCGTCGGCGCCGGCTTCCACGACATCGGCTTCCTGGCGCGCGTGCGCGACGGCAGGCAGGGGTTCCGCGTGAGCATCGGCGGCGGCCTGTCGACCCTGCGGAGGGCGGGCTTCCTCGCGCACGAATTCCTGCCGGTGGAGCAGATCTTCGACGTGGCCGAGGCAGTGCTGCGCGTCTTCGACCGGACGGGCGATCGGAAGAACAAGGCCAAGGCGCGGCTCAAGTTCGTCATCGAGCGGCTCGGCGTGGAGGGGTTCCTGGCCGAGTACCGCAAGGAGCACGAGGCGATCGCGGCGCAGGGCGGGCGACCCCTGGGCGAGTTGCCTCCCGTGGCGATCCCGAGGCTGAAGCGCGCCTTCTTGCAGCCCGCCGGCCCGGGGTTCGACGCGTTCGTGGACAAGAACGTGCGCGCCCAGAAGCAGCGCGGGCAGGTGGCGGTCACCGTCCGCGTGACGCTCGGCGACCTGTCCACGGCGCAGCTCCGCGGGCTGGCGCAGATCGCGCGGGAGATGAGTGCCGAGGAGCAGCTGCGCACGACGGCGGAGCAAAACCTGGTAGTCCGGTTCATCGCCCGCGAGGCCCTGCCCGCCCTGCACGCGCGCCTGCAGTCGCTCGGGCTCGCGCTCGCCGGGCCGCGCACCATCGGCGACGTGACGAGCTGCCCCGGCGCCATGTCCTGCAAGCTGGCCGTCACGCAGTCGCGCGGGCTCGCCGATCTGCTCTCGCGGCACCTAGAGGAGCACCCGGAGGTGGCCGCGTTGGCGGAGACGCTCGCAATCAAGGTGTCCGGCTGCCCCAATGGCTGCGGGCAGCACTACGTCGCCGGCATCGGCTTCCAGGGCTCGGTTCGCAAGATCGCCGGACGCCCGGTGCCGCAGTACCACGTCTTCCTCGGCGGCAAGTTCGACGGGTCTTCCTTCGGCCGGCTGGCGGTGAAGGTCCCTGCGCGGCGCGCTCCGCAGGCGCTCACGCGGCTGCTCGAGCTGTACGCCACGGAGAAGCAGTCCGGCGAAACGCCGGAGGACTACTTCGCCCGCGTCCCGCTACCCCGGGCGCAAGCCCTGCTGGCGGACCTCACCGACATGGCCGAATCCGAGGCCACCCCGGACGACTTCATCGACCTGGGCGAGAAACAATCCTTCCAGGTCGTCCTCCAGGAAGGCGAGTGCGCCGCCTAGCGGAAGAAGGACCAACAACGTTTCACGCGAAGCGTGGAAGGAAGGGATTCGGGGACACCATACGCAACCAGGTATGCCAACTCGGGGGGATTCGGGGACACCATACGCAACCAGGTATGCCAACTCGGCCTAACCTGATGAACGGCGAGTTGCGTATGTATCCCCGAATCCCCGGTTAATCGAACCACGAGCCGGACCCGCCCTCTTTGGGCCAGAAAGAAAACCCAGCGCTCCGGCCGTCACAAACCCATCGGGATTCGGGGACACCATACGCAACCAGGTATGCCAACTCGGCCCGACCTGATGAACGGCGAGTTGCGTATGTATCGCTTGTTACCATGCGCACGGCACGCGCGCTCGCCTCCTCGCTCGATGTAAATCCCCCCTAACGGGGTGAACGGCGAGTTGGGGGGATTGGGGTGGGGATTTGGGCGCTCCATACGCAACCCAGTGTGCCAACTCGGCCTGACCCGAGTGAACTGCGACGGCAGATGAGCTCGTGAGCATCTCCAGCTGCTAACGAGCTACGGCTTCTCCCAGTACTTTTCTCCTTGGTCGCCGAGAAATTCGCCAAGCACCATGTCGCGTAACACTCGCAGGTTGGCACGGCGAGTTGCGTATGGTGTCCCCGAATCCCCCAACCGCGGTGGTGAGACCCACACCTTCACCAAGGTCGACAAGTTCGGGGGCGGCTTCGTGCCACTCCTCAATACGCTCTCGGGAAACCCGAACCCCGCGCCGGAGTGCGTGTCCAGCGCGGTCGGGGCCACGATCGTACCCGCGGGCGGGCGCCTGACCGTCACGGCCCCTGCGAGCGGCAGGGTCAAGTACCAATGCTGCATCCATCCCTGGATGCGCGCGGTGGGAACGGTAGAGCGGGACTGAGTTGCGTATGGTGTCCCCAATCCACGAAGCGTGGAAGGAATGGAAGCGCGGAGGGACTCGTTCGTCTCAGCACGTGCTTCCGAGGAGACTCGCGAAAAGGAACTTCCGCGCTTTCAAATCTTCCGCGCTTCGCGTGAAACGCTTCTAGCCCGAACGAAGGCTAGTCTTGCGGCGCGGGGGCGCCTTCTTCGAGGGGGAGGTGGCACTTCTTGTATTTCTTGCCGCTGCCGCAGGGGCAGGGATCGTTGCGGCCGACGCGGGGGCCGGCGCGGGTCACGGTGCCTTGCTGGGCGCCGTCGCCGGCGCGTGGGGCGGGCGCTTCGCCGTGGGTCTCGACCGTGCGCGCAGCCCTGCGTTGAGGCATGGAGGGCAGGCTCGCGGAGGCCGCGCCCTGGACCGGCGCGCGGGTCGCCGTCTGCGCCACGGCCGGCTGCTGCACCGGCTCGATGCGCATGGTGGTGGCGATGATGCTGGAGGCGATGCGGCCCTTCATGATCTGGAAGAGCTCGAAGCCTTCCTTCTTGTACTCGATCTTCGGGTCCTTCTGGCCGTACCCGCGCAGATGGATGCCTTGTCGTAAGTGATCCATCTGCAGCAGGTGGTCCTTCCACAGCTGGTCGATGGCATAGAGATACGAGTACTGCACGAACTCGCGGTACATGTCCCCGTAGCTTTCGAACTTGAACTTCAGCTTCTTCTCGACCACGTTGAAGATGTCGAGCTGCAACCTCTCGCGATCCGGCGCCGCGTCCTTGAGGTTGATGTCCACGCTGAACTGCTCTCGCACGCGCAGCGCCAGCGCGTCCGGCTCCCACTCCTCGCTCTTCGAGCGCGGCACCGCTTCCTCGACCATCTCGATGATCAGGTCCTCGATCAGGTCGTAGAGCTGCTCCTCCTGGTCGTTCCAGGAGACCATCTTCTCGTGGCGGGTCTTCTTCTTCGTCTTGGCGTCCTCGGTGAACCAGACCAGCGGGAAGCCCGCGCCCGCCGCCAGCACCTCCTTGCGCATCCCGTAGATGGTCTTGCGCTGCTGGTTCATCACGTCGTCGTATTCGAGCAGGTTCTTGCGGATGTCGAAGTTCTGCCCTTCGACGCGCTTCTGGGCGCCCTCGATGGCCTTGGTGAGCCAGGGGTGCTCGATGGGCTCGTTCTCCTGGACGCCGAACGTCTCCATCAGCTTCGAGATGCGGTCCGAGGCGAAGATCCGCATCAGGTCGTCCTCGAGCGACAGGTAGAACTTGGACGAGCCCGGGTCTCCCTGGCGGCCCCCGCGGCCGCGCAGCTGGTTGTCGATGCGTCGGGACTCGTGCCGCTCGGTGCCGAGGATGTGCAAACCGCCCACGCCGACCACTTCGTCATGCTCGGCGGAGCACTCGGCCCGGTAGCGCGACAGCGCCTCGTCGAAGCGCTGCTTCCACTCGCCGTGCACCCTGGCCAGCTCGGCCTCGACCTCGGCGGCCGTGACCGGAGCGAACTTGCCGTCCCCGCTTTCTTTCGCCTTCGCCACCCGCTCCTGGACCAGGCGGCCCTCGATCTCCTCCGGGTTGGGTTCCTGCCCCGCCTCGCGCTTGGCGAGGAACTCCGGATTGCCGCCCAGGAGGATGTCGGTGCCGCGTCCGGCCATGTTGGTCGAGATGGTGAGGCGCCCCTTGCGCCCCGCCTGCGCAACGATCTCCGCCTCGCGCTCGTGCTGCTTGGCGTTCAGCACGTCGTGCGGCACGTTGCGCTTCTTCAAGAGGCCGGAGAGCACCTCGCTCTTCGCGATGCTCACCGTGCCCACCAGCACCGGCTGCCCCTTCTTCCACTTCTCCTCGATCTCGTTGCAGACTGCGGTGAACTTCTCGCGCTCGGTCTTGTAGACCGTGTCCTGCTGGTCGGAACGGATGTTCTTCTTGTTGGTAGGGATCACCAGCACGTCGAGGCGGTAGATCTTGTTGAACTCCTCGGCCTCGGTGTCGGCGGTGCCGGTCATGCCGCACAGCTTGGTGTAGAGGCGGAAGTAGTTCTGGAAGGAGACCGTCGCCAGCGTCTGGTTCTCGTTCTCGATCTTGACGTTCTCCTTCGCCTCCACTGCCTGGTGCAGCCCGTCCGACCAGCGCCGTCCAGGCATCAGGCGGCCGGTGAAGTCGTCGACGATGATCACCTCGCCGTCCTTCACCACGTACTCGTGGTCCTTGCGGTACAGCGTGTGCGCGCGGAGCGCCTGCTCGACGTGGTGGAGGGTCTCGATCTGCTCGGGGTCGTAGAGGTTCGGGACGCCCAGCCGCGCCTCGACCTTCTCCACGCCCTCGTCGCTGAGCACCACCGAGCGCGCCTTCTCGTCGACGGTGTAGTCGCGATCGCGGATCAGCCCGGGGATGACCTTGTTGATCTTGTAGTATTTGTCGGTCGATTCCTCCGACGGGCCGCTGATGATGAGCGGCGTGCGCGCCTCGTCGATGAGGATCGAGTCCACCTCGTCGACGATGGCGTAGTGCAGCTCGCGCTGCACGTAATCCTGAAGCCGGAACTTCATGTTGTCGCGCAGGTAGTCGAACCCGAACTCGTTGTTCTGGCCGTAGGTGACGTCGCAGCCGTACTCGTGCTGGCGCTGCTTGTCGGTCAGCCCGTGCACCACGCAGCCGGTGGTGAGGCCCAGCGAGCGGTAGAGGCGGCCCATCCACTCCGCGTCGCGGCGGGCCAGGTAATCGTTCACGGTGACGACGTGGACGCCCTTCCCTTCCAGCGAATTGAGCACGCAGGGCAGGGTGGCGACCAGCGTCTTGCCTTCGCCGGTCTTCATCTCGGCGATCGTCCCGCGGTGCAGCGCCATCCCGCCGACCAGCTGCACGTCGAAGTGGCGCATGCCCAGCGCGCGCACGCTCGCCTCGCGGGTGAGCGCGAAGCAGTCGGGCAGCAGGCGCTCGAGCACCGCCGACTTCTCCTTCTCGGGAGCGCCGGACACTTCCTTGCGGAAGGCGCGGATCTGCTCGCGCATGCGCTCGTCGGAGAGCGACTTCGCCCAGCCCTCGCGCTCGTTGATGCGCGCGACCACGGGCTGCATGCGGCGCAGCTCGCGCTGGTTCTTGGTGCCGACGATCTTCTTCAGGACGTAATCGAACATGATCGGGAAACCTTCGTGAAGCGAAGCGGAAAGGGACGGAAACGCGGAGAGCCCGCGTGGCGGGCGGACGCGCTACGAGCGCGCGGCGGGAGGAGCCTGGCTCGGCGCCGGTCCGGAAGGCGCGCGCCAGGCGGCTGCGCGCTCGCCGGCCGGAGGAGCGCTCGCGGCCTCGGGCCCCGTGGGGCTCGCGGCCGTCCGCCGCTCGACGCGAGCAGGCACCGACCGGGAGGCGGCGCGCTGCGCGAACGCGGCGTGCTGCTGCTCGGCGGCGCCGCGGGCGGCGGCCGCGAGCGACGCGCAGGCGAAGGCGCCCGGCGAGGCCAGGCCCATCAACACCGCCGCGCATGCCGCTGCGAACGCTCCGCGCATCATCCTCCCGGGGGACCCTGCAGAGCGTAAGCTGTGGGGCAGGCTTGTCAAGCGAACGCCCGCCGCGCCGGCGCGCTACTCCTCGAGGATGAACTTGCGCGGGTTGTCCGCCACGCCGTTCACGCGCACCTCGTAGTGCACGTGCGGGCCCGTCGAGCGGCCGGAGTTGCCTACCGCCGCGACCACGTCGCCGCGCCGCACTTTCTGGCCCACCTTCACGTCGATCTTCAAGAGGTGGCCGTACCGGGTCTTGAGGCCGTAGCCATGGTCCAGCACCAGCACGTGGCCGTAGCCGCCTTCCAGCCCGCTGAACACCACCGTGCCGTCGGCGGGAGCGCGCACCGCCGTTCCCATGGCGGTGGCGATGTCCAGGCCTTCGTGCATCACGCGCTCGCCGGTATACGGATCGAGGCGCACCGAATAGTCGGAGGTCACCCAGCCGCGCACCGGCCAGATGGAGGGCGCGGAGGCGAGCAGGGCCTGCTGGTCCTCGAAGTAGCTCTTCAGGGAGCGCGCTTCCTGCTCCTGCGCCTTGACCTTCTTGCCCAGCTCGTCCAGCTGCTTGAGCAGGTCGCCCTGGTCCGCAGGCCCCGGAGCCGAGTCGCCGTCGGCGATCATGCGCCCTTCCCCGCCCGCGGCTGCTCCCTTGGACATCCCCACCGCGCCCATGCCGGCCTGGGCGGCTTCGGTGGCGATCCCGCCGCCGACGAACTCCGGACCGCCGCCGCGCACGGGCTCCGGCGCCGCGATGCTGAGCTTGCGATCGGGGTCGTTGAGCTGGGTGATGTGCCGTAGGTTTGCGTTCAGCCGCTTGACGCGGTCGAGCTCGTCGTTGATGTGGGCGAACTTCTGCTCGGCCTCGCGCCACCGGTTCTGGAGCTCGAGGTTCTCGTCGCGCAGCACTTTGTTCTCGGCGACCTTGCCGACCACGTTGAAGTAGTGCGCCATGGCGCCAGCCAGCGCGGCGAGCACGAGCCCCAGGCAGAGGGCGGCCCGCACGAGCACGCGGTGCTCGACGCGGATCTTCTTCACCTTGGCGTCGCGATCCGGCACGACCAGGATCGTGTACGACTTATCCAAGGACCTCCTCCTGCTCCCTCGCCGGCCGCGGCGCGCCCTGTCCGCGCGCGCCGCCCGCCCGTCTTCCCACCAACCTTCCGCCGGCACGTCCGCTTCCCGCGGATTCCAAAGGCCCCGGACCGGCCAGCAAGCTGGGCGCGCGGCCGACTGGCCGCAAGCTTGCGTCCAGTATCGGATTCTTCGACGGGTGGTCAACTCATTCGTCCGCCCCGGCTACCGGGCGGGTGGGCGGGTACCGCACCTTTCGGCTGGATAGGGCACCCGACGCCGTCGCGGATCGGACGATTCAGGCAGCGCGGTGGATCACGATGACGGTGATGTTGTCGTCGCCGCCGCGCTCGTTGGCGAGGTCGACCAGCGCGCGGCAGGCGCGATCGGGGTCGTCGTGGCGCAGGAGCTGGGCGCCGATCTCCTCGTTGTCGACCAGGTTCGAGAGGCCGTCGGAGCAGAGCAGGTATCGATCGCCCGGCTTGGTCTCGAAGCCGATCAGATCGACCAGCACGTCCTCCTCGAAGCCCACCGAGCGCGTGATGATGTTCTTCAGCCGGCTGTGCCGCGCTTCGTCCGGGGTGAGCAGCCCGGCGCGGACCTGCTCGTTCACGAGCGAGTGGTCGTCGGTGAGCTGCACCACCTCTCCTTCGCGCACCGCGTACGCGCGGCTGTCGCCGACGTGGCCCAGGATGGCGATCTCGCCCTGGAGCAGCAGCGCGATGCAGGTGGTGCCCATCCCCTGCAGCTCCGGATTGGCCTTCGAGGTCCGGTACACGGCGGCGCAAGCGCCCTCGATCGCTTCCCGCAGGGCGCCGGCGACGGGCGCCTCGGCCAGCGCGGCGGCGGACGCGAACGGATCGTCGGATCGCATCCGGGCGCCGAGCAGCTCGCGCTCGATGGTCTGCACGGCGAGGCGGCTGGCCGTCTCGCCTCCGGCGTGTCCGCCCATGCCGTCGCAGACGACATGGAGCCCGAGGTCCTCGTTGATGAGCCAGCTGTCCTCGTTGTGCTCGCGCTTCATCCCGGTATCGGTCCGGGCCGCGCTGCGGAACGCGCTCAGGGCAGGCTCTCCTTCCAGTGCCGTGGCCGAGTCTACACCTCACCCCGCTTTCCGCGCGGACGCCGCGCGCCGCGACCGCGCCTTCTCCAAGAGCTCGCGCGCGTGCTGCAGCGCAACCTGCGTCGCCTGGCCGGAGAGAAGTCGCGCCAGTTCCTGCACCCGCGCTTCCCCCTCCACCGGCGCAACCCGGCTGTGCGTGCGCCCGCGCCGCACCTCTTTTTCGGCGACCTGGTGGCGCTCGGCGAAGACGGCGATCTGCGGCAGGTGCGTGATGCAGATCACCTGCCGGCCGCGGGCGACCGCGGCGAGAGCGCGGCCGACCGCGTCGGCCGTGGCGCCGCCGATGCCGGCGTCGACCTCGTCGAACAGGTACGTGTCCACATCGTCAGCGTCGGCTAGGACCCGCTTCACCGCCAGCAGCACGCGCGACAGCTCGCCGCCCGAGGCGATGCGGGCCAGCGGGCGCAGCTCCTCGCCCGGGTTGGGCGAGAGGAGCAGCTCGGCCGCCTCGAGCCCGCAGGGCCCCAGAACCTCCCCCTCGGCCGGGATCCCTCCTTCGCCGACCGGACCGAATCGGACCGAGATCTCCGTCCGCGCCATGCCCAGGGCGGACAGCTCGACCGAGACGGCGCGCGAAAACCCGGCCGCCGCCGCCCGGCGCTTCTCGGACAGCGCTCGGCCGAGCCGCAGGGCCTGCCCCGCGAGCTCGCGGACGCGGCCCTCGGCGGCGGCCAGCGCCTCGTCGTGATGCTCGAGCGATTGCAGCTCGGTCCTCATCGTCTCGCGCCGCTGCAGCGCCGCCGCCAGGGTGCCGCCGTGCTTGCGCGAGAGCCGCCGCAAGAGCTCCAGCCGCTCGTCGATCGTCTCGAGGCGTTGCGGATCGCCGCCCGCGCGCCCTGCGTACCGCGCCAGCGTGCGCCCCGCCTCGTCCAGCTCGGCCGCAGCCCCGCGCACCGCCGCCGCCACCGGCAGGAGCGAGGGATCGATCCCCGCGAGCTCGTCGAGGCGCTTGCAGGCGCGCGAGGCTGCGACCACCGCCGCTTCGTCGCCCGAGCGAAGCAGCGCCTCCGCCTCCTCGGCCCCGCCGCGCAGCTTTTCGGCGGCGGCCAGCACCCGCCGCTCCTGCGCGAGCGCCTCGTCCTCGCCGGCCTTGGCGTCGGCCTTCTCCAGCTCGTCGAGCTGGTAGCGGAGGAAGCTCGCCCGCTCGGCCCGGGCGCTCTCGTCCGAATCGAGGCGCGCCCGCTCGCGCTCCGCCTCGGAGAGCGCGGCGAAGGCCGCCTCGTACTCGCCGCGCGAGAGGCCCGCGTATCCGTCCAGCATCGCCAGGTGCGTCTGCGCGTCGAGCAGGCCGACGTGCTCGTGCTGGCCGGAGATGTCGAGGAGCCCCCGCGTGGCCTGCGCGAGCTGGGCGGCGGTGGCCAGCGCTCCATTCACCCAGGCGCGGCTGCGCCCCTCGCGCTGGACCGTGCGGCGCACCACCAGCTCCGAGCCCGCCGCAGGCAGGCCCAGCCCGGACAGCCGCGCGTCGGTGGCGGCCGGATCGCGGGGGCGGAACAGCGCCTGGACCTCCGCCTCGTCGGCGCCCGTCCGGACCGCGTCCGCCTGCGCGCGCCCGCCCAGGACGAGGTGCAGCGCGTCGACCAGGATGCTCTTCCCCGCTCCGGTCTCGCCCGTCAGCACGTTGAACCCGGGCGCGAAGTGCGCCTCCAACTCGTCGATGATGGCGAAGGCGCGGACCCGGAGCAGCTCCAGCATGGCCGCGCACCTTAGCAAACCCCCCTGACAGTCGGCGCCCGAGCCGCGGACAAATCAGGCGGCGACCCGAGCGGCCGCGATCCAAGCGCAGGGCCGCCCTATCGGCGGCCACTGGTGCTACGATCCCTCGATGGCTGCCGACGCCAGCCTGGCCGAGCTGCGCGACCTCACCGAGCACGCCCTGGCGGACGGCCTGCGCGACGTCCAGCGCGGCCGCTGGCGGGAGCTGGTCGCTCAGCTCCTCGGGCGGACCCAGACGCACGAGGGCCGGCGCAGGCAGCTCCGGGCGCCGGCCGGGCTCGACGTCCACCTGCTCGAGCCCGACGACCTCCGGGGACTGGTCACCAGCACGATCGGCGCGGGCGGCCTCTCCATGCTCATCCAGGCGCCACCGCCGGTGGGGACCCCGCTCGCCCTCTCCATCAGGGTCCCGCAGCGGAAGGTGCCGCTCTTCGTCAAGGCGCAGGTGGCCTGGGTGCGCGAGGGGGAGATCGGCGCGGTCTTCACCGACGCGGTGCAGAGCGACCGCGAGCTGCTCGAGGCCATCGCCGTGCGCGCCCTGCTCACCCCAGGCGGGATGTTGCCGCCGTGACAGTCGCCGCCGATAGGGCGGCGCTGCGCTTGGATCGCGGACTGGAAATGCGTTCCACCGCGACGGGTGGCTACCTTGCCCCCCAGCGCAGCTTCTGCCGCAGGATCGCGAACGGGTCCAGGTCGGGGTTCTTCAAGAGGACGGTCCGGTGCGGGGCGGTGCTGATCTGCACTTCGTCGCCCAGCTGCAGGTGACGGCCGTGCGCGCCGTCCAGGGTGACGAACATCTCCCCGCGCGAGACGAGCTTGACGCGGATGGGCAGGTCCGCCGGCAGGACCACCGGCCGCTGCGTGAGGGCGTGCGGGCAGATGGGCGTGAGCAGGACCGCGTCGAGGGTCGGGTACACGATGGGGCCGCCCGCGCTCAGCGAGTAGGCCGTGGAACCGGTGGGCGTGGCGATGATCAGCCCGTCCGCCTCGTAGGTGGCCGCCTCGCTGCCGTCGACCGAGACGTCGAGCCGCGCCAGGCGGCTGAGCGCGTCGCGCGAGACCACCACGTCGTTGAGCACCGCTCCGGAGAGCAGCACCTTCCCGTCGCGCCACAGCTCCGCCGAGAGCATCAGGCGGCGCGAGGCGTGCAGCTTGCCGGAGAGCGCCTCGTCGAGCGCCTCCCAGAGGCGGTCGCGGGGGAACTCGGTGAGGAAACCGAGCGTGCCCATGTTGACGCCGAGGATCGGGACCTCGCGCCCCGAGCACAGGCCGGCCGCGTGGATGAGAGTGCCGTCCCCGCCGAGCACGACGATCAGATCGGCGGTCGATCCCAGCTCCCGCCCCCGCGCCGCCGGTACCCCGGAGACGCCTGCCTCTGCCTCCACCACCGCCTGCACGCCCCGCTCGGCGAGCCGGGCGACCATCTCGCGCGCCAGCTGGGCAGCGGACTCGCTGTGAAGCCGGGGGACGATACCGACGGTGCGCACCGCCGGAACTGTATCAGGCCTGCCCGGCCGCACGATCTCCACCTCCGTTGCGAGCCTATATTGCCCGGCGGAGGCAACGGAGCGGCGCGGTGCCGGAGCAAGCTGACCACCCCAGGTGGCTCGATCGTTTCCGCTGGCTGCTGATCCCGGCCGCAGGCCTCGGAGCGCTCGGCGTATTCGCCAAGATTGCCAGGGAGGTCCAGGAGCGCGAGACGACCGCCGTCGACCGCGCGGTGAGCCTTACGCTCCACCGGCTGGATTCGCCCTGGATGGACGCGGTGATGCTCGCCTTCACCTTCCTCGGATCGTTCCCGGCCGTTGCCGCGGTAGTGGTCGCGGTGGCCATCTGGCGAGTGCGCTCGCACGACCGCAGGAGCGCCGTCGCGCTGGTCCTGGTCGTGGCGGTGACGGAGCTCCTCAACCTCGGCCTCAAGGAAATCTTCCAGCGCCCGCGGCCCTCGCTGTTCCAGGAGATCGCCACCTTGCACAGCTACAGCTTCCCCAGCGGGCACGCGATGGCCTCCGCCGCCGTCTACGGCTCGGTGGCAGGAGTCCTCGCCAGGGCGTATCCCGCCTGGCGGCGGGCGATCCTGCTCGGGGCGTGCAGCCTCGTGTTGCTGATCGGTCTTTCCAGGGTCTACCTGGGCGTCCACTGGATCACGGACGTCCTGGCAGGGTGGGCGGCGGGAGCGTTCATCGCGCTGGCCGCCGCGCTTGCGGCCGCGTGGCCGGACCAATAAAACCTGTTGAAAATGCCTCCCACTTACATGCCTCGCGGCCGCTCAGGGCGCGGCCAGCCGGGTGATCTGTTCCGCTCCGCGGCGTCCCGCGACCCGCGGGTGGCGCCCCTCGCCGAGAGGATGCGGCCGCGCACGCTGGACGAGGTGGTCGGGCAGCGCCACATCCTGGGGCCCAACACCCTGCTCCGCGAGGCGATCGAGACCGACCAGGTGCCTTCCCTGATCCTCTGGGGCCCGCCCGGCACCGGCAAGACGACGCTCGCGCGGGTGATCGCCTCCACCACGCGCGCCGAGCTGATCGCCCTCAGCGCCGTCGACAGCGGCATCAAGGACATCCGCGAGACCGTGCGCGGCGCGGAGCTGCTCCTGGGCGAGCAGCACCGGCGGACCCTGCTGTTCATCGACGAGATCCACCGTTTCAACAAGGCCCAGCAGGACGCGCTCTTGCCGCACGTCGAGAAGGGCACCGTCACCCTGATCGGCGCGACCACGGAGAACCCGAGCTTCGAGGTGAACTCCGCGTTGCTCTCGCGCTGCCGCGTGTTCGCGCTGCGGCCGCTCGAGGAGCACGAGCTGCGCGACGTGGTCCAGCGCGCCGTCCGCGACGAGGAGCGCGGCCTGGGACGCACCGGAGCGCGCCTGTCCGACGCCTTCCTCGATCACGTGGTCCGCCACTCGAGCGGGGACGCGCGCCGCGCGCTCAACGCGCTGGAGGTGGCGGCCGCGCGCGCGCAAGCGGAGAAGCGGACCGAGCTGACCGAGAAGGACGCCGAGGAGGCGCTGCAGCAAAAGACGCTGCTCTACGACAAGTCCGGCGACGCGCATTACGACACCATCAGCGCCTTCATCAAGTCCCTGCGCGGATCGGATCCGGACGCGGCCGTCTACTACCTGGTGCGCATGCTGGAGAGCGGCGAGGAGCCCCGTTTCCTGCTCCGCCGGATGGTGATCTTCGCCAGCGAGGACGTGGGCAACGCCGACCCGCGCGCGCTGCAGGTCGCGGTCGACGCGCTGCGCGCCTTCGAGCTGGTCGGCCTTCCCGAAGGCGTGCTGCCGATGACCCAGGCCGCGACGTTCCTCGCCACCTGCCCGAAGAGCAACGCCGTCATCGCCGCGTACGCCAAGGCGCGTTCCGCGGTGCTGGAGCGGGGACCGCTGCCGGTCCCGCTCAAGCTGCGCAACGCGCCCACGCCGCTGATGAAGTCGATGGGGTACGCGGGCGGCTACCGCTACCCGCACAACTTCGAGGGGCACTACGTCCCCGAGGAATACCTCCCGGACGAGCTGCAAGGCAGCCGCTTCTACGAGCCGAGCGAATCCGGCGAGGAGGCGCGCATCAAGGAGCGCCTCGATGCCTTGCGCAAGCAGCGGGACGGCAAATAGCGAAGAAAACACCGCCGCCGAATCCGGCGGCGAGTGGTACAACGCCCCGCCCTACGATGCTCGACCTGTCCCGGCTGAACCCCCAGCAGCGCGCGGCCGTGCTCCAGACCGAGGGCCCGGTGCTGGTCCTGGCCGGCGCGGGCTCCGGCAAGACGCGCGTCATCGCCCACCGGGTGGTCCACCTGCTCGACCAGGGCGTGCCGGCGCGCGCCATCCTGGCGGTCACGTTCACCAACAAGGCGGCGGCGGAGATGCGCGAGCGCATCGCGCGGCTGGCCGGCGACGCCGAAAAAAATAATTTTTTTTTCGGCCGCCAACGCTGCCGGGGCCTGACGGTGTGCACCTTCCATGCCTTCGGCGTGCGCGTCCTGCGCGAGCACGGCGCGCGGCTGGGGCTGCCGGAGCGGTTCGCCATCTTCGACGCGGGCGACCAGGGCGCGCTGGTCAAGCGCTTGCTGCGCGAGGTCAAGGTGGACGACCGGCGCTTCGACCCGGGAAAGGTGGTCGGGATCCTCTCCCGCCTGCGCACCTCGGGCGAGCCGGGGCACCCGGACGACGAGTACGAGCTGATCGCCGCCGAGCTCAAGCCGCGCTACGAGCTGGGGCTGCGCACGATGGGCGCGGTCGACTTCGACGACCTGCTGCTCCTGCCCCTGCGCCTGCTCGAGGACCGCGAGGTGCTGGAGCAATACCAGCGACGCTACCGGTACCTGCTCGTGGACGAGTACCAGGACACGAACGAGGCGCAGTTCCGGCTCTTGGAACGGCTGGCGGGCGTGCGCCGCAACCTCTGCGCGGTCGGCGACGACGACCAGAGCATCTACTCCTGGCGCGGGGCGCAGGTGCGTAACATCCTCGGGTTCGACGCGAAGTTCCCCGGGGGCCACGAGGTGTTCCTCGAGCAGAACTACCGCTCGACCGGCGCCATCCTCGAGGCGGCCAACGCCGTGATCGGCAAGAATCCCGGACGCAAGCCCAAACACCTGTGGACCGACCGGGGCCGCGGCGCGAACGTGCGCGTGGTCTCTGCTTCGGACGACGACGCCGAGGCGCGGTACGTGGCCGACGAGGTCCTGCGACTCGCGTACGAGGACAAGTTGCCGCTCGGGGAGATCGCCGTGCTGTACCGCACCAACGCCCAGGCCCGTCCGCTGGAAGAGGCGCTGCGGCTTTCGGGCGTGCGGTACCGCGTCGTGGGCGGGACCTCGCTCTTCGACCGCAAGGAGGTGCGAGACCTGATCGCCTACCTGCGCGCGGCGCTGAACCCGAAGGACGAGGTATCGCTGCTGCGCATCGTGAACGTGCCGGCGCGCGGGATCGGCGACCAGACGATCGCCCGCGCGCAGGAGTTGGCCCGGGCGCGGGGGGCGCCGGTGTGGGAGGTGCTTCGCGCGGGCGCGCCGGAGCTGGCCCATGCCGCGGAGCGCATCGCGGAGTTCGTGGCGCTGCTGGAACGGTACGGCGAAAGGCTGACCCGGAGCGGCTTTTCCGGCGCCGCGCGCGACCTTTGCGAGGAGGTCGGCCTGTTCGAGGAAGCCCGGCGAGGAGCGCAGAGCCCGCAGGCGCAGGCGCGGAGGGTGGAGGCGCTGGAGGGGATCTTGCGCCAGCTCGCCGAGTTCGAGCAGCGGGGGAGGGCTGGGACAGCGACCACGACTACGACAGCGACTACGACAGCGACTGCGACAGCGACTACGACTACGACTACGACTGCGCCAGCGACAGGGACAGCGACTACGACAGCGACTGGGGGTACGACTGCGACTCTACCGCCGGAGGAGGACGACCCACTCCCCGCCGGACTGCCCGGCTACCTCGCCCGGCTCGCGCTGGACTCCAAGGACGCCGACGGCGAGCCCGGGAACGTGGTCACCCTCATGACGCTGCACGGCGCCAAGGGCCTCGAATGGCGCTGCGTCTTCCTCTGCGGGTTGGAGGAGGGCCTGTTGCCGCACTCCGGACGCGGATTCGACGACGCCTCGGCGGAGCCCTCCGCGGAGGGCGTGGCGAACCTGGAGGAGGAGCGGCGCCTCGCCTATGTGGGCATGACGCGGGCGCGGGAGCGGCTCACCCTGACCCGCGCGGCGCAGCGGCTCCGGCGCGGCAAGCTCGTCCCGCGCACGCCCAGCCGCTTCCTCGACGACCTGCCGGCCGAGCTGGTCGACCGGGTCGACCTGAGCGGGCCGCCGCCGGCCGCGGCCGGCGAGGCGCAAACGCACAAGGCCCGGAGCTTCTTCGCGGACATGGATACCCTCCTGTCCGGGAAGAATCCGGAGGGCGGCGAACGTTGACACGCTGCTCCGGATCCAGTACAGAACGCCGCCTTTTGGAGAGAAGGGCCGCATGAAGACCGTGATGGGCAGCAAAGAGACCGTCCAGCGCAACTGGGTGGTCATCGACGTGAAGGACAAGGTGCTGGGCCGCGCCGCGACCACCATCGCGAGCATCCTGCGCGGCAAGCACAAGGCCACCTTCACGCCCCACGCGGACTGCGGGGACTTCGTGGTCGTGGTGAACGCCGAGAAGGTCCGGCTCACCGGAAAGAAGTGGCAGGACAAGAAGTACATCCACCACACGCAGTACCCGGGCGGCTTCCGCGAGTACACGGCCGAGGAGGCGGTGGCGCGCCACCCCACCCGGCTGGTCGAGGACGCGGTCCGCCGCATGCTGCCCCGCACCAACCTGGGGCGCGCACTGATGAAGAAGCTGAAGATCTACGCCGGCGACAAGCACCCCCACGCCGCGCAGAAGCCCACCGCGATGGAAGCGACCAATGCCTAGCGCCAGCAAGGAACTGCTCGTCACCGCCACCGGCCGCCGCAAGGAGTCGATCGCGCGCGTCCGCCTGAAGCCCGGCTCGGGCGAGTTCGTCGTCAACGACCGCACCCTGGACGACTACTTCGGGCGCGAGACCAGCAAGATGATCCTCAAGCAGCCGCTCGAGGTCGTCGAGCAGCTCGGCAAGGTGGACATCGCCGTCAACGTGGTCGGCGGAGGGCTCTCGGGCCAGGCCGGCGCCATCCGTCACGGCATCAGCCGCGCCCTGACCAAGCTGAACCCCGACTTCCGCCCCGCGCTGAAGAAGGCCGGCTTCCTCACCCGCGACGCCCGCGTGGTCGAGCGCAAGAAGTACGGCCGCCCCGGCGCCCGCAAGCGCTTCCAGTTCAGCAAGCGGTAAGCGAGCCACCCATCGATTGTTTGCCGCACGGCCCCGCTTTGCCGGGGCCGTCGCGTTTCGTACGCTCCGCTGCGCTACTCTCTCCTGAACAGCGCGCCCCAGCGCGCCAAGGACGCCGGGCTCAAGGTGGTCATGCCTCCCGACGACATGTTCTGGGGCGACCGCATCTCCGAAGTCCACGACCGCTGGGGCAACCAGTGGGTCATCGCCCAGCACGTCAAGGACCTCTCCCCCGCCGAGATGAAGAAGGCCCAGGACGAGTTCGTCGCCAGCCGCGGCCGATAGCGCGGTGCCGTGCTCTGCCAAGCGGGCCTGAGGACCCAGATCCTGCACGAGCGGTGCTTCGGAAATCTCGGCGGCTGATCGCTGTTCCTCCGAGCCGACTGTCCGCGGAGGTGCGGCGTAGTGCGGCGCGCTCGCACACCACCTCCGGGCTCGGCAGATCCCCCGGCGCAAGGAACTTTCGGGCCTTCACCCGCCGCTGCTATCGTTTTCCATCCCTCGGGTGGAGGCACGATGGAGCTCAACGAGATCCTGCAGGTGGCGCTGCGCGGCGGCGCCTCCGACATCCACCTCAAGGCCGGCCTCCCGCCCATGTTCCGCGTGGACGGGAACCTGGTGCCGCTCAAGGACGCCCGCCGCCTTCCGCCGGAGGAGATCTCGCGGATGGCGTTCGGCATCATGAACGACTACCAGAAGGAGAAGTTCAAGGCGCAGAACGAGCTCGACCTGGCCTACGGCGTCCCCGGCCTGGGCCGGTTCCGCGTCAACGTCTTCCAGCAGCGCGGCACCCTCGGGGCCGTTCTGCGCGTCATCCCCTTCAAGATCTCCACCATCGAGCAGCTGCTCCTGCCGAAGGTGCTGGAGAAGATCGCCGGCGAGCAGCGCGGCCTGATCCTCGTCACCGGGACCACCGGCTCGGGCAAGTCGACCACGCTCGCGGCGATGGTCGACCACATCAACACCAACGAGACCTGCCACGTCATGACGATCGAGGACCCGATCGAGTTCCTCATCCGCGACAAGCGGTCGATCGTCAACCAGCGCGAGGTCGGCGTCGACACCATGAGCTTCGGCCAGGCGCTGAAGAGCGCGCTGCGCCAGGACCCGGACGTGATCCTGGTCGGCGAAATGCGCGACGCGGAGACGATCGAGACCGCGCTCACCGCCGCCGAGACCGGCCACCTGGTGCTCTCCACGCTCCATACGCTGGATGCGACCGAGACCATCTCCCGCATCATCTCGGCGTTCCCACCCCACCAGCAGAAGCAGGTCCGCCTGCAGCTCGGCTCGGTGCTGCGCGGCGTGGTGTCGCAGCGCCTGGTGCCTCGCGCCGACGGCAAGGGCCGTGTGGCGGCGGTCGAGGTCCTGGTGGCCAACTCGCGCGTGCGCGAGATGGTGGAGGACAAGGACCGCACCAAGGAGATCGCCACCGCGATCTCACAGAGTTACACCACGTACGGCATGCAGACGTTCGACCAGTCGCTCATGCTGCTCTACCGGCAGAACGTGATCACGTACGAGGAAGCCGTGCGGCAGTCCTCGAACCCGGACGACTTCGCGCTGCGCGCCTCGGGCATCAGCGGGACGAGCGACTCGACCTGGGACGACTTCGACAAGAAGGACGAGCCGGCGGCCCAGAACGGCAAGACCCCGGCGCGCCCCCCACCTCCGGCCCGCCCCGGCACCCCTGCCCCGGGCCGCCCCACCCCGACCACCGCGAAACCTGCCCCCGGCAAGCCGGCCGCCGCCGCTGCCCCCGCCCCCGACGACGACTTCCAGATCGAACGCTTCTGACGAAGAGCGGTTCACGCAGAGCTCGCCGAGCGCGCAGAGATTTTTTGGTACAAGAAGAGAATGACTCTGCGGCCTCCGCGGGCTCTGCGTGAAACGAAAGTAGTCCAGCCGCTGGATAGGGCGCTGAGGCTGTTGGCGCGGAGGGCCTACACGGCCCTGGAGATGGACAAGGCGCTGGAGAAGGCGGGAGTGCCGCAGGGGGAGCGCGCGGAAGCGGTGGCGCGGCTGCGGGAGCTGGGATACATGGACGACCTGGAGGTTGCCCGCGCGCGGGCGCGCACCCTGCTCGGCCGGGGGGCGGCACCGCGGCTCGCCGAGCGCAGGCTCGGTGAGCAGGGAGTGGGCACGGCGCAGGCGCGCGCCGCGGTGGGCGAGGCGGCGCAGGGCTCGAGCGAGGCGGAGCTCCTCGAGCGCGAGCTGCACAAGGTGCTGCGCGGCCGGGCGCCGGCCGGCGACAAGGAGCGGCGCCGCGCCTTCCGGGCGCTCGTCGCAAAGGGACACCGCCCGGCGCAGGTCGCACGCGCGCTGGGCATCTCGTGGGATGGCGATGACGACTAGCCGCCGCCGACAGTCGCCGCCCAGAAGGCGGCGCTGTGCTCTGGAGAGGCGCTCGCGGCGGCGCTAGCTGTTAGATAGTGGAGGTAGCGGATGTCGTTTCGGCAGTGGATGGCGGCGGTTCCCGCGGCGGTTTCCCTGGCGCTCTGCGCTGCCTGCGCGGGCGGCAAGGACAGCGTGGACATCAGCAAGCCGGTGACCGGCGCCGAGGCCTCCAACGCGGAGAAGGCCTACAACCGCGGCCTGCAGGAGCGGAAGGACAAGAGCTACCTCGAAGCGGTGCGCTACTTCGAATACGTGCGCAACAACTTTCCCTACTCCCAGTTCGCCGGCCTGTCGGAACTGGCCATCGCCGACATGAGCTTCGACCGCGACGACTGGAGCTCGGCCGCCGGGCAGTACCAGGACTTCGTCAAGAGCCATCCCTCGCACCCGAAGGCGGACTACGCGGCGTTCCGGGCCGGCCTCTCGCGCTGGGAGGACAGGCCGTCGGACCTGTGGCTCCTGCCCCCGTCTTCCGAGAAGGACCAGGCGGCGCTCCGCTCCGCGCTCGATGCGCTGCAGCGCTTCGTGCTCAGCTACCCGAGGAGCGAGTACGTTCCGCGCGCCCGCGAGCTCATCGCCGACACCCGTGAACGGCTGGCCAAGCACGAGCAGTACGTGGTCGAGTTCTACTGGAAGCGGAACGCTTGGAAAGGCGCTGCCGGCAGGCTGGTCGGCCTGGCCGACAACTACGGCGACCTGCGCGGCGGCAAGGTCCGCTCCGACTCGCTCTGGCGCGCCGGAGAGGCGTACCGCAACCTCAACGACCCCGCGAACGAGCGCAAGGTGTTGCAGCGCCTGGTCCAGGAGGCGCCCGAAGGCGAGCACGCTCGCCAAGCGCAGGCGCGGCTCCAGCAGCTTCCTTCTCCCGCTCCCGCTCCCGCTTCCACTCCCACTTCCACCGAGCCGCAACCCGCCAAACCTACCGAGCCGCCCAGGTAGGTCCGGGCTTTTGACACGCGTGGTAGCCTTTCCTCATGGACGACGCCGTCCGGGAGCTGGTTGCTCTCGGGAAGGACCATTTCCAGCGCGGCGACTGGTCGCTGGCCGCCGGGCACCTCGAGCAGGTGATCGCGCGCGGCGCCGCTTTCGCCGACGTCCACCACATGCTGGGCGTCTGCTACCACCAGCTGGGCGAGTTCGACCCCTCGCAGCGGGCCTTCGAGCGCGCGCTGGAGATCAATCCCGGGTACGTCGAGGCCTCGCTGAACCTGGCCATCCTCTGCAACGACCTGGGCCAGTACGAGAAGGCGCAGAAGGTCTACTCGAACGCGCTGGAGCGCGCCCGGAACGGAGCGCGGCACGAAACCGGCGACGAGCCGCTCGACGCTTTCACCCGGGGCAAGATCGCCAATCTCCACGCCGCCGTCGGCGACGCATACCTCGCCGCCCGCCGGCCGGCCGATGCGGCGGCCGAGTTCCGGCGCGCGCTCGAGCAATCGCCCGGGTTCGTCGACGTGCGCATGAAGCTGGCCGCCGGCCTGCGCGAGAGCGGCGACGCCGAAGGTGCGGCCGCCGAGCTGCGGCGCGCGGTGCGCGACGCTCCCGCCTACGTCCCGGCCCGGTTGGCGCTGGGCCTCGCCTGCTCCGCCCGGGGCAAGCTGGACGAGGCGATCGAGCAATGGGAAGAGATCCTGCGCATGGACCCGGGCCACCGCACCGCGCAGCTCTACCTGAAGCTGGGGCGGGCCCAGGCGCCGGGGGCCGCCGGGAGAGCGCGATGACGGAACGCGCCTACGCGCTCCGGTTCATCAGCGGCAAGTACCAGGGCGGCGAATACCCCCTGCAGGACGCGCGCGACCTGGTCATCGGGCGCTCCAGCGACCTGGACATGGTGCTGATCGAGGACATGGTCAGCCGCAAGCACGCCAAGATCTCCCTGCAGGAGGGCGCGATCACCATCGCGGACCTGGGCTCGACCAACGGCACCTTCGTCAACGGCGAGAAGGTGAAGAAGGCGCAGCTCAAGGAAGGCGACCGCGTGCTCATCGGCACCAGCATCCTGAAGCTCGTCACCGTCCAGCGGACCGCGCAGCCCATCGACGCTCGCGCGGCGCAGCAGCAGCTCGAGCGCACCGCGGCGGCCCAGGAGCGGCGGGGTCGCAGCGCGGTGCAGGGCCGGCTCGAGGAAGTTCCGCTGGTCGACCTGCTGCAGCTCCTCAGCACCTCCAAGAAGACGGGCGCGATCGTCATCCAGGGCTATCGGGGCGGCCGCGTGCACCTGCGCAACGGCCGGGTGGTGGCGGCGGTGATCGACGCCGACCCGACGCTCCCGCCGAAGAAGGCGCTGTACCGGATGGTGGGCTGGACCCAGGGCGGCTTCGAGTTCGTCCCCCAGGAGGGCGAGCTGCCCCAGATGCCCAACGAGATCCTGGAGAGCACCGAGGCGCTGGTGATGGAGGCCATGCAGCAGCAGGACGAGCTGGCCCGCGGGACGCTGCCCGCGCCGACCTCGGCGATCGGGATCGCCATGCCGCTCACTCCGCGGCTGCGCGACCTCACTCCCGAGGAAATCGATCTGTTGCAGCTGGTCCACAACTACGGGGTCGTCCAGGCGGTGCTGGACCGCGCCCAGGGCAGCGACCTGGAAGTCGCGGAGAAGCTCGCGGCTTTGCTGCAGGCCGGTTACCTGCGGCAGTTCTGAATCGCGCCTCCCTCTGCGGCATCTCCGAGGGTGCGCGTCAGAGTCATGATAGAGCACCCTCGATGAGAGAGGTCACCGCAAAGGGGCAACCGGCCTCCAGGCTGCCGCGGCTCACGCTGCTCAGCCACGGGTCGGGTTGAGCCTGCAAGCTCCGCCCAGCGGAGCTCGCGCAGGTCCTGCGCGGCCTACCGGTCTTCCCCCGCCCCAGGCAGCTGATCGTCGGCACCGAGACGCGCGACGACGCGGCGGTGTTCCGCCTCGACGCCAAGCGAGCCCTGGTCGCCACGGTGGACTTCTTCGCGCCGGTGGTCGACGACCCGCGCGACTACGGCGCCATCGCGGCGGCGAACGCGCTGTCCGACGTCTACGCCATGGGCGGCAAGCCCCTCTATGCGCTGAACCTGGTCGGGTTCCCGCGGGGACAGCCCTGGGAGCTGCTGACGGAGATCCTCGCCGGAGGCGCGGAGAAGGCAAACGAGGCGGGCTGCCCGATCGTGGGCGGGCACAGCGTCGACGACGCCGAGCCGAAGTACGGGCTCGCCGTCACCGGCCTGGTCGACCCGCGGCGCGTGCTCACCAACTCCGGCGCGCGGCCCGGCGACGCGCTGCTGCTGACCAAGGCGCTCGGCACCGGGATCGCGGTCTCGGCCATCAAGAACGAGCAGGCCTCGCCCGAGCTCCTCCGCACGGCCGTCGCTCAGATGAAGACCCTCAACCGGGCCGCGGGCGAGACGCTGGCGCGCGCCTGGAAGGACGTGCACGCGCTCACCGACGTGACCGGGTTCGGCTTGCTCGGACACCTCGACTCGATGCTGCGCGCGAGCGACGCGCGCGCGGTGGTGCGCGCCGGAGCGCTGCGCGTCCTGCCCGGGGTGCGCGCGCTGGCACGGGCGGGGTCGGTGCCGGGCGGCACGCGCGCCAACCTCGAGTTCGTCGCTCCGCGCACCCGGTTCCCCGAGCAGATGGAGGAGGCGGACCGGCTGGTGCTCGCCGACGCCCAGACGAACGGAGGCATGCTGGCGGCGGTGTCGTCGCGCATCGCCGAGCGGCTCCTGCGCAAGCTGGCCGATGCGGGCGTGCCGGCTACGCTCATCGGCGAGGTCGTCCCGCGCGGAAAGCAGGAGCCAGGCGTCACCTTCGAGGGGGCGTTGCAGGGCTGAAATGCCGCACTGCCCCATCCGTAGGGATGGTCAGGAGGCCGCACATGTTCCGGACCGCAGCAACCCTTGCTCTCGTCGCCCTGGTGGCGCTGGTCGCGATCCGCATCGTCGCCGGAGTGGCAGGCGGGATCCTCGGCCTGCTCATCGGGGTGGCGTGGCTGCTCGTGAAGCTCCTCATCGTCGCAGGCATCGTGTACTTCGTGCTGACGCTGGTGGCCCCGGAGACCGCGCGGAAAGTGCGCGACCGCTTCTCCGGGGGGCCTACGATCTAGTCGCGAGGTAGGAGATCCACCTGCAATAAACTTCAGGACCCCTGGGCGGGTCTGCTATCCTGCCGGGCGTGCGACGACTCGCTGCCCTGCTCTTCTGCCTCTCGGCCGCGGCCACCGCCGAGCCACGGCGCGCGCTGGTAGTGGTCCTCGACCCCGGGCACGGCGGCGCCTATCCGTACGACGGTGCCCACGGGAGAGGCGGCCTGGTCGAGAAGGACGTGGCGCTCGCGGTCGCGCTCCGGACCAAGGAAGCGATGGAGGAGGCTGGGGTCACGGTGGTGCTGACGCGGGAAGCGGACGCCGACCTGTCGCTCCCCCGGCGCGCGCAGATCGCCAACGAGGCCGGCGCCGACCTGTTCCTCTCCATCCACTGCAACTCGATGCCGAAGCTGAAGGACCGCCTGCTCACCCGCGGCGTCGAAACGTACTTCCTCTCCCCCGACCCGACCGACTCCGACGCGAAGCTGCTCGCGGAGATCGAGAACGGCGGCCCCGAGGCGTCTCCCGCGAAGAGCCCGGACGCGGTCAGCGGGATCCTCGCCGACCTCGCCCTCGGGCAGGCGCGCAACGACAGCGCGCGGCTGGCGGAGATCGTGCAGCGCCGGATGGTGCGCGAGGCGCGGATCTCCGGCCGGGGCGTGCGCCAGGCTCCGTTCGCGGTGCTCGCCGGCACCCGGATGCCTTCGGCTCTGGTGGAGATCGGCTTCATCTCGCACCCCGTCGAGGGGCGGCTCCTGGCCAAGGAGCGCCACCAGAAGGCGATCGCGCGGGCGCTCGCCGCCGCAGCGCGGGAGTACGCCGACGAGGTGCTCGCGAAGCGGCTGGTCGCTGCCTCGACCCGCGTCGTGCTCCCGGAGATGGTGCTGGTGGCGCGCAAGCCGGCGCCCGGTCCCGCGCCGGCGGCGTCCTCCGTCGCGCCGGTTGCGGCTGCGGCTGCGCCGCGGTAGCAGAGAGCGGAATGCCCCGCCAAGGCCGAGCGCCCTCGGAGCTGCGTCAGGTCAGCATCGTCCCCGGATTCACCGAGCACGCCGAAGGAAGCGTGCTGTGCACCTTCGGCCGGACCCGGGTGCTCTGCACGGCCACCGCCGAGGAGCGCGTCCCCAGCCACGTGAAGGGGAGCGGGCGCGGCTGGGTCACGGCCGAATACGGAATGCTCCCTCGCTCCACCCACACCCGCAGCGACCGCGAGGCCGCCAAGGGGAAGCAGAGCGGGCGCACCCAGGAGATCCAGCGGCTCATCGGCCGCGCGCTCCGCGCCGCCTGCGATCTGACCGCGCTGGGCGAGCGCCAGGTGCTGATCGACTGCGACGTGCTGCAGGCGGACGGCGGCACCCGCACCGCGGCCATCACCGGCGCCTACGTGGCCCTCGGCATCGCGCTGCGCCGGATGCGCCGGGAGAAGGCGCTGCGGCCCCCCGTCGCCGCCGTGAGCGTCGGGATGGTCGACGGCAAGCTCCTGCTCGATCTCGACTACGAGGAGGACTTCGCCGCCGAAGTGGACCTGAACGTGATCGGCAACGCTCAGGGCGAGCTGCTCGAGGTGCAGGGCACGGCGGAGAAACGGCCGTTCACCCCGCAGCAGCTGCACGAGATGGTCGCGCTGGCGCAGAAGGGCATCCAGGAGCTGCACCGCGCCCAGACGGCGGCGCTGGCGGAGGCGCAGGCGCAGGACGCGAAGTGAAGCTGCTGGTCGCGACCGGGAACCCGGGCAAGCTGGTCGAGGTGCGCGAGATCCTCGCCGGCCTGGACCTCGACCTGGTCTCGCTGGCCGACCTGGGCCTGCCGGCGCCCGAGGAGCCGTTCGACACCTTTCAGCAGAACGCGGCGGCGAAGGCGACCGCCTGCGCGCCGCGCGCCTCGCTCTGGACGCTGGCCGACGACAGCGGGCTGTGCGTGGACGCGCTCCAAGGCGCGCCAGGCGTGCGCAGCGCCCGGTTCGCCGACACCGAGGAGGCGCGGCGCCGCAAGCTGCTCGACCACCTCCGCGCGATCCCGGCGGCGCGCCGCACGGCGCACTTCTTCTGCGCCGTCGCGCTCGCCTCACCGGACGGGGGGCGCCTCTACCGGGCCGAGGGCCGCGTGGAGGGCCGGATCGCCGACGCCCCGCGGGGCGCGAACGGCTTCGGGTACGACCCGCTCTTCCTGCCGGACGAGGCTCCGGGGCGGACCCTGGCGGAGCTGGAGGCGGCCGAGAAGAACCGACTCAGCCACCGCGGGCGCGCGCTGCAGCGGCTCCGGCCCCTCCTGGATCGCCTGGCGCGCGAGGGCAACCTGCCTGCCCGTTGAAGTTGCGCAGAGCGGCGAGATCGAGTAATTCCGGCGCTCGCTTCGCGGGGCGTAGCGCAGCCTGGTAGCGCGCCTGCCTTGGGCGCAGGAGGTCGGAGGTTCGAATCCTCTCGCCCCGATCTCTTCGCGGAGCGGTGCAGTACCGGCGCCAGTAGCTCAGCCGGATAGAGCAACGGCCTTCTAAGCCGTAGGTCGG
>Ga0137409_10000486_pt1 | contig 43372 bp, 32 predicted proteins | sample CZODoug1_16funga_FD_122059 | JGI IMG/M metagenome (GOLD analysis project Ga0137409, IMG submission 122059) | Vadose zone soil fungal communities from Angelo Coast Range Reserve, California, USA - CZODoug1_16fungal (Hybrid Assembly) | ecosystem: Environmental > Terrestrial > Soil > Vadose zone...
CGTCCCCGACGACGTAACCCTGCTCTGGTGCGATGACAATTGGGGCAATATCATCTTTGAAGGAGATTTGGGGTGTTAAAGGCACCACCGGATCGTGCCTGCAAGCGGTTGCCATTATGAACATCACTAAGACCGCAAGACGGGCAAATTTTATTATCATGTTGGGTGCGATTGAACTACAACGACCAAGGTTGATAAAATCGTTCATAGATTCTTAAATAAAATGATGAGAGGTTCTTGGTGAATTAAAGAGAATTTGAAGATATTTTAACTTTAAGGGAGCGTAGGGGCCAAATAAATTGGTTGACCTGCATACATTGCATCAAAAAAAGCGTGCCAAATGAGCCAGGCCTTTATGAGGGAAAGTGAGGATCAGTCCTTGAATGATATTTCTCCAACATTGAATTCTCTTATTTTATTCCTGACTAGAGAGAACAACGGCATTCGTGTTTATGAAAAAGCAGCCGTTAAAGAAGCCGACGGCCGGCAAGTACATCGCATGAGCAATGGACTATCGTATGCAAAAAATAAAGAGGGAAAGTGGCAGGTTGTTTAAGCCTAATAGACCCAACTCTTAGTATCTGCTTCTTTTGGAGCACTTTCTGAGATACGTTTCAGGATTTTTGGCAAATACATCGTGTTATAGCGCAGCCGTGAAATGTAATTTGGATTATGATGATCGCCATTCCAACAGTGTTCAGCCCGGTCTCCATAGTCCACCTGGCCGCCATAGGGCGGGTCCGTCGTGGCCTTCAGGAAATCTTCCATCAGGTAGACCGCGTTGTTCAGGTAGTAGTTGTCCATGTCGCCGACGTAGAGGGACAGCTTGCCTTCGAGCTTCTTGCCCAGACCCTTGTCCCAGTCGCGGCGCAGGATGTAGCCGAGGTCGTAATGCTCGCGCCAGTATTCCGCCACCGAGCGATCAATCTTGCCGGTTACTTTGTCCCAGATTGGTTTCGGATAACCATCCTTGCCCACCGGTGAATAAACTGCCTGCCAGATGTCCCACTGCCCACCCGACCGGCTGTTGTTTCCGAGCGCGAGCTCGAGATAATTCGTTTCTTGCAGCGTGGCCGCGAGTTCGCCGAGATAGTTTCGCTTCCCGGGCCGCGGGGTTTGTTTCCACGGCGCCTCGGCATGATATGCGTTCTCGTGTTCATAAATATTGACGACGGTGTACGCGCGGAAGTCTATCGGATCAGGACACGCGCCCCAGGCGCCGTTGTATTCGTCCGGGTAAAAAATCTGCGCCGCGAGCGCTTCCCAACCGCCGGTCGAGCCGCCATACATGAAGCGCGCCCAGCCTTTGCCGATGCCGCGAAACTGCTTTTCAATAAACGGCACCAGCTCGTAAGTGATCGCGTCGCCGTAAGGGCCGAGGTTTGCGGAGTTCACCGCGTACGAATCGTCGTAGTAGGGATTCGCGTGTTGAATCTCGATGATGATCAGCCGCGGAAAATCCGGGCCGGTCCAATCCTTGTAGAATTTGTAGGCATACTCCTGCTCAATCTTGTTGTAGCCGGCGAGGTGAAAGCGCTCGCTGTATTCCGGTTTCAAATTCGGATCGGGAGGCGTCTCGCGAAAGCCGCCAAAGTCGGCAGGGAAGTGGCCATGAAAAATCACCAAGGGGTAATGGGCATTGGGGTGACTATCAAAACCCTCGGGCAGCAAAACATTCGCGCCCAGATACATGGGCCGGCCCCAGAACTTCGAGAGCAACTTGCTTTGAAGCTTGAGGTGCTTGATGTACTTCGTATCCTTAGGCGGCTCAATCGGTGGGATGATTTGGTCGAGTTTGATCTTGACAGTGCGATCGTCGCTTGCACGCACGGTGATCTTTTGCGGCGTGCTGTAAAGGTTTCCCGGCGCGCGACTCCACTGCTGGCCCTCGCCGCGATCCATCGGCAGTTTTACCGTAGGGCCATCCCCGCGCTTAAACGTTTCGTAGCGATGCAACAGCGCCTGTAGCCAATATTCTCCCGGCTTTAAATCGGCAAGAGACAAGAGCGGATAACCAAACGCGCTCGCGTCAACTATCGCTTCCGCGCCGGGTTTCAAGCCATCAACGTCGACGCCGAAGACCTGCTGCGTGTTCAGATCCTCGTTGATTTGAAAACGCGGCTCTTTGGTTTTGTCGGTAGAAACGAGCAGCAAGACTCGGCCGTCGATCGGCTCGCGGCTGCTGGCCTCGGGAAAGGAGATTGAGAAACGCAGGCTGGGCGCTGGTTTAGTTTTCATTTCAGTTGTCCGCGTGTTGATTGAGATGGCTAAAACGAGAATTACAAACGAACAGATTTTAGTTGCCGTTACCGGTCTCATGTTTTTCTCCCGTTGCTTTAACCCTTAAAGATTCTTCCGTCCTCTGTGCACTCCATCGTTAATTACTCTTTAGAAGGCGGGGCTTGCCCGCAGGTTCGACGTTGAGCCGGCGGGCAATGCCCGCCTCTAAACGAAAGTACTGAGGCAGAAGGTCACTCGCTGAATTGTGCCTGGCCCGCTGGCTCAACCGCGCTCTCGTCGTCAGCATCTGAAGCAGGTAATTCCGGACGTGCCCCGTCGGCATATTGCAGCTTGTAGAGTTTCCAGTAAAGACCGTGTTGCGCGAGTAGTTCCTGATGCGTGCCTTGTTCGCGAATCTCGCCGTGATGCAGCACGATGATTTGATCGGCGCGCTGAATGGTTGAAAGACGGTGGGCCACGACGATCGAAGTGCGATTCCGCAACACGCGCTCGATGGCTTGTTGAATCAGTTGCTCGGTCTCGGTGTCGATGGAGCTGGTCGCTTCGTCGAGAATCAGTATCGCCGGATCAAAGGCCAGCGAGCGCGCAAAAGATATCAACTGCTTCTGGCCCACTGACAACCCAGCGCCGCGCTCCTTGACCTCAGCCTCGTAGCCTCCGCGCAGCCGATTTATGAACGGCTCGGCACTGACTTCCTGCGCCGCCCACTTAATGCGCTCTTCGCTAATGTCGCTGCGCCCCAGGCGAATGTTTCCGGCAACTGTCCCGCTGAAAAGAAATATTTCCTGCAACACCACGGCAAAATTCTCCCGGAGCGATTTGAGATCCCAATCGCGCAGGTCAACGCCGTCCAGCAGTATGCGGCCGCGCTGCACGTCGTAGAAACGCATGAGCAGATTTGTAATCGTTGACTTACCCGAGCCGGTGTGACCGACCAGCGCAATCGACTGCCCGGGCTCGACACGAAAGGAAACGTCCTTGAGGATCCAGTCGTCGTCTTTGTAGGCGAACCAGACGTTTTCAAATTCGATGTGGCCCACGGCGCGGCCAGACTTCCGCGGTTTGGCAGGCGAGGTTATCGCGACCGGAAGATCCAGCGTCTTAAAAATGCGATGCGAGGCGACTACGGCGCCCTGAAGCACGTTGTACTTATCCGAAATGTCGCGAATCGGCTGGAAGAGAAAACTCGAATACTGAATAAACGCCACCAGCGCCCCCAGCGTGAGCACGGTGTGGCCGGGCGTGTTTTGCATCACACGATAGCCGCCGTACCAGATGATTAGCGCGATGCCGACGGCGCCGATAAAGTCGACCAGCGGAAAGAAGACGGCGTAGTAAAAGATCGTGTCGATGTTTGCCTTGCGATAGTCTCGATTGATCTCCTCAAATTTGTAAATCGACTTTACTTCGGCGTTGAAGATTTGGACCGTCTGCGCGCCCGCGAAGTGTTCCTGGAGGAAAGCGTTGATGCGCGCGAGTCGCGTCCGCACCATGTCATAGCCTTTGCGCGCGCCTTTGCGAAACCACGTCGTTGCGGCCCACAACAGCGGAACGGTAAGCAGTGTAACCAAAGTGAGTCGCACGTCCATCCACAACATCACCGCGATGATGGCAACGATCATTACGAGGTCGCCCAGCAGATCGGTAATGCCGGCCGTGAAGAGTTCATTGAGCGCATCGACGTCGCTCGTCAATCGCGTCATGATGCGGCCGACGGGATTGCGATCGTAGTAGGCCACTTCCTGATGTTGCAGCTTGTTGTAAAGCTCGCGGCGCAGGTCAAACATCACATACTGGCCGACGGTATTGAGCAGCAGCGTCTGAAAATAAGAGAAGACAAGCCGCAGGAATTGCACGCCCGCGAACAGGCCGACGAGAAGCATCAACCCGTCTGTTTTGCGAGGCAGGACGAACCAGTCAATTGCATATTCAGTAAATTTCGGCTGCAGAATTCCCAACAGGTTCAACACAAAAGTCAGCAGCAGCGCCGGGATGAGCAGGCGCAGGTAAGGGCGCAAGTAGCGCAGCAGCCGCCGCGCGATCTGGAAATCGTAAGTTTTCCCGATCGCTTCTTCTTCGTGAAATTGTTTTACGGCTGTCGACATCGGTTTCCTTGTAACTGGAATTACTTTCGTTTAGAGGCGGGCGTTGCCCGCCGTTTGTGCGTTGTTTGGACCATCACTAGTTACCCAATCTTGAGCCGGCGGGCAACGCCCGCCCCTAAACAACCGGATTTTTGTAACTGGCAGACTCCAATTGGTTGCGCCGCGGAAAATGAAAAACGATCCCGGCGGCAGCGAAAAGAAAGAGCAAGTAATACTCGCGATTGCCAACAAGAAAGCGTTCAAGCAATCCCAGCAGCGCGCTCGCTTCGCACATCGCGCACGCGATCACGAGGGCCTTCTGCACCAAACTAACATCCTGTTGCTCAACCGACCGCTCGAGGAGCTTTTGTTTGACGGCAAATGAAAAAATTACGAGCACGGTGCCCAGCGCCGTGAGCGCAACAATCCAGAGCGAGCGCGTCGGGTTCGAACGCTCGCTAACGGCCGCCGGCGCGACGAGCAGCGCTAACGCGAAGTAGAGTCCGACGCTCATCAATAAGGCGAACCACAAGACGATCAGCGTTTGGTAGCGTTTGTCGAGATTGCCTTCTCTCATTTTACCCCTACCGTTGCTGTTAAGATCCCAAATTTGAAATCTGAAATCTAAGAGATCAGGTTAGTGCCAACTCTTCCTCGAGCAACTGTCGTTCATACAGCGCCGCGTATTCTCCGCCTAATGCAAGCAGCTCGTTGTGCGTGCCGTGTTCGATGATTCGTCCCTCGTCGAGTACGCAAATCAAATCGGCATCACGGACCGTGGAAATGCGATGCGAAACAATCAGACTCGTCCGGCCGCGCATCACGCCGCGTAGTTTTCCCAGGATTTTTTCTTCCGTGTAGGTGTCAACCGAGGACAACGCGTCATCGAGGATCAGTATCTTCGGCTCGCGGAGTATCGCGCGGGCGATGGCCGTTCGCTGTTTTTGACCGCCGGAGAGCGTGAGACCTCGCTCGCCGACCAGTGTCTCGAAACGTTCGGGAAACCCGGCGACGTCTTCAGTCAGTCCGGCCACTTCGGCGGCCCATTCGACCTGCGGCCGTTCAGCATTGTCAACGCCGAAGGCGATGTTCTCGGCGAGTACATCACTGAACAAAAAAGTTTCCTGCGGAACATAGCCGATCGCCGAACGCAACTGCGCCAGCGGATAGTCGCGAACGGACACGCCGTCAACCAGCACCGTGTCCTCGGGCGCTTCAATAACGCGTGAGATCAAGTTAACGAGAGTTGACTTGCCGCTGCCCGTTCGACCGACGAAGGCCACCGTCTGACCTTCGCGCACACGAAGGTTAATGTCGCGCAGCACGGGTTCATCGTTTGGATGATATTTAAAAGTAAGATTTCGAAACTCGATCTCGCCCCTGATCGGCGGTTGTGGTTTAACGTTTCGGGCATTGGCTATCGACGGCGCGACCGCCAGGATTGCGTTCATCCTTTTCAAGCTGGCCGTGCCGCGCTGGTAAAGGTTAACCACATAACCCAAAGCAATCAGCGGCCAGATCAACCGGAAAAGATACATATTGAAGACGGTGAACTGGCCCACCGTCATCTCCCCACGAATCGCCGCCGGCACGCCCGCCCACATGATCAGCACAAAGCCCATCCCGATCAGAAATTGCATCAGCGGCCGCATCAAGGCGTCGATTCTGACGAGGCCCAGGTTCTTTTCCGCGTATTGCCGGTTCAATTCGTTGAAGGCCGCAATCTCGGCGTCTTCCTGCGCGTAAGCTCTAACCACGCGCACGCCGGTGAAGTTTTCCTGTGCGCGCGCCGTGATTTGCGAGAAGAAGTCCTGGATTTTTTCGAAGCGGACGTGGACTTGTTGGCCAAAAAACTTAACGGTCAGGGAAACGAGCGGCATGGTTACAAACAATAGCGACGTGAGACGCCAACTGATCAGAAACATCAGCGGCAGTACGATGATTACTACGAACAGCGTTTGCAGCGAATACATGATCATCGGCCCGGCCAATTGTCTGACCGCGGCCAGATCGTTAGTGGCACGCGCCATCAAGTCGCCGATGCGATGCTCCTGAAAAAATAGCTGTGGCTGGTCGACGAGGTGAGCGTAGAAATCCCGGCGGAGGTCGAATTCAACCTTGCGTGACATTCCGATCAGGATGCGGCGTTGCAGAAAAAGGAAGGTGCCGCCGACAACGCTCGCGCCAAGCACCTTTAGCGCTGAAATCGTCAGCCGCGACCAGGTAACCTGCACCCAGTTTGCGTCAATCGCCTGGCCGACAATCAGCGGAATGAAGAGACTGAAAACGACACTGGCCAAAATGCAAACGATACCAATCGCCAGCTCGACCTTGTAAGGAGAAAAATAGCGTGCGAATTTTCGTAGATCGTCCATGCACAAGAAACCGAAAACCTTCAGCTAAACAGCTAAGGCAAATTTAAGATCTGAGATCTCAGATCTCACAAGATGAGATCTCAGATCTCAAATGATGCGCGATTTTGCGTCAGGACGCCAGAAGGGAGAGCGGAGTCGTGGTAAAGGAGGGCGGTACAGACGTTCCTAGAGTCGTTGCATTACATCAACCAACTCAACGCTTGGCTTGTCACCTTCAAACGCGGCTGCCAACGAAGCAGGATCACAGACGCTCACTCGATTGCGTCCGGCGTTCTTGGAAACATAAAGGGCGCGATCGGCAGCGACTACCAGAGTATCTCGCGACGAAGCGTGGCTGGGAAAACTAGCAACACCGAAAGATGACGTAACCTGGCCGAAGCCGGGGATCTCCATCCGCTCGATGCGTTTGCGCAAACGTTCAGCGACCAGCATTGCTCCTTCGGCGTTTGCCTGGGGCAGGATTACTACAAACTCGTCGCCTCCGTACCTGGCCGCCGTGTCAACCGCTCGCAGTTCAGCGCGCAGGCTGTCCGCGAGCATGCAGAGGGCCGCGTCACCAGTTTCGTGGCCGGCTTGATCGTTGATGCGTTTAAAATTGTCGAGGTCGAGCATGACTAAAGAAAGTGGTTGGCGCATGCGAATGGCCAGATGCATGTCGCGCTCGAGCTGCAACTCGAATGAACGGCGGTTGTAACAGCCCGTTAAGCCGTCTGTCAGTGCCTGATGTTGCATCTGGGCAAACAGGTGCGCCTGGTTAACGGCAACGGCGAGCTGGTCGGCGACTGTGTGCAGCAACAGCAACTCGTTGTCGGCCCAGACGCGCGATATGTCGTCAGAACGTACTAACAAGAGGCCAATAAAGCGTCCGTCATAAACGAGTGGCACCGCCGCATCGGCAAGTAGCGCCGGAGATTGCGAGTTATCTCCATTGACGACATAAGCCTGGGGCATCGTTGCGAGCCGGCCACTGATCCGGTCCATATCCCAAAGCAACGACTCTTCACCATCAACCGCAGCATCGGGACGCAAATAATATTTAGTCACTTGCCTGCCGACTAACGCGCCGGCAACTCTTACCGCGCAGGAATGGACGTTAAGCGCGCGGCCGACTTCATTGGCGGCAGTTTGCAAAACGCTGTCGAGGTCGAGGGAGTTTCTGATTGCGGTGGCGAGGCGGTTGACGGCGATCTCGCGTTCAGCCTGTTCCTGCAATAGCCGCGCAAGTTTTGTAGTAACGCCCAGAGTCAATTGCAGCGAAGTGGCTTGGGGCATTGAGACGCGAACGGCAGTCGCAAAAGCGTCGGAGTAAGACGAATGCTCGGCGGTTACGCGCGCCATCAAATATTCCAGGGCGGAGTAAACAACGTCGGGCTCGAAAGTCCAAATCACCAGATCTCTTGAACGGTCTTCTTCTTCGTGGTTGTGCACAGACGCCAGCAGAGCTGAGAAGCGAGCATCAGCGATTACGACAAACCGCTCGGAGTAATGGCCTTCATCGGTGCGCTCGAAGACGACGGATTTGGCGGTCTCTTTTCCTCCGCTGAGCACCAGTCTGGAAAAGGCGTCCTGAGGACTGACCCAGAGGAAAAAATTCTTTGCCGTTTGATCGAGTTCCTGAACGCGAGCAATATCTCGAGCTGGTCTCTCCGACAGAGTCGGCAAACTCTCGACCACTAAGGCGCCGAGGTTGTTCTCAAGCACAACGTCTTCGAAATAACGATGGAGTTGCGCAATCGTGGAACCCGCACAAGGCATGGACAGCAACTGTCGGGGATGCTGGGCCAGGAGGGAATGATACAGGGAGTACATGCGTGGGAGTTCACCGGAAGGGGAGCGGTCAAGTTGTAAAGCTTCGTGCGAGTGCGATTAGACCCGGTCTGGGGTTCGCACAGGAGGGCAAAATCATTTTACATAGATAAACACGGACTGTCCACCAAAATCCCGGCTGCATTCAGGGCTGCAGCCCTAGAGCTTGATGTACGTGCTAAGTGCTGTAGCTGCGGGCTTTTTGTCGCCGCCGAAGACTTCAGCCGACACGACAAAAAGGCGCCGTCCGGCGCGCACCACTTTGGCTGCCGCAGTTATCCGTCCTTCGGTGATGGGTCGCAGGTAGCTAATAGTAAGGTCGACTGTGGTAACTCTTTCGTCCGGAGCGAGCAAGGAGATGATCGCGAAGGCAGTGGCGGTGTCAATCAAAGAAGCAATCACACCGCCGTGAACGACGCCGTGGTTTTGCGTCAGTTCTTTGCGAACCTCGAGACCGAGCGTCGCCGTCCCGGTAGCAACATCGTCGAGCTCGATCCCGAGAAGCTGAGCGAAGGGAACTGTGGCCACCGCCTTCCGGATTCGTCGAAGCTGGGTGGCGTCAATTTTCGCGCCGGTCATGAGCGATAGCTCGCTTCGGGGTCAGCGGGCTCGACGATTACAGCGGTGCCGTAGGCCAGCACTTCCGTAACGCCCGCGGAAACTTCCGTAGCATCGTAGCGCGCACCCACAATCGCATTCGCACCGATTTCAGTTGCATGTTGGATCATGATGTCAAACGCATCAGCGCGCGTATCCTCGCAAAGCTTGGTCCATACCGTGATGTTTCCGCCGACAATCGTTTGCAAGCCGGCGCCGATGGTTGCGAAGATGTTGCGCGAGCGAACTACTATGCCGCGGACCACGCCGAGGTTCTGGGTGATGCGGAAGTTTGGTAGTTCAAATGCGGTGGTTACCATTTGATGCGAAACAGAATAACGAGACGGACTGACCGCATACGGCGCTCTCTGATCGAGGGGGTCTCTGTTCATGGGTTTTCCTTTCGGAAAAAAGTCTTAGTTTTTGAATAGCGAAGCTTTCTTTGCTCGCGCCTTGCGTTTGCCTTTTGGCTCCGCAGGAATCCAGAGATACTTTTGCAGCTCACAACGCCCGCGTTCATTGAAGCTGACTCCTTCGGCTTCCAGCATTCGCTGTTGCTTATCGTGCGGGAGAACGATTCCGCGCGTGGAACATCCACCTTGCGCATTGATGACTCTGTGCCAGGGCGTCTTATCGTTTGAGCTGTGCATTACAAAGCCAACCGTCCTGGGCGTGTAGCCCTCGCCGAGAATTTCGGCGATCTGACCGTAGGTCATTACCCGTCCGCGCGGAATTGCACGAACGATGCGAAATACGCGTTCCCGGTAGTCGTTATCAGTGTTGCCAACCATGATGTTCAAAGCCTGCGCAGGATAACGCGGGCTGGGGCGCCGTCGCCGCTGCCTCCCGCAATCTTGAGCGGCAGGCAAATCAGTTCATAAGATCCACCTGGAATCTCTCGCAGATCGAGGCCTTCCAGAATCACAACGCCACTCGAAAGCAGCGTGTGGTGGGTTGCAAACTTCTCCGACTGAAATTGCTCTACTGATAGATAATCTATCCCGACGAGTTTGATTCCCAATTCGACCAGTCGCCGGGCAGCATCGGGCTCGATGTAGGTGTAATCGACGCGAAAGCCTGCCCGCGTGTCATTCCAGAAAGCTGAGTTGCGCGTCTTGAAAAGAATCCGTTGCGAACCGCGCACACAATTCGCGGCAACGAAATTTTCATCGATCGCTCTGACGTCACCTGCAACTTCCACAACTTCCGCTTCTCCGATCAAACTCTCAAAGGGCAGCGAGTCGACTCTGGCACCGCCGGCGATGAAATGTGCCGGAGCATCGACGTGCGTGCCTGAATGCAAGCCGAAGTTTATGAGCGAAACATTGGCTGCGTCGCCATTTGCCAAAGACCGCCACTGCTTGATCTCAATGCCTGGGTCGCTTGGGTAAGTAGGCGTCGCGGCAGAAAGCGGAACGCTAACGTCGTAGATTTGCATGGAGTAAACCTAAAGCTGATTGTCACTTTCCGCTGGCCCGCAACGGGCAGCCTCGCTGAATGTTATTGTTGGCCGCATAGTAATTGTCGCTATCGAAGGGTGTCAACGTGCTAGTCAAGACGTGAAGTTAGGCCGCTTGCGGTCCTGGCAATGATTTCGTTAGCATCGCCCGCTGCTGAAAGTATTTGATCGAAGGAGCTAGTTTATCACGACCGCGAATACCGAGAACCGCCCGCGACTGGCCGCTTCAAGTTATCTAAACACCGCGCCGCTGATCTGGAGTTTTCAACACGGAACCCGACGGAACGACGTCCGACTGGTAACTGATGCCGCGCCGGCGCGTTGTGCTGATTTACTTGCAAGCGGACAAGTTGAAGCGGCGCTGGTTCCGATCATCGAGTATCAGCGAATCCCGGAAGTCAGAATCGTGCCGGACGTGTGCGTTGGTTCGCATTCAGCGGTGCGCAGCGTGGTTCTCGTTAGCAGACACGAAGACCTAAAGAACGTGCGCAGCGTAGCACTCGATGCTTCTTCGCGAACTTCGCAGGCACTGGTGAAAATCATTTTCCGCGAGTTTCTGGAACGCGAGCCGGAATGGCAATCGCGTAGTCTCGACGTTCAGACCATGATGGAAAGCAACGACGCCGCTCTGGTCATCGGCGATCCGGCGATGAAGATACCACCCGATAAGTTTCATGTTTTCGATCTGGCGAGTTTGTGGCGCAGGTTTACGGGCACGGGTTTCGTATTCGCAATGTGGATGGCGCGAGCCGGCGCGCTCGAAACGCTTAAGAACGTAGACTTCGCGGCCGCGCGAGATGAAGGGCTGCAGCAAGTGGAGACTATCGTCTCGCATTACGAAGAAGACATTCCGCTAACGCGTGAAGAAATCAGGAAGTATCTGACTCACAACATAACGTTTCAGGTCGATGAAAGTTTGAATCAAGGCATGCGGTTGTATTTTGAGTTGGCCGATAAACATGGCCTGATCGAAACTAACAAACCGCTACACTTCGTAGCATCGTGACGGAAAACGGTCCGCCGATTTGGTAGTGGGCTGGTTTAGAGCGTCTCTGTGCGTTCTCTGTGCCTCTGTGGTGAATTCTTATTAGCGATTGGTCACCACTGAGACACAGAGAACACGGAGGTTGCACAGACAAACTGAAACATAGGCAACTACGGCTTCATTTTGCTTATTGCCTAAGTAACCAATAAACTAAGAACATGCCGAGCGAGATTCAAAGCATTCTGGATAAGGCCCTCGCGGGCGCGCGGCTCACCGCCGACGATTGTACCGCCCTGCTCGAATCTCACGACGTTGCCAGGATCGGCGCGGCCGCCGACGAAATTCGCCAACAGAGACATCCGGACAACATCGTCACCTACATAATCGACCGCAATATCAATTACACGAATGTTTGCAATGTAGTTTGCACCTTCTGCGCTTTCTATCGCCGGCCAGGTGCGCCTGACACTTATGTCCGGACACTGGAGGAAATCTGCGAGAAGATCGATGAAACGATCACACTCGGCGGCACCGGCGTTTTGATGCAAGGCGGCTTGCATCCCGACTTCGGCATCGAGTGGTATGAAGATTTGTTGCGGACGCTGCACCAGAAGTATCCAACCTTCCAGCTACATTGTTTTTCGCCTCCAGAGATTCACAACATCCATCTAATCTCCGGACTCGATTACGTGACGATCGTGGCGCGGTTGAAAGCTGCCGGTCTTTACAGCTTGCCTGGCGGTGGCGGCGAGATACTCGATGACGAGGTGCGCAAGCGCGTCTCGACAAAGTGCACCACGGACGAGTGGTTGGCAGTGATGAAAGCGGTGCACCGCGTGGGTCTGCGATCGACGGCGACCATGATGTTTGGCATCGGGGATCAGGTCGCGCATCGCGTCAGGCATCTGCAGCGAGTGCGCGATCTACAGGATGAGACCGGCGGTTTCACTGCTTTCATTCCCTGGACCTTTCAGCGGGAGAATACCGCGCTCGGCCGGCGCATCAAGGACGAGCCGACCGGCGTTGACTACCTGAAAATGCTTTCGGTCTCTCGGTTGTTCCTGGACAACATCGAAAATTTCCAGTCGTCGTGGTTAACCCAGGGGCTAAAACTTGGGCAGGTTGCACTACGCTTCGGCGCCAACGACATGGGCTCGATCATGATCGAGGAAAATGTTGTATCGGCGGCCGGCGCACACAATCGCGCCGACGAGCAGATGTTGCGCCACTTGATTCGCGAAGCCGGCTTTATTCCGCAGCAAAGAGACATCCTCTACCGCCACGTCGATCGCGGAGGGTCGACTGCCGACAATACGTCGCAATCGACGCCGCTCGCCGAATTAACCGTTGCCATTGCCGACTAACCCCGGATTCACCGCGCCGCGAATTTCGTACTACGATCAGTGAACTTAACATAGGCTGTGCACCCTAAGACACCTTCGATTACCACTCTGCTCTTCGATTGGGACGGAACTCTGGTTGATTCCGCCCAGCTCGGTCAGACGGCATTCGAGCGGTCGTTTGCCGACTTGGGCGTTGTCTTTGACGCGGAAGTTTACGCCGAGGTGTATTCGCCGAATTGGTATTCCGTTTACGCAGCGATGGGGTTGCCGAAGGATAAATGGCAGAAGGCTGACGAACTTTGGATTCAACATTACGGCGAACAAACTGCCCAACCCGTGCCAGGCGCGCCGCAGACGATCATTGACCTGAAGCAGAAAGGCTACCGGCTGGGTGTAGTAAGCAGTGGCACGGGATGTCGCGTTGTTCGTGAAGTAAGCGAGTTGGGCCTCGAGAATGTTTTCGAAGTAGTCATCTGCAATGAACAGATGGCGAATAAGAAACCCCACCCGGAAGGTTTAGAGACGGCCATGCGAGCGCTTGGTTGTTCAGGAGAAGAGTCGGGCTATGTGGGCGACAGCCCCGAGGACATTGAGATGGGCAAGCGCGCTAACATGTTGACCGTGGGAGTGCGCAGCGCTTATCCGACGAGCTGGAAACTGGAAAGCCACGATCCGGACATCTTCATCAAATCACTCATCGAACTGCTCGATCACTTTTAGAACATAGTCAGAGCAAGCCTCCAAGCATTAAGACGGCAAGAAACCAGTGACAGTTTGACGCCTCGAGGCGTCGCGCGAATCACTTTCTTGACTTCCACTTTCTCATGAGATAGGCTGCACCCCTCTCGGCTAGCTCACGAGCCTGCGAATGCGCTTACTCGCCCGTTAGTCTCACTATCAACCGTCCAGTGAAAGGCGGCTCACCATGCAAACATCTATCGGCGCATCTCGGTTTCCCCGTTCAATCCGAGGAGGCATGATAGTGTTCTTGTTGCTCTGTTTCATCGATTACTCCGTTACTTCAAGTCGATCGAGCGGACCCAACTTAACGACTGAGCAGAGCGGTGCGACCCCGCAAAAGGGCAAGTTTGGCAAGAAAGACAAATGCCCCAATTGCGGGCCTGCGGGAAATCAGGAGATTTACGTTCCATTGATCGAGCTACCCGAGGCACAAAGTAGCGAAATTGTCTTCAACTCGCGTAGTCCTCAGGCGATGACTATCACGCCAACATTCTACAAGCGTGACGGGACAGTTATCATTGCTGATCCGGTAACCGTGCAATCGGCAGAGATTCGCTATGTTGACATCAGGCAATTGCTGCCGGAGCAATATCGTCACGAGCGTGATTGGGGTGGGTTCTCTCTATCTTATTACGGCTTCAATCGCGAGATGTGGTCCCAAGTCAGGTTCTTAGGCGTCAATGGTGGAAATAATGTGGATGAGTTTTTCACTGTCAAGGAGGAATCACGTTCCGACCAATTCCAAGCGGCTTGGTGGATGCCGGAACGTAGCGAATCAATCGTCGCCCTCGGAAACATTACCGATAACACCACGAGTGCGATGGTCGATTTCGGAGATCAGCATTCTGAAAATGTGTATTTGGCACCGCACGCTACTCAGGTGATTCGCTTCAAACGCGAGAAGGGCGATAGCCTCGGATCTGCTGTTATCAATGTTACCGGAGCTCCGGGCAGTATCGTACCGACGGGTTTAATCGTTGCGAAAGATGGGAAGTTCGACAGCGTAATCCGTTTTTATAGCCCTAAGCTGACAAAACAGGCGAATCTTTTTGCCAACGGTTTGCGTGTAACCGGAAACCGGCTGCACATGGTTCTCAAGAATACGACCGGGTCCGCAATAGCGGTTGTGCCAAAGTTTGTTCCTCTCTCCGGCGCGGCGGGAACACCCTTTGTTTTGTCCCGGGTGATTCTGAACCCGAATGAAGTTAAGGAAGCGGATCTCGCGCCATTGTTGCGTGCGGCAAAGAAGAGACACTCTCTTGACTTGGTCAGCGTTAAGGTAACTAATCAAGGCGCGCCCGGTTCCGTGATAGGCTCCCTTTATGGAATTGGTGAGACTGCCGGCGTGAATTATGACGTACCGCTACGAGACTCAGGCTTGGTGCGGACAATGACGGGCTCATACCCCTGGAAAATCGCAGACGACTTCACCACCGTGGTGTACATCACAAATATCAGTGATCAGAAGGCCGAGTTTATCGGGCAGATTAACTTTGACGGCGGACATGTCGTGATCGATCCGCGCAAATTAGAGCCGGGCGAGACAGCAGTGTTTGACTTGGAAAAGATTCGTGCTGACCAAATCCCGGATAATGCCGGCAAGGTAGTGCCTCTGGAATCGTCGCTCGGGCAGTTCAAGTGGGCGGTTCATGGTGTAACAAACGGCAAGTTGCTATTGATTGGTCGGGCTGAGATGGTCAGCAGATCGCAAAACATCAGTTCGAGTTATAGTTGCAATGATCCTTGTCCACCTTTTATTGCAGGTTCGCTCGATCCCTTTCTACCGCCCATCATCGTCGTTTCGCACTCTACAAACTCATCGGCCTGGGAAACGGCCTACTATGATAACGGTTACGCTGCCGGACCGTATGCAGTGGGCGCCGACTGGTCTGCCGATAGTTCGGCAGTGGCAGTTGACCCCTCGGCGGCACATACGACAACAATGACCGGCGGCTTTCCTGGCAGTGTATGCGTTACTGCGGATATGGGACAAGAACAGCGTTACACGTGGGACGGATTAAATTGCTACGACACCAATAGCACCTACCCCGTGGGCGATTCCGGGTGCACTGATGTTGTGGACGTTCACATTAAGCAGGGCTCAAACAATATTACCGGCACGACTCAGAATGCGATCGTTGGCCAGCAGATTAGCCTTTCGGTCGAAGTTGTCGGCACAAACGAGGCTGCTTCCAATATCCAATGGAGCGTTCCCGGTACTCGTGTAGCGAATTTTGTTGGCAGCTCAAATACCGGCACCGTCACCGAGCTAACCAATCTTCAGGCCAGTCCGTTAACCTTTTATTGGGCTGACCGAGGCGATAACCGTCAAGTTACACTTGGTTGTAGGATTGGGACCACCCAGTTTGACAAGCACGCAACATTTAACGTTAAGAGGCCGACAGCGTCGATTACCACCAGTACAGGTGCAGTAGCTTTAGATCTTGCCAGCCTTGGCAGTTTCTCACTGCACTTTGGCGTGCCGAACGGCACGCAGGGGATCACCTTTTCGCGTAGCATAACTCTTCCCAGCGGTTTCACAGGCGACACTCAATGGGTACAAGTTGTTGACTCCACATTGAGAACCGTAACGCCGAACGGTAGCAATATGCTAACGCTTCAAGGTTCTGGCCTGGATACGAATTATCCTTACGCCGTAGGTTCAAGTACAGACGACTCGCCAAGGCAAGGGGTTGGTCCTTGCGATGATAGCTCCGTATCCGCTAATGACTCGTTTACTATGTGGCTAATGTTCAGACCACCGAGCACGAATGCGATCTGGGTGCCATTGAGAAACGTGAGTTGGAGCTGGTCGGGTCAAGGAGGTCGGTTTACCACGTGTGGCTGGATTCTCAGTTCGAGCAATCATTCGACTAATCCCGCAGATCAGGATTCAACAACCTTCCCAACGTGGACATCGAACGTTACAAGTCTTACTTTTCATTAGGAGCAGACGAATTATGAGAATCAGTCGCATTCTACCCTTGCTGGTCTTGGGCGCAGCGATGAGCGTTACGATGGCTGGTGGATCCAAAAGCGGGAGCAGCCTAAATGTCTGGGAGAAGAAAATGGCTAACTCAACCGGGTTTCGCCTATCTCTGCTTGCCAAGAAGAGTCAGGTTAAAGCTCATGAGCCTATCTTGGTTGATTTCTTGATCCAGAACGTGACCAAGAAGACGTTAGCTTTGATAGAAAGCTTTCCGGAAAGAGAATACGAGATTGAGGTAAAAAATTTGCGTCGAGAACTCGTGAAGCTCACCAAAAGAGGGGAAACACTTCGGAATAACAAGGGAGCAGACTTCAGATTACTGGCAATCAAAGTCAAAGCAGGCGAACAACATAAGGATACTATAGACGTAGCAAGTCTATATGATTTGTCCGTTCCAGGCGTCTACTACGTGAAGGCTAGCCGAAGAGTAGAGAAGCTGAATTCCAACGCATGGACCGATGTTGAATCAAATACGCTGACGATCACAGTTGTTCCCTGAGTTTGTTGCTAAAGGCTTAAACTAAGAGCTGCTCAGCGAGTACTACGCGGCGGACAGCGAGTTATCGCGCAGGTTGCTGCTGATTTGATAGATTGCTTCCATCACCGCGGAACGAACCTCGGTCGGCAGCGACGCTCTGACCGCCAAGCTGCGAAACGATGGAATGATGTCAGGCTGATTACTGAAAGTCAGCAGCCTGATCACCGACAAGCGCACGGCGATGTCAGGATGTTTCTCAATCGTTTGCAACAGCGGTTGGATCTCGCCGGCCTTGGCCATCAAAAACAAAAGTGAAAAGGCGTCGTAGGTCTTTTCGCGGCTCTCACCGACGAGACTTTGGATAGCTTCGGCTGCCAGGCCGGAGCCGTTGAGCGCCGCGGCGATATTGCGGCGTCGCTCGGGCGATGCTTCCCGGAGCGCGCGTGTGAAAGAAGCACCACGATCCGGCTTGAACTCGTGGAGCGCGCGGGCCGCCGCGTTTCTAATGTCCGCCGCAGCGTCGTCGAATAGACTTGTGATCAAACCAAAGGCATCGTCGTCGTCCCAATGGGCCAACTCGTGAAGCGTTGCGGCGCGCTCGGCCGGGTCGCTACTCTTTAAGCCTTTAACTAACGTCGAGATCGACGCTGCGTCGCCGGAAGACTCAAGACCTTTTTCGGTCTGAACCGGATCGAGCGACTTCTCAAAACTCTCCGCCCTCGTTTCCATCGTCTCCATTGTTTCCGTCGCCGCCGGAGTGGAACTTTCAAGCGATTCGGCGAACGCCGACGCAACCCAATCCTCACTGGTCAATTCGGCTTCTGCGCTCGTTTCGTTTTCTTCGCCATCAGCATTTGCTGCGATCGTGGACAGGTCGATTTCTTCCGAGGCACTGGTAGATAGCTCCGCGAGAGACGAGTCCGGCACAGACGACTCCAAACTGTCTGCTCCGACCTCCTTAACGAGTAGTGCATCCGTCTCGGTGCCGGCGTGAACAGCCGTGGGTTGAGTCTGCGAGTCCTTCGCTGCTTCAGCCAGATGTTTTTCTTCCTCCGCCACTCGGCGAAGAGCTTCCGTTTCCGCCGCCTGGCGCGCTTCGTTGCGGGCGGCCAGAGCCTGCTCGGCAGCTTCAATCCGCTTCAGTTGTTCAGCTTCAAGCGCAGCCATCACCTCGATGTCCGCGCTTAGTTGTAATTCTTTCTCGCGCAGCTGCTCAGAGCTGGCGGCAGCCTGACTACGAATAGCCGCAAGCTCGGCAACGCGCTTTTCTTCTTCCTGCTCAACCAGGCGCGCATCTTCTTCAGCACGAGCGATTGCGGCCTGAAAGTCTCGCTCTCGTGCCTCGGCGTCCGCCTCGCGGCGCGCTTGTTCTTCCGCTCTCAGACGAGCCACTTCTTCAGCCTGTCGCTGCGCTTCTGCTTCCGCTTCGCGCAAACGCGCTTCAGCTTCGTAGATCTGATTAGACTGTTCGACTGCGGCTTCGCGCGACGCCTCGATATCCGCGTTGAGTTGCTCGACTCGCTCAGCGCGCTGTTGCGCTTCTGCGTTCGCGGCGCTCTGAAGAGCCTCCAATTGCTTCACGCGCTGCTGTTCTTCTTCGGCCTGCTGCTCCAGCCGCGCGGCTTCGGATTGTAGTGTCCGGCGGAGCGCTTCCATCTCTGTTTGCTGGCGAGCTTCCTCTTCCGCCCGCAGCCGAATTTCCTCTTCCGCCAGGCGCTTTGATTCCGCCCGAGCTTCCATGCGTTTGAGTTGTAACGCCTCGGCTTTGCGAAGCGCCTCAATGCCGGCGTTTAGTTGTTGTTCTGTCTCTGCTCGTTGCTGCGCTTCCTCTTCAGCTTTACTACGAACAGCCTCGAGCTCCGCCAGTCGTTTGGTTTCCTCCTCCGCCGAGCGCTCGGCCTCAGCTTGGAGATGCTGACGCATTTCGTCCGCCGCCATTCGACGCGCCTCGGCTTCTTCTTTTTGCAGGGCTTGCGCCTCTGCATGCAAACGAGCTTGTTCCTCGGCCAGGCGACCTGCTTCTGCCTCAACCTCGCGAAGCTCGGCTTCCGCTTCCGAGATAAGCCGGCGTTGTTCTATTTCAATTTTGCGCAGCGCCTCGATATCGGTACTGAGCTGCTGCTGAGTTTCACTTCGAAGCTGCGAATCTTTTTCGGCTTCACTTCGAATTGCTTCGAACTCAGCCAAATGTTCTTCTTCTTCGTGGGCACGGCGCTGGGCCGCCGCTTCCGCCTGCGCACGCATTTCTTCAGCGGCTCGCCGCCGCTCCTCATCCTCCGCCTGTTGACGAGCTTCCTCTTCCGCGTTCAGACGAGCTTCCTGCTCGGCCAGGCGACGCGACGCTGCTCTCGCTTCCGCAACGCGCTTGATCTGAACTGCCCTCGCTTCACGCAGAGCATGCAGTTCTTCGTTAATGCGTTGTTCTCTTTCGTTCCTTTGCGCAGACTTCACTTCCGCTTTCTGGCGCGACTCCTCCAAAATGAAGAGGTGAGCCTCGGCGTCCGCGAAGCGCTTCAGCTGCGCTGCTTCCAGCTTGCTCATGGTCTTAATCTCAGCGCTGATCTGCTGTTCTCTTGCGGCATGACCCTGTGCTTCCAGCGCGGCTTTGCTTCGGGAGGCCTCCAACTTGGCAAGACGCCTTTCCTGTTGCCGCGTTAGCTCTTGCATTTCGGCCTCGGCATATTCGATCCGCTTAAGCTGCTTCGCCGCGGCTTTGCGCAGGACTTCGATGTCGGCGTTGAGTTGTTGTCTGAGTTCGGCCCTTTGCTGCGCTTCCGGCTCAAACCTGCCACGCACGGCTTCCAGTTGCGCCAGATGTTGCTCTTCCTCCTCGGCGCGGGCGCGAGCATCTGCCTCGGCCTGGTTGCGTTCAGCTTCCGCTGCCTGCCGGCGCGCGTCCGTTTCAGCTTTTTGGAGAACTACTCGAACGGCTTGTTGACGAGCCTCCTCTTCCGACTGCTGGCGTGATTTCGCTTCCGTTTCACGCAGACTGGCTTCAGCTTCGGCGATTCGTTTGAGTTGGTCAGCGGCCACCTTGCTGAGAGCTTCAAGTTCGGAACTAAGCAGTTGTTCTTTCTCCGCTCGCTGCTGCGCCGCTGCTTTGGCCTTGTTGCGAATGGCTTCGAGTTTCGCAAGGCGTTGCTCTTCTTCATCAGCTCGGCGCCGTGCCTCGTCCTCCGCCTGTTGGCATGCTTCCGCGGCGGCCAAAGCGCGCGCTTCTGCTTCCGACTCTTGGCGCGATTCCTCCGCCTGCTTCAGACGAGCTTCTTCTTCCCTTGATCGTTGTGCTTCTGCTTCTGCTTGCTCGAGACGTTTGCTCTGTTCCTGCTCGGCTTGTTGTAGCGTTTCAATTTCTTCCTGAAGGCGGATCTCCCGCTCGGCACGTTGACTGAGCTTTGTCTCAGCGAGGTGACGCGTTTCTTCCAACGCAGTCAGACGGCCTTTAGCCTCTTCCATGAAGTTGATCTGTTCAGCGACCGCCTTGCCTAGCGCTTCGATCTCGGCGCTCAGTTTTTGTTTTTCTGTGGCTCGCGTCTGCGCTTCTTTTTCGGCAGTGTCGCGAAGGGCTGTTAGTTGAGCTAGTTGACTGAGTTCCTCGTCGGCCAGACGACGCACCTCGATCTCAGCCTGTTTGTGCGTTTCTGCCTGAGCGCTGACTGCGGACCTGGCCGCTTCGATGCGCTTGAGTTGTTCTGCTTCCGCCTGGCGGAGAACTTCAATCTGCGCCTCGAGATGCTGTTCGGCTGCTGCATTCTTTTGTGCCTGGACTGCCAACGCGCGGCGAATGGTTTCCAACTCGGCGAGTCGCTGCGCGAGCTCCTCGCTTTGATGACGCGCCTGCGCTTCCGCCTGTTGGCGCGCTTCTTCCTGGGCATGCAAGACGCTCTCGGCTTCCCCGATGCGCTTGAGCTGTTCGGCTTCTGCCTGACGCAACTGATCGATGGCCGCGTTTAGTTGTTGTTCTCTTTCGGCGCGTTCCAACGACTGTGCTTCTGCCTGATTATGAATTGACTCCAACTCGCCGAGCTTTTGTTTGTACTCTTCGCTCTGACGACGTGCTTGCGCCTCTACCTGCAGCTTTTCTTCCTGGACGCGCAGCAGGGCCTGCACTTTCTTCAGGCGCCCGACCTGTTCGGCTTCGGCTTTACGCAACGCTTCGATGTCGGCACTTAGTCGCTGTTCCTCGTCGGTTCTTTCGCGCCCTTCGGCTTCCGCCCGGTTGCGAATCGACTCCAGTTCGATGAGCTTTTGTTGGTATTGATCGCTTTGACGACGCGCCTGCGCTTCCGCCTGTTGGCGCGCTTCTTCCTGGGCACGCAAGACGCTCTCGGCTTCCCCGATGCGTTTGAGTTGTTCCGCCTCGGCCGCCTTCAACAGCTCGATAGCTGCAAACAGTTGCCGCTCTCTTTCGGCGCGTTCGCGCACCTCCGCTTCGGCTTGGCTCCGCGCGACTTCCAACTGTGCCAAACGCTCCATCTCTTTGGCGGCGCGCTCGCGAGCTTCAGCTTCCGCCTGCTGACGCGCTTCCTCTGCAGCCCGGCGGCGCGATTCGGCATTGGCCTCCTCAATTCGCTTAAGCTGGTCGGCCTCGGCCTGGCGCAGCGCTTCTATCTCAGCAGCGAGCTGCTTTTCTTTTTCAATCCGTTGTCGCGCTTCAGTCTCAGCCTGGCGACGGTTTGCTTCAATCGCGGCCAGTCTTTGTTTTTCGTCTTCGTCGCGACGACGTTTCTCTGACTCCGAACGCCGGCGCTGCAGGTCTTCCTCCGCTTGTCTTAGCGCAGCTTCTTCCTCGCGTAACAACTCTTCCTGATCAGTTTGAAAAAGTTCGCTCTCGTTTTTTTCCTCCACTACTGTTTCACTATTGTGAAGCCAACTCGCCGTTGCCGGTTCTGTCGTTGCGGAATTCGCGGCACGCGCGGTAATGGCCTGCATTGCGTCAGCGATTGCTTGCCGCGCTGCTTCATCGTGCACGCGCGCAAATAGCTCCTGAAGCGGCGCGATACTTTGGGAGTCGCCGACGTGGCCCAGCGACTCGGCGGCTGCCTGACGAACTTCGGGCGCATTGTCGGAAAGCGCTGCGATGAGATAAGGCGAAGCTAACGGCCTGCCCAACCTTCCCAGTTGATGCGCGGCGGCCGCACGTTTGGCGGCGGAATCGTCGATAAGCAGATCGTGCGTGGCTTCGGCGAAGTCACTCATGAAAGACTGCGGCGAACGCTCCGTCTCGGTGAGGACAGAGTTGTGCGCGGCGCGATGCGAATCTGTTAGCGCCGAAGGGAGATTTTCGGAGGACTCGAGGGGCGCTGAAGAGAGGTGGTCCATAACAAAATCCTTTGTCCAGGTCCCCGAAAGGCTCAGGGGATGCAGGCTCCCTGAATTGAAACTGCTAAGCGATTTAGAGACTAACGAGGCGTGGTCAGTATCGATATTGGGAGACGAAACCTGATGTGGTTAATCGATGGCTTCGAAAGTTTGCGCGATTGGTGAGAGACTTGCGGGCTGGTTGCCCTTGATCTTCTGTCCCGGACCCTGGTTGATCCGAGCTTTCTGGATTTTGCTCGATTTCCTCTGGAAGGTCAATAGATTTGTTCCAGAATTGCTGCTTTCCTAAGCATTTCGCACATTTTCACAGGCAGAAGCCCGACCGTAAGAGAGGGTTTTCCTTCCGGCACCATGATCATCCAGGATGAAGAGCCCTCCCTTATGGTCAGGCTTCTGAACCGGCGGCAGCAGACCGGGCGCGAAAAGCATTGCGAACCAGGGCGTTAAACTTTTCCGGTTGTTCCTGCTCAGGCATCATCCGGCAGTAGTCGAACACTTCCAAAGTAGCGCCAGGATTTAGCTCCCGCAGAGACTCGCCCCTCTCAACAGGCGTCGTCGTGTCCTGTTTTCCCCAAACCAAAACTACACGCTGCGTAAGTCGAGAGAAAGGCGATCGCGTGTCGGTATTGAGATACCCGGAAAGGAAAGCGGCGATGGCGTGCTGCGCGCCTGGCTGATGGCTGGTGGCGTAAAGATTGGCGACAAGCCGATCGGTAACGCGATGATGCTCGTAAAACAAATTGTCGCGTGCGTAGTCTCGGATGCTGCGCTCGCTCGCCATCACATTGTAGAAAGACGTGCCGAGCACCGGTGATTGCAACAAACCGTAGAACGCCGCGCCCGCCATCCCCGGCCGGCGGTTGAGCGTGTCGGAGCCGGTGGGCCCGTTAAGGACCATCGAGTTGATTAGCTCTGGATGTTCGTCGGCAACTCGAATCGCATAAGCAGCGCCGAGCGAGCTGGCGATTACGTTGGCCGGATAACCTGACACCTCGCGAATGAAGTCGGTGATCAGTTCGACGTAGAGATCGGCGGAATAAGAAGCGCCGGCAGGTTTTTCAGAAAAGCCGAAGCCCAACAGATCGAAGGCGTAAACTCGGAAGTCCTTGGCCAGCTCGTCAAAATTCTTACGCCACATAAAGCTTGACGAACCGGCGCCGACGCCATGGATGAAAATCAACGGTGCTCCGGAATTTTCCGCGCCGGAGGTTTTGTAGAAGACGCGGCCATGTTTCCAGCGAAAGAAGTGGGCCTCCCCGCCAAGCGCGCTTTCATCAGGCTCGCTGGCATTGCGCTGAATCACAGCATTCACAGCGGCGAGGGCAGCCACACCGGCGCCGCCGGCAAGGATCGTCTTCCAGAAGTTTCCCAGTTTACCCATGGGGAAGATGCTAGATGCTGGATACTAGATTCTGGATGCTGGTTTCGGCTCTAGCATCTAGTATCCAGCATCTAGCATCTGGTGATCTAGATGAACGCAAAATCAAACTGCTCCTGGTGCACCATCGGATCGCTGTTGATATCCACCGGGCCCAGATACTCCTCGATTTCATTCAAGACGTCGCGTTCAGAGCTGCGCAAAGCTTTCGCGACCTCCGGGTGAATACGCAATGTCGTCTGCTTATTCTGCCGGTCGCCATTCATTGCCTTGCCAAGCGTGCGCGCCTCCTCGAGGAGCTCATAACAAACCGTCTGCGGCGACTTGATCAATCCCGCACCCTGGCAATACTGGCAGGGCGCGCACAGTGTTCGCTCGAGCGACTGCTTCACGCGTTTGCGGGTCATGATCACCAATCCGAAATCATTAAACGAAAGAACTTTGGTTGGCGACTTGTCGCCGCGCAGCGCGTCCTGCAACGCCCCCATCACTTTCGCGCGATTGCGACGCTCTTCCATGTCGATCAAGTCGAGCACGATGATGCCGCCCAGATCGCGCAAACGAATTTGTCGCACGATCTCATCGACCGCCTCGAGGTTGGTTCGCGTGATCGTGTCTTCAAGACGACCACTGCCGCGACCTACAAATTTTCCGGTGTTGACGTCAATCGCCACCAGCGCCTCGGTCTGATTGATCACCAGGTAACCGCCCGACTTGAGCCATACGCGTGGTTTGATTGCCTTGTCGATCTCAGCCTGCACGCCGTAGGTTTCAAGGATTGGCTGCTCGCGCGTGTAAAGCTTCACGCGTTTCACCATGCGCGGCTGGATGCGATTGATAAACTCAACGATGGCTTCGTATTCCTCTTCAGAGTCGACGCGGATGGCCGCGAAGTCGTCTGACAACTGATCGCGCAGAATGCGTTGGACCAGATCGAGGTCTTTGTGAACCAGACTTGCCGGCTTCGACTTTTCGGCAGCGGCCCGAATGTCGAGCCAGGTGCGCACCAGATAGCGAACATCCTCGCGCAACTCCGCTTCGCTGATCCCGACGCCCGCTGTGCGAACGATAAAGCCGCCCGAAGGAATGTCTTCACTGCCGCGAATTTGTGTGATCAGTTTCCGCAAACGCTGTCGTTCGCTATCTGATTCGATCTTCCGCGAAACACCGACGTGTTCGACGGTCGGCATGTAAACTAAAAAACGGCCGGGCAGGGCGATATGGGAAGTGATGCGCGCACCCTTCTTGGCGATGGGCTCTTTCGCGATCTGGACGAGTATCTCCTGTCCTTCGCGCAGCAGATCCGTGATCGTAGGTTGCTGTTGGCGATCCCGACGACCAGAGCCTCGCGGTCCGCCCCGTCCATCGCGACCGCGATCGCGTGAATCGCGGCTGGGGCGCGAGTCCCGGCTGTCGCGAGCGTCGCGGCTATCGCGTGCAGGCGGCGCGGAAACGGCTGGCGGCGCGGCAAGTTCCATAGTTTCCGGAGCGTCTGCTTCTGACACCACTTCGTGTTCGGAGTCGCTGCCGTTTTCCGGCGCACCCTCAGCAGGTGTGTCCGCGGCCGCGTCAGCAACGGCCGCTTTGCTGGGACGGCGACGGCGCCGGCCGCCGCGGCGAGTGGCAAACTCGGCGCGCGAAGACTTCTCTTCAAGACTGGCTTCCGCATCCGCGAAAAGATCGTCTCCGGCGGCGTTGTCTTCAGTCGACGCGTCCTCGGAGTCGGCATCGGGCGTCGCCAGTTCTTTAACCGACTTCTTAGACGACGCGCGTTTGCTGGTTGACTTTTTCTTGGCGCCCAGGCTGCTGAGAAGTTTTCCCACTCTCGATTTTTTTGCGCCGGCGCGTTCGCGAGGTTGTTTCTCAGTCGCTTCAGTCTCCGGGTCGATAAAGGCACTCGCGTTAAGTTCCGCTTCGGCCTCATCATCGCTTACGCGCTCAAAAGAGCCGCCGCGCAGCAGGTTTTCATCGACGTCGTCAACAAAACTTTCGATGTGGGCCGCGATTGGCGCACGAGTCCGCGGACTAACGCCTTCGCCCGCATCTGCATTGTCGCCATCGTCCACGCGTTGAAACGAATCGCCGCTGTAATCGACACTCGACATAACCGAGCCCACTTCGGCGGTGCGAAAGTCGTCTTCGAGATTAAACTCGCCGGCGTGGATTTGATCGAAGAGCCGCTCCTGAAGCCGCGCGTCCTTAAACATCTCGCCGTTAGCCGCCGTCTCCTCCTCATCGATGATTCTGAGGATAGATGGATCAGCGGCAACAAATGGAGTACCAATGTCTTCCGGCATGATTCGCGACCGGGCTTCAGTTGCGGTCTCCTCAGACGTATCGGGCGCCTCTCTACCGCCGCGTCGGCGACGCCCGCGCCGGCTGCGACGCTTGCCGCCATCCGCGCTCTCGCCAACTTGTTCGCCGGATCGTTCGGCTGCTTGGTCAGCCGACTCTTCAAGCTCGCCCAACATTGCATCCGGCGACTCCAACTCACCGAGCGGCTCGACGCGCTCATGCGTGGCTTCGATATGGCGTTCGCGTTCGACGCGCGCCAGGGCGATCTGCTCCGCCGCCACTCGTTGCGCGTCCTCCACGTTGCCCTTCTGCGACTTGTCGATAACGATTCGCTCAAACTCTTCTTCTTCGTCGAAAAAGTCGGACACGTAAAGAAACGCGTCACGCTCGAGGCCGATATCGACAAAGGCTGACTGCATGCCGGGCAACACGCGCATCACGCGCCCTTTATAAATGTTGCCGACAATTCCCTGATTGCCTTCGCCGCGTTCGATATAAAACTCGGTCACCTTTTCGTTCTCGATGATCGCGATCTTCTTTTCACGTCCATTGACGCTGATAATTAATTCTTTTGCCATTGTGTACTTGATGTCTCCTGGAACGTCTGCCGCGAACCCGAACGCCGAACGCTGAAGTCAAAAGGCTGACGAGCCCCTGGTAGGGGCACGGCATGCCGTGCTCCTACGAATGACTGTAGATAGCGAACATCAGGCTGTCTGGTTTGGCGAGAGACGTTGTTTGAAATTGTGGTTGGCGTCAGACGCGCTTCAAGCTGAAGAGCGAGGCGCGCCGGCCGCGAATTGGCGAAACGCTTGCGCGTGTTGCCGTGAATTGATTCGATGAAAATTACCGGCCGCGGAAAAGGTTGCAGGCTGGAAGCCTGCGGTCCCGGGAAGTGGGCTGCTGGCCGGTTATGAATAGGTTGTCGGTCGCGTGCCGATTGAGTTGAGCCTGGATCCAATTCGTCCAGAACGCGACGGTCACTAGAACTTATCAAAAAGGAACCTAACTAGCCGCCTGGCGCGTCCAGCAGAAACTTGCAACCGGGAGCGTCCCACAACTTGGGAACGGCGCAGGCTTTAAGAAGCCCAGCGGAACACCCGAAACTTGCCGGATGTGCTCGCGACCTGTTGCGCTTTCGTCTGGATGTCAACGGGACCCCAAAAGTCCCCGCGCGCGTTTTCTTTTGAGCACCACTGCCCACTACCGCGGCTTACGATAAAAGTTAATAGAGGTCGTCATGTAGACGACGAAAAAATTCTGACTCGCTTGTCGGGAGCACGGTGCTTCAAATTGAGCTTCCGTCGTGCTGCTTGCTTGTTTCTTAGCGTTTGAAGGCTGAAACGAAAACTCCGCAGGGGCGAGCTAAGCTGAGTATAAACCGAAGCAGCGGTAAACGCGAAACGAATCTGTGGCGCAGACCTTCGTGGAATCGGACTGATCCGATACTCAACTTTGAATTAGTTACAAAATCGGGTTAATCGCGTTACCACGTATCATACCGCGTGCCCTGAGATGAAACGGCAGTGGAGCCACTGTGCACGTCGATGATGCCACGCTTTCCTGTGATCAAGGCCCGGTTCTCACCTATTACTACCTGCCAGTCCACTTTGCCGGTTATAGGATCGGGAAGATTGAAGGGTTTGCCACCTGCGAGGTCGTCCAGGGTCTGAGGTAATTCTTTCTTGTTTACAACGTAGCCCTGAATCTCACTCCGAATAGTCGACAGATTGTTACGCAGGGCTTGCTCATTTGCTTCTTGCACGGCTCGGTTCCAGCCCCGCAGTCCAGCGCAGGAAACCGCAAACAAGCCGCCAGCACAGAAAACGAAAAGGGCAATCAGATAAGCCCTCTTGGTAAGCAGTTTTCCGATCATCAGTCTTTCATACCGCCCCGAATCAAAGTTTAGGGCTGATTGCTGTAATCAAAGCGAAGTTGCCAATTCAGTGAAGAAGAAACACGTCCCAAGCCCAACGACCTAGCTGTGCGTTGTGAACATCCTTAACCTTGGCCCTATAGCGAAATTGGTTGCCATAACGATCAATTCGCCCCGAGTTCTTGTAATCAAGATCCAGGGTCTTGAGGCCCAGCTCTAAGAAGGTGTGCAACTCATCAGGCTCAGAGATGCCATTGTGATTCTTGTCCTGCCAAAGTCGCAGCGCCGAAAAGATAGCGTCCTTCCCATCAATAATTCCGTCACCGTTGCCACCGTTTTCTGGCTTATCGTGCTCACTTAGGGCGATGAATCCATTTCTCTCAACTCCTGCTGGTGGCTGCGATTGCCAAGTGTAGTTTCCGAACATCTCTCGACCATTATCTATCCTACCATTCCCGTTCCGGTCGAGTACAAGCCACCCGTCATCGCCGTTAGAAACAGTCCATGAAACATTTTCGGCAACCGAGTCGGCGTTAAGGTCAAAATTCACCCCACCAGCCAAGTCCGTCAAAGCAAACCCATCGCCGTTGATGTCAATCAAAATTGGAGTTTCCGACGAACACCGGCAGGTTTCTGGATCCCAACCCTCACCCAACGTCCAACACTTATGCATAAGCCAGGTGTTTGTACAACCTTGAAATCCAGATCCGCTGCCTTCGGACTCGTAGCATTGCCCAAGCGGAGAACCGCCGCAAAATGTATTGATTTGAACAAAGCCCGGCGTACAAACTCTGATGCCGAACGTTTGCGTCCACATCTGAAGACGAAGGCGATAGTCAAGTTGGCTGCCACAGAATTTAGTGGTTCTAAACGAAGATGGCATGCATGTGACGTTACAACCTTGGATAGGAATGAAATTGGCAGTTCCGTCCGCAAATTCTACATTTTCAACGTATGCTGCATGGGAAATCCCTGTTCCAATTACAGCGGACGTGGAATCAACAACGTAGCAGCCATCATCAGGCGTGCAAACCCAATGCTGACTTTGGATGGCATAATTGCCGAGGTCATTCTCCTGCCAGACCAGCGGTGTTTCAACCTCAGCATACGAAGCATCCTGATACGAGGTTGAAGTTGCAGTACGACCGCTTGGACTCGTGACTGTCGTAACTACCCAGTATGAATTCCCATAGTAGTTTTGATCGTCTTGTGTAACTCCGCGGCCGATAATTTTCAGGTTGTTTGGATCAGAGTTGTCCAGCCACGTATCAGAGTACACCGCGACCTGCCCGAAAGCAGTCGGGCCCAAGAACAAACTGATTACCAGGCATAAGAACCAAAGTTTGAAGTGGTAATGCGTCTTGTGCGTCACGACTTTCTGGTCGTCACTCATAATCTTTACCTCGGAGCAAATTCGGGGTTGTTTCATGAGAGCTCCTTCTACCGTGATGAAGCTGTGTGGCGCGCAGGAATAATTTTTACCCTTCGTCTCACGTACTCCATAACGTAGCGTCGTATTTTCTCGGTATCATTGTCTCCGATGGAAGTGCGCAGTTGTCTCACTTTTTCATTTACCAGGGCCACTCTCAGCTCTCTTAGTTTTGCAAACTGGCTTTCAATCGCGAAGGTGCTTTGAAGGCTCCCGCTGCTGAGTGCTCTTTGATCATTATCTATAATCGCAGCAGCCTGCCTAAAGTCATCTGCCACTACGATCAGGGCGTCAACATCAATATCGCTGAGTATGCCTTGGCGAATATAAGATCTCAGGCGATTTCTTTGCTCACCGCTGCGGTGGTTAGCAACGAAACGAAAGAAAAGCGAATAGGCTACATCCTCAGGAATTAGCTGGGGTGTTACGGCGACGTTGATCGTTCCGGTCGGGTTTAAGGTTGCGGGCCGTGTTAGGGAACCGTTGGCAGTGGAATCGCCAAAGGCGGCTGGGAGATTGTGAGCGCTGCCTATTGGTCTTTGTGACACTACCACGACCATAGCCCCAATCATTGCGATGCAGGCGATCACGACTAAATTTCGCATGTGTCTAATCCTTTGGAAGGTAGAGATTGAATTGCGTAAACGCTCTGCGGCATCGCAGATGACAGTCAGAGCTGTTGCTAGAGCGAGAGATCTGCGGCCCGAAGGAATTTTCGAGTCGGAACTAGGAAGCGACATCCGGGATTTCCTCCCGTTGAGATTCATTTGTCTATGGAAGCGTTAACGCGAGGCTTAGCGAGAATGTGAGTCTAACGTGAACGTCTCAAAGTGCGGCGGGAGTAAATCACAAGGGGGTTTAGAAAGTCAACGTAGAACTCAATTTTTAGTTCACAAACCTTCGCAACTGAACGCTGATCGCAAACCCGATCGCGATGAACGTAGCGACAAGTGAAGCGAGCCCGGCGCTCATCAACGGCAGCGGCACGCCAATCACCGGCAGTAAGCCAAGTTCCATGCCGATGTTAATGAAGATCTGGCAGGTAAAGCCGCCGACGACAGCCATGATAACCAACATCCCCGCGCGATCGGGGGCGCGTTTGGCCCCGACGATCAATCGGGAAAGCAAGATCGCGTAAGCCAGCAACACCAGTATGCAGCCGACGAACCCGGCATTGCCGGCGGTCACGGCAAAAATAAAATCGGTATGCGGCTCGGGCAAAAACTTCAGGCTGCTTTGCGAGTGGGCGGTGGAGGTGTCGGCGCCAAGTAGTCCGCCTTCGCCCACGGTCAGGATCGACTGGAAGGTGTTGTAGCCAAAGCCGCGGCGATCTGCGTTTTCCGGATCGAGAATTACCTTGATGCGTTCCTGTTGGTAATTCTTCACCATGTGCGTCTTCACTCCCACCCAATAAGCGGCTGGGAGCAGCGACACGCCGAGAATCAGCGCGCCAACCACGAGACGAATTCGTATCGCCGAAAGAAAGAGAACGATTGCCAGGATGGGCAGATACGTGAGAACCGATCCGACGTCGTGCTCGAGCAGAATAAGGAAGATAGGCAGAGCAAGAATCAACCCGCCAATTGCCATCTCGATCAGAGTTAAAGCTCCGGTCCTATGTCTGCCGAAGTAGCGGGCAAGCATCATGGCAGTAGTGACTTTTACAAACTCGGACGGCTGAAATTGACCGATGCCGGGAACCTTGATCCAGGCGCGCTGGCCGTTAATCCGCAAACCAATTCCCGGAATGAGAACCGCAATGAGCAGCAGCAGACCGAAGACATAAAACGCCGGAGCTATATTCAAGAGTTTCCGATAATCGTTAAAGGCGATCAGGAGCATGGCCACTATGCCGATCCCCAAGCCGATGAGTTGCTTCACCCAAAAATTTTCAGTTGGTTGGGCATTGCGAATCTGGATCGTGCCAAAACACACGATGCCGATCGCCAGCAGCGCCAGCAGCCAGTCGAAATCGCGTAAGCCTCGTTTTTGAATTATTGCAACCATCGAACTACAGTGAAGAGTGAATGGTGAAAAGTGAAAAGTTAAGACTAAAAAGTCTCTTCACTTTCACCCTTCACTCTCTTCACTTTTCACTCTTCACCTTTCACTGATTTCCGAACTACAGTGAAGAGTGAATGGTGAAAAGTGAAAAGTTAAGACTAAAAAGTCTCTTCACTTTCACCCTTCACTCTCTTCACTTTTCACTCTTCACCTTTCACTGATTTCCGAACTACAGTGAAGAGTGAATGGTGAAAAGTGAAAAGTTAAGACTAAAAAGTCTCTTCACTTTCACCCTTCACTCTCTTCACTTTTCACTCTTCACCTTTCACTGATTTCTCGCTATCGTCTCCGCCTTCTTCGGAGTTTTGTTTTCCGGCTTCGGGGTTTTGGCGACCGGCAACGCGCCCGGCGGTTCTTCGTGTCGCGTATTGCGGTAGTAAACGTCGTAGACGCGACGAACTGCCGGCGCCGCATTCTGACCGCCGAAGCCGGAGTTTTCTATTAACGCGACCAGTGCGATCTCAGGTTTATAAGCTGGAGCGTAGGAGACAAACCAGGCGTGATCTTTGTTTTTGCCCACGTCTTTCCCGAGCCCGACAACCTGCGCGGTTCCGGTTTTTCCGGCGATGTCGAAGCCGGCCATGCGAATGCCGGCAGCGGTACCGCCATTGTTAACCACGCCCCACATTCCTTCTACTACCGTGTGATGGATGTCTTCGGGAATCGGCAGCACCTTTGGATTGGGCCGCGATGCATCCAGCGTTTGAAAGCTACGCCTGGGGCGGTAATCAGGCGATCCGGCTTCGCCCACGGGACGGAGCTCCTTAAGCAGATGCGGCACGTAAAGTTTGCCGCCGTTGGCCACGCCGGCGACCGTTCGCAGCAGCGCGATGGGAGTTATTACGTCGTAGACCTGACCGAATGATGCGTAGACGGTGTCGATGTCTTTCCATTCGGCGTTTTCGCCTTGCGTGCGTTTCTTCAACTCGCGCGAGGGCGTCAAGTCAACAACTTCATTCGGTAGATCGATACCGGTCCGCTTGTTCAGATCAAACTCATCAACCATCGACATGATGCCGTCGAGGCCCATCTTCAAACCCAGACGATAAAAATATCCATCGCACGACTTCGTGATCGCCGTCTTGAGATCGGGTGTGCCGTGATTGCCCATGCAGCGCGTGAATTTATTTCCGACCATGATGCCGCCGCCGCAAGCAAGGTTTGAATGATCCAGGGTTATCGCGCCCTGTTCCAGACCGGCAACGGCCATGGGAACTTTCCAGGTCGAACCCGGCATATAGCGACTTTGAACAGCCCGATTGATCAGGGGCTTTTGCGGGTCATTCAACACGGCCGCATACTCGGCGCGCCCTTCTTTGCTGCCGATCCGCGAAAAAAGATTGGGGTTGAAGGTGGGCGCGGAAGCAAGCGCGAGAATCTCGCCATTGTTCGGATTCAAAGCCACGATGACGCCGCGCTTGGTCGATGAAATACGAAGTTGTTCCTCGGCGGCATTCTGCAAGTCGAGATCGATGGTCGTAACTAAATCCTGTCCCGGCTGCGGCGCGATGGTTTCAATCTCATCCTGAATTCGGCCACGACTGTCGACGATCACTTTTCGGTAGCCGTCCTTGCCGCGCAGGTAGTCGTCGTAGGTTTGCTCGAGACCGCTTTGTCCGATAATGTCGCCGGGCTTGAGTCCTTTATCTTTGTAGCTGGATTGCTTCAACTGTTCCGGGCTAATCTCACCCACGTAACCAAGCACGTGGGCCAGCATGCCGTTAGCGGGATAGCGGCGCAGCGGCTGCTGCTCGACGCGCAGCTCGGGAAACTCCAGCTCGTGCGCCTCTACCCAGGCGATGTCGCCGGGCGTCGCATCCTGTTTCACCAAAATCGATTCAAACGCCGGCTGCGAACCGATCTGCTCAAAGCGATCGCGCAGAATGTCAGTGTCAACCGCGAGCGCTTCAGCGAGAGGCTTAACCAACGAAGCGAGTTGGCGGTCTCGCAAATCTTCGCGAGAGAGGATTACGTTATAAATCGGACTGGAATTAGCTAGCGCAGTCTTGCCGTCGTTAGCCAGAATGTCTCCGCGCGGCGCCGCTATGGGCAGCAGTCTGATGCGCTGATTCTGAGCAATCTCGGCGTAGTACTGACCGCGGACGAGCTGGAGGTAATAGAGTCTGACGCCCAGCAGAGCCAGCAGTAGCACTACCAGGCTCTGAACGACCCAAAGCCGGCTGCGGAGATTTTGCGAGGTGTCTTCGAATTTCATTCTAAAATAGACAACAAACAGTAAACAGCAAACACTAAACTGCAAGTAACGATACTCAGCAACGGTAATCAAGTAAACAAGAAAATAGTGGTCGACCCATTTTCTGCCGGCTGTTCACTGTTTGCTGTTTACTGTTTGCTGAACCCATCACTCATCACTCATCACTTTTCTCATCTGCGCTTGAGCGTGCTTGGTCCGCGCCGGGCGCCTTTGCGCCGCGAAGCAAATGTCCGGCGTTGCCGTGCCCGTTCGGTGAAAAGTGAATCAAGCAGATAAAGAGCAAACGTTCCCACGATGGTGGTGCCGATCAACCGATAAGACGTGGTCTGCACAAAAGGCATGCTTGGCGTATAACCGAGCGACCGTTGCCAGAAAAAGTAGATTGCCGAGTCAATCAACGTGGCTGCTGCCAGCACAGGAATTCTCAGCAGTGGATTTTCAAGGTTAACGCGCGTGGCCGCGAAGTAAATCAAGTAAGCAGTCAGAGTTTTCGAGAAGCCACCGGCGCCGATGAGCCCTCCGCTTGGAGCGTCAATGGCGAGGCCGGCGATGGTGCCCACAATCAGCGCATGCCAGGCATGGCGTTGTAAGGCGATATAAACGACCACCATCAGCGGAAAGTCAATATAGGAGAGTGGGCGCCAAACACCGCCCAGGGACAACTGCAGGATTATGGCGATTGCGAGCGCCGCCGCAATTTTAAGCTGAGGCATCGGAAAACAGTAATGAGTGAAAAGTGAAAGGTGAAAAGTGAAGAGCGATAAGTAACGAAGTTAGTTACTCAGTTCACTTTTTACTTTTCACTCTTCACTGCTTTTTGGCCTTGTCTACGTTTGGCAGGGTCTGTTCGGGTGCAGGCCGCTGTGGCGGATGATAAAGCAGCACCGCCACTTCCTCCAGTTGATCCAGTTTCGCGCCGGGCCTGATCAGAATCTGGTGAGGCTGGGCTGCCGTGCCAGGCTTCATCTGGAGAACTTCACCGACGTTCAAACCCGCGGGATAAATGCCGTCCTGGCCGGTGGTCAGAATGTAATCGCCAACTGCAACTTTCTCCTGGTTGGAAACATACCGCATTTCAATGAGGTCGCTGTTACCCAGACCTCTTACCGATCCGAGCGCGCCTGACGCGCCAAGCTGTCCCACGATGGCCCCGGCGGCGGCCTTTTCATCGGTGATCATCATCACCTGCGCTGTCCACGGACTGACCGCAATCACGCGACCCACTATTCCGCCGGCCGTAACCACCGGCATGTTGAGGGCTATTCCCGATGAGCTGCCGCGGTTGATCGTGATGGTGTTGAACCAAACAGACGAATCGCGCGCGATGACGCGGGCCGCGATCTGATCGTAACCAGTTTGCTCCTTTAGATTGAGCAGGCCCTTGAGTCGTTGGTTTTCTTCCCACGTGTGGTGGGCGTTTTGCAGCTCGAGCCTTGCCTGGGAAAGATCTTGTTTCAATCGCTCGTTCTCGACCGCAGACTTACGAAAATTTACGATTTGACTGAACAGGTTTGAACTTGCGCCGCTGGCTCCGGAAGAAATGCTTTGCGCCGGGGAAGCCAGCGCCTGAACCCAAACTCTAAGCAGGCGTTGGCGAGTTACGCTGTCGCGTGCGTCTACGGCCATGATCACGAGATTCGTCAACAGCAATATGCCGAGCCAGATCGGCGCACGCTGTCGAATCTCTCTTTGGGTGCGAATAGCAGCCATAAAACCAGTGACAAGTGAAAAGTGAAAAGTAGTCGAGCGTTCAAAAGTTTTTCTATTTACTTTTCACTCTTCACCTTTCACCGCCTTTCTTACATCCCGCTGGTCATCGTGTTTTCCCACTTCACCCGCTTGAGCAGATCGAAGTCGGAAAGCATTTTTCCCGTGCCCAGCACCACCGACGCCAGCGGATCGTCAGCCAGGGACACCGGCAAGCCGGTTTCGATCGAGAGGCGTTTGTCGAGGTTCTTCAAGAGTGCTCCGCCGCCGGTCAACACGATGCCACGCTCGACAATGTCCGCGGAGAGCTCTGGTGGAGTGCGCTCCAGCGCGACGCGCACGGCATTGATGATCGTGGACACAGAATCCGCGAGCGCCTCGCGCACCTCTTCATCCGTCATCGTGATCGTTTTCGGTATGCCCTCGATCAAGTTGCGGCCGCGCACTTCGTAAGACAGTTGCTCGTCGAGCGGATAAGCTGAGCCCAGTTCAATCTTGATCGCTTCGGCGGTCCGTTCGCCAATCAGCAGATTATACTTGCGCTTGATGTAGGAGATGATCGCTTCGTCCATCTCGTTACCGGCCACGCGCACTGCGCGCGAATAGACGATGCCGCTCAGACTGATGACCGCGATATCCGTCGTGCCGCCGCCAATGTCGACCACCATGTTGCCGTGTGGTTCAGTTATCGGCAGTCCGGCGCCGATTGCTGCCGCCATCGCTTCCTCAACCAGATAAACTTCCGAAGCCTTGGCGCGATAGGCGGAGTCTTCAACAGCGCGACGCTCGACCTGCGTGATCTCCGAAGGTATGCCGATGACAACGCGCGGGCTAACCCACGTCTTGCCATTGTGGGCCTTGCGAATGAAGTGCTGCAGCATTTTCTCAGTGACTTCGAAGTTGGCGATGACGCCATCCTTCATCGGTCGAATAGCGACGATGTTGCCGGGCGTGCGGCCCAGCATGTCCTTCGCGTCACGTCCCACCGCCTCCACCTGGTTAGTCACCTTATTGATCGCGACGATCGAAGGTTCGGAAACAACGATGCCTCGTCCCTTGGCATAAACGAGTGTGTTTGCTGTCCCCAGATCTATAGCAAGATCACTGGAAAACAGACTGAAAATCGATTTGAAAGCCATTTAATTGATCTCTTCCCGTGAATGTAAAAATGAGAGTAACAGCCGGGTGGGTTCTACCGTTCCCAGATAGTAAGAACAAATTTCGCTCCAGGGTTCTTCACTAAAATGGGGCTGAACCCTCTGGGAAACTTACCATTCAACCAACTAACATCAGGCACAAGGCCAATCCCAATTTACCAAGATACACTGATCTGCGATCTTTACGCTATCAAGAAAAAGCTTTTCCATCGTCGTTTTCCATGATGTCGCCCGGCATGCTCACTTCTTGCGGAACTTTTGCTTCCCGAGCGATCAACGCGGAAAAGCGAATACAGTTTTTATTTGCCGCCTTGGCTTCATACATTGCCGTGTCTGCGCAGGCTATGAGTTGTTGCGGCGAAGAGGCATGAATGGGAAAGGCTGCCACGCCGAAACTCGCTGTCAGCGACAGTTTCAAATTCCTGCCGGCGGTAAAATAATGCCGCGCGATCTTTTCCCGGATGCGCTCGGCCACGGTGCCGGCAAGTTCTATCTCGGTGTCGGGCAACACGATCACAAATTCGTCTAAGCCATAACGCGCCACCGCGTCAGTATCGCGAATGGAAGAGAGAATCACCGCGGCCATCTCCATCAACACGTGAGAGCCGGCCAAGTGTCCGTGCGCATCGTTAACGCGCTTGAAGTCGTCGAGATCGAGAAACAGTGCCGCGACACTGGAACCATAGCGGCGCGCTCGCCGAATCTCGTTAAGCAGAAACTGCCGCAAGTAACGCGCGTTGTGAAGTTTCGTCAGATCGTCGGTTTGCGAGAGCCGCTCGGCTTCGCCAATGCGCACGGCGTTGGCCAGCGCGGAAGCGACGGGCAATGAGAGCGCATCGAGAATTTCCACCTCCGACTTTCTGAACGAATTCTTTTGTCGCACTCCTTCGAGCACGCCGAGAATTCTTTCACCGCAAACCAGAGGCACTGCCACTATGTGTTGCCCGCGTTCTTTTTTCTTCACCGTGCCCATGCCCGCGCCGGCAAGTCTGACGGCCCGAGATTCTGAACCTAACTGGAGGTTGTCGTCTCTGAGCAGCAACCGGCGCCATTCATCGCCGGGATCAGTCACTACTTTGTGCGCGGGTTCCAACGAAGCGATCGGCTCGAGGACGGCCGCGTTTGGTCCTTTCTGATCGGAGAAGAGATAGATGGTCCAACGGTCGGCGTTGACGAGCGGAGCGAGTCCGCTGAGCGCTGCGTGCGCCGCACTGTTTTGATCGCCGATGAAGTGGAGCGAGGCAACAAGATCAAAAGCGGCGCGCACGTTGCTCAGTCTCATGCGCGCGGGAAGAGAACTCGCCTCGCCACCCGAAGGTGGACTAATAATCTCAGGCAGGCGTAATTCGCCGGTGACGCCGTGGCCTTCGATCTCATGCAGGATGGCAGGCAACTGGGCGGCTTTGTCGGCGATGGCGCGAAAGCCAAGTCGCTTCAAGGTCGCTCCATCGAGGCTGCGCCAGCTTTGCCCATGAAACCCGCTTAACTGCCGGCGACAGGCAACCAGCGGTGAGCCGGGCCAGGAGTTTGTCGCATGCTTGATTGCCGCGTGAAGTTCCACCATGTCGGCGCCAGGAACCACTTCATAAAGCACCGCGATGGGCGATTGTTCCCACGTTTCGCCCACATTTTCAGGCGGACGCCCGCTCATGGCCGCTTCCACCTCAACTTCGCGCAACCCTTCGATCAGGGTCTTCACGCCGGCCAGACGCAGGGCTTCGATCAGCTCGTAAGCTGGCGCTTCGTGGGCGTCGGTTAGAAGTATTACGTGGCGTGCCATCGAAAATACGACCGTCTATTGCAGAAGCCCGACCGTAAGGGAGGGCTCCTCGCGTGGCCCAAGAGAGCCCTTCCTGACGGTCGGGCTTCTGCTTGAGTCAACTTTTTCCGCTACCAGCGCGCCCTGCAAGCGACAGCCGATAGGAGGTGCTGTTTCCGCGCGGATCTTCTGCGTCGATGTTGATCTCCTGCGTGCCGGGTGGCGCAGTGATTTGAAGTTGAAAAATTCCCTCCGGGGGAACGATGGTCTCGCGACCGGCAACGCGAATGGTGGTTCCACGATCCGAACGTCCGCGAATCAGGTAGATGTTGCCACCTAAGAACTCGGCCGCCAGCTCCGAAACCGGAACGCGCGAGCCGCTGCCTCGAGCAGCTATGATGAACTTACGCGGATCACTCCAGTCGCTGGTTTGTCCGGTCGGTGCGATTGCGCGCACGCGCCAGAAGTAAACCCCCGGGCGCAGATCGCCGGCGGTGAATTCAGTTGACGCCAATTGATCGCGTTCGATCACCTTGCCGTCGGCAACGAAGAAGGGAGACGTGGCTACCTCGACGCGATAGAAAGCAGCGGTGCCCGACTGTGGCCGCAGCCATTTCAAATAAATGTTTGCCGAACCATTCCCACCGACAAAAACTTTTTCCAGATCGCGCGGCTCAGACGCCAGCGGAACCTCCAAAAGTTTTTGCGGCCGCGAGATTGTTCCCGACGGATTAATTGACACATAGTCGCCGCCGTGTAGCGCTGTCTTGTCGCCGGTTTGGCTCGTCGTTTGGATCACGCCGGTGTTAACGCGAATCTCTTCCGTGCCTTCAGGGTTCACGCCGAAACTCACACCAGTCTGCGGGCCAAGTTGGTTTTTGGTCTTCGGAGTCTCGACGACGTTGTTCGTTCCTTCAGGTTGTTGCTCGGTGCGCACATACATCTGTCCGCTATCCACGACCACGTGCACATTTGTTTTCTTACCATTGTCTTCGCTGGCGTTGTCGCGAACGATGATGGTGCTGTTCGGCCGCACGACGAGCGTCGAGCCGTCGGCCATGCTGACTCGCGCGCGCCCGCTGGCCTGCGTCTGCACTGTATCGCCGGGATAGAGTTCAGTGTCGCTCCCGGGTATGACGGTCTCGCGCGTGGCCGAGCGAATGACGCGCACTTCGCCTTCAAATGAGATGAAACGCGCGCCCGAGTGGGGCTTCAGGTTTGTGCCCACGTTCCGCAGCGGGTTGCCATACTTCCAAACGTAGAGTGCGCCGCCGGCTGCCAGTCCGCAAAGGACCAGGAGGGTGACGAGGAGGTAGACGATGCGCTTCTGTACTACCCACCAATCAAAAACAAAACGACGGGGTTTGGTGCTCATTCTTTTTGAAGCGATTTACTCCGGTGGCCCCGACCGGCAGGCCGGTTGGGGTGGACGACTGAGGGGCAACTGCAAATCACGAAACGCTCGCGCGTGCTAATCAAAACGGGCGCGTCCGGGCAACTGACTAGTAGTTTGTTGGGAGTGAAGTCGGGGCAGCCATGTACAGCGAAACTTTCCGAATCACCTCGCGGCGGTCAACGGCAACCACTACCAGCTCGAATCTAGCACAGCCGCGAGAGCGCGTTCAAGCCGTCTCTTTGGGACGCGGCTGCGCTAATCTGAAATTTGAGATCTGAGATCTGAAAAATGGGATGTCAGTGCCGCCTGCGGGCTGTGGAGGTTACCTCGATCCAGACCGGTTCAGAGACGATTTCCGGCGAATCTTTCCAAAGCGCAGTCAGGTCGCGCAATTGTGGCGCGACGGTTTCCTTGAAAAGCCAACTCCTGTATGAGCCGCGAAGTGAGTATCTCCCGGGTTTGGGGAAGAAAGCCTTGATCTTGAGTCGCACGTAGCTCCCATAGAGAAACCCCGGCTCAAGTCGAATGAAAAATGACGTGTCCCCTTCCTTAGGCGGAGGCATCATAGCGTCACTGAGGAAGTTCGCGGGATGGATTTTGCCCTGTTCATCCCTGATTTCCAGTTCCAGGCTGCCTGGAGCCGGGGCCCAGGAGATCCTGCGGTCGACATACGCCGGTTCGTTGCCATCGTTTCGCAGCGCGCCATTCACTTGAATTCCATCCCGCAACGAATACTTCGCACGATCTGTCCAGATCGCCAGGCTAACCTGCGGAACTCCGCTAGGGGTTTCTGCCTGCTGTGACACACGGTACACCGCCGTACTGCCACCTACCTGAAACAGGAGAATTGCTGGGAGAATTAACGGGTAGATTCTGACAAAGCTTGACAATAAAAACATGGTGATTCCTCTCGTCAGTGCGATTTCACTCCGCGCAGCATGTGCTGCTGCATGTACTTTCGATTGCTGTCAGCGATCTATCGGTAGCATAGGCTTCCACTTCCGCCAGCCGAGCCACGCCGTCAACCGCGGAGTTTACGACGCCTCAACACTCATCGCCTCACCTCACCTTCTTGGCCGTGGAGGTTACCTCGATCCAGACCGGTTCAGAAATGATTATCGGCGAGTCGTGCCAAAGCGCAGGCAGGTCGCGCAATTCTGGTACGACGAGATCCTTCATAAGCGAACTCCCGTATGCGACGCGAAGTGAGTACCTCCCGGGTTTGGGGAAGAAATCCTTAACGTCGAGTTGGGCGTAGCTCCCATAGAGAAAGCCCGGCTCAAGTCGAATGAGAATCGAAGTGTCCCCTTCCTTAGGCGGAGGCATTGGGGCGTCACTCTCCAAGCGTGCGGGCAGGGCTTTGCCCTGTTCATCCATGATTTCGAGCTTCAAGCCCCCTCCCAAACCTCCCCAGTCGATCCTGCGGTCAACATACGCCGGCGCGTTGCCATCATTTTGCAGCGCGGCATTTATCTTGATTCCGTCATGCATCGCATACTGAGCACGGTCTGTCCAGATGATCAGGCTTACCTTTGGAACTCCTTCAGCGGGTTCTGCCTGCTACGAAACACGGTACGGTGCCGTATTGCCACCCATCTGAAACATGAGAATTGCTGAAAGGACAAACGGGTAAATCCGGACAAAGTTCGAGAATAAAAACATGGTCATGCTCCTCTGGTCAGCGCGACAATACTCCGTTCAGCATGTGCTTTCTGCATGTTGTCTCGATTGCTGTCACCCTGCGCTCGTTGTCGGAAGCGGTGGTGCCATAGAGCGTCGCCACCAGCGTTCAGAGCTGCCTTCGAAAGCGTTGCAGACGTTGGTGCGCCCGCTGCTCCGCCACCTGTCCAGTCCACCAGCCGAGCCCGCTATCGTCAGGTCCGCGCTGCAACGCCCCGTAGTAAAGCAGCAACTCACCACCGCGGTAGCCATATTCCTTCGGCGCTAACGCCTTAGCTCAACATTTACCGCTTCACGTTGCGGCCCTTGGCGGTGACGGTGATCCAGATTGGTTTAGACTCAATTATCGGCGAGTGCGCCCAAAGCACAGGCAAGTTTCGGAATTCTGGTGCGACGGTTTCTTTGAGAAGCGAACTCCCATATGCGACGCGAAGCGCATACTTCCCGGATTTGGGGAAAAAATCCTGGCTCTTGAGAAATACATATGTCCCATAGAGATACCCCGGCTCAAGTCGAATGAGAAACGACGTATCCCCTTCTTTAGGAGGGGGCATTGGGGCGTCACTGAGGGCGAGGCGCGCGGGAAGGTCTTTCCCATGTTCGTCCATGATCCCCAGTTTCAGGCCACCTCCTAAACCGCCCCAGAAAATCCTACGGTCGATATACACCGTCTCGTCACCCTCGTTTTGAAGCGCGGCATTCACCTTGATTCCGTCACCCAACGAATATTTTGCTCGGTCCGTCCAAATAACCAAGCTTACGGCCCCCGCGTCGCTAGAGGCCACTGCCTCCTGTGATACCGGGTACGGTGCCGGTTTGTCACTAACCTGAAACAAGAGAATCGCTACAAGAATTAACCCGTAAATCCGGACAAAGCTAGAAAATAAAAACATGTTCGTCTCCTCTTGTCATTTCGATCGCACTGGATTTAGCATGTGCCGCTGGAGTTCGTCTCGATTGCTGTCAAGGGTATATTCCTCAAGAAAGATACTTTCGGCGCTGGTGAAACCCACCTTGTTTCCAATTCCTAGCTGCGTCCTCCCAGCAGACTGCTCGTCCCTCCACAGATCTGATCCGGAATATTTTCCAGCGTTTAGATGGTGCTGGCCTTCGTGGCCAAATAACGAGGCTAGATAAGCTATTGATACATTCTTTATGCGATGCACCTCTAACGTCATCCCGCTGCTAGTCGCGCCAATGTAACTACCCGGCCCGACGACAGAAAACTTCTTTATTTTCATAATCGCCTTTTTTTCGTCATCTGTGAGACGATCTGCGTTAACATTGATCAATCCGGCGGCCGCCGAAACACGCCTGCTAGCCACAAGTCGGTCGATGGCGGAGACCTTTCCACCGTAATTGATGTCCATCTTATTGCCAAGAAGAGTTACAGATTTTAGCGGTTGATCGGTCGCTGAGTACCCCTCGTCGGCTGGAGTTTCTCCGACCTTAGTGTCCACGATGCCGTCGCCAGAATACGCTATCGGTGCTGGGTTTTCATGCTTAGAGTCATTTAACTGAGTGGAGTCAATCACCTGCGAGGGCACGATGCCCGCCCCCTGCAACACCGCCTGCGGACTGGTCGGGTCATCCCAGCTCCAGCCGGTGCCGTCATTGTCTTGACTGTATGACGAGTACATGTGGTAGGTCGGCATGTGGCCGGTTGGATCAGTCAAGTTGATCGGGTTGTTGCCGACGTAAGCGTAGCGATTCAGCGATTGTGGATTGCCAATCGAGCCGGCAACAGTGTCAGCGCTGGTGAAGCGTCCCTGAGCCGATGCAAAATATCTGGCATGCATGTAGTCGAGACCGGTCTCGCTGTCGCGTTCCTGGCTGGTGAACTTCTGACGGATGCCATCCGTCGCGCCGTAGCCTTGTGATGACGACCGCAGACCGGCGCCCGACGACAGTTCTTCACCAAAGGGCAAGTAGTCGTGGCGCTTCACGTTGGTCAGCGCGCCCGTCTTGTCAAACACCATGCGCGGCGTGCCGAGTT
>Ga0137409_10000487_pt1 | contig 43350 bp, 40 predicted proteins | sample CZODoug1_16funga_FD_122059 | JGI IMG/M metagenome (GOLD analysis project Ga0137409, IMG submission 122059) | Vadose zone soil fungal communities from Angelo Coast Range Reserve, California, USA - CZODoug1_16fungal (Hybrid Assembly) | ecosystem: Environmental > Terrestrial > Soil > Vadose zone...
TCGAGATGCTCGCCACCAAGCTCACCGTGCTCAACAAATCGAAGACCCCGCCGTTCCATCATGACGAGGACGCCAGCGAGGAGCTGCGACTGCGCTATCGGTATCTCGATTTGCGCCGCGAGCCGATGATGAAGAACCTGCGGCTGCGCCACGCGGCCACGCGGGCGCTGCGCAAGTTCATGGACGAGCACGGCTTCGTGGACGTGGAGACGCCGATGCTCGGCAAGACCACGCCCGAGGGCGCGCGCGATTATCTCGTCCCAAGCCGCACGCAGCCCGGCAACTTCTTCGCGCTGCCGCAGTCGCCGCAGCTCACGAAGCAGCTGCTGATGATGTCCGGGCTCGATCGCTACTATCAGATCGTGAAGTGCTTCCGCGACGAGGACCTGCGCGCGGACCGCCAGCCCGAGTTCACGCAGCTCGATATCGAGACGTCGTTCATGTCCGAGGAGGACATCATGACGTTGATGGAGCAGCTGCTGTGCGAGACGTTCGAGTCGGTGCTCGGCGCGAAGTTGCCGAAGCCGTTCCCGCGCATGAGCTACGCCGAGGCGATGCGCCGCTATGGCTCGGACAAGCCGGATCTACGCAACCCGCTCGAGCTCGTCGAGGTGAGCGACCTCTTCAAGGGCGTCGAGTTCAAGGTGTTCGCGGGCCCGGCGAGCGATCCCAAGAGCCGGATCGCCGCGCTGCGCTTGCCGAAGGGCGGCGAGCTCACGCGCAAGGAGATCGACGACTACACGGCGCTCGTCGGCCGTCACGGCGCCAAGGGCCTCGCCTATATCAAGGTCAACGACAAGGCGAAGGGCCGCGACGGCCTGCAGTCGCCGATTCTCAAATTCTTGCCCGACGCGGCGGTCGCGGGCGTGCTCGAGCGCACGGGCGCCGTGGACGGCGACCTCGTGTTCTTCGGCGCGGACAAGGCCGGTGTCGTCAACGAGTCGCTGAACGCGTTGCGTCTCGCGCTCGGCCGCGACCGTAAGCTCAACGTCAGCGAGTGGAAGCCGCTCTGGGTGGTCGACTTCCCGATGTTCGAGGTGTTGCCCGAGGGCCGTCTCACGCCGGTGCATCATCCGTTCACCGCGCCGCGGCTGCCGGGCGCCGACGCGGTGTCGATGACGGCCGAGCAGCTCTTGGCCGCGCCGGCAGAGGCGACCGCGCGCGCCTACGACGTCGTGCTCAACGGCTACGAGGTCGGCGGCGGCTCGGTCCGTATCCACAACCCGGAGCTCCAGTCCGCGGTGTTCGATCTGATCGGCATCTCGAAGGAGCAAGCCGAGGTCAAGTTCGGGTTCTTGCTCGCGGCGCTCGAGTACGGTTGTCCGCCGCACGGCGGCATCGCGTTCGGCGTGGACCGGCTCGTGATGCTGATGGCGGGCGCGGACAGCATCCGCGAGGTGATCGCGTTCCCGAAGACGGCCACCGCGAGCGACTTGCTGACCGGCGCGCCGAGCGAGGCCGACGCCGCGCAGCTCAAGGACCTCGGCATCCGCTTCAAGACGTCCGCGCCGCCGACCTGAGCCTCCGATGCCGGACGTGCGCGAGAAGAAGCGCCCGGAGTCGGTGTTGGTGGTGATCCATACGCGCGCGCTCGACTGTCTGCTGCTGGAGCGCGTGCGGCCCGCGGGCTTTTGGCAGTCGGTGACGGGCTCGCTGCGCTGGGAAGAGACCCCGGCGGAGTGCGCCGCGCGCGAGGTGCGTGAGGAGACCGGCCTCGATCCCGCCGGGCTTCGCGACGCGCACGTGCAGCGCACGTTTCCGATCCTGCCCGAGTGGCGCGCGCGTTACGGCGACGGCGTGGACACGAACCTCGAGCATCTCTTCTATCTCGAGCTCGCGGCGCCGCGCGAGGTGACGCTCGCGCCGAGCGAGCACGTCGGTTACGCGTGGCTCCCGGTCGACGAAGCGCTCCGCAAGGCGTCATCGTGGACGAATCGCGAGGCGCTCGAGCGGTTGCGCGACGGTGCGGCGCCGCGATGAACGATAACGTCCGCACCGAAGCGCGGCCGCCGCGCGCACGAGCCGAGACTGCCGCCGTCGAGTCGATCGTCGTCGTTCACGGTCTCTGGATGAACGGATTGTCGATGGGGCTCTTGCGCCGGCGGCTCGCCGGCCAGGGGTTCGCGGCGCACGTGTTCCGCTATCCATCGGTCGTGCACGATCTCGCGACCAACTCCGCGCGGCTCGCGGACTTTGTGTCCGCCGTACAGGGCGACACCGTGCACTTCCTCGGCCACAGCTTGGGCGGCGTTTTGATCGGGGCGATGCTCGAACGCGCGCACGGCATGCGTCCCGGCCGCGTGGTGTGCATGGGCTCGCCGTTCGCGGGCAGCGAGATCGGGGCTCGCGTCGCGCGCTGGGGTGCGTTCGGCCGGCGGTTCGTCGGCAAGAGCATCGGCGAGCTCAACGAGCGCGGCGGACTCGCGGACTGGCGCGCGGCGCACGAGCTCGGCTTGATCGCGGGCGATCGGCCTTACGGGTTCGGCCGCTTGTTGGGCGGCTTCAATGAGCCGAACGACGGCACCGTCACGATCGCCGAGACCCGCGTACGGGGCGCCGCCGACCACATCGTGCTGCCGGTGACGCACTTCTCGATGCTGTCGTCGCGGCTGGTGCTCGAGCAGGCGCTCGCGTTCATCCGCACGGGTCGGTTTCGGCGCGCGGCGCGAGATTGACTGCGCGAAACGCGTCGAGCTCAGACCGCGCCGGAAACTCGCTAATCCGCCAGTCCCATTACGAACGCCAAAGCGATATTGAGTCGCACGACGTCTCGCTCGTCGAGACGTCCAACCTGCCGCCCGATTCGTTCGCGTCGAATCGTCACCGGTTTATCAGCCATCACCTGCGACCGCGCGCGCAAACCGTTCTTTTCCGTGGGCTCGACGGTGATGCGAAAATCGGGCGCCTCGCTGAGCTCCGAGGTCATCTGGCAAACCACCACCGACGCATGTTCGGCAGGCAGCGCATCCGTTTGAACGATCACGGCCGGTCGGGGTTTGCCGTAGTCGCCTGCCGCGGCGACGGTGACGACATCGCCTCGCCTCATTGCGTATCGAGCTCCGAGACGGCCTCGATCCATCGCAGTGCGTCGAGCTCGGACACCCGATCCAGGCCGGCCACGGCCTTTGCCACGCGCCGGCGTACTGCCTTCGACCGCGCGTCCGGCACGACCAAACGGAGCTCACGCAGGCCGCGCGCTCGTCTTCGCTCACGCATCGCCCTCATCCTGTCAGCCGCCAACGCCATGCTCGTCCCTCCTGCGTAACGCGTTACAAGGTAACGCGTTCCGACCACGGACGGCAATCCTGCCTCTGAATTCAGCATAACGGCCGCGCGTACGACCCGCCGCGCGGTTCGTGTTCATCCGGACAGGGCGGTTCCGCCGCACGCGACAGGGCTGAGCCGCAGCGGTAGAGTCGCCACCGTGCCATCGTCGACTTAGGGGCGTCGCCCGCGTGCTGAAGCACTACCTGTCGCTCGCCTTGCGCAACGCGCGGGCCGCGCCGTTCGTGTTCGCGATGAACGTGGCGACGCTCGCAATCGGCCTCGCATGCTTCGTCACGGGCTACGGGCTCGTCACGTTCTGGAGCCGCGCGGAGGAGCACTTCGCGAACGCCGATCGGATCGCGGTGATGACGATGAGCATGAAGCTCGTCGGCAACAGTTACTCGTACGACCGCAACGTGCGCGTCTCGGAGCCCGCCGCGCGGTATCTCCGCGAGGACTTCGCGGGCATAGAGAAGATCGCTCGAGCCGTCACGGTGAGCGGTAAGGCGATGATCTCGACCGGCGAGCACGCGCTGCGCTCGTACGGCGCCGCCGTCGATCCGGCGTTTCTCGAGGTCTTCGACTTGCCGTTCGTCGCCGGCGACCCCCGCACGGCGCTGAGCGCGCCGCGCAGCGTGGTACTGACCAAGGAGCACGCACGCCAGCTCTTCGGCGATCAGGATCCGATGGGCCGGAGTCTCGTGATCGGCAACGCCGTCGACGCCACGGTCACGGGCGTGCTCGACACGGTGCCGGAGCCCTCGCACCTCGGCCGCTCGACGTCCGCGGCCTTGCCGTTCGACTGGCTCGCCTCGTTCGACGTGCTCGAGGCGGTTCGCACGTCCACGGCCGTACCGAACCCGCCCGCTCAGCCCGAGAATTGGTTCGCCGCCAGCGCGATCACCTATCTGCTGCTGCCCGCCGACGGCAGCTTCACGCTCGGCGACTTGCGCGAGCAGCTGCCCGCGTTCGCGCGGCGCCACCTACCCGCGGACTTGAGCGGCGTCGCCACGATCTCGTTCGGCGCGAAGTCGGTTCGCGACGTGCTCGGCGACGGCGTCGACAGCGGCTTGTTCATCGAAGTCGGCGACTTGTCCATTCCCGGGCTGCTGCTCGCGCTCGGTTCGCTCGTGCTCGTCGTGGCCTGCGTGAACTACGCGAATCTCGCAACCGCGCGCGCCGCGCGGCGCACGCGCGAGATCGGGCTGCGCAAGGCGCTCGGCGCCGACCGCGCGCAGATCGCGCGCCAATACCTGTTCGAGGGCGGGATGCTCACGGCCGCCGCGCTCCTGCTCGCGCTCGCGGTCTACCGCCTGATGGGGCCGCTGCTCGAGAGCGTGGTCCACGTCGACGTGACCCCGACCCTGTTCGCGGGCTCGAGGTTCTGGGTGTTCTTGGTCGCGGTTACCGCGCTCGTGACGGTGGCGGCCGGCGCATACCCCGCGATCGCGCTGTCGCGGGTTCAGCCGGTGCGCGCCTTGCGCGCTTCGCGCCAGCAGGTCGGGTCCAGAGGGCTCACGACCGTGCTGATCGGCGTGCAGTTTGCGGTCGCGAGCCTGCTCTTGATCGCGACGACGGTGATGGTGCTGCAGAACGCGCATCTGTGGCGCTCGGGGCTCGCGATGGTGAGCGATCCGCTCGTGCTGATCGAGAACGACGCGAGCGTCACGAATGTGGATTCGGCCACGCTGCGAGCGGAGCTGCTGCGCCTGCCACAAGTGCGCGGCGTTACCGCGATCGGCGCGCCGCCGTGGGTGAACCTGTCGGGCGGCTTGGTCAGGCGAGCCCCGGATCCCGCCGCGCCCGCGAAGCTGGTGTTGGGGCAACGGATCGGCGTCGATTTCTTCTCGGTATTCGACATCGATCTCGTCGCCGGGCGTTTGCTCGGCCCCGAATATGGCGACGAAGTGCCCGGCAACGCGCCGGCAGCCGAGCCTAGCGATCCGGCTGACGTCGCGCGGATGAGATCGATCGTCGTCGATCGCACATTTCTCGCGGACCTCGGTTTCGAGTCCCCCGAGGCCGCGGTCGGCCAGCTTGTCTACTCCCCGGGAACGAAAGCCGCCGGCGAGCCGCTCCGGATCGTGGGCGTCGTCGAGAACAAGGTGTTCACGTTCTTCGACGCGCTCGGCACGACGTCCACGATGTATGAGCTCGCGCCACGGCTCGGCTATCAAGTCGCGCGCCTGTCGCGCGACGACGTCGCGGGGGCCCTCGACGCGATCGACGGAGTGTGGCGGGGGCTTGCCCCGAACGCCGCGATCAGCCGGCATTTTCTCGACGAGTACTTCGAGGAGGCCTACACGAGCTTCCTGCAAACGGGCCGAGTGTTCGGCGGGCTCGCGCTGCTCGCATTCCTGATCTCGGTGACCGGCCTGTTCGGCATGGCTACGTTGATCGCAGGCAGCCGCACGCGCGAGGTCGGTGTTCGCAAGGCGCACGGCGCGACCACGTCGCGAATAGTTGCGCTGCTGCTCACGAGCTTCTCGAAGCCGGTGCTCGTCGCGAACTTGCTGGTGTGGCCGCTTGGCTACATCGCCGCGCGCCGCTATCTCGACGCGTTCTTGGCGCCGATCGCGCTGACGCCGCTGCCGTTCGTGCTGTCGCTCGCGGTGACGCTCGCGATTTGCTGGCTCGCGGTCGGCTCGCAGACTCTGCGCGCGGCGCGCGCGCGACCTGCGCAGGTGTTGCGCCACGAGTAGTCGCGCGGGAGGCCTGATGGGGAAGCTCGCGAAACTCTACAAGTATCGCGCGCTCGGCGGCGCGAGCGCGGAGTTCACGCTCGACATCCTGGCGAACGACCGCATTTGGTTCGCGGCCCCGTCGAGCTTCAACGACCCGTTCGATTGCAAGCTGCCGGTGCCGACGCAGTTCAGCCCGGAGACTTGGAAAGCTCTGCTCCCACGGCTGTTTCCCGGCACCGGAATCGATCTGTCCGACTGGAACCCGCAGTCGGATCCGCCCGAGAAGTTGAAAGCGCTCGTCGATCTCCTCGCCACGCTCACCCATGCTCCGCGAGGCGCGTCGTTCGACGAGGTGCTGAGCTTCATGGCCCGAGGCCTCGTTGCTCGAGCCGCCGCGCAGGTGGACGAAGCCGCGGGCGTCCTCTCGTTGAGCGCGCTGCCGGACAACATGCTCATGTGGTCGCATTACGCGGATTGCCACCGCGGGATTTGCCTCGAGCTCGACGTCGACGCGGCTCGGCTGCCGCGACTGAGCCCGGTGCACTATGCCAACGACAATCCGGGATTCGACGAGGCCGTCGAAGCGATCGCACTTCATCAATGGAATGCCGAGCGCCCCGGTCTGCTGGCGGACATGGCGTACAAGGTCATCGCCAACGATCTCGATCGCAGTTCGATCTACTACTGGACCGGCCAATGGTTGTACGCCAAGTCTGCCGATTGGTCCTACGAGCAGGAGTGGCGCTCGGTGCTCGACCGATCCGGCCATTTCGAATTCCCCGCAGAGGCGCTCACGGGCGTGATCATCGGGTGCTCCGTGCGAGACGAGTCCATCGATCTCCTGGACCAGGCATTCAAGCGGCGGCAACGCACACCGGCGATCTACCGCGCGCGCCGCAAGAACGGCGTCTTCGGCCTGGACATCGTTGAGGTCTAACGGCTGCCGGGGCGCGTGGAGCGCTTCGCATTGACGCGTGCAGGAGAGTAACCTGAGAAAACGCTCTTGCCCGCGAGGTTCGCCGAGGAGATCCTCATGCTCGCTCGCGATCGACTTCTCGTCATGTTCGTCGCGGCGGCGCTATCGGCGCCGACGGTCGTGAAGGCCGACGACGAAAAACCCTTCGACCGTTCACCCGTCGACTGCATCATGGTCTCGCGCATCGACCGGACGGACATCATCGACGATCAAACCGTCATCTTCTTCATGCGCGGCCGCAAGCAGATCTACCGCAACTATCTGCCGCGAAAGTGCCCCAACCTCGAGAGCGAGGATCGATTTGGGTACCAGGTCTCTTCGGGCCGGCTCTGCCGCGTAGACATGCTCACGGTGCTGCCGCGCATCGGCATTCCGATCAGCTGCAGGCTCGGGGCGTTCCAGCCGATCACGGCGGAGGAAGTAGAGGAGCTGCGCGCGATCCACGGCCAGACTCGGGCGAGAGATGGCATCGAGGTGAAGCCCGTCGAGCCGCCTAAGCAGGACGCGAGCCCCGGCAGCGACGCCGCGCCGAAGGGCGCCGAACCGGCGCACGAATAGCGTCGCCGGAGCCGCCTCGACCTCGGCGGGCGTTGCCCGCGAGCACTGCGCAGAGCTCAACAAAGGTCGTATGCCCGCGCCTCACGCCGGGTGGTATAAGGGCGGCATGGCCACGTTGCGCGGGTTCCCGACACCGGTCCGGCGAACCTACCGCGACTCGAGCAGGGTTGCGGTGGCGTTCCTCGCGATCGGCCTTTGCTCGTGCGCGGCCTTCCCAAACAGCGATCCGCTGCAAGTGAGCGTTGCCGGCGTCGAGCCTCTGGCCGGCGAGGGACTCGAGCTCCGGCTCGCCGTCAAAGTTCGGGTACAGAACCCGAACGACTCGCCCGTCGACTACGACGGCGTCGCCCTGTCGCTCGACCTGAATGGGCACAAGTTCGGCACCGGCGTTAGCGACGAGGTGGGCACGGTGCCGCGCTACGGCGAGTCCGTGGTCACTATCCCGATCACGATCGGCGTGTTCAACATGGCTCGACAGGTGCTCGGTCTCGTCAACGGCGGCGACACGAAGGCCGTCGCGTACAAGGTCCACGGCAAGCTCGAGGGCGGCGTGTTCGGAACGCGACGCTTCGAGGATCAGGGCACGATCCAGCTGCCCGACGCCGCCGCGCCGAATTGACGTCGACGCGCCGCCGTGGGCGGTCACCGGCGAGGCCACCACTATCGCGAAAAGTAGATAGGCCGAAAGCCCCGCTTACACGGCCCGTCGAGTTCAATACGATCGCGACCCATGCCCACCGACAACGCAGATTCCGCGCCGTTCCTGAGCTCGGTCGTCCACGCGACGGACTTCTCGCCCGCGAGCGAGCGTGCGTTCGCCCACGCGCTCGCGATCGCGGTGCGGCGGCGCGCGAGCCTCGCGCTGCTGCACGTCACGAGCGACGGGCATCGCGACTGGACCGGCTTTCCGGCCGTACGCAAGACGCTCGAGCGCTGGAACCTGCTGGCGCCGGGCAGCAAGCAGGAAGAGGTGTTGGCCGCCGTCGGCGTGCGCGTGAGCAAGATCGAGATAGCGAGCCGCTTCCCCTCGTTGGCCGTGGCCGCTTACATCGATTCGCATCCGACGGACTTGCTCGTCGTCGCGACGGAAGGCCGCGAAGGGGTCGGGCGCTGGCTGCACGGCTCCAAAGCCGAGGCGATGGCGCGCTGGTCGGGAACGATGACGCTGTTCGTGCCGGCCGACGCGCGGCGCGGCCTGGTCGCCGCGGCGGACGGCAGCCTCACGCTCGAGAGCGTGCTCGTGCCGGTCGACCGCACGCCCGAGCCGAGCGCCGCGATCGAGCTCGCCCGCCGCGCCGCCGAGCTGGCCGGCGACGGCGAGGTGAGGATCGCGCTGCTGCACGTGGGCGACGAGGCCTCCACGCCGCGGCCCGCTGCGCGGGACGGCGCGGGTTGGAAGTTCGAGCGCGAGTGCCGCCCGGGCGATCCGGTCGAGGAGATCGTGAGGGCCGCCGAGCGGCGTAGCGCGGACCTCGTGGTGATGCCGACGGCGGGCCGGCACGGCGTGTTCGAAGCGCTGCGCGGCAGCACGACCGAGCGTGTGCTGCGCCGCGCGCCGTGCCCGGTGCTCGCGGTGCCCGCGGCCGCCCGAGGCGACTAAGCGCGGAGGGCGCGGCGGCGTGTGGCCGCGAGGCCGAGCAGGCCGGCGCCGAGCAGCAGCACGGTGCCCGGCTCGGGCACGGCAGCGGGCCGGAAGCGCGCGACCGCGATGTAGTCGTCGTGATTGTCGTCGTTCGCGGCGCCCGAATCGTCCCAGAAGATCGCCCAGTAGCTCGAGTCCACCGCAGGGGAATGCGCGCCGAACACAAGAGCCGACGCCGGATCGAACGAGGCGAGCGCGTGGAAACCGATGCTCCGGTAGCCGTGCATCGGCCCGTCGTTGAATTGCGCGAGGAGCGAATCCGCCCGATCGTTGTAAGCGCAGCGGCCGTAAGCGCCGATGGACTCGTCGCCGTCCGTGCAGAGGCCGAAGCCCACCCGCGCGTTGGCGCCCACGCTGATCGAGCCGACATACGCACCGTGAGCCGGCTGGAAGTCGTCTGACAGGCCGGCCGTCGAATGCGATGACGCGCCCGACACGAGCAGGGCGCTATCGAGGTTCAGCGTGTTCGTGAAGCCGGCCTCGTTGCCGATGTAGAAGAAGTCGACGATGCCGCTTTGCGTGGCCTTGAGCTGCTTCTCGGGCGACGCTATTTTGCGCGACGGCTCAAGTCGTAAAGCGCTTCGAGCGCCGCGCGCGGCGACAGCGCGTCGACGTCGAGCTTCGCGAGCCGCTCGAGCACGGCGCGCTGCTCGTCGCTCACCGGCGGCTCCGCCGCCGCGTCGAACGCGAGCTCCGTCTGCGGGCTCGCGGGCCCGAGCGCCTGCTGATGTTTCTCGAGCCGCCGCAGGTACTCGCGCGCGCGGTCCACCACCTCGCCGGGCACCCCGGCAAGCTCCGCGACGTGCAGCCCGTAGCTCTGGCTCGCGGGCCCGGGCTTCACGGCGTGCAGGAAGATCAGCTCGCGGCCGTGCTCGGTGGCGTCGAGATGCACGTTCGCGCACGACGGAATCTCTTCCGGCAGCGCCGTGAGCTCGAAGTAGTGCGTCGCGAACAGAGTGAACGCGCCGACCTTCTGCGCGATGTGGCGCGCCGCCGCCCACGCGAGCGACAAGCCGTCGAACGTGCTCGTGCCGCGGCCCACCTCGTCCATCAGCACCAGGCTCGAGCGTGTCGCGCTATTCAAGATGTTCGCGGTCTCCGTCATCTCGACCATGAACGTGGAGCGCCCGCCGGTGAGGTCGTCGGCCGCGCCGATCCGCGTGAAGATCCGGTCGATCGGCCCGATCGTCGCGGCGGCCGCCGGCACGAAGCTGCCGATGTGCGCGAGGATCGCGAGCAGCGCGGTCTGGCGCATGTACGTGGATTTTCCGCCCATGTTCGGGCCGGTGATGATCAGCATGCGCCGCTCACCGTCGAGCGCGAGATCGTTGGGCACGAACGGCGCGCCGTTCGACTGCTCGACGCCGAGATGGCGGCCGGCGCGATACTCGAGGCGCGGCTCGTCGACGAGCGCCGGCTTCACGAGCGACAGTGCGGCCGCGCGCTCCGCGAGGTTCGCGAGCACGTCGAGCTCGGCCACGCTGTCCGCGGTCTGCTGCAGGAGCCCAAGCTCCGCCGCGAGCTTCTCGAGGACCCCGTCGTAGAGCTGCTTCTCGCGGCTCAACGCCCGCTCGCGCGCGGAGAGCACCTTGTCCTCGAACTCCTTGAGCTCGGGCGTGATGTAGCGCTCGGCGCCCTTCAGCGTCTGGCGGCGGATGTAGTCGGCCGGCGCGCCGTCGGATTGCGACTTCGTGAGCTCGATGTAGAAGCCGTGCACGCGGTTGTAGCCGACCTTCAAGTTGGCGATGCCGGTGCGCTCGCGCTCGCGCTTCTCGAGGTTCTCGAGGAACTGGTCGAGGTTGGTGGTGATCGTGCGAAGCTCGTCGAGATCGGCGTCGTAACCCGGCGCGATCACGCCGCCGTCGCGCAGCACCACCGGCGGCGCCTCGACGATCGCGCGGACGAGCAGGTCGTGCTCGGCCGTATGCGCTCCGCACTTCGACGCGAGCGTTTGCAGCCGCTCGGCGGCGAACGCGGTGAGCTCGCGCTTCAGGTCGGGCAGGCGGCTCAAGCCGTCGCGCAGCTGCGCGAGGTCGCGCGGCCGTGCCGAGCGCAGCGCGACGCGGGTCAGGATTCGCTCGAGGTCGCCCACTTCTTTGAGCAGCCCCTGAATCGCCTCGAGAGGGCCGCGCTGCTCGAGGATCTCGATCGCCTGCTGCCGGCGCTTGAGCTCGGCGCGATCACGGATCGGCCGGTTGAGCCAGCGGCGCAGGAGACGGCTGCCCATCGCCGTGGCGCAGCGGTCCATGAGGCCCGCGAGCGTGTAGTCGTCGCGCGCGCCGAGACTCGTCTCGATCTCGAGGTTGCGGCGCGTCTGCGCGTCCATGAGCACCGCTTGCTCGCGCCGCTCGCGCGTGAGCGCGCGGATGTGCGGCAGTTGGGCGCGCTGCGTGTCCTTCACGTATTGAAGGAGGCAACCGGCGGCGCCGACCGCGGCGCGCGCGTCCTCGGCGTCGAAGCCGGCGAGGTCGAGCGTGCCGAATTGGGCGCAGAGCAGGCGCCGGCCGGTGCCCGGGTCGAAATGCCACGGTGGCCGGCGCCGGACCGCGGCGGTCGCCGCGAGCCAGGCGGGCGCGTCGGCGTCCTCCGCGAGCAGTAGCTCCGCGGGCCGCAAGCGCTCGAGCTCCGCGTGCAGCGCGTCCAAGTCGTCGAGCTCGGTGAGCGCGAACCGCCCGCCGCCGGCGAGGTCGAGCCAGGCAAGCCCGATCTTCGGCGCGAGCGTGAGCGAGGCGAGCAGGCGCGATTCCTTTTCCTCGAGCAGCGCCGCGTCGGTCACCGTGCCCGGCGTCACCACGCGCACGACCTCGCGCGCCACCGGGCCCTTGCTCGTGGCCGGGTCGCCGATCTGCTCGCAGATCGCGACCGACTCGCCGAGCTTCACGAGCCGCGCGAGATAGGTGTCGACGGAGTGCGCGGGCACGCCGGCCATCGGGATCGGCTCGCCCGCCGACTGGCCGCGCTTCGTGAGCGCGATGTCGACGAGCTTGGCGGTGCGCTTCGCGTCGTCGTAGAACAGCTCGTAGAAGTCGCCCATCCGGTAGAACAGCAGCGTGTCCGGAAACTGCGCCTTGATGGCGTGGTACTGCTGCATGACCGGGGTGTGCGGGCTGCTCATCGCTGGGGCGAGACATGGCCTTGGGTGGAGGGCGGCTATTGTAGTCGGTCGCCCGGCTGCTTGAGCGGGCCACCGCCGGTCACTGAGCTTTCAGGTCTTACAGACTACGGCTCATTCGCTTGGGACGACCCCGTAGCGCACGTGCTTGATGCTGCACTTGCGGCCGTACTGTGCCTTGCCGAAAGTCTGGGCGAGCTGCTTGTCCGCGAAAATCGCGACGAGAGAGCCGCCGGTGTACACGCCCCATTCCGGCAAAGGCGTCGACGTTGCCGACTCGTCGGCCGCCGTCGCCTTCGTGGGCGGCGCGGGGGAGACGACAGCCGCTGCTTCCTCCGCCGCCGCTCCCCTGGATCGGCTTGCAACGAGCTCTGCCAACCGCATCTTCACGGCCGCGCGCGCGTCGCCTTGCGTCTCGTAACCGTTGTTGGTCGCGTGAACGCGATGGCTTGCCTCGAACGCCTTGCCGGATTCGATCGACCAGGTCCAACTACCGTCGTGGTCCTGGAAGACCACCGGATAGAGTGCGTCCTCGCGATTCTCGGGCACGGTCTACAGAACCTCGCGTTCGAACCGCTTCACGACGTGCGCATCGATTGTGTAACGCCTTCGGGACAGGTGCAGCGGCCGTGCCGCATTGTCGTCAGGGTGCCGCCGCCTGGCAAACCGGCCTGCCCGTGCGGTGGCGGCGCACGTATCATCGTGGGATGCGGATCGTGCACGTCGAGACCGGCAGGCACCTCTACGGCGGAGGGCGGCAAGTTCGTGGCGGGCCTCGCTGCCAAGGGTGTCGACAACGTGCTCGTCTGCACGCTCGGCGGCGAGCTCGAGGCAGCGGCGAGCGGCGCGCGCGTCGTCGCGCTGCCGATGCGGGGCGAGCTCGACTGCATGTAGCGTCGTCTGCACCGTCGGCGCGAAAGCGGGTGTAGGATCGCGCTTCGTGCGCGAGATGAGCGTGTAGGTCCGTCCAAACCTAGGGAGTGAGATCACCATGAAGAAACGTTTGTTGACAAGTGTGCTTGCGGCGACGGCCGCGCTCGGATTGTCGGGGCCGTTGTTCGCGCAAGGTGCCGGTGGGCCAGCGGGCGGGCCGCCGCGGCCGCCTCCCCTCCTGATGACGACCGCCGCTTTCGAGGATGGTGGGGTCATTCCCGACAAGTACACGCAGGCCGCGGGCCCGATGGCCCCGTCGCCCGAGCTCAAGTGGTCGCAGGTGCCCATGGGAACGCAAAGCTTCGTGGTGCTGATGCACGACCCGGAGCCGGTGCTTGCGAAGGGGTCCAAGATGGACATCACGCACTGGCTCATCTGGAACATCCCGGCAACGGCCACGGGCTTGCCCGAGGGCGTGGCGGCGGGCGAGCTTCCGGATGGCAGCCGGCAGGTCAGCTTGAGGGCGAACGGCTACATGGGCCCGGGTGCGCCGGCGGGACCGTACCACCACTACACCTTCGAGCTCTACGCCCTCGACATCAAGCTCGATGTGCCGCAGGGAGCGCCGCAACAGGCCGCCGATACGCGCAACGCCGTCGTGAACGCGATGGATGGTCACGTGCTCGGGAAGGCCGTGCTCGTCGGTCGGTTCCACCGCTAGAGCGGACAACGACGGAGGGCGGGAAGGGCGCCGGCCTTGGCTGCGCCTTGAAGTGCGGCGCTAACCGGATACCGCCGTAACCCGGCTCGATTCCGGTCATCTTTATTCAGCTTGGGGACGGCCCCTTCGCGGTCCATAATCCCGGCCGATCGGGGGGTGCAGTAATGCTGAAGAGCTACTTCCTCCTGGCGTTGCGCCAGCTGGCCGCGCAGAAACTCTACGCGCTCATCAACGTGGCGGGGCTCGCCGTCGGCATCGGCTGTTGCCTGCTGATCGCATTGTTCGTGCGGCACGAGCTCAGCTACGACCGCCAGTATCGCAACGCCGACCGCATCTACCGGGTCTCGAGCGACACCTTCTCCGTGAACGGCCGCCCCGAGGCGCATTCCGCCACGGCGCCGCCGGTACTGACGTCGCTGCTCAAGGAGACATTCCCGGAGGTCGAGCAGATCGGCCGCATGTCGAAGTGCGGCGCGGCGGGCGGCGGCGCGATGATCACGAGCGACAAGCTGTCGTTCTACGAGCCGGGCTTCACGTCCGCCGACAACGAGATGTTCAAGATCTTCGACTTCGAGTGGCTGCGCGGCGATGCCGCGACGGCGCTGTCGCGGCCGTACCAGGCCGTGATCACAGAGAGCGCGGCGCGACGCTACTTCGGCGGCGTGGACGAGGCATTCGGCAATTCGCTGTACCTCGAGGTGAATGCCAACCCGTTTGAGGTCGTCGGCGTGATTCGCGATATGCCGTCGACTACGCACTTGCAGTTCAGCGTGATGGTCGATTTTCTGTTCGGCGCGGCCCCGAACGGGATGCTCACCTCCTGGGGACTCAACTGCTTCCACAGCTACCTGCTGCTACGCAAAGGCGCGGCGATCGACGCGATCCGCGCGGGGTCGGGACCGCTCTACGACCGCCACATGCGCGAGGGCGCGAGCCGCGAGCTCGGCTACACGGTGACACCGATCACGGACATCCACTTGCATTCGAACCGCCAGGGCGAGATGCGGCCGCCGGGCAGCACCGCCAATGTCTACGCGTTCGCCGCCGTCGCCGCGTTCATCTTGCTGATCGCCTGCGTGAACTTCATGAATCTCGCCACCGCGCGCGCGGCGCAGCGCGCCAAAGAGGTGGGGCTGCGCAAGTCCGTCGGCGCGCGCCGCGCGCAGCTCGTGAGCCAGTTCTTGGGTGAGTCGGTGCTGCTCGCGTGCGTGGCTATGCTCTGCGCTGTGGCTCTGGCGCTGGCCGCGAAGCCGGTGTTCGCCGCGCTCATCGAGCAGCCGCTCGACCTCCACGGCATCGGTGTAGTGCTGCCGTTGGCGCTCGTGGCGCTGGCCGCCGTGGTCGGGCTCGCGGCCGGCAGCTATCCCGCGTTCTATCTCGCCGCCTTCAAGCCGGCGCGAGTGCTCAAGGGCGACGCCACGCGCAGCCGCGGTGCGGCGCAGTTCCGCAGGGCGCTCGTGGTGCTGCAGTTCGCGATCTCGATCGCGCTCGTGATCGCGACGGTCGTCGTGTTCGAGCAGACACGCTTCGCGCGCAACATCGAGCTCGGCTACGACAAGGAGCAGATCGTGGTGCTCACGGGCGCGCCCACGCGCGGGCTCGGCCAGCAGTGGCAAACGATGAAGCAGGAGCTGCTCGCCGATCCCGAGATCGTGGCGGTGACGGCGTCGAGCAGTCCGCCGGGCAACTCTTACACTACCACCATCGACGTGCGCCCCGAGACCGCTGCCGAGCGGCGCACGCTCTACGACCTGCCAGTCGACTTCGATTTCTTCGAGACGTTCAAGATCGTGCCGCCTGCGGGCAGAACGCTCACCGACGACCATCCGGCCGACCGGCTGGTCCTTCCGCAAGGGCAGGACCGGACCGCGCGGGGCAGCGGCGGCTGGGTGCTCAACGAGACGGCAGCGCGCGAGCTCGGCTGGTCGCCGGCCGAAGCGATCGATCAGCGGCTCGAGGTGGCGGGTGCCGCGCTCGGTCCCGTGGTCGGCGTGGTGCCCGACATTCATTTCGAATCCGTGCGCGACCCGATCAAGCCGACGCTCTACATGGTGTGGCAGGACGAGACCAGAGCCAGCTTCAAGACCATCCGCGAGGCCTCGATCAGAGTTACGGGCCGGAACCTCGCCGCCACGCTCGAGCACATCGACGCGATCTGGAAGCGCTTCTCGCCCGAGCAGCCGGTCACGCGGCGATTCCTGGACGAGGACTTCGAGAAGCTCTATCGCGCCGAGGACCGGCAGGCGGCGATGCTCACGTTCTTCGCGCTGCTCGCGATCTTCGTCGCGTGTCTCGGCGTGCTCGGCCTGGCGTCCTACACCACCGCCCGGCGCACGAAGGAGATCGGCATACGCAAGACGCACGGCGCCAGCGTCTGGCACATCGTGAGGCTGTTTGCCGGCGAGTTCGGCGTGCTCGCGCTCGTCGCCAACGTGATCGCGTGGCCCGTGACCTACTTCGCGATGCAGCGCTGGCTGCAGTCGTTCGCCTACCGCATCGAGCTCGGACCGCTCGCGTTCGTGGGCGGGGGGCTTGCGGCCCTCGTCGTGGCGTGGCTTACCGTGGCCGCCGTGGCGGCGCGTGCGGCCCGGGCGAAACCGGTCGGAGCGTTGCGCTACGAGTAGGGTCGTGGCGGGCTCTGCGGCCGCGCAAGTATCATCGCGGGATGCGGATCGTGCACGTCGAGACCGGCCGGCACCTCTACGGCGGAGGGCGGCAAGTCCGCGACCTCGTGGCGGGCCTCGCGGCCAAAGGCGTCGACAACGTGCTCGTTTGTACGCGCGGCGGCGAGCTCGAGGCCGCGGCGAGCGGCGCGCGGGTCGTCGCGCTGCCGATGCGCGGCGAGCTCGACTTCGCCTTCGTCGGCCGGTTGCGGCGCGTGCTCCACGAGACCGCGCCCGACCTCGTGCACGTCCATTCGCGCCGCGGCGCCGACCATGGCGGCGCGGCCGCGAGCTGGCTCGAGCGCCTGCCCGCGGTGCTCACGCGCCGCGTCGACTCCGACGAGCCGGCGTCGTGGGCGCGGCTCAAGTATCGGCCGTATCTGAAGGTGATCGCGCTGTCGCGCGCCATCGAGGCGCAGCTCGCGACGCACGGCGTCGCGCGCGAGCGCATCGTGCGGATTCCGAGCGCGGTCGACACCGCGCGATTCCGGCCCGATCCCGCCGCCCGCGCGCGCCTCGACGCGGCGTTTGGCCTGCCGGCCGACGCGCTCGTCGTCGGCGTGGTCGCGCAGCTGATTCCCCGCAAGGGCCACCGCCTGTTGCTCGGCGAGCTGCCCGAGCTCGTGCGGTCGCGGCCGTCGCTGCGCGTGCTCTGCTTCGGCCGCGGGCCGCTCGAGGCCGAGCTGCGCGTGGAGATCGCGGCGCGCGGGCTCGACGCGCACGTGCGGCTCGCGGGCTTCCGCGACGACCTGCCGGAGCTGGTGCCCGGCCTCGACGTGCTCGCGCATCCGGCCGAGCGCGAGGGGCTCGGGCTTGCGCTGCTCGAGGCGGCGAGCGGCGGCGTGCCCGTGGTCGCCTGCGCCGCGGGCGGCGTGCCCGACGTCGTCGAGGACGGACGCACCGGGCTGCTCGTCGCTGTCGGCGATGGGCCGGCGTTGCGTCGAGCGCTCGAGCGTCTGCTCGCCGACGCGGCGGAACGCGCGCGGCTCGGCGCCGCCGCGCGTGCGCTCGTCGAGCAGCGCTTCACGATCGACGGCATGGTCGCGGCTCACCGCGCGCTCTACGCCGCGGTGCTCGCGGAGGTGTCGGGCGCGGCTCGCCCGGCCGCCCGGCGCGGCGCGCGGCGGGCTACGGCGTCCGCGAGCGAGACGCCGCCGGGCGGACCCGGGCCGCGCTTCGATCGGAGCCCGCCCGAATGACGCTCGACGACCGCGACCTCGAAGCGCTCGCGCTCAAGCTCGGCCGCGCGTTACTCGTGCACCGCTGGCGCGTCGCGACCGCGGAGTCGTGCACCGGCGGTTGGATTGCGAAGGTCCTCACCGACGTGCCCGGCAGCTCGCAGTGGTTCGAGAGCGGCGTCGTGGCGTACTCGAACGCCGCGAAGACCTCGCTGCTCGGCGTGGAGCCGGGCCTCGTCGCCGCGCACGGCGCGGTGTCCGGGCCCGTGGCGCGCGCAATGGCCGACGGCGCGCGTGCCCGGCTCGGTGTCGACCTCGCGGTCGCGGTCAGCGGCGTCGCCGGCCCGGACGGCGGAACGGCCGACAAGCCGGTCGGCACCGTCTGCTTCGCGTGGTCGACGCCCCAGGGCACGCACACCGAGATCCGCCAGTTCGGCGGCGACCGCGAGGCCGTGCGCCGCCATAGCGTGGCGCACGGGATCGAGCGGCTCATCGCGCTCGTCTGGACCGATGAGCGGCGCTGAGACGGCCGACGGTGGGGACGAGCGCGGCGCGCGTCCCGATGGGCGGCGCGTGTTCTTCGCGCTCTGGCCCGACGACGCGACCCGCTCCGCGCTCGTGCGCGCGACGAAGCGCGCGGTGCAGCTCTGCGGCGGCCGGCCGGTCGCGAAGGAGCGGCTGCACGTGACCGTTGCGTTCCTGGGCCAAGTCACGGACGAGCAGCTCGCGAGCGCGCGCGCGGCGGCGCCGGTCGCGGTGGGCGCGTTCGACCTCACGCTCGACCTGTTGGGCGTCTGGCCCCAAACGCGCGTGCTCTGGCTCGCGGGCCGCCACGTGCCCGACGCGCTCAACGCGCTCGAGAGCGAGCTCTGGACGAGGCTCGAGGCCCGCGGCTTCGTGCGCGACGAGCGGATCTACCGTCCACACCTTACGCTCGCGCGCCGCGCGCGCCCCGTCGAAGAGGAGGTAGACCCGGTGACGTGGCCCGTGACGGAGCTCGCGCTCGTCGAGTCGCTGCCCGACGGCCGCAACGTGCACTATGAGGTGCTCGAGCGCTGGGCGCTCTAGGCGGGGGCGCCGCGGCTCGTCACGCGCCCCATCCTCGAGCTGATCAACCACCAAGGCGGCGTCAGGATCGCACAACCGCGAGTTTCGCTTTACTATTCGCGCTCGATAACGATAACGCCTCTAATCGGGGAGCAAGAATGCCAGTCAAGATCGTGCTCGAGCTCAGCGACGAAGACCTCGGCTACTACCGCCGAGTGATGGACGACGTCTGGAAGAAGAACGCCAAACGCGCCGAGAAAGAGCTCGTTGACGGAGCTCGCCGCCTGCTGCGGCAGGTCACCAAGACCAAAGGGGCTCCGGAATACATCCAGACACGCCTCACCGACCTCGGGGTTCTGCTCGAGATGCTCGACGACTCCGAGTGGCCGTTGCCGGAAGAGGACCGGCGGCGCATCGTCGCGGCTCTCGGCTACTTCGCGGTCGCGAAGGACATGATCCCGGACAAGATCCCCGGCATCGGCTTCCTGGACGACGCGCTGATGGCCGAGCTCGTGTTGGAGGCCCTCAAGCACGAGGTCAAAGGCTACCGCGAGTTCTGCGAGTACCGGCAGAACGAGGCCACGCTGCGCGGAAAAAAGGCGACTCGCGAGGATTGGCTCGCGGCCAAGCGCCGGCAGATCTTCCTGCGCATCAAGCGGCGCCAACAAGAGTCGCGGCGCCACGCGTCGAGCGACAGCCCGATGTCGATCCTGCGCTACTAAGCTCGTCGATCGGGGCGTCGTAGATCGGGCTTCTCGCCGCGCGCGACGTGTGATGGTTAATTACACTGAACCAGTGTAATATTTCCAGCACCATGAAAAACATCACGATTACGCTCAACGAGAAGACGGCGCAGTGGGCGCGTCAACATGCCGCCGAGCTCAACATGAGCTTGTCGCGCTACGTCGGCGAGCTGCTCGAGCGCACGATGCGACACTCCAGAGAGTACGAACGCGCAATGCGCAGCTATCTCGCCAGAAAACCGGTGAAGCTCGGCATGGAGGGCGAGCGCTATCCCACGCGGGACGAGCTACATGATCGCGACAGTTTTCGTTGACACTAACGTCTTCGTTTACGCGCGCGATGCACGCGATCCGCGCAAGCAGCAACTCGCTGAAGCGTGGCTTCGCGACCTCTGGCGCGAGCAGCGCGGCCGCACCAGCGTACAGGTGCTCTGCGAGTACTACGCCACCATCACACGCAAGCTACGGCCGGGAGTGCCGCCCGACGACGCATGGGGGGAGGTCACCGAGTTGTTTGAGTGGGAGCCCCAGGAGACCAATCGCGACTTGCTCGTTCGAGCGCGTGACGTCCAGAGGCGCCACACGCTGAGCTGGTGGGACTCGACGGTCGTGGCGGCGGCGCAGGCGCAAGGTTGCTCGCTGTTGCTCACCGAAGATTTGCAGCACGGTGCAGACCTCGGCGGCGTGACCGTACGGAATCCGTTTCGCGAAGGTATCGCCGAGGCGCGCGCGGGCTACGACGCGCCGCTAGAGCGCGTGCCGCGACACCGTGCACGTGGTCGGCCGCGGCGGCACACGCCCTCTCAGTGACAGGTCAGAACTTCCAGCTCGCGTAGACCCGCAGGTCGCGCGGCTCAATCGGGTGGAAGAGGAAGTCCTCGACGCCCTCGTCCGGCTCGCCGGGCAGCCTTGATGCTCCGCGGCTCGCAGGTCGCGGCCCGCCTCCGCCCTCTCTCGCGGCGCCGCGCCGGCGTTCGCTGCCGTCGAGCGTGCTCGCCACGCTCGTGCTCGCGCTCGACGCGGCGCATCACGGCACCGAGCTCGTGCTCGCCTGGCTCGACTGAAAACGATACGCAGTTCAAGGATTCTCGGTTGTATTTCTCGCGCGGCCGAAGCATGCTCAGGCGCGTGACGTCCCCGACGGACCATCGCCGTCCCGGTTTGCGAGTGCGCAAGCTTCTGCTGCTCGCGCTGCTGGCTTGCGCCTTCGCCGCGGTCCAGTTCGCCGCGGTCCGCCACGCGGTGGACTTCAAGGCTCACACGAGCGGCGACCTCTGCAAGACCTGCCTGAGTTTCGCCGCGGTCGCCACGGGCAATGTCGGTCACGCCCAGCACGTGCCGCTCCTGCCGCAGACCGCTGCGATCATTCCGCACGCGTCAGCGGTTTTCGTCTCCGTTCAGGTCATCACCGCGCGCGCGCGCGGACCCCCGCTCGCTTCCTGATTCTGTTCGTTCGGGTTTAACCGACCTCGGCCTCGCGCCGCGGTCGTGGCCGTTCATCAGCAGATCAAGGAAGCAACAACATGGCTATTCGTCGTCTACCGGCGTGCGTCGGCGCTTCGCTATTCATCGGCAGCGCTCTGCCCACCCCGAGCTTTGCTCAGAGCTCTCAAGAAAACGCGGTCGACCAGATCGTCGTCACCGGCACCCCGCGGCGGACGTCCGCGGAGGAAATGGCTCAACCCGTCACCGTGCTAAGCGGCGCAGCGCTCGAGCGCGCGCAGGGCCTGAATCTCGGCGAGACCCTGGCCGCCGAGCCCGGCGTCAGCGCGTCCTACTTCGGCGCCGGGGCGTCGCGGCCGATCATCCGCGGTCTCGCCGGCACGCGCGTGCGAACGATGGAGGACGGCATCGACACGATGGATGTCTCCACGATCAGCGTCGATCACGCCGTCGGCATCGACACGTTGGCGGCCGAGCAGATCGAAGTGTTTCGCGGACCCACTACGCTGCTGTACGGCAGCGGCGCGGTCGGTGGCGTGGTGAATACCGTCACGCGCCGAATTCCCGAGAAGGCGCCGGATCGCCCCTTCGAAGGAGACGTCGAGCTGCGCGGGGATAGCGCCCTCGGCGAGCGGGGCGGCGCCGTTCGCCTCGATGGCGGCGGCGAAAGGTTCGCGTGGCACGTCGACGGCTCGCATCGAACCACCGACGACTACGAGATCCCCGGCCCCGCGGTCGTCGGCTCCGACGAGCGTCCCGGCACGTTGCCGAACAGCGACCTGAACGCGACGTCGGGGGCCGTCGGCGCCTCATGGATCGGCGACAACGCGTTCTTCGGCGGCTCGGTGAGCCACTTCGAGACCAACTACGGCTCGCCGACCGAAGAAGACGTGCGCGTCGATCTGCATCAGGACCGCGTCGATCTAAAGGGCGGGTGGACCGGTTTGTCCGGCGCGCTCGAAGCCGTGAACGTGCGGTTCGGCTCGAACGACTACGAGCATGTCGAGCTCGAGGGCGGCGAGCCCGGCACCACCTTCAAGAATCGCGGCCAGGAGGCGAGGATCGAGCTTCTGACCCCCCCGATGGGCGCCTGGCGCGGCACGTTCGGCACCCAATTGCAGGACCGCCAGTTCGAGGCGATTGGGGAAGAGTCGTTCGTGCCGCCGGTCGACACGAAGAACCTCGGGCTGTTCGCCATCGAGCAGCGCGACCTCGACCAATGGTCGGTCTCACTCGGCGGCCGCGTCGAGCACCAACGGCAAGAGCCGACGACCCCGGGTCTGCCGGACGTCGACGACAACGCCACCAGCTTGTCGTTCTCGGGGCTGCGCAAGCTAGGGAACGGCGTCGCGTTCGCGCTGAACGCGGCGCTCGCGCAGCGCTTACCGGTGGCGGAAGAGCTGTACGCGTTTGGTCCGCACATCGCGTCCGGCAGCTTCGAGATCGGCGATCCGACGCTCGGCAAGGAGACTTCGCATCACCTCGACGTCGGCGTCCGCAAGACCGCCGGGAAGACGACTTGGGGAGTGACGGCGTTCTACACGGACTTTGCGAACTTCACGTTCCCGGAGGCCACGGGCGAGAACGACGAGGAGAGCGGCTTGCCGATCTTCGTCTACATCCAGCGAGCCGCGGACTTTCATGGCCTCGAGGCCGAGCTCAGCCGCGCGGTCGCCGAAGTGGGGCCGGGTGAGATCGACGTGCGCGTGTTCACCGACTACACGGTGGGCCGACTCGCCGGTGGCGAGCACGTGCCGCGGATGCCGCCGTTGCGCTATGGCGCGCGCGTTCAATATCACACGGCGCGCTTGTTGACCGGTCTCGAGGCGACGCGGTACGACGAGCAGAACAAGCTCGGCGCGTTCGAGACGCCGACCGACGGCTACACGATGGTGAACGCCGACTTTGGCTGGGCGGTGACGAAGAACCATGCGCTGCACCTGTTCGTGAAGGGCAGCAATCTGCTCGACGAAGACGCGCGGCGCAGCACGTCGCTGGTCAAGGACTTCGCGCCGCTGCCGGGCCGCAGCTACGCGATCGGCATTCGGACGTCGTTCTGACGCGTGGGCGCGGAGGGATTGCGCGAGCGATTCCTCCGACCCTCTGCCGAGCGAGCTTGCGCCGCCGCGGCTATCTCATCTCGAGATACGGCTGGAGCCCTTCCCAATCGCCGCGATTGATCCTGGCCAATATTTCTTGGGCCGTGGTGCGGATCTCAGCGAACTGCGTGTCGCCGAGCGCGAGTCGCATCGCTTCCGGCAAGGTCGAACGCGCATCGCAGCCGCGCCGTTCGATACATCCCTGTCCGATGTCGGGATTTGCGTTCGAGCAGTCGTAGCCCGCCTCGCACGCGGCAACGAGCCAGACTGCTCCTTGCGCGGGGTCCCGCGCGACCGTCGCCAGCGAGTAGACGGTACTGATTTTGAACAGCGCAGCGGGTTCCCGCGAAGTAACGGCGATCCGCACGTCGTCCAGAAGATGTGCGCGATGCTCCGGCGGCACCGAATCCCAGTGACGGCTCGCGGACTCCTCGAGCGCGTGATCCATGACGGCGAGCGGGTCGCGGGATGCTATCGCTTGGTCGAGCCAATACCTGCTGTCGTGCGCACCCTCCGGAACGTCGAGGCCGTCGAGGGGGCTGCCGTCGAAGAACTTCTCGCATCTCCCGATCCGTCGCGCGACCAGCGCGCGGTTTTCGGCGTCGGGGATCAATGCGAGGTACGCGCGGACGTTTCCGGCGGCGCTCCCGCTCTGCATCGACGCCACGGGACGCAACTGGTCGCGGCATTCCGACAGCACCTGACCGAGCACGTATTGCGCGCGCGAGTCACCGGCGAGCGCGGAGAGCGCTGCACGTTGAGCGAGAGCGAAGTAGTCCGTCGAGGCGCGAAGTGAGTCTTCCCACCCCACGGGGTGGGTTGGAAGAGACGGGGCTCGGGCAGTGCGCGGCGCATCGGTCGTTGCCGGAGCCGAGGGCTCGGCCGGCGCGGTCTCGCGTGGCGCGACGATGGCCGGCGGCGCGGCGAGGGAAGCGGGGGATGCTGTGTCGGTCGAGTGCTCGTTGGGCCGAATCACCAGCCACAACCAGGCCGCGGCGACGCCCACGATGGCGAATCCGAGAGCAGACAGAAATCCGGTTCCTCGCGATGCCATGCCGGCAATCCTATTGGCCGGGGCGTTACGGACCGATGACGCAGGCATCGGCGCCTTCTGCGCCGGTCAATCTGCGTCGGGCGGGGAAGCGAAAAGCCCGCCGGGGGATACCCGGCGGGCTCGATTTTGCGCGCGGCGATTGCTCGCCCGGCAATTGGCGCGGCGCCGTCAGGCGATCCGCTTGCGGCGCAGAAACGTGCCGATGCCGCCGAGACCCGACAGCAGCAGCCAGACCGCTGCGGGCAGCGGCACCATGTTCACCGACACGTTGTCGATCCCGGCGCTGGCAGCGGCACCGAACAGAATCGACTGCGCGGTGCCGATGAAGGACACGGACGCGACGTCCCAGTGACAGAACGGTCCAGAGCAGCCGTTCTGCGAGTTGGCTGCAAGATGGAAGGTCGCAAGCACGCTGCCCGTTCCGTCGAGCCCGGAGTAGACGTTGACGTCCGCCGCTTGATCGGATGAATAGTAGAAGGACGCGTCGCCGGCGAAGCCGTACTGCGCATTCATGGTCGCCGCCGGGCCGACGGGAGCCATGATCGTGCCCGGCGTCGGCGCGTTCGAGTAGTAGGGGCCGGCCGCGTCGTTCGAGATCGCCAGGGCATCGCCGCCGAAGGACACGCCGAGGGCGCTGTAAAAGCCGTCGACGGGGGCGAAGCTGCTCGCTCCCTCGAAGTCCAGCGTGACGGGAGATGACAACGCGGGACCGGCGGACAGCAGACCGGCCGCGAGGGCCGCCGAGATCAACTTGACGTTCATTGTTACTGCACCTCTTTCTCGAAACGGTTCCCTATTCAGCTAACGCATGGCCAGAGCGCGCGGCTCGGGGCCGGGCTCTACGAGGATGGTACGTGCGCCGCATTTACGGAGCGTTGAATATTGATGACGTTTCCATTGCATGGCGCGGCGGCTTCTGGACAATCGCGCGCGACGCTCGCGAGAATGCGCCGGATGGACGAGGTCATCGCTCTCTTCCCGATCCCCTTCATGCGCGCGCCGGCAACGCTCGGCCGGCAGCTCGTGGCCGGTTTGGTCGAGCGCTTCACGGCGCTCGCGACGCAGGGCAACAAGTCGTCGCTCAATCTCTCCCACACCGAGATGTTGAAGCCCGGAGACAGCCCGCTGTTCGTGGAGGCCGCGGCGCTGATCACTCCCAAGCTCGCCGACTTCGGCGTGCAGTTGTTCGGCGAGCGCATCGGCTGGTCCCTCAAGGAGATGTGGGTCAACGTGCTCGACACCGGCGGTCACCAGGCCATGCACAACCACGCGAACAGCTTCATCTCGGGCGTCGTGTACCTCACGCCCACGCATCCCGGCTCGCAGACGGTGTTCATGCGGTCGCCGGGCGGCACCGATTTTCTGTTCAAGAACGACCACGCGGGGATCACGCCCGGCCCCTACAACGCGGACAAATGGATCAGCCCTGCGCCGCAACCGGGCGACCTGGTGCTGTTCCCGAGCTACCTGATGCACGCGGTGCCGCCGAATCAAGGCGAGCGGCGCATCACGCTGTCGTTCAATGCGATCCCTTCGCGGCTCGACTCCTGGGGCTACTCGATCAGGTTCAGCGGTTGAGCTCGAACGGCGTCTCGCCGCCCCGGCTGCAAACGAACGCCGGCGCGCCTTGGCAGCGGCGAGCCTCGCTTGCGCTGATGGCGGCTTCCGGGTTGGCCGCGTTGGGCTACGAGATCGTCTGGACCCAACAATGCGCGGTTTGGCTCGGCCATGAAGCCGCTGCCGTGCTCGCGGTGGTCGCGGCGTTCTTCGGCGGGCTCGCGGTCGGAGCGTTCGCGCTCGGCCCGCGGATCGAGCAGAGCCCGCGGCCCGTGCGGTGGTACGCCGGCTGCGAGCTGATGATCGCGTCGTGGAGCCTCGTGCTCGCGCTCGGCATGACGCCGTTCAGCGCGTGGTTGCTGGCGCTCACCGGGGCCCAACCGGCGGCGATCTGGCAGTGGACCATCGCGTTCTTCGGGACCTTCGTCTTGCTGCTGCCGGCCACCGCCGCGATGGGGGCGACGCTTCCCGCGATGGAGCGCCTCACGGCGGAGCTGCGCAGCGCGGGGCGCTCGATCGCGCCGCTGTACGCCGCCAACACATTCGGCGCGGTGCTCGGCGTGCTCGCGATCGCCTTTTGGCTGGCGCCCACGCTCGGGCTCGTGCGCACCGCGGGCGTTTGCATCGTGCTCAACCTGCTCTGCGGCGGCGCGTCGCTCGTCGTGTTTCCGCGCAGCGCGGCAGTCGCGCCCGCGCCGACCGCGCGCGATTCGCGGGTCGTGCGCGGCGTGCTTGCTAGTCTCGCGATCACCGGGCTACTCGGCATCGGTTACGAGGTGCTCGTGGTGCGTGTGCTGAGCCAGGTGGCGGAGGACACCGTCTACACGTTCGCAATGCTGCTCGCCGTCTACCTCGTGGGCACCGCTGCGGGCGCCGCGAGCTACGACCGATGGCTCGCGCGGAGCCGTGCCGCGGACGAGCTCGGCGATCGACTACTGTGCGCGCTCGCCGCAGCGGTCCTCGTCGGGACCTCGACGCTGTGGGCCGCCGAGCACGTAAAGGCCGCCGCGCTCCGCGCATTCGGCCCGAGCATGTCCGCCGCCGTCGGCGCCGAAGCGTTGCTCGCGCTCGCGGCGTTCGGGGCGCCGACGATCGTCATGGGCGCGGTGTTCAGCCACTTGAGCGCGCGCGCGAGCGCCGCCGGCGTCAGCTTCGGGCGAGCGCTCGGCGCAAACACGCTCGGCGCGGCCGCCGCGCCCTGGATCTTCGGCGTGCTGGCGTTGCCCGCGCTGGGGCCGAAGCTCGCGCTGCTCTCGACTGCGCTCGCCTATCTCGTGCTGACAGCGCGTGCCGCTTGGCGCATGCCGGTCGTTTGGGTGCCCGCGCTCGCCGTGCTCGCGATCGCCATGGCCGCGCCGCCGCTCGCATTCGTCGACGTCCCCGCGGGCGGCCGCGTCGCCAGCTACCGCGACGGCGTCATGGCTGCGGTAAGCGTGGTCGAGGATGCCAACGGCGTCGCGCGGCTGCGGATCGACAACCGCCAGCAGGAAGGCAGCAGCGCGACGCTGCGGGTCGACGCGCGCCTTGCGTGGCTGCCCGTGCTGCTGCACCCGGCGCCCCGGCGCGTGCTGTTCCTCGGCCTCGGCACCGGCAACACGGCGGCCGCTGCGGCTGCCGACTCGACGCTCGAGGTGGACGCCGTCGAGCTATTGCCGGAGGTGATCAGCGCGTCGGCGTACTTCGCAGATGCGCGGGGCGAGGCGGCACCGAATCCGCGTCTGCGCCTCCTCGCGGCTGACGCGCGCCGCTACGTCCGCGCGAGCGATCGGCGCTACGACGTGATCGTCTCGGACAACTTTCACCCGGCACGCAGCGGCTCCGGCGCGCTGTACACGGTGGAGCACTTCGCGGCGGTCCGAGAGCGGCTCGACGCGGGCGGCCTGTTCTGCCAGTGGCTGCCGCTGCATCAGCTCGATCTCGACACGCTGCGCAGCATCGTGAAGTCGTTCGTCGCCGTGTATCCCGACGCAGCGGCCATGCTCGCGAGCAACAGCCTCGAGACGCCGGTGCTCGGGCTCGTGGGGCGCGCGGACGGGACGCCCCTCGACGTCCCGGCAGTGCGTGACCGGCTGGTGAAAGCGGCCGCGCGGCAGAAGCTCGCCGATTTCGGAATCGAGGACGAGCTCGCGCTGCTCGGCAGCTTCGTGGCGGGGCCGAGCTCGTTGCGGCGGTTCGCGGGCGCGGCCGCCGCCAACACCGACGACCGTCCCGTCGTCGCTTATCGCGCGCCGCGGATCACCTATATGCCAACCTCGCTGCCGCGCGACCGATTGCTCGAGCTTCTGGGTGAGCTCTCGATCGACCCGGCCGAGGTGCTCGGCGCGGCGGACGAGACGTCGCGCCGACGCGTCGCGGCGTACTGGAAGGCGCGGAATCTCTTCATCGAAGCGGGTCGCGACGTACGGCCGTCGGCGGACCCGCGGGAGATGTTGGCGCAAGTGCGCGAGCCGTTGCTGGCGGTGCTGCGCGTGAGCCCGGATTTCCGTCCGGCCTACGACCCGCTGCTGCTGATGGCGACGGCGTTGGGGCGGGTGGATGTCGCGTCCGCGCGCGCGCTGCTCACGCAATTGAGCGAGATCCAGCCGGCGCGTTCCGACGCCGGCCGCGCGCTCGAGCAAATCGGCGCCACTGATCGGTGAATTGCGCGGACGCGCGCGCGTGCCCTGTTTACAAGTGAATGACAATCGCCGTCGCGATGTAAGCGCGATGTCCGGCGGAGTGTCGACGCGAATTCTCGTGCAGCGGAAATAACAAGAAAGCTACACATTACGTCAACACACGGCTGCTAAGGTTTTTCGCGAAGCAGTGTAGTCGTCTGTCCGGCCGAGTGCCGGGCCGGTTGAGCACGCACTAGAGATCGGGCCACGCGCCGCACCGTCAAACTCCAGGGAGCTATCGCGATGAACCAACGTTTCAGCATGAACAAGCTAGCGCTCGCTGTGGCCGCCGCCATCGGCGCCGGCGCCGTCGTCACGGCACCGACGGTCGCAACGGCCGCGAAGACGCCGGGCAAGTATGTCGCCGGCGACTTCCACAACCACACGACTTGCTCGGACGGGTCGATGTCGATGCAGAACGTGGTGAGGCACTCCACCGACTCGGCCAGCGTGCCGTGGGCTCTCGACTGGTTCGTGCAGGCCGGCCACGGCAACAGCGGCGGCACGCGCAATTGCACGCTGACGGAAGACGCGACGCTGAGCACCCCCGCCTATCCGTTCATACCGGGCACGAGCCCCTCGACGACGTGGACCGCCAGCATCGGTGCCTCAAACATCAAGGGCGACTTCTCCAGCCTCGCACCCTATGTGTGGCGCTGGCAGTCCGTTCAGGAATACCAGTATCCGCTGATGGAGTACCTGAACGCGTACCGGAACTTTCCGATGTTCATCGGCATCGAGTCGATCTCCGCGGGCCACGAGCACACCTCGATGTCCGTGATCACGGGCCAGATTCCAGCCGCGCTGGACAGCGCGACGTTGCCGACCTCCCCCGGCCCGATCACCGCGCGCTACACCCCGCTCGGCAATGCCGATGCGCTAGCGAAGTGGGTCTACTGTTTCGACGCGGGAGTCACCGACTTGAGCCGCGGCGATCAGCACCTCTCGAGCGTCGGTAACAATTGGGATTGCTCGGTCCCGGGCAGCTTGAATGCGGCAGACCCGAATTGGAGCGCTGCGGGGTTCAAGCTGAACCCCACTTCGACGGTCGCTATCGGCTCCGGCGCCGGCACGAAGGGCCACGCGAAGACCTTGGAGGGGCTCAAGTGGATGGCCCAATTCGAGCCGACCACGAGCTACTTCGTGCCCGCGCACCTCGAGCGCGCCGGGCCCTTCACCCCGGACGGCCAAAACGGCTTCAACGTCGAGCACCTGCGCGACTTCAACAACGCGGCGCCGACTGTCGCGTTCGGCATGGAGTCGCAGCCCGGTCACGGCGGCTCGGCCAACCGCGGCGAATACCAGGTGAACCGTAACGGCAACTTCGGCGGCACCGGCGTCGCCGTCGACTCCGTCGGCGGCACGACGTACGGCGGCACGGGCATCTATGCCGCGCAAGTCGGCGGCGTCTGGGACGCGCTGCTCGGCGAAGGCCGCAACTTTTGGTTCTTCGCGAGCTCCGACTGGCACAACCGCGGCTCCTTCCAGTCGACTCAAGACTCGGACCGCCGCACGACGCAGGACTTCTTCCCGGGCGAGTACCAGCGCAGCTACACGATGGTGCGCAACGGCAGCGATAAGCTCCGGCCCCAGACGATCGTCGACGGCCTGCGGACCGGGAACACTTTCTCTGCGCAGGGGCAGCTGATCGATCGCCTTGCGTTCGTCGCATGCGCGTCGTACGCCGGCATCGCGAGGCGCACGGATGCCGGCGTGGAAGCCATCGCCATCGCCGCCGCCACGAACAACACCGATACGGACATCGCGGGCTGCGCGACCATGGGCGAGAAGCTCAAGGTGCGTCCGGGCGCGGAGATCGTGGTGTCGGTCGTCGTGCGTGATCCGGCGGGCACGAACTACTCGCCGTACACGTTCGCGAATCCGTCGCTGGCCCAGGTCTCGATCACTCAGCCGATCAACGCGCCGGTGCTGGATCACATCGACCTGATCCGCGGCGAGGTGAGCGGCTACCGGACTCCGGGCGCCGCGAACTACTCGGGTGAATGGCCGCGGAACCAGTTGTGGCTGCACGCCGACGGCTCGACTCCGCCGGACCTGTCGACGGTGCCGGACGCGGCCAAGAACACCACGGCCGCGGTCATCAAGACGTTCAGCGGCAGCGGCGGCACGCTGTGGGTGCCGGTGGTCTCCGCCGTCGACGGCACCACGTTCTTGAAGATGACGTATCGCATCCCTGCAGTGCAGGTCTCGCAATACGTCCGGCTGCGCGGCACGAGCATGCCGCCCGCCGTGCCGTTCGAGACGGATGCGAGCGGCAACCCGCTGCCCGACATCTTCACGAACTCCAACAACACTAACCTGCTGCGGATCCGATGCGCGGTGACTCACAGCGCCGGCAATCAGTTCGACGGCTGCCCGGATCACCTGGCGAACGGGGGCGCGAGCAGCACGATTCCGGGCCAGAGGGCGGTGTCGTTCGACGTCGCCGCGTGGGCGGACTTGTGGTTCTACGCCAACCCGATCTATGTCGAGGTCGCCGGGTCGACGGTCGTCGCGGGCGTCCAATAAGCAACTAGCGACAAGACACTTAGGCGCCGCGCGTCATTGCGCGGCGCCCAAGGCGCCAGGGTGCCCCGAAGGGCGGATTACCATGAAGCTCGGGCCGAAGCTCCTGGCGGCGACGCTGGCTTGCGGAGTCGCCGCCGCGGCGGAGGCCGGCACGTCTTGGGACGAAACCGTCAACGGCGACTTGTCCAACGACGGGCTCGCGCCGACGCCGCTGGCCGTGAGCGCCGGCAGCAACCTCATCCTAGGCAACGCGGGCGGCCCGAGCGGCGGGGACATCGACCGCGACTATTTCCGCTTCACAGTGCCGGCCGGATCGACGTGGACCGGGCTCACCCTGCTCAGCAATACCGCGGTGGCCGGCGGATTCTCGTTCGTCGCGATCCAGGTCGGCCCGCAGCTCACCGTGTCGCCCACGGGCGCGGGTGCGTCGGACCTGCTCGGCTTCGCGCACTACGACAACGGCCAGATCGGCACGAACCTTTTACCGGTCATCGTGTCCGGTTTTTCCGGCGCGCTTCCGAGCGGCATCTATTCCATGTGGGTGCAGGACACCGGCGGGCTTGCGCAGTACGGCTTCGATGTCGTGCTCACTTCTGCCCCTCCGGCGGCGAACGTCCCCCTGCCCGCGGCGGCACTCTGGCTGCTCGCCGGTCTGTTTGGCCTGACTTCGTTGCGCCGGCTCCGGGCAAGCGGCAGCTCGCGTTTGTCATCGTTCTGACTTCTTGGCGTCCTAGCATTCCGCGCCCGGGCGCTTCGTTCGGGACCGCGCCTCCCGACTGTCACGGACATTCAACGACCATGGCCGCCACGATCACGACAACCCCATCAGCACCGTCGCGCCGCAGCACCGGCTGGCCGAGCTGGTTGCGCGAGCCGCTGCTGCACTTCGTGCTGCTCGGCGGACTGCTGTTCGCCGTAGACCAGCTGCTGATCAGCCGGGCGGGCGACCCGCGCACGATCGTCGTCGGCGCTGCCGTAGACAGGGAGGCGCTGACCGTGTTCAGGGCCGCCCGCGGCCGAGAGCCCAACGAAGACGAGCTCGAGGCCATGCACCGTATCTGGCTCGACAACGAGGTGCTCTATCGCGAAGGGTTGGCGATGCAGGTCGACAAGGGCGACGAGACGATCCGCGAGCGCGTGATCTTCAAGGCCCTGAGCGTGATCGACGCGAACGTCAAGTTGCCTGCCGCCGACGACCAAGTACTGCGTGACTGGTTCGAAAGTCATCGCGACAAATACGACGAGCCGGCCCGCTACGATTTCGAGGAGGCGGCGCTGGCCGGTACCCCTTCCGAGACGGCGGTGCGCGACTTCGTGTCGGCTCTGAACGCGGGCAAGCCGGGCGACGCCGAGGCGGGGCTGCGGGTGTTCAAGGGCCGGCCGTACTCCAACCTCGTTCAAAGCTACGACGCCGAGTTTGCCAAAGAGCTCGGAGAATCTACGCCGGGCCAATGGCGCGCGATGTTGACGCGCGAGGGGTGGCGCGCGATGCGGCTCGACTCGGTCGCGCAGCCCGTGCCCGCGACTTTCCAGGTAATGCACGGCGTCGTGCTGCAAGACTGGAAAGACGCCACCGCGGCGGAACAGCGCACGGCCGCCGTGCGCGCGCTGGCCAAGAAGTACCACGTGATATTCGATCTGCCGGCCCCGGGCAAAGAAGACTCGGATTGAGCCCCGTGTTCCGCCTCGTCGCCCTGACCGCCCTCGCGCTGCTGCCGGCGCTCGCGCGCTCGCACGAGATGAGCATCGCGGAGCTGGAGGTGCGCGAGACGACGGCCGGCGAATTCTTCTGGCAGTGGACTGCGGTCAACGACAAGACCCCGTCGACCGACTCGCTGACTCTCCATTGGCCCGAGCCGTGCGCCGCCGAGGCGAACATCGTGCGCTGCGGCGAGCAAGGCTTGCGGGGGACGTTCGCGATCGAGGGTGTCGGCAGGCAGCAGTACTCCGCCGTGCTCGCCAAGGTCTACTGGCTCGACGGTCAGAGCCGCGTTCTGACTCTGACTGCGGCGCAATCCAAGGTGCAGCTCTACGGATCGGCGGAGGACCGGCGCGGCACCGTGGAGATCGCGCGGGCCTACACCGTGCTCGGCGTCGAGCACATTCTCACGGGCTACGACCATCTGCTGTTCGTGATGTCGCTGTTGTTCCTGGTCGGGTTCAACCGGCGGCTGCTCTACACGATCACGGCGTTCACGCTCGCACACAGTCTCACGCTTGCGCTCGCGGCATTGGGCCTGTTGACTCTGCGCTCGCCGCCGGTGGAGGCGACGATTGCGCTGTCGATCGTGCTCGTGGCCGGCGAAGCGCTGCATGATCGCAAGACGCTCGCGCGCCGCTGGCCGGCGGTCGTCGCGTTCCTGTTCGGCCTCGTGCACGGGCTCGGGTTTGCCGGCGCGCTCAAGGACATCGGCCTGCCGCAGCACAATTTGTCGGTCGCGCTGCTCACCTTCAACGTGGGTGTGGAGGTCGGGCAGCTCATGGTCGTCGCGGCCGCGTACCTCGCCTATCGGGCGCTCGCAGCTTGGCCGAGACTCGCCGTCGGGCGCGCCCCGGCGCTCTATGCGATCGGCACCGTTGCGGCGTACTGGTCGATCGAGCGGATCGCCGGCATCGTGGTCTGATGTCGCCCTCGTGAGCCAGGCCGGCCGGCCGGCCGGCCGCGCGTCGGCCCGGTCGATCGCTTTCGCCGTTCCCGGCCGAACCGGGCCGAAATACGCGGCTGCCTGCCCCGCGGAACTGTGGAATAATCCGAACCAAGCCGCCGCGCCCTCTCACTCAACCGGCGCGCGACTTCTGAATTCCACTCTCACCTGGGAACCCGAATGGACGACAACCGCAAGAAGGCGCTTTCCGCTGCGTTGGGTCAGATCGAAAAGCAGTTCGGCAAGGGCTCCGTCATGCGCTTGGGCGACGCGATCGCCGCGCGCGACATCGAGGCCGTGTCCACGGGCTCGCTCGGGCTCGACGTCGCGCTCGGCATCGGCGGGCTGCCGCGCGGCCGGGTCGTGGAGATCTACGGGCCGGAGTCCTCGGGCAAGACCACGCTCACTCTCCAAGTGATCGCCGAGATCCAGAAGCTCGGCGGCACCGCGGCGTTCGTCGACGCCGAGCACGCGCTCGATCCCCAGTACGCAGGCAAGGTCGGCGTCAAAGTGGAGGATCTGCTGATCTCGCAGCCCGACACGGGCGAGCAGGCGCTCGAGATCACCGACATGCTGGTGCGCTCGGGCGCCGTCGACATCGTGGTCGTCGACTCGGTGGCGGCGCTTACGCCGAAGGCCGAGATCGAGGGCGAGATGGGCGACCAGCACATGGGCCTGCAAGCGCGGCTCATGTCGCAGGCGCTGCGCAAGCTCACGGGCAACATCAAGCGCTCGAACTGCCTCGTGATCTTCATCAACCAGATCCGCATGAAGATCGGCGTGATGTTCGGCAACCCGGAGACCACCACGGGCGGCAATGCGCTCAAGTTCTACGCGTCGGTGCGCCTCGACATCCGCCGGATCGGCTCGATCAAGAAGGGCGAGGAAGTCATCGGCAGCGAGACGCGAGTCAAAGTGGTCAAGAACAAGGTCGCGCCCCCGTTCAAGCTCGCCGAGTTCGAGATCCTCTACGGCCACGGCATCTCGCGCGAAGGCGAGATCGTCGACTTGGGCGTCAAGCAGAATGTCATCGAGAAGTCCGGCGCCTGGTACAGCTTCAAAGGCGACCGCATCGGCCAGGGCAAGGAGAACGCCCGCGATTTCCTGATCGAGCACAAGGACATCGCGGCCGAGATCGAGAAGACGATCCGCAGCCAGCTCCTGCCGAAAAAGGGCCCCGTAGAGGTGCCCATCGAGGAGGAGGGTGCGGCGCTCCAGGCCTGAGGCCGGTATCGGGGAGGAGCGCCGGCCGGGCACGACGACTTCGCGCGCGGCCGACGACCCGGATCGGGCCGACGACGAGGATCCGACTTCGGTCCCCCCGGGCTTCGATCCGGCCGGCTGCAAACGCCGCGCGCTCGATCTGCTCGCGCGCCGGGAGCACAGCCGCCGCGAGCTCGAGCGCAAGCTAGCGGCCCGCGGCTTCGCCGAGGAGGCGGTCGCGGCCGCGCTCGACGACCTCGAACGCTCCGGCGCGCTGGCTGCCGCGCGCTTCACCGAAAGCTTCATCCGCGCCCGCGTGGCCAAGGGCCAGGGACCCCGGCGGATTCGCTTCGAGCTCGCCGAGCGCGGCGTGCCTGGGGACGAGGCCGCACGACTGCTGCGCGATTCCGGCATCGATTGGACGGCCGAGGCCCGGTCCGTCCGGACCAAGCGGTTCGGCGGGAGCGCGCCGCGCGACCTCAAAGAGCGCGCGCGCCAAGCGCGATTCCTCGAGTACCGCGGCTTCGAGGCCGCCCACGTCCGCGCAGCGTTCGCCGACGCCGAGGAGTAGGGCGCCGCTCCCCACGCGTTGGGCGTTAGGCGCCTCTCCTTTTCCCGGCTCGTTTCCGATTGGCGCGCCGCACCCCCATAATTCGCGTTCCAATTCCGAAAGTTGCCTGCCAATGAGCCTCACGAGTACCCAGCTTCGCCAGGCGTTTCTCGATTTCTTCGCGAAGCGCGGCCACGAGATCGTCCCCAGCTCCTCGCTGGTGCCGCACAACGACCCCACGTTGCTGTTCACCAACGCGGGCATGGTCCAATTCAAAGATGTGTTCCTCGGGCGCGACACGCGCGCCGTCCCGCGCGCCGCGAGCTCGCAGCGCTGCGTGCGCGCCGGCGGCAAGCACAACGACCTCGAGAACGTCGGCTACACGGCGCGGCACCACACGTTCTTCGAGATGCTCGGGAACTTCAGCTTCGGCGACTACTTCAAGCGCGACGCGATCCGCTTCGCCTGGGACTTCGTTACGGGCACGCTCGGCCTACCGCCGGACCGCCTCTGGTGCACGGTGTTCGAGGACGACGACGAGGCCGCGTCGATCTGGCTCGAAGAAATCGGCGTGAGCAAGAGCCGTTTCGCGCGGCTCGGTGCCGCCGACAACTTCTGGGCGATGGGCGACTTGGGCCCGTGCGGCCCGTGCAGCGAGATCTTCTACGACCACGGCCCCGACGTCGAAGGCGGCCCGCCGGGGTCCCCGGGGAGCGGCGGCGACCGCTACATCGAGATCTGGAACCTCGTGTTCATGCAGTTCGAGCGCAGCGCCGACGGCACGCTCACCAAGCTGCCGAAGCCCTCGGTCGACACGGGCGCGGGCCTCGAGCGCATCGCCGCCGTGATGCAGGGCGTGCACTCGAACTACGAGATCGACCTGTTCGTGAATCTGATCAAGGCGGCCGCGGATGCTACCCACACCACCGATCTCGAGAGCAAGTCGCTGCGCGTGATCGCTGATCACATCCGCGCGTGCTCGTTCCTGATCGCGGACGGCGTGGTGCCCGGCAACGAGGGCCGCGGCTACGTGCTGCGCCGGATCGTCCGTCGCGCGATCCGCCACGGCTACAAGCTCGGCATGGAGGACCCGTTCTTCTACAAGCTCGTGAAGACGCTCGAGACCGAGATGGGCGCGGCCTACCCCGAGCTCGGCAAGAAGCGCGCGCACCTGGAGAAAGTGCTGCGTCAAGAGGAGCAGCGCTTCGCGGAGACGTTGTCGCAAGGCATGCGGCTGCTCGACGACGCGTTCGCCAAGCTCGGTGCCGGCGGAACGCTGCCGGGCGACACCGTCTTCAAGCTCTCCGATACGTACGGTTTTCCCGACGACCTCACGGCCGACGTCGCGCGCGAGCGGGGCTTTGCCGTCGACCGCGCAGGGTTCGAGAAAGCGCTGGCCGCGCAGCGCGAGCGCTCGCAAAAGGCGAGCAAGTTCGCGATGGCGGCCAGCGGCCGGCCGACGTTCGACGCGCCCACCGAGTTCCTGGGCTACGACACGCTGGCGGCCGAATCTCCGGTCGCCGCGCTGCTCGACGCGGACGGCAAGCCCGTCGCTGCGCTCGAAGCCGGCGCGCGGGGCACGGTGGTGCTCGAGCGCACTCCGTTCTATGCGGAGAGCGGCGGGCAGATCGGCGACACGGGCGAGCTCTCGACCGCTACAGCGGGCTTCGCGGTCGAGGACACGCAGAAGCTCGGGCTCGCGTTCGGCCACCTCGGCGCGGTGACGTCGGGCCGCATCGCGGTCGACGACCTCGTGCACGCGACGGTCGACGCGGAGCGGCGCGCGGCGATCGTGCTCAACCACTCGGCCACGCACCTGCTGCACGCGGCGCTGCGCACCGTGCTCGGCGAGCACGTCCAGCAGAAGGGCTCGCTCGTCGCGCCCGACCGCTTGCGGTTCGACTTCTCGCACTACGAGCCGGTGAGTGCCGAGCAGCTCCGGCAGATCGAGGATCTCGTCAACGACCAGGTCCGGCTCAACGCCGACGCCGACGTCCGCGTGCTGCCGTACGACCAGGCGATTGCGGCCGGCGCGCTCGCGTTCTTCGGCGACAAGTACGGCGACCGCGTGCGCGTGCTCAAGCTTGGCGAGTTCTCCACCGAGCTGTGCGGCGGCACGCACGTGAGCCGCGCGGGCGACATCGGGCTCTTCAAGATCGTGGCGGAGAGCGGCATCGCCGCCGGCGTGCGGCGCATCGAGGCGGTGACCGGCCGCGGCGCGCTTGAGTGGGTGAACGCCAACGAGGCGCTGCTGCGCGACGTCGCGGGTTTAGTCAAATCCGGCCGCGATGACCTTGCCGCGAAGGTCGGGCAGCTGCTCGACCGCACCAAGTCGCTCGAGCGCGAGATCCAGACGCTGCGCAAGAAGCTCGCGAGCGGCGGCGGCCGCGACGTGTTGCAAGAGGTGCAGATGGTCAACGGCGTCAAGGTGCTCGCGGTGCGGGTCGACGGCGCCGACGCGAAGTCGCTGCGCGACATGGCCGACCAGCTCAAGGACAAGCTCGGGTCGGGCGTCGTGGTGCTCGCCGCCGTCGAAGGCGACAAGGTGAGCCTCGTCGCCAGCGTCACCAAGGACCTCACGTCCAAGCTCAAGGCGGGCGACATCATCAAGCCGGTGGCCGAGCTCGTCGGCGGCCGCGGCGGCGGCCGTCCGGACTTCGCGCAGGCCGGTGGCAACCGCCCCGAGAACGTGGATCAGGCCCTCGCGATGGTCCCGGGCCTCGTCGCCCCCCTCGCCGGCCCCTCCTTGGAGCGGGTCTAAAGATGGGCAGAATCAAAAACCCTCACTTCATTCAGAAATCGATTACTATGAACTCGGTCGCAGTTTGCCGACATCGGCAGCTGCGCCAGGGGGAGGACCGGCCACGTTTAAGAATAGGCCGGCCTTAGCCAAGGTTTTCGAGAGAACGCTGCGCCACTCTCGGGGGAATGTCGCGGTGTGCTCGACGACCGAGGGGTGTGTGCCGGAGCCCGAACAACAATAGCTGCCCGGGATTGGGCGGCAACGGGATCGGCCGAGAGACCCAGAAGGAGTTTGGCAATGCTGATCTTGACCCGCCGCGTCGGGGAGACGGTGGTCATAGGCAACGACGTCACCGTCACCGTGCTCGGCGTGAAGGGCAACCAGGTGCGACTCGGGGTGAACGCGCCTCGCGAGGTTGCCGTGCATCGCGAAGAAATCTACGAGCGCATCAAACGCGAGCAGGCCGAAGAGAAGCCGCGTCCGCCAGTCAACGGCGCGGTCCACCCGTAGTCGCCGAGCGACTACGAGCCTCCGGGCGTCTCGCCCGGACCGTAGCTTTTCCCGCTACTCGAAGCCAAGGCCGCCATGAAGCGCGGACCGCAGCGCCGCATTTCGGCGTCGCGCATCTCGCGTTACGTCAGTAGAATCACGCTTCCGGACTTCCAAAGTCAGCGCCGGAGAGATGGCCGAGTGGTCGAAGGCGCACCCCTGCTAAGGGTGTAAGGGCCAAAAGCCCTTCGAGGGTTCGAATCCCTCTCTCTCCGCCAATTTTTCCCGCCGACCTGGCGGGATTCGAACCCAAGTTGGGCTCGACAACTTTGCGGAGCAGAGTTGGACGCACGAGGTGCGGTCCCGAGCTTCAGCCAGGGACGAGCGGCTGTCCCCAGCCGCGAGCAATCCTGCGCTCTCCCCCAGTTCAAGCGTCGGCGAAAAACAATACGTTGCGAAGACTGGTGCAATGCCGGGGTTTCGTATTGCCAGCCTACTGCGCTCTACTGTCGGAGCACGTCTGCATCGGACTGCAGCCGAGACTCGAGTTCCAGTCAGTGCGGGCGAGATGAGCGATCAAAGTGAGTTATGCCAGTGTTCTATTCCCGGTCCCGTTCCAGACGGCGCGCATTGGTCGCCTGAACTCAGAGGAGTTCTTCGATCTCGTGAACCGGTCCATCGGCGCGAATCTCGCCGACGCCGACGGCAAGCAGCCTGTTCAGGAAGGAATACTTCGGTTCGGCGGTCTCGAAACGCGGCACCGTACGAAAGTAGGGAGCAGCCGGTGCTCCGTCGTCACGAATGCCCTCGAACGTCATGTGGATGAGGGCGCGGTCGTCGGTCTCGAGCGTGACGCGCAGGTCGAGTTCGACGACGCCGTCCGAGCGTTTGATCGTCCAATCGTCCCCGCCGGGTAGCACCTTGCCGCGAAGCCGCTCACCCTCGAACCATCCACCAGAGATCGGAAACGTGACACGCGTGCCGTGAGGCGCCGCGCCGATGTCTTGTTTGGCTGCCGTGTTCAGACGAAGTGTCATCAGGGGACGCATTCGCATGGCGGCTTTCATGTCGGCAGATTTGGGAGTCGCGACAGCCACGGATTCGCATCCAGCGAGTGTTGCGAGTGCAGCGAACCTGAGAACGTTTCTTCGTCTGGCATCCATTGCGGTTTCATAGAATCTCGTCGATCGTGTAGGTAGGTCCTGCGGGGCGACGATCGCCGCTCGAGACCGCGACCAGGCGATTCAGGAACGCGTATTTCGGGTGCGCCGTCTCGAAGCGGGGCGTCGTCCGAAAGTAGTAAGTGGCAGGGTCGACGCTTGCGCCGCGGGCGAGTGCCGCGATAACGTCCGGCGCCCCGTGACGAATTCCGAATGACGTCATATGAATGAGGGCGCCGTCGTCGGTCGTAAGCGTAATGCGCAGGTCGAGCTCGAGGACGCCGTCTGCTCGCAGAAGCGTCCAGTCACCGCCGCCGGGCAGCACCTTTCCGCGCAAGCGCGGGCCCTCGAACTGACCGCTCGTTATCGGAGCGGTGACGCGAGTGCCGTGAGGCACCGCGCCGACCTTCTGTACGCCGCCGACTACTACCTGCAACGTCATCAACAAGCGGAAATCCATTTGCCTAACGCCCTTCGCTTTGGTCGTTAGTCCCCGGTTGCCCGCCGTGATAGCCCAGACGATATTCTGCATCGCCGGGCTTGTGGAACCCTCGCTCCGTTCTCATCGTCCAGCAAAACCGGAGACGCCCGCACGTGCGACCGCGACGTCTTGTTCGACACTTCCGCCGCTCGCTCCGACAGCGCCGATAACCACACCATCGAGCTTGATGGGAATTCCGCCGCCAAAGATCACTACTCTCGAATCGTTGGTCGTGTTGAGCCCGAAGCCCTGCTGGCCGGGTTGCGTCAGCTGCGCGAGATCGTCGGTCGACATGTCAAAAGCCCGCGCGGTCCAGGCTTTGTTGATTGCGATATCCACGCTGCCTAACCAGGCGCCATCCATACGAACGTGGGCGACCAAACCACCGCCGGCATCGGTGACAGCGATGTTATAGGGGGTCCCGATTTCGGTCGCTTTGAGTTCGCCCGCCGCGATGATTCGTCGTGCGTCGTCGAGGCTCAAAGACAATGCTGATCGTGTCATGTGTGGCTCCTGTGCTGATGTATGGCAACTATCAAATCACAGGCAACAATAACGCTCGACTGGACCAGGGTATTGGTTCGAACAGGACGCGGGCTGACGCACAGCAATGCTGGTCCAAGGTGTAGCTAGACCCACGTGCAGTAGCGATCGTGCGGCGCTTGCCAAAAACTTCGGGCCTCCCAGTTTGGTTGCTATTGGAGGCACCGATGAACGCGACAGTTAGGACAACGCCGAGAGCACAGACGACGCCGACAACAAAGACGCCGCAGATCCGACTCAGCCGATCGTCACTCGCGTATTGGCGGGTCACATTCGACAATCCGCCGCTGAATCTGATGGGCCCGGAATTCGTTGTGGAATTTGGCGAGATCATGAGAGCGATCGAGACGAACGAGCAGGTCAAGGTCGTCGTCTTCGATAGCGCCGTCGAAGGGTACTTTCTGAACCACAGCGATTTCCGCGCCAACCTTGCGGAACTGACCAGTCTGCCTCAAGGACCCACGGGACTTGAGGCATGGCCAGACATACTGGTGCGGATTGCGCGCGCGCCGGTCGTGTCCATCGCTACGATTCGCGGTCGGGCGACCGGAAATGGAAGTGAACTCAGTTTGGCCTGTGACATGACTTTCGCGAGTCGCGAGAAGGCGATTCTGTCGCAGTGGGAAGTGGGCGTCGGCCTGGTCGCCGGCGGCGGGCCCATGGCTCGCCTTACGCGGCTAATAGGCAGGAACAGAGCATTGGAAGTGCTCCTGGGGTCCGAAGACATCCGGGGCGACCTGGCGCAAGAGTATGGCTATGTGAACCGATCGCTTCCGGACGCCGAGCTCGACCGGTTTGTCGATGCACTGGCGACGCGCATCGCCTCATTCGACAAATGGGCGATCGCCAATACGAAGCGCTTGGTTAACGCCGCGAGCTTGCCGCCGGACGTCGAAATGGCCGCCGGGTGGGAGGCTTGCATGGCCTCGATTGCGAGGCCGGCAGCGCAGGCCAGGATCAAAGCCTTTTTCGAGCTGGGGTTTCATGAGCCCGGAGAAGTGGAAGATCGTCTGGGATTTTTCCTGGCGCAACTCAACCGTTGAAACAACGAACCGCCGGCATTGTGAGCAACGACAGTGCCGGCGGCACCGGATGCCACCACCCGCAATCTCGTCGAGCAGATCCTCGCGGACGAAGAGCAGCATCTGAGTTGGCTCGAAACTGAAATCGCCCTGTACGAGAAGCTCGGAGAATCTCTATATAGCGCGAGCCGTCTCCAGGCCGGGACGCGCGCGCCGCTTAGTTAGAGAGATCGTTCCGGAGGGCGTAGTTTCACAGCCATGTTCACCAGCTCAGCGAGAGAATCAGCCTTCATCTTTCGCATCATGTTGCCTCGGTGTAACTTCACCGTGACCACGCTGATGCCGAGCTCACCACCGATCTGCTTGTTCAGCCGGCCGCGAACGACCAACGCCATGACCTGCCGTTCGCGGCGCGTGAGAGAGGCGTAAGGGTCGCGGATCGAGCGCATCTCCGCCTCACGACGTAGCGCAGCGCGGCTGAGCTCGATGGCTTGCTGGATCGCGCCCAGCATCACATCGTCGCCATAAGGTTTGGTGAAGAATTCCAGCGCACCCGCTTTCATCGCACGCACCGTCGTCGGCACATCGCCGTGGCCCGTGATAAATATGATCGGCATTTCATTTCGATCAGCAGCGATGCGCTCCTGCAGGTCGAGACCATTGAGGTCCGGAAGCGCAACGTCCAATACCAGGCAACTTGGGACGAAGACACGTGGGCGAGCGAGAAACTCCTGCGCGGACGCGAATGTCTGCGGCTGCCAGCCTGCGAAGCGAATCAATGACTCCAGTGATTTGCGCACCGAGATGTCGTCGTCCACGACAAACACGATCGGTTTGTCGCTCGACACGAGAGATGAGCGCGTTTCATCGCAAACTCGCAGATTTGCGTTCAAATCAGCTTCGCGTCCATGGTGATCTCGGCCAGGAGCGCCCTGGAAACCGGGCAATTCTGCTCGGCGTCCTTGGCCAATCGATCGAACGTTGCCTGATCCAGATTCGGTACGCTCGCGCGCAATGTCAGGGCGGAGCGACTAATACGGAAGCCCTTGCTGTTGTCCTGTTCGAGGGTGACGACGGCCTCGGTATTGAGCTCGGTTGGGGTGAACCCTGCGGCCTGCAGTCGAAAGGCCAGGGCCATCGTGAAGCATCCTGCGTGCGCGGCAGCGAGCAACTCCTCGGGGTTGGTCCCCTTCTCGTTCTCGAAACGGGTTTTGTACGAATACGGCGTGTTTGCGAGCACACCGGAGTCGGACGAAAGGTCGCCATTCCCGTCGCGACCCGTGCCGCGCCAGACTGCTCTTGCTTTGCGAATCATGGATAACTCTCCTGTGACTCAGTGCGCTGCGAGGAAGTCCTGCACGGCGGCGATTGTCGCCGCTGGCGCTTCCTCCATCAGCCAGTGGCCGGCGTTCGGCACGACGACTTCCTGTACGTTCGTCGCCGCATTCCGCATGACGATCGCCACGTTGGCGCCGAAGGTCTTCTCGGCGCCGATGGCGAGCACCGGCATCGTCAGCTTCATTTCCATCGCCTTGAGGTTGTCGGCCTCGTCCTTCTGGGCGATCGCCAGGAACTGGGCGAACGCGGAATGCATCGCGCCGGGCTTCGCGTATATCGCGGCGTAGTGGCGGCGAGTCGCTTCGTCGATCTTCGACGGGTCGCCGGCGAACTCGTTCCAGAAGCGGTCGAGGTAGATGCGCTCGCGGCCGGC
>Ga0137409_10000488_pt1 | contig 43343 bp, 74 predicted proteins | sample CZODoug1_16funga_FD_122059 | JGI IMG/M metagenome (GOLD analysis project Ga0137409, IMG submission 122059) | Vadose zone soil fungal communities from Angelo Coast Range Reserve, California, USA - CZODoug1_16fungal (Hybrid Assembly) | ecosystem: Environmental > Terrestrial > Soil > Vadose zone...
GCGTCAATTGCTTGCACGACTAAAGTTCCGTGCTGATTCGCGTTCATGTTGAAATTCATCTTTCCTCGCTTTCATGTTGCTGCAAATTGTTCCAGTGCGCGAACGAACTCCATTACTTCCTCTGATTGCTCCATTGCTTTCAGGAGTTGTAATTCGCCTTGGCATAAATTTTCGTTCGCCGCGATTAGGCTGTCGCGTACCGCTGAATCGGCGGGCAGTTCGTTAATGAGCCCCTGCAGGGCGACCGTCACGGATGACACACGCGACTGGCAACGATAGATCCGCTCAATCTGAGGCTTCGTCACGCCGTGCGCCTTTCCATGAGGCGAATGTTTAGACGGGGCGCGGTCAACTTCGGCGGCTCAATGCCAGCCTGAATCCGCTTTATTCTGACACGCCAACATGAGAGGCACATCTTCTTTTTAGAGCACAGCGGATCACGAGTTGGACATCGCCAGAACATTATCGAATCCTGTTCAGTATATCACGGAGCGACACTTTGAGTGTTGTGATCCGCGTTGCGTTGGACAGGCGTTTGCGGATCGTCACCTTGACACCTACTCTATTCAGTGGCGGCTGCAATTGAACTCGCTTCGTACCCCGCTTGTTGAATCCACGCGTGCCCTCGGGGTAAAGCAGTAACCCCGTAACGTCAGGCGTGATCGTCGGAACCACCTTCCGTAGCTTCCGCAAGCCAAGTCCCTTCTTCTTCAGGGCGACCATCACGCCAACCAGAATCATATCCCGCATGCCGAAACTTCGGATTGTTCCACCATGCTCGTAGGCTTTACCCGTTTCGAGTTTCGGATGGAGGAGATTCTGTTCAGTCCAGTACTGTATGTTTCGTGGGCTTACTCGAAAGATTTTGCATACTTGTTTTGTTTTGTAGGTGCGGGTCCAGTCGATTTTGTTTTGATGCGTTGGGGCTTTTCTCATCGCTATTTCGTCGCTTGAGACTTTCCCGCGTGCGCCCTCTGAGGCACTTCCAGCCGACGCCGCTCAGTGCAAGCCTTGTCGTATTCGTAATCGGTGAACTTGCGAACACAACGGCGTTTTCGGCGTGCCTTCCCAAGCTTCTCATGGAAGTACTCACGCGTGACGAATCCGCCTGGAGTAGTCAGGTCCGTGAGTGCGAGCAATCCATCTCCACAAACCGGACAGCGCGCGGACTTTCTCAATTGTCCCGGCACTACCTCTGCCTCATTTGCGCGAACGTCTGTGAACTGCTACCGACGTTGCAAAGGCGAGAAGAGCGCCGACTAAAAACGCGTGGGAACAAAAGGCTAAAACAAATCACCTTAGAACTCTACTTCATCTTATAAATCATGTCAACTGAAAACAGTACAAACCCTAGAAAAAGACATTGCAAAAAATCAGTAGTGGGTGTACAGTACCAAATGTGCCGCTAAGATTACAAAGGAAAAGGTTGTGAAGGTCCACTAAAAACGAAAGCCGGACTCGCAAGGAGGAAAGCCCGGCTTGACTGATTCCGCGACCAACGGATCGTGCCATGAACAGTTTACCACAAACAGAACCCCCGTCAAGCACTAAATTAAAGTCTCCCTTCCCCTGGTTTGGCGGGAAAAGCCGTGTTGCCCACCTAGTTTGGGATCGTTTTGGTAATTCAGATAACTACGTGGAGCCTTTCGCTGGATCCCTCGCAGTCCTGTTAGGCCGTCCCCATCCGCCGCAAACCGAAACCGTCAATGACCTGGATTGCTACCTGTCTAACTTCTGGCGGGCCCTCTCGAAAGATCCCGAAGGTTTGGCCGAGCACGCCGATTGGCCGGTAAACGAAGCCGATCTACATGCCCGTCATTTGTGGCTGGTGAACCAAACCGACTTCCGGGAGCGCATGAAGACGGATCCCGACTTCTACGACGTCAAGATTGCAGGCTGGTGGGTATGGGGAATCTCTCAGTGGATTGGTTCGGGATGGTGCTCGAGGCCGGAATGGACCGGGCGAACGAACGCAGGCAATGATGCGCGTGGCATCCATCGAAATGTCAACGCCAAAATTAGGCCCTTCCTGTCACATGAAGGCATGGGCGTGCATCGGCAACTCCCTCAGCTCTCAGGCGATTCCACCGCGCAAGGCCGGGGCATCTTCACCCACGAAGCGCAAGGCACCGACCGAAAGCGTCCGATGATCCACGGAGGACACACAGGCAAAGGCATTCACCAGAAGCGCCAGAATCTCGGCGGACGTGGAAACGGTAACGGAGTCCATGCCGACTGCTGCAACGCGCTCCTTGAGTACTTCTACACCTTAGCCGACCGATTACGCCGTGTCCGGGTATGCTGTGGGGACTGGACTCGAGTACTCGGGCCTTCCGTAACCGTCAAACACGGTGTCTGCGGAATCTTCCTTGACCCACCCTACGACATGCGGGTAGTCAGCAACACGAGCTCAGGACGCGACGGCGCGGCGCCCTCGGACGGCCTGTACTCAGATCACGACAATAACCTATCGGCGGAAGTTAGGAAGTGGGCGCTCGAGAACGGTGATAACCCACTCCTACGAATCGCCCTCTGTGGATATGAAGGAGAACACGACATGCCCGAAGAATGGGAATGTATCGCATGGAAAGCGCAAGGCGGCTACGGAAACCAGGGTACCGAGACGAACGGACGCAAGAATGCCGGGCGGGAGCGGATCTGGTTTAGTCCCCACTGTCTCAGGCCGGGGCTGTTCAGTTTGGTCAATCCATGAAAGTCAGCCGTCTCGCCCTCCGATGCATGGCCTTCTTGACCGGCATCAACCAAGAACGTCCCACCCGGGCCCGCCTTGCATCAGCCCTAAAAAGATCCGAACGAACAGTAAAACGGGCGATTTCGGAACTTGTTGAAATCCAGTGGATAACTTGCGTAGGTGGCGGCAATGGAACTCCGTCTAAGATCAACATACTCAACTCGGTAGATTGGATTTTGGCCCGTGATTCAAAAACGGCCTCTGATCAGCCAGTTTTGGCCTGTGATCAAGAGAAAATGGCCTGTGATCAGCCGATTTTGGCCCGTGATTGGCCCCGTATAAGAGATAAGGAAGTAGTACTAGAACCAAAACAAGAACTTCAGTCCTGGTGTACAGGTACAAGTACCGAGATTGAAAACTCCTTCTCAGAAATCGAACACCAACGAATTACAGCCCACATTGAAGGCTGCGGACTGAAAGCCACTTCACAGTTACTATCAAAACTGGCACGTAAGGCAGACTACTACGGTGTCAACGGATTTGTAATTGCGGCTCACATCGAACGTGCGCGGCGAAATACAGTGCTGGCACCAAGTCTGAAACCGCAAAGCCCGGGTTGGATACTTGCTGTGGTTGAAAATGCCTGTAAGATGCGACAAGAGCAAATTACAAAACCAAAGCCAGTCGCATCGGCGCCGCGGATCGATGGAAGCTACTACGGAGATCCAGGAATCAACATTGCGGAGTTGGCTGAGTTGAAACGCATGGGTCGGCCGTCAGACCTCAGAAATCTTCAAACGGCGGTTGGGCGATGATGAACCCCGGCCTCAAACGCGAACCGTGGGACCGCACTCGTCCCGATGAAGATTGGAGCATAGACGATCCATCGCCAAAGAAACCAGCGAAGGTCGAACGTGTGTGGAATCGTCCTCCGAGTCACACAAAAACAAAAGCTGAGATGTTGGCAGAAATCCGCGAACGCCTAGACTTACACCAGGCCCTCAAAACTCACCCACTCCCAACCCAGGTAGCCTCAGAGCGCGAACGCAGTATAGTCACAAGTGCACAGCCGACGCCTGAGAAGAGCGCGAACATATCGGCAGTGGAATTGTTCTGGCAAAACAGAATTTGTTTTATCTGTGGAGAGTTAGGATCTTGTGGACATCGAGAGTACGCCGTAGCTCGAGCTTACACTGGCTTAGATTCAGCGTAACGGCCTCGCTCTTCAATCGCGTCACGAAGTTGCTTTAAGAGTGTATACAGCGCACTGTGGAGTTTTGGCCGATTCACTTCGCCGGCGCGATCAAACTGACCATCGAGTATCGCTGTCAACCGCTCATCCAGTCGCTCATCTGAGATACGCGTTTCCTGCCGGGTCATCATCTGACGAATCTTCCAACGCGTCAAATCAGATCCCAACTTACCCCGCGTCTCTTCATCAATCTCAAAGTTAACGATCATGAGATAGCCGGCGAACGTGGCGCCTGCGTACTGGGCTTGCTCGATTGCCTCGGGGTGCTTTTTCTCCAGGTGCTTCATGAGCGGCTTCATGAGTGCGTCGATTTGCTGGAGCTTCGCTTGCGGATTCGCTCCGAGTATTACTGCGTCTCGTAATGAGTCCGAGGGGAAGATGTGATTGCAGAGTTTACACTTGGTTGGCGTGATGATTAAGGGTTGCGTGCTCATTTTGTTTTGGCGCTCCTCTCGGTTGTTCGTGGTGGGTTGTGAGACTTCGCGTTCGCGCTATGAAGCGGTCGGTGCTGTTTACGGTTGAGTCTAATTTCGTCAATCCATCCCTGGACGCCAGCGCGTACGGCTTCCTCGGTAATGTCATCTGTCCGCTGCACTGTGATCCCGCGTGCGTTTATAACCATTCCAATTTCATGTGATCTGAGTGCCGTAATCAGATCCTCGCCCATGTCCCAATCAAACGTAACCCCATGCGTCGCGATTCCAGGAGCGTTGATAATTCTCATAGCGACTTGCTTCCGTAATCGTCTCGCGGTCCATGAATCGCGCGGCCTCGCCACTCTTGACCCTTGGAGTGCTTCCAGTCTCGCAGCGCACCTTCGGTCTGTGGGCCTGCCGCGTCACACGCCGCAAGATACTTATCGGCTTGGTTCTTCAGCTTCAACCGATTCCATTCCTTCCACGACATGCCATGAAATTCAGGAGGCACGTCAACTAACTTTGTACCGGATGGATATAGATCAGCGAGTGTCATCGTTTGAAATGAGCCAACACTTCCAGAGAGCAATTTGGTTCTGCGCCTTCAGGAGTAGTTACGATTTCTCCACGCCGTGGGCCGCGTGCATAAATACCGGTGTTACTCGCGATACTTCCGAGCGTAGGATGCGGCTTCCCTGGCATGGGAAACAACATCAGGTCTGAATCCCATTCGGCTGTTAGTCCAGTTGAATCGGAATAGTAAACCAATTCTGGATTGCCCTCATCGACGCTCGACTGATAAAAGATTTCGTCGAACTCGGCAGACGCTTGTTCAGGCGTAATTTTCCCGATGCGTTGCCTTCGTTCAATCGCCTCGTATTTTACTAATCGTTCCCTATTCGTCATAGCTTCAGAGCGCGAACATCTGTGAGGCTCAAGCCACGAGCCACAGCAGAGAAGAGCGCGAACTAAAAATCAGAACTGGCACCCGTCGCAGCTTCATCCGGCGTCTCATCGTCTTCAGTATCGTACGGCTCATCCGATAAAAATTCCTGTATAAACTGCGCGACTTTTTCAGGTGGCTGAAGAGCTTGAAGTCGTACTTGTACAGTCGGATCCCCCTGCGTCTTCCTAATCTCAATCAGAGTCATGATTGTCTCAACTGAGAACTTCTGCACCTGGTTGTAGACGAAACTTCCAAACCGCTCGAGAATGAACTCCCGGAACGCCATACCTGGTTCACCATCGACGAAGATATTCGAGAGCTCTGGAGCAACCTGGTCAATGACCCATCCGAAGCGTCCGTTAATTTCAGTCATCATGGCGATCTGCTGCTCCTCTGGCGTTTGTTCTTTGGTGCCTGCGGTGGGCTGTGACGCGTTGGCGGCTGGAAGTTGAGGGTTCACGTTCACTGTCGGCTGGCGGCGGTCTGGCTTGATTCCTTTGCTCATCATGTAGCCTTGAGCAATGTGATCGACCACTTTGACGACTTCCGGAACAACTTCGCGCACGACGTCCAGAACTTCAGTCGTTTTGCTCCCTCCTCCGTCTCCGCGGCCGAATAGCCCGCGCAAAGTTTCTTTCAGACCTCCGAGAACGGAAAGCTGTTCAGTTAGGCTGGGCGGGGCAGGAGGGGCCGGCCGGTCAAGCAACTTCGTCATGAGATCCCGGTTTGCAGCCCGCTCTTCAGTCGCGCGCCGTTCTGAGGCTTCGTTTTGAGCCATCAGGATTTTCACCAGATCGGATCCGCCGTCGCCTGCTGGCTTTAGCGCCGTGATGATCCGATCCACGACTGCCATCGTGTTAGTTTGGGAATCGCCACTTGCTTTCAGTTGACCCTGCACCGTCTGGACTACAAGTTGAGCCATCGCGCCGAGTTCGTCACGACCCTTGCCGGGATTTAATTTCTCAACCCGGTCCATGACTGCATTGAACATGTCGATGTCGGGCACTCCAGCTCCAGTCTTGCTTTTCAGCTTTGCGGAATCGGCCTCGAGCTGCGGCTTGCACCAAGCCCAGTCTGAATTGCGGTCGTCATCAACCCATTCTCCGAGCGGAATCTTGGGAGGAAACTTGTGGTTCAGAATTCTAAAGTAGTGATTTTCAACGATCTTATACTTGCGAATCTTCGCGTCGAAACGGTTCAACACCAGGAGATATTTGCCAGAGCCGTACTCCTCCATGATCTCTTGCTGGTCAACTGGCTTCGTAAACTTGGTGAGATAGTTCTTGTTTCCAGTCTGCTTTCGATCAGTGTAGGGTTCGCACCGATAGAGATACATGAACAGGGTGTCTTGCCAGTCTGTCTCTGTAAACTGTTGAATCCAATTAAAGAATTGATCTTCTTCAGTTCCAGGTTCGCGTCCCGGCAACGGTTGAGCGTCCGGAATACCTTCCCGTGGGATCGGAGGGCGTCCACGGCCTCTTTTGGGCGGTTCTACGCCGTCTGGTTCAGGTTTTTCAATAGTTTCCGCAACAGTTTCAGCCAAAATTCACTCCAATCTCAGATGTTCCACGTGGAACATACGGCTTGTTCCACGATTTTGACGACATTCGCAATTAGCATAACGTTAACGTAACAAAGTTGGCAAGGAAATAATTCATCTGGCTTACACTGTGCCTTGGACTTCGAACGCGAATCCGGCGACTACGCCACGTCTACACCAGTGCCAGTTGCGGCGGAAGCGGTTGCAAACGACGTAAAAACGCCTTCAAACGCTCTGCAACCGCCATCTCCTGTCATTAAAGAGAAGATCCCGGCCTCAGCCGACAACGACACGGCTACACACCAAACCATCTCGAAGATGGCCGAGTACGCGCGCGCCGGCGCAAAAGACGCTGCAGTAAAGAGCTGGTCGGACTTTGGACTTAAAAAGTTCCCAGCTCTACCTGGTTTCAAACCCGATCGAGGTGCGTGTTGGTCGGACTTCTTTCTACTGAAGCACTGCCTCACGTTCACGAATGACGAACCGCGGCTGTTCGAACAAGGCGACGGCGATGCGCTCGACTTACTGATTGCGCCGGCCGTACTTGTTCGCATGGAGCATCCAGCGGAAGACTGCGACGGGTTTGCAATGCTGACTTGTTCGCTGCTGATGATTCAGGGCGTCAAGTGTTACTTCGTCACGGTCGCGTGTGATCCATCTGACCGCGATCGCTGGTCTCACGTGTTCGCGATGGCCGAGCTCGCGGACGGCACGAAGATTTCAATTGACGCATCGAAGGGTAAGTTTCCCGGTTGGATGGTTCCCCGTAAGCATATTTTCAAGTGGCAGGCGTGGGACATGGACGGGAATCCAACTTCAGTTGGGCCTCCCGGGCAAAACACACTGCATGGCTACCGGCGCAAGGGTGTTGGTGATGATACTGTTCCGGAACTTGGCCTACCGGGTTTCTTCGGAACGCCGGACTTTATTCCGCCAGTCTCGCCTGGTGTCAACGTGTCCGACTTGTCGTGGACGCCGGCGAGTGTTGCTGCTTCGAATCCTTCTCTCAGTGCTGGGGATATTTCCAAGATCATTGCGGCCGCAACTTCAGGCGCTCTCAACATTTTCAAACAGACGCAAAGCCCTGGTCTTGTTCCTGGAACAAATTTAGTGTTTGATCCAGGTACGAATCGATTTCTGCCGGCCTCGGGATATGGAGCTGGTGTTTCTTCGATCTTTGGATCTGCTTCTACTAACATGCCGGCTTGGTTACTTCCGGTTGGACTTGGCTTGGCTGCGTTGCTTATTCTTCCTTCTTTAATGGGCGGGCGACGATGATGTGTTGGTGCTCTTCTCGTCTGTCAGCGCAACGCTTGAGCCTTTCTGCGTTCGCGCAAATGAGGCTGTTGTGAATGTACGTCCGACCTCACGCGCGCGGACTTGGAGCGACCCCACAGCAGATCAATTCGATTGTCACGACGGGCGCAAGTACGACGCTCGGAATTCTAGCGGGTCTTCACGCGGTGATTGGCGGAATCGCTTTGGCGGGTCCGGTCGGCGCGGCGATCGCTGGCTTGATCGCGGTTGGTTCGCTTGTCGCCAATATGTTTCACGGCTGTGGTCAGACTTGCGTGATCGCATCGCAGGACGCAGACAAGTTTGGGAACCTCGCGCAGCAGAATCTGAAAACTTACATGAACTCTCCAGTTCATTACGCGAGCCTCCAAGCGGCGGCGTTGAACAACTTCGATACGTTGATGGCCGCGCTTCAGCAAGCGTGTTCCGATCCATCTCTCGGGGCGGCGGGCCAGCGTTGCATTTCAGAACGGCTTGTCAAAGGCGGCACAGCTCCGTGGTGTCCGAATCCAGGACACACGGGATGCGATTGGATTACGACGATGCGGGATCCGATTGCGAACGATCCAAACGTCGTTCCCGATCCTTCGCCGATCGCGCAAGCCGGTTCGTCGGTTCTGTCAAGTGTTGGGCTGAGTCCATCTACGCAAGTGTTCGGAATGTCGCTTGCGGACTTAGCTCTACCGGCTGCGATTATTGGACTCGCTTTGTTTCTGCCTTCGGGAAAGAGATGACATGTGGCTGACCTTTGTTTTCGCGCTCCTCTCAGCTCTGGCTCGTAGGCTGAAAATCACAGACGTTCGCGCTCTGAGGCTTTTCGACCTCGTGGATGCCGGGGAATGTGTAGCTCTTGAGAATTCGGCAAGACTGGCAACATTGAACGACGTGCGTTTCGCCTGCTGCAAGCTCTTGAAGTTCGTCAACACTTCTGCGCCTACCCTTGTATCTCAATATTTCAATGCTGGGGGTGTGTGCAACCGATACTACTCTCCATTGATGAGTACATTCCAGCCTTCTGTTAAACCACGCCATGCTTCCGAGTCTGCCTCAGCGCGCGCACGAAAGCAAGGCCCATCTTTCCTAGTACTGCTTACAAGCGCCAAAACAGAGGCAGTATGGCTTTCGTAAACGTCGTCGGTCGTCGCAGAGTCGCTCGTTTACGCATACCCTTGCCAGTTCGCAGAGGAGTTGGAGATACACCAATCGACTGTGGTGATGGATACGTGTTAGACACAAGAACAAATCCACCGCATTGCATCCTGTCTCGCTTCGCATCCCTGATTCCACAAGTCGCCTACGATTACCCGCAAGCTCCCGGCTGCCACGTCGTGGACCTATCGCGAAACGCCTGCATGAACATCGACGGGACTGAAGGCGGCTGTAATCGAATGCCGGAATGCGATCCACTCACGGGCGCTTTGCATTTTCAGTATCCGCTGCTGACTCCAACGAACGTTGGTATTCCGGCATTGAAGACAGGCAGTTTCACGCCGTCGCAATTCACTGATGCACCGAATCTGAATCTCAGAAATCCCACGAGTGGCGGGCAAGTCTTCACGCCCTACACTGAAGTTGCAACACAAGCGGCAATTGCGAACGCACTTGGGAAAGCTCAATCGACCGCCTTCCAAGCAGCACTCACGGGTAATCCCCCGGCTAGTAATACACCGGCGAATAAAGCACCCGCAAGTAATGCACCGGGCGGTAGTCCAGCGGGCGGGCCTGCGGGCGGCGGGGCACCGGGCGGAAGCGGCGGCACAACATCAAGACCGTTCGACTTCTTGACCAATCCGATTTCAATCTTCGGCTTCTCAGTTCCAACGTGGGCAGTGTTTGCAGTTGTAGGCGGTGGGATCTTTGCATTTGCGGGGAAGCACCGATGAACGAAGCGTTGAAGTGGGGACTCATTCTCGGCGGCGGGTATCTTGCGTATAACTGGTTTCAGAATTCGCAGCCACACACACTGGGACCGACTGATAACGCAGTTCAACTCCCGACTCCGATGACACCAACACAACTTGCAGCGCAGAAAGCTGCTGATGCGTGCGTTGCGGCGGGTGCAATAGTCAGTGATGTATTGAAGGGCGGGGCGTGGGACGTAAACAACGGCCCTAGTCTTGAGGAGTTTCGGCGGCGGGTTGGAATCGATAATCCAACGTGTTCTCTTCCTGTGCTGAAAAATGTTCCAGCTCCCAATCTTCTCAACGATGCGTCGATACTGAACAAGATCGCCGTTACAAATCCTCCACCTGGATTCAGTTATCAGAGTTTCGGCATGAGCGGAGTCTGGAACTACGTACGCCGTGGAAGCCCAATGAGGACTCGATGAACGATCTCATTAAATATGGGTTGCTTGCGTTTGGTGGATGGTTGCTGTACTCGCGATTTGTTTCGACGCCTGCGGTTGCGGTGGCGGGCGGCGGAACTCCGGCGAGTCCCGGAACGCCTGCTACACCGCCAGTGAAGACACCGTCAGTAGTCACGACTCCAACAATTCCGGCTGCTCCTTCAATTGACGCCACGGCGTATTGTGCGACTGCAAAGAAAGTTTCAGCCGCGGCGGGTCCGAGTGCTGCAATGAATGCAGACAACTGGAATTTTCTTTGGACTCAAGCCAGCGGTCAAACTCAAATGGTTGATTTGTTCCCACCCGGAAACCGTGACGCGCAACTCACGTTCGATCAGTACCTCGTGAATCGTCAGACGGCGGGTGTTGGCGTACCGATTCCAGATTGCACTTTTTCAACTCACGAACAACCAGGGCCAGCCGGAATGGGGGCATACCAACAAATTGCTCGAAACTACATGCGCCGTGGAACTCCAATGAGGACGCGATGAGAAACTACATTCGGGTCGGAACTCCGATGAGACGTGGCGGGTTCGGTGATGTTACCGTTCCATCGTTCAGCGACGTGACGACGCCAGAACAACTAGCGAACATCAAAAATTTCTACTACCAGGCCGGACAGGATAATCCGGTTGAGACTCCTGCGGATGGAATGTTTTCAAATCTGCCGAGTTGGGCATTGCCTGCCGGTATTGGTCTTCTGCTTTTCGTGGTGTTGAAAGGCGGGCGTCGTTGAGCCAGACTCCCAAAGTCCGCTTACGTGATGCCGATCCGAAAGGCCGGGTTGACGCTCTTCTTTTACGCACGGGCGAACAATTCGCCAAGCAAGTTGGAGCGGAGAAGATCTGGAAGAACGGGCTTGGGGATGTAGTTGAGGAGCTTCTCGAGAACTCGGGACTATCGAAACCAATTACAGGTTTGGACGTAGCTCGGGAAATTGGAATACTCCCACGGAGGCAACGTGCCTTACGTTAGACGGGGAGTTCCGATGCGTCGTGGAATTGGTGACACGACTAAGCCAGCCGGGGGATACACGGGCGGGTATTGCGCCTTCTGGCCATTCAACATGCTTCTGGATGAGTGTATTCCAATGACGCCGGCGCAAATCCGAGCGCAGCAGATTGCCGATCTTCAGAAGACGAGTGCTCCTCAGTCTGCAATTGACGCGGCAGTAGCGGCGGGTGATGCACTCGTGAAGCAGGACGCGGCGGATCGTCCAGCCGATTACCAGGCGCAAATCGCGGCGGCGAATCATCCGGTTCTTTCGCAGATGTTCGGGCCGAGCTTTACAAACTTTTTGTTTCCGCAAGATGTGGCGGATCCGAATAACCCACAGCCCCAATCTTCTTTGCTTGGTCCGCTGTTGTGGATCGGTGTTGGGTTTCTCGGAGTGTATGCGATTTCAAATTTAACAGGAGGGCGGCGATGATCCGCTCCGGGAGTTTGAACATGGGTGACGTTGGGGGATGGGTTGCGATTCTGAGTTGCCTTGGCACTGTCGCACTTTTAATTCTTAATCTCAGAGTCAGTGGCGCAATGAGTGAGTTGAAAACCGATGTGCAGGAATCGCGAACCGAATTCACGGTACAGATTTCCGAGACGAAGCTATCGCTCGAAAAGATGCGTGGCGATTTTTATCAGGAGCACACCAAACTTTATTCACAGATCATGCAGGCCGGCACGACTACTTTTATGAGCCGGGATCTCTCGCTGCAAATGCACGCGGAGAACGTGAAGGCGGGCCGGGATCTAAAGGAATTGGTTGACGAGCGCACTACGGAACTCGGAAAGCGCATCGACGAACTGACAACGCGAGTAGGAGACATTTCCTGATGTCATACGTACGAGGAGCTGGAGACTATACCAAAGTTGCAGATTGGCGTTGGCAGTGGTATCCCCCGCCATATCGCGCAGTCAGTCCAGTGCAGGCGCCGAAGTCGAACTACTACCCAACCTATGCATCGGCTTCTGAAATGGGCCTCGGGTGCGCGGGGGGATGTAGTTGCGGCGGAACTTGTGGCAAGGGTATGGGATTAACGCATCCAGGTCCGTGGCAGTTGGGATTTACGCAAAGTGACATCGGTGATCAACTGCAAAGCCTTATCAACAGCGTGTTTTCGACAAACCTGAGTTACAACATTCCGAACTGGGTGCCGTATGGACTCCTCGGATTGTTGGTTGTTCCTAAACTTTTCAGCGGAGGGCGACGTCGCCGGTAATGCCTCGCGCGAATCCAAGACGGTTTGAACGCTGCGTCACGAAAGTGAAGCGGAGTCTCAAGAAGTACCGCAGGCCGGGTAACGCCTACGCTATTTGCAAGGCGTCTCAGTCGAATCCGGCGAAGTGGAATCCCATTTTGCCGTTAGATATCTGGACTGCGACCATGACACCGCAGATACTCTCGTCGATTGACAAGAATTTCGCGAAGTTGGGCCGCAAGAATAAGCAACCGAAGAAGCGCAAGAACCTATTCGGTTTCCTGACCAAGAAGCGAACGACGTACCACGCTCACATTGTGCGACCGAAAGCGACTTCAAAACGCCTTGCATCGTACCAGGGTAAGGCAATCTATAAGACGGCGGAAGGCGATTACGCCACGAGCATTGACCGTGACTCGCGGCACGATTCCTTAGCAGACGCAAAAGACTTCATTCGTTCATTCAGAACAAATCTCGGCAAGAAGCGCAAGAACTCGAAGCACAACCCGCAAGAAGCAGCTCGCGAAGGTTACCGCGGCTTCCACGGCCACGACTCGAAAACACTGACGACAATTCGCACGCCGATTCACGAACACAAATATCTTGCCGGACTCGGAGACCTAAGACAACTAACCATCGTCACGCCTGACAAAAAGTTCCGGGTCAAAGTAAAGTTTTCAAAACCGTACCCGATCCTCTCGATGAACGAGAAACGAACTCAGCTTTTCATCGAGGGCGGCGACCAGGCAGTGGATCTTGCGAGTTTCGGCATTCATCATCCGCACGAAAAAGAAGTGCTTGGAAACTTGAGCGACGTGTACTACTTCACGACGAAAGACCACCTTGACCCTCGTGACGGGGGAAAAGCAGTCTATCACCACAAGTACGGCAAGAAGCGGCCAACGATGGTCTACGATGTCCAAAACAAATTGATCGAGTTCGCAGGCGGCGGCTACACCATACCAGACGAGGGAATTGATGGCTAAGAAAACGAAGAAACGCAAAGCGACGAAACGCAAAGCGACGAAGAAGAATCCGACGCGCAAGGGCAAAACCGGGCGTTGGATGAAAGCGAAGGCGGTCAAGGTGGTTCGAAAGAACGGGCGGCTGACAGTGTTGGTGAAACGATGAGTCTGTTGTTTTCAATTTGCCACGCAACCGCACGGCCGCAAGGCTGGCAGGATGCTTGGCATTCATGGGCAAGCCGAGCGGAACGCGCTGGATCTCACGAGTACATTCTTTCGATGGATGTCAGGCAATCCAAGCATCTTCCTCTGACTGTACGCACGGCGATCAACTACGGCCAACAATCCTGCAACGCAGCATGGAACGCGGCGGCGGCTGAAAGTTCGGCTCCAATCATCATTCTCACGGCGGATGACTTCATCCCTCCGTCGAACTGGGACTCCGAACTCTTGAAAGCAATTGAGAAGGCCGGGAAGAAACTAACCGACGATTTCGTAGTGTGGGTTTCAACCGCAAATCCCCATGCTGACTGGCAGTGCATGACGCTTGCAATTCTCTCGCGAGCTCGCTACTTGAAGTACGGATATGCAATTTGGGATGAGTATCCGAGCGTTTGTTCAGACATCGACTTTTCCGAAATGGCGTTCCGTGACGGAGTTGTAGTTGACGCCCGGCACCTGACGTTCGAGCACAAGCACTACACGCTCACAGGAGAAAACCCGGACTCGGTTTATTCACGTCAGAACGATCCCGAGATGTACCGGATCGGCCACGAGATTTTAGAACGCCGCAGAGCGCAAGGCTTTCCGGCTCGAGGTGCCGCTAAAACGAAAGATCTCTCAATCGCAGTGTGTTTACCCGGCTCAAGTTTCACAAATGAGTGGACGTCGAATTGGACGCAGTTGTTTGCCTATCTTTCGGCACACGCGCGAGTGTCGCCTATATTTGGGTCGGCGCCAAATCCACACATTACGCGGGCAACGATGCTGAATCACGTCCTGAGCATGAATCCAAATCCTAACCTCGTGCTCTGGATCGATCACGACAACTTGGTATCGCCGGCTCACTTCGCTCAATTGCTAGAATCGCTCGAAGCGCATCCTGAAGCCGATGGAATCACGGGTTGGTGTTGGTGGGGAACTGAAGACAATCTGCGGTTATCGTGCGGACACTTCGACTCGAAGGGCCGCGGCCAACTCCTCACCTTGCCGGAATTGATAAATGGTCCTGAAGTTCAGGAGATCGGATTCAGTGGCTTTCCGTGCTTCTTGATGCGTGGCGAGACGTTACGCAAGGCAGGCCGGCGTCCGTTCTTACCAATCCTCTCGGAAGAATATCCGTGGGGCTTTGTATCTGAAGACCTTGCCTTCTGCAAAGCGGCCACGGACAGAGGATGCAGATTTTTCGTAGACCGTAGAGTCGAAGTCGAGCATAAAAAGCTCATGAGCCTTCGACCTCGCGAAGAGTTGAGGAAAACAAGTGTTGCATAAATGCCCCCAGGGGCCAAAGGAGAAAGCATGAAGTACAAAAAAGTGATCGGTTTACTGGTGGCATTGCTGGCGTTCGCGTTCTTCAGTGTCGCCCTAGTTGTTTCCACTCAGCACGGCCATGCATTGGCGAAAACAATTGTTTGGGGTCTTACAAGCCTGTCGTTTGCCTTCGGTGTGGTCGTCGTCACGTACAAATATCCAGTCTCGGGATTAACGGCGCCTACTGCGGCACAGGTCTACGGGTTAGGCGTTGTCACAGCTACCGTGTTTATGCTCGACACGGATTTGACAGCTACAGTTACGCACAATTTCGGATTGAGCGCGGCTGAACTCGCTGATTTGTTCTCGGTCCCAATCGTCAATGCATCGTCAGGAGTCTCTGTCTTTCCGGGATTCACGATCGCAAGAACAGCAAACACAGTAGTACTGACAAAACCAAGCGCGGTTGGTTCGGGCGGAACTTTTGAAGTAGTCATTCTCCGGCCTTCGACTCAACTGGCTGGTCCTCTCTCCGGTGCGAGGTAACGAATGGCGCAAACCACACGAGAAAGAATTATCGCGAATCGCGGCCGTCGAAAGATGTCTGCAAAACAGATTCGCTACTTTGGGTCCGCTCGGCAACGGGCATCACTCAAAGCCACACGAAAACGGGCTGGAGCGACCCATCGCCGTCGCTCCACTCGCAAGAACAAAGGCGAAATTATCGGGTACACGTACCCAACCCGGCCTAACACCGGCAAGAAAGGAAGACGAAAAATGGCAGCAACCAAGACAAAACGACGCCGTCGCCGGTCCAGTGCCGGTGTGAGGCGAAACAGAAGGCGCAGCAACCCGGCTCGTCGCCGGCATCACAGCTACGGACACAGGAGACGTCGGAATCCTGCCCGCCGTGTCCATCATCGCCGGCGCAATCCCGGCATGGGCATGGGCAATATCACTGGACTGGCAATGAACGCAGTCTTTGTGATTGCAGGCGCGGTGGGGTCAAAACTTCTGACCCAAATGGTCCTCGGCTCGAATAACGTCGGAGTCATCGGCTACGCAGGAAATGCTGTGGCCGGAGGCGTCTTGTGGTTCTTGGCCGAAAAAGTTCTCAAGAACCGACAGGCCGCTCATGGAGTCATTGCCGGTACTGCAGTGCAAATCGTTCTCAGACTTCTGAGCGATTACACGCCGTTCGGTCAGTATCTCGCGCTCTCCGGATTCGGCGACTACCAGGCGCAGTCCTTCGTGACTCCGCAAGTTCTGGTGGATCCGTTCAACTCGGCTGAGATCCAGATTCCTCCGGCGTACCGTGCTCTCGCGGCTCCAATGCCAGTCGGTAAAGGCATGGGCAGCTCGAGCGACTACGGCGGCGGCGGCGATTACTAAAACTCAGGGCAGGTTCGAAGCTGAGCCTGCCCTTAACCTCAACCCTAGTTCCAAAAAGGAGACTTGAAATGGACCCAGCAAAGTACGGCGGCGGAATTCTATCCGCCCAGCAAGCACAAGGCAGAAATTCGAATTCAATCATGGCCGGATTCGTGGACCGTGGACCCTGGCAATTCTGGGACACTGCGTTCTTCACGAATGCAACCGCGATTCCGGACCAGATTAACTTCTTCTCGATTCCGGTGAACGGGCAGAACACGCAAGGTGTCGCCGGTATCACGTCGGGGCTTCCGAAAACGAAGTTCATGACGAACATGCGGGATGACAACAAACTCGTTCCGCCCGAGTGTCTGTTGCTGATGCGAATCGGCATTCAGTTCAGCTCGAACTTCCTGAAGCCGGACATCGACAAGTTTTTGAACAGCTATTGGATGGAACTCAAGATCGACCAGAAGATCTTTCACCAGGGCTGGCTCATCGACTTCCCGGCCGGCGGCGGCTTGTCCGGCGTGAGTGAAAACTCGGGTGAGTCCGTGTACGTGAACGGCCTCCCAACTCCAACTTTCCAGCGGAAGTACGGGGACTGGGCGAAGTACATTGCTCCCGAGCAATTCTTCAGCGTCACGTTCTACCGCGGACTGACCAGCGGGCAGGCGATTCCGAACGTTGGCAGCGGAACTGACACGACGATCAACTATCCCGGCACAATTCGTGTGCTGCTGGATGGTTTGACCGATCGCTCGGTACAGTAATCCCTCGTTCGAAACGCGCGTGGCGGCTGGGACAGCTCAGCCGCTACTACCGAACGGGTTTGTACTTTTCAAAAGAAAGGAGCGCATGTACTCTAGTTCACCATGTTCGATGCCGAACTCTGAAACGCCGATACCTCAGGCGGTTCTGGACGCACGCGCGCGCCGAATGGCATATCTTAGCCAGAAGATCACGGACGGCAACAATACCATGGGTGATCTCATCAACGCCATGACTCCACCTTCGCCAAGTGGAAGTTGCTCGGATCTCATGAACTCAAGTGCGCTGTATAACGCAATTGGCCGTTTTCCGTCAGATGTAGCGCCGCTCGGCCAGAATTTCAATGGCTTTACCAAGAAGACTGCCCCGGCGAGTTCGAAGGTTTTCACTCGACCGCTGAATCGTGCCGGGTTTGTGAACTATCCGTATGGTGCAGTGCAGAACGAAGCAATGCGGTTGATTCCGGATTGCCCCTGCTATAATCCGAAGTCTTGCGAGTGCGGAGTTCCGCCGAAGCCAGTTAAGCCCGTTGCAGTTGCGCCGGTAGTTGCAGCGATCGCGGCGGCAACTCCCAAGCCTAAGAATTGCCGGACTGACAACATTTGCCGGGATATTCGATCGGGCTGTGTTAATCAAGATCAGGTTTCGAAGGCTCAACTGTTCGCGTGTTCTCAAGCTGGCTGGGCTGGCACGTGGGGTGTTTTCGGCCCGGTCATTAACGGGCCGTACTTGGGTGAGCTTGACTTGAATCCCGCTGCTCCGGGGCCGGACGATACATTCGGGAAACGGTTTGAAATTGCTCAGCGGTTTGGATTGAGCGGAGTTGTTACTGATCTTTCGCAGTCGTCTGTCTTTTGGGCTTGTCTTGGAGTTGGGGCGGTAGCGTTGTGGTATGTTTCAGAGCATGTTAAGAGGCATCGTTAATGCGCTGCTTTTTGTCGTTGGTGCTCTTCTCGGCGGTGGTTTACGGTCACGGGCTTTCCCGCGTTCGCACTTCGGACTTTGGTTTTGTTTCCGAGCAGCTTATCGCGAATCGCTTCGACTTCAGCAAATCTCATGCACTTGTGGCAGTGAAAATCGCAACACGGGTAGCCGCACGCGACCAGGCGCTTGACGAGGACTGGAAGCTGGAGAAACTGAATCGAGAAACTAGAGCCTTGAGCGGTGGTCAGATAGACGCAATCCTTTTCAATCGAGACGGTACGCTTCGTGATGAAGTAAAGCCTCCCGTCGCGCATCATCAGATCTTTGAGTTTAATCTCGTGCGGCTCAATGATTGTCCAGTCACGATGTTTCCGTTTGCAAAGTCTCACGGCTGGGTCGCCACAGAACGTGCAAACGTTGCCGATCATTCAGAACTCGATGTATGCGCCTCTGCGTGCGACGACACCAGCGTAAGGCTTCTGCTTAGCCTCGCGTTCTTCAGCGACACATTCAGGACACCGATGGTTCGGACCTTCCGAGTCCTTGATCGACCAGCCTGCTTTGAGTGCGGCGGCATCGGCTGCTTTCTTATCGGGGAAGTCAGCGGCAATACCTTGATCTACGGCAATGCGGGCCAGAGTCCCAACGTCAAGGAGTCCATCGGCCAAAAAAGAGATACTCGCTTTGCCCTCTTTATCCATGAGCCGTTGACAGCCACAACACAAAACACTGAACGCCATGGCGAACACTATAGCCCAGAGCGCGTACGAAAACAAGGCCCATCTGTCCTAGTACTGCTTTCAAGCGCCAAAACAAAAAACATTGCAATCTTAAAAAAACATGCGTATACTTTTTCATGCGAGGTAGAGGAACTGAGCCACCGTACGAGACTCCTCCCTTTTAACGGGGACTCAGTTCCATCCCTCTTGTGCGGGGTAGACCAATGGAAGGTCAATCGGTCTCATAAGCCGAAGGTTGCCGGTTCGAATCCGGTCCCCGCAACCAATTTGACATACCCAACCACGATGAGAAACGGGCAATCCGGTAGCGCTGAGCAGTTCCGCAAAATGGCCGTATGGCAAGCGGAAGGCGTGAAGGGTGTTGAAGTGGAGTGCCCGCCAGATCTGTTAGCTGGTGTAGGAAAGTCGCGGTTATCTAGACTTGACAGCCTGGAGAGACAGGCATGAAAGCACTCACGCTCGACCGCATGCAGTTCCAAGCCTGCTCGAACTGGGTTCAACCTTCCCACTCGAAGATTCTGCCAGTCACGTTTACAATTCCATTTATCTTTGCACTCACGGCAGGGCAGACGTACGAAGGAGTTGAGCAAGCGATTTCGACGCCGGGTAAGAACACGTTCTGCCTTCGGGCAATTGGTGTGTTTCTCGCTGCGCCGGGGCCAACCGTGCGCTTTCAATGGCCGAATGGCCGGTATCTTTCGCCAATTCCAATTCCAGTGTTTAACTACATTGGGACTGGGAAGAGAGGGCGATTGATTGATCCGGTTGTCAAAATGAAGGACGCGGATGTAATTCGAATGGACATTGATAACTCGGCTGGAGGAACACAACAGTTAGCTATTTTCTTTGAAGGTGTTGTTTTGGTTCCGTTTGAAACGGATTGGTTGGGCAAATGAATTTTGTTTTCGCGCTCTTCTCGGCAATCTCTCGTAGCTTGCGCCGGTCTGCGTTCGCGCAAATGAGGCTATTGAACCGCGAGATTGTATCGTTAAGGAACGAGTTGGAAAGCCTCACGGAGAGAGTTCAGAGGCTTGAACAGCCTGAAGGTGCAACTGGTGACTACACTGTTTATCCTGGGCCTAATGACTCCGAGGTGTTTGCTGCGGCAGATCGGATAATAAATGGCAAGTAGCTTTCCGCCTCTTGGAAACATCTACGCTCCTCCGTGGGTACCGTTCTCACCAGTAGTTCCGGGAGTCTGTGATACTGAATTTGAAAACACAGTTCCCCAAGTCCAAGGCACCTCGATTACGGTGTTGCACGGCGGCGTGCCTCAGCTCGGCCAACAGAACTCAAATCAACGTCTTTCAATCTCCTCCGACTCCGACGAAGTTGTAAGAGAGATTCAAGTTCTCTTCCTGCAGCCGGTAGGTGGGGTCGTCAATCCCTCCGATCTTCGGGTGAGACTGCGTGACGGAGACGGCCGGCTAATTACATCCGATTACGTGTATGCGGTCGATCTGTCCGGACCGCTGTGTCCGGGTCTGACGCTACGACGCGGCACAGTAATGCTGGTTGACCTCGTTAACTTCAATGCAGCGGTTGACCTCAAGGTCCAACTGATTTTCAAGACGGTCAAGCGGACGAATTGCGATACAACCGAAAGCATCCTGACTCCGTACATGCCGTTGTATCGACGGTACTCCAAACCAGGGCCGGGTGAAGAGTTCCACGATTGTGAGTTTCCGTTTGAATTTGTTTCGACCGGGATTAATGATCTCACGCGCATTCCGCTACTCGTGGATAACGATGCTGACTTTCTGTGGAGAGGGATCACGGGAGATTGGAACATCCCGGCAAATCCAGTTTCGCCAGTCGGCAACGTGGCTCTCACGTTCTACGATCCGAATGGCACGGCGCTCGTAAAGGTTCCTACTGGCGGAATTCAGACGCCTTGGAATTCACAGTTGGCCGGTATGTTCCGAGAATGCCTACTTTCAAATGGGGCGAAGCTGGCGCCGCAGTTTCCAGAGATTCGCATTCCTGCAGGAGGCGGGTTGGACGCTGATATTTCCTTTGGCGCGGCCACTACGCTTCGTTTCTCTCTTCGGGGTGTTAAAGTGTATACGGAGTGCCAATGATTACTTTTGTTTTGGCGCTCTTCTCCTCAATAGCTCTTTGCTTGCGCCTGTCAGCGTTCGCGCAAATGAGACTATTGAACCGAGAAATCACTGAGCCCGTCGAGCAAGATCATAACGTCGATGGTATCCATCACTGGAAATGGCTCACCAGTCAACCGCACGCCGAATGGTTGTTCGGGAGCAATGTACCTCGCAAACTCGCCCATTTCGTGGCACCACGGTTCGGTGATATCTGGCAGAATCGGACGAGCGGTCTTGATCATCTTTCCATCGAGCGGAACTTCAAACTCTTCGATTTCAAGTTTTCCCCACAACGGAAACCTTCGAAGTGGAATTTTAGCAAACGTCTTTTGATCAATTCTGAATTCAAAGACGTAGTTCGTACGGAACTGTTCAGAGTCCGAATTCTCGCTTGCAAAAATGCAAATGATGCGCTCAACGAGCGCGGAGAGCGGTGGTGGAAACACGTTGCCTTGAAGCATATTCGTGTGGCTAAATGGTTTGTGCTCGCCAATTGGTTTATTGAAGAGTTCGTAGGACGGCTCTGGTTTGCGCGATATGATCAGGCGGTCGTACCACGCGTGACGTCTGCGATCAACAAAACCTGCGTATTTCTTCATGCCGTCCAGTCTACTCCAGCGCGCGCACGAAAACAAGTTCACTCTTTCCTAGTACCGAAACAAGCGCCAACGTATAATCATGCGTGGAGGGCAAGCTAAGTGATTCAAGAGCGTCCACAATACTACGTCTTCCCGTTCCCAAACCCCAATGCGACCTTGGGCCTCCAGGAGCTCGGCGTAGTCCAAAACATCGACTCAGACGCACCATTCCGCTGCTATGGCGTTGCAGTCGTCGTTTACAACGGTACTTCAGGGCAGGGCAGTATTGCGCTTCGTTTTACGCGACCAGACCAACGGTTCATTCAGAAAATCCTTGTTCCCGTGCCTGCTCTCGACTCATTCGACAATGGTGTTGCAGGTGCACTCGGCGGGCCTGCGCCGAACTACTTGTACTTCGCGCCGCTCTATCCAAACATCCTCTATCCTCCGACGTCGGGAATCACGATCGATATTCAAAACCTTCCGTCGAATTCAGATACAACTTGCCTCGTGATCTTCTGCGGAACGAATCTCTATGCACCGCGAACCGTGTGGAAGCCGGAGTTACCTCAAGTCTTCCGCGCGATTCCATTCCTGAGTTATCCGGTGCAAATTCCTTTCTCGCAGCTCCCCGCGAATAATGTTCCTTTTCAAGTTGACACGGACGCGGGTTTCATCTGGCAAACCGGCCAGTATACCACCGTTGGAATTCCGGCCTCGACTCGCATTGGAGTCAAGATCAAAGACTACACTGGAAAGTACTACATGAACGACTTTGTTCCAGTGGAGCTTCTTTTCGGATTCGACAACGCGCAGATTCCAGGCTTCCCGTATCCTGAAATTTACATTCCACGTCAACAGCAGTTGACTCTGGATGCGAAGGTGATTGCATAATGGCTGTCACGCAAGTTCCGGTTTTGATCGATCCGATTGAGGAAAGCGGCTATCCCGGCACAACGCAAACGATCCATCTCGGACCATACGCGTTCAACGGAAAGTTGTTCGGTGTTTTCATTCCAGCCGCGCCAGTGTTCGATATCACCGTGTGGAGCTCGTCAGATAACGGCTTGACGTGGCAGCAGCAGGACGCCGCAAACAGCCCAGCCGTTTCAATTGGTGTGAACATGAACACGTCGTTCAATCCAACGACGGGCATAATCACAATCGGCTACAAGCCAGCCGGCGTAAACACAATTATCCGCTGGATCACGTTTAACTGCACGACGAACCTCTTCACGGCTGGAGTCTATCCGGATCTCACGGACGTCGATAGCAGCACGGTTGAACTTGACTTTGTAATTCGGACTGACAGCACAGTTGTTGCATTCTACAAGCAGTCTGGTACCGGGCATGTCATCTACCGGATCAACACAGCCGGGGTGTGGGGCGTGGCGAACTCAGCAACACCAGAAACGGGGGGTCATTCATACGCTGAAGCCGGGGCAATTCTCGACTCAATCGGCACAACCCATCTGATTTACGGTGACAAGATCGGGGCGGGTTCGTTCACGTGGACGCACGTTCCGTTGAGTAGTTTGAATGTCCTTGGCGCACCAACTGCAATTGCCACGGAGCTGCAAAACGGCGGCGACTTCTTGCAGGCAGGGGTGATCTGGAATAACTCAGTTGTGATTCCACTTGCTCGAGCACTCGGAGGCACTAGCCGGGCATCCGTATTTATCGGAACTCCTCTTTCAGCTCCCGTGTGGACCGTAGTCGATTTGGAAGTCACCGCAACCGGATCGGTTACTATTTTCCAGACAAATTTGCTGGTTTCCGGCTCGACGCTGTATTTTCTGTGGAGGTTTGCGCCTGGTGGTGGAGTTTCGGCGATTCACATTGCATCGAATACCGGCAGTGGATTTTCGGTGGTCAGTGTCTACTACGACGCGATCGCCGATCCGCCCAACGCAGTTGTAAATCAGTTCGTGCAGGACATTGGCGCCGTGATTGCGCCAAACGGATCACTGAGTGCCTTTGCGACCATGACGGCTCTCTCTGGAAACTTTCCAGCCTACTACTTAATTGGCGCGGCGGCTGGGATTGGTGGAGTGCTAACCTTTTGTTTTAAGGGGCAGAAGATATATGGCTGATTTTGTTTTGGCGCTCTTCTCTTCTGTCTCTCGTCGGCAGATTCACTTTGCGTTCGCGCAAATGAGGCAGGCGTGAGCGAAGAACTCGACACAATGCAATTAGAGGGCGTGACGGCCTTCGCTGAACAGATGGCGAAGCAGTTGACTGAAGATCCAAATCAGCAAGCCTTAATTGTAGAGGGCATGCGGGCGACGTTCCTCAACCGTTCGAAAGATCAGCATCCAGCGGGGATGAATCAACTTTTCGATGAACGGTCCTTGCCGCAACGTTTCTTCATTGAGAAAACCGCTGACAGCCTGAAGGTCTGGGACTTCTTCATTCTTCTGAATTCAGCATCTCTCTGTACTGAGTGGCTGACTGATGGCAGAATCCGCTTGCCAAACTTCCGGCGTGATGCCGATCCGATTTACCTCGAAGCTTCCGTGGTGCAAAAGTACGTTGAGTATTTGACGATTGCCTGTCCGAACGCCTTGCCTCAAAGTGCGAACGCGGAAACTCTCAAACCTTCGTTGACAAATGAGAAGAGCACGAACGTATGAAAAACTGCGTATCAAACATCTTCTCAATTAATCCCCTACGTCTCTTAACAGACTATCGAGAGTACTGGGGAGACCAACACGCCCGCCTGGTTGAAATGACGGACTCAATCCAGACTGCAGGATGCTTTACACCTCGTATTTTCCACGCTCCAGACTCAACGCAAGAGAACGCCGGCGTAACCGACTACCTGGAATACATCCTGACTCTCCCGTTGGGTTCTTGGATTTTGGGCTACATCCACAATACAACCTCGCAATCAAGCCCGAGTTCTCCTCCATCGCTTTCCGGATTCTCGTGCCAAATCACCGACGTCGTTCGAAACTGGAAGTTTTTTGATAAGCCGGTACCTGAAGTCTACTTTTTGAACGGGCCGGGCTTCCCATACACCGATGGGGCATCCACTTTCGCGTTGACGCAGCGACCAGCAAGCCCAAGACTTCTGACAGCTCCGTATCCCGTGACTCCTCCAGGACAGTTTAAGATTGAGTTCTGGAATCAGCTTGGCACGTTGAACAAGCTGTGTCAGTTGAACTTTCTCGTAGCTGTGCCGGAGGAGAAGTAGATTTTATGTACTACTGCACAAACTGCGGCGAACAGTATTCTAGGGCAACAGGGAAGTGTTCGGCTTGTTCTGCGTCTACAGGATTCACTTCAAAAAGTCCGTTGGAATTCAGGCAAGATGTGATTCGGCTTGGCGATGGTTACCTCCGACTTGCTCGGGTATACTTGCTAGCGGATGACGAACGCATGGTGCCTCAGCGCGCGAACGCGAAAACTCTCAAGCCACGAGATAGCGATGAGAGGAGCGCCAACGTATGAAAATGGAACTCGGCGTCCGTCAACAAATGATGAACGAGTTGGCCAGCGCGCGCAAGACGCCCTTCGGTACGCCGATTCCTTGGTCCGCTGAACCAGTCACCCGTTTCGGATCTCTGGTAGCCCCGGCCTTCGGGGTCGCAAACCAAGGCGTCATCTTGACGTATGCGACTCCTCAGAACTTCTTCAGCATCATCTGCGGCCTCGTGCTGGGATTTGCCGGACCGGGCGCAAGTCCATTACCAGGAGATCTGATCTACACGATCGACATTGACGTTTTCCCGATTGGGATAACGGGCGTCGGGTATCCCGAGAAAGATTATAGTTCAGTTCAGTTTCCGCTGGGCAACTTCACACTTGGCCCCCAGTGGCCGGTTGAATTCCGGCACAAGAATGGTGAAGTACTCCGGATCAAGGGGCAGACAGTTTCCAACGTAACGATTGGGCCGGGGAACTTCATGACCGCAGCAATATTTGGTTGGCAGTGGCCGAAAGAGGGCTGGGAATGAACTTCACCTTTGAAGATCTGGCCGATGGAAGCGTGGTCGCCCTTCTCGACGGTAGTTTCTTTATGCGGTTCATATCGCGATACGAGCTGGTTGAATTTTTCAACGCTCTCTCGCCGTTCATTTCAACGAGGAAAGCAGCGTGACGGGCTGGGTTATTATCGGCGCTGTTGCCTTCGCTGGAGTTGCAATTTGGTTTCTAGTGAGCAGAATCGGGAAGTACAACCCATGAAGAAACTGTTTTTGCTTTCCGTGTTGAGCCTGCCTCTGGTCGCCCAGTCAATCTGCACGAGTCAATTCTCAACCGTCCCAGCGATCGGTACAAGCGCAGTGATCGACAATCGCGTGAAGATGTGTTCCTTGTGGGTTGTGACGTACAATTCAACAGGGTTCTCGGCGCTTTCAATCCAGCTCGATACGGCGAACGACGTAAGCGGATCCGCTGGCACGTTCGCACTTTCGACAGGCACGGTTCTGGAAGGCGCAAATCCCTCGACTGCGGTGAACTGCCAAACCACAAGCAATTGCCAATTCATCATAAATGGCTACGCACCATGGGTCAGGCTTAACTTTACTAGCAAAACCGGCACTGGAACCCTGACGGCATTGGCCTTTGGAACCACAGCGCCCTCGCCCGTAACCACAATTACCCCTGGTGGTGGGGGAAGTCCCTGCCCTGGTACTGTGGGCACGCCTTGTGTCGTGGATGGACCTGACGCGACGGGCGCGGCGCCTACGAAGCCTCCAGTGCAGGCTGCAGGATTGGATGGAAGCGGCAACATCCTCCCGTTTCAATTTCCAACACTAGTCGGCGCAACGAATGTAACTACCAGCGGAAACACGCAGATCATCGCAGCCTCCGGAACTACCGTGATTCGGCTTGGCATGCTTGAATTCACTCCGATCACTTCAGGCAATAGTGTTAATTTTAAACTGGTCTACGGAACGGGCGTCAACTGCGCGACGGGTGCCACGGATCTGACCGCAGTGCAATCGAACGTCTTGGCCTACTCTCATGACTTCACGTTTCCATTGAACGTTCCGGCCGGAAAAGCTCTCTGCTATAACATTGACGCCGCAACACCGACCAACGTCACGTACGAGTACTCTCGGTACTGATCATGGTGAAGCGGATTATCTGCGGGCTTCTTGTTGTCGGCATTCTCTTCGCTGGGACAATTCAGGTAATTACCACTCTGGCCGGGGATGTAACAGGCCCTCAGAATGCAACCGTAGTCGGTGCGATCGGCGGCAAGGCAGTCAGCGTTGGAACGGCGGGAACTTTATCAAGCTGGCAAAAGGTCACGGTCGGTTTCGCATCGTTGACGAATGCCGGGTTGACGCAAACAATTAACCTCGTGACGACGGGCACGCGCGTGAAGGTATGTGGAGTTTCAGTCAAGCATACCGCGGCATTCACAGGCGGAACGATTTCAGCCATGACGGTCAGTGTTGGGGACGCCGCGGGTTCGGCGACGACGTACACTGCAACTTTTAACATCTTCCAGGCTCCGTCAAACACGATCTTTCAAGACACGACGGAGTTGACTTCTTCGACGTACGCGGCCTCGACAATTCAAGCTTTCTTCACGGCAACGGGTGGAAATTTGAATACGCTGGCAGCCGGCAGCGTGGACTTCGACATTTGCACGGTGACACTGCCATGAGATTTGGTTTCGTTTTACTGTTTTCATCTTTCCTCTACGGGCAGGCGAATCTTGGGAACCTTGCAAATGTTGCAAGCTCATCTTCGCAAGCTGCAAGTTCTCCGTGGCTGTTCAAGCCTGCCAGTGCATCAGGCACTCTCTACACGGGTACCCCGACATTGCTTGACGGCACTGCCATTCCCTCAACGCTTCTTGCTGCTCCAGTTCAGGGGCAAATGATGGTATTCATTCCTGACGTTGACAACGGGGTTGGAGTCAGTTTTCAAATTGATGGGTCAACAAATCGTCTAGCGAATACGCTTGCCGGTGGCAGTTTTGGCGTAGCTTCTGAACTTGTCGCTCTTCGGAGCTACGTTTTCACCTTCGGAAAATTCAATCGCTGGTATAACGCTGGACCTGGCTTGATCACCGCCAATGATGTGTCAGTAATCGTTACAGGAGGAACATTCGGCGGCAACACTGCTCTATCGGTTGGCTCACTGCTAAACGTATTGACGGCTTCCAACTGTTCAAGCTCGGCCTCCCCTGCTGTCTGCGCGGCTGCTCCTGCTGGAAGCATTGCATTTCCAACTGGCGTAACTAGTGTTGCTTTGACTGTGAACACGACAGCGGTGACTGCAAACAGCCAGATTTTCTTTTTCTCAGATGACACGCTGGGAACAAAACTGGGAGTCACTTGCAATAGCACGCTTGCAACGTTGGTCGGAGGAGTCGCGGTAACCGCACGCACCGCTGCAACAAGCTTCACTCTGACATATAACGGCACAATCGCAACAAACCCACTCTGTGGAAGCTACTTAATCATCAACTGAGGAAATCTGTGAAACGCACTCTCTTTACAATTGGAACTCTGACACTCGCGGTCCTCTCTGGAATTTGTTTTGCTTTCCTTCCCCAGTCCTACATTCAAGTTGGGGTTGGAGTCGCGGCCGCGAGTTTCTACCAGACCGTACAAAGTGCCGGTGTGTCTCTGACTCAGCGGCCAACGCTCAACTTCGTCTCAGGCGTAACTTGCGTTGACAATGCCGGGTTGACGCGAACCGATTGCACTGGGTCAGGCGGAACATTCACCGCAACCCCGCCGTACATTTCAGATGGCATACTCTTCTACGGCCCGGCCTACCAGTTCATCAAGCCGATCGACGCAAACTACTCGTGGGTCAATCAGGGGACCGCGACTGAAACGACGCAGAACGGCAGCATCACACTCATTGACGGAACGAATGAAGCAAACTTCAATGTCCACGCACGAGTGAAGGCAGTTCCGGCAACGCCCTATCATGTAATTGCCGCCTACACGTTCTACCAAGGTGCGAACGCAAACCAACTCCTCGGACTCGGCTGGAGAGACAGCGCCACCGGGAAGATGATTATCTACGGCAACTTTCAGCTTACGGTAAACCAAATTGTTGCCTTCACTTGTACTAATCCAACTACGTTCGGTGGAGGTACTCCGATCAATCAGACTGGCTTCCAGTTCTCAGGAATGTTCTGGCTCCGAATCGGGGATGACGGAGTGAATCGAACCTACGATATCGGCACTGACGGTCAGACCTGGTTGAATCTTCTGACTGAACCCACTGGTACATTTCTTACTGCGGACCAAGTGATGTTCTTTATCAATGGAGGTAAAGCTTCAATGAAGTTGTACTCTTGGCAAGAAACTGGTTGATTTTATGTCAGGGCTTTTCTCACCGCTCAACGCATCGCTAGCAGCTTTACGCGTGCGCCCTCTGAAGCATTCCGTCTTCTGGATTTTGGCAATTGGTTTGATGCTGGTCGGGAGTGAGGTGAGTCTTCGTCATTCGCGTACAGCCGTGATCGGCGGATTACTCGGTCTAGTTTCGGGTATCATGGCGTTGGGTATGGCGGAAGTTCCTAAGACTAGGCTGAATGACTTGGCGCTCCGCAACGCGATGGAGCGGTCGCAAGCGATTCAGAATCTCTCAGACCATCTGGACTTCTGTCAAGAGTGCAATGAGCCTTCCGTTTTTTGTCCGAAGGGGCTTCAGTTGAAGAATATCGTGGTGGAGCTGCTGAAGAAATGAACGCTCATGCGAACGGATCAAAATAACAATCCGGCTGCTTTCACTGTGGACGTCGCTAAGCAGGCAGGGCTTGTTCTGAATTTAGAGTTTGTCCCCGGCACCGCGTTCCCGGCTCCATCAAAACTGGTGACGGCGAAGCTTTTGGGTGATCCGGTTGCTCTGACAATCAAAGTCATTGACGCTATCGGATACTACACCAAAAGCGGTACGCCACGATGGACTTACATTGCGCTTCCGAAGTTCATTTGGAGCGCTCTCACGCCAGAACAAAAGCGGGACGTGATTGGGTTTCATTATCAACACGAGGGCGGAACGCAAATGCGTAACCTGTTCCCAAACTACGGACGGAAATAGAAATGAGCTACGTGCGTACACGCGGCTTAGGCTCATTAACTCCGATTCAGCAACAGATCGTAAACCAGGCCAACACAATCGGCTTAGACCCTGCCCTTGCGCTTGCAGTTGCCCGTCAGGAATCTGCCTTCAAGCCGACTGCCGTCTCTTCAGCCGGCGCGATCGGCCTCTTTCAGTTGATGCCAGCGACCGCGGCAAGCCTCGGAGTGGATCCCAACGACCCATCACAGAACATCCAGGGCGGGGAGAAGTACCTACAACAATTGCTTGCCCAGTACGGCGGGGACGTCTCAAAGGCGCTGTGGGCCTACAATGCAGGGCCGGGAAACGTCGCCAAGGGGCGGCTGCCGGCCGAAACTGCCAATTACATACCCGCTGTGCTCGGCTACCAGGCTGAATATGCCTCCAGTGGCGATTTCAGCCCCTCTGACGTGCCTGCGGACACTTCCGGGGACTCAGGCTCGTCTGATGGTTCATGGGTATGGCTTTTAGCAGTAGGACTTGCATTTGTATGGGTTGCGTCTGATTAGAGTTTGGGGCTTTTCTCGGCAATCTCTCGTAGGCAGTCAGTTTCTACCGTGCGCCCTTTGAGGCTTCAGGATGCATCCCCGTTGGTGACATTACCGTGCCATCCGCAACCGCTCGTGAGGTGTACGCTAGTTTGGCCAGGTGGCACGAAGGTCAGGTCATGTAACCCTGTGCCAGATGGATTCCAGCGACCCGGGCCAGGCTCAGCCCAGTCGGGGACTTTTCCGACGAAGTAACAGCCTACCATGTGAGTACCAATATTTCCACGATTCTCCGCAAAGCACTTCGGGCAAAGAAACCAGACACCGTGAGCTTCCTGAATTGTTTCGACGTAAGCGATTGCAGGGCGACCATTCGGCCAGTGCTCTTCAGGTGGGCCAACGTTGAACGTAATGAAGCGGGCTTCTAGGTCGGGGACTAGTTTCATAGCCTCATAGTGCGAACGTCTGAGAACTCCTGCCTGCGAACGGACGGCGAGAAGAGCACGAACGCATACTCAATAGTACCCTTAGGCACTTGACACCGCAAACGATCTGAACCAAACTTGTTTTCATGGATGTGACGGCACTCTGTCCGAATTGCGATGAAGCAGTAATGCTTACAGATCCCGAAGAGGGCGATGGCGTTACATGTCCTGAGTGCGACATAGAGTTGTCTGTTGAATCGATCGATTTAACTTCCGTTCCGCCGAAAATGTTGCTAGAGGAACTGGACGAGACCGACGAAGACGACGAGGACGAAGACACCGACGAGGATGACGATGAGTTCGACGACGAAGACGACGACGAAACCGAAGTTTGATCCGCCCGCGACTCCGCAAGAACTGACGGAACGCGCAAACTGCCCGGCATGCAAAGAAGGACGCTGGCACACCGAAGCGGAATGGCGTAATCACCCTCGGGCCGGAACTGGAATTAACGGACTGGATACGACGCGACCGAAGAAGGCCATGTGACAGTTTACGAACTGATCGAATTCTTAGCACGAGCGCCAACATCCAAGACTGTGCTGGTCCGTGACTTGGGCCGATCATGCGACATTTGCTCTGTTACACTGAGCGACAACGTATATCTTGAACTCGCTGACACTGAGCCTCAAAGTGCGAACGCGGAAACTCTCAATCCTTTCTCGACAGAAGAGAAGAGCACGAACGCATAATGTATAGCCAGCAAGAAGAAGAGAAGTACATCCTCGAAGCCGTCGCCGGAATTGAACACGGCCGCGTCTTGGACATAGGCGCTTGGAACCCAATCACCTTTTCAAATTCGCGCGCGTTGATCGAGAAGGGCTGGGATGCAATCCTGATTGAGTTTTCTCCGCTGCCCGTCCATGATCTGCTAGTCGAATACGGCTACAATCCTAAAGTCACAATCATTCAGGCAGCAATGGCGCTTGAGCGAGGGCTTATCAACCCGGACGTGACAGACGACGCCGTTTCCACCGACAATCCCGAGAATCTGACTACGTGGAAAGCAGACCCTAAGACCAAGTTCCTTGGTAAGCTATGGGTGCCTTCGATCACTATGGATGACGTCTTCAACCGCTTCTGTGGTGAACAAGGCTTTGACTTCGTCTCGATCGACACGGAAGGCTCATCGGTTGACCTTGCTCTTGCATTCCTGAAAACAGAAATGTTTCCAAAGTGCTACTGCATTGAGCATGACAAGAAAACAAATGACATTCTGTCCGCAGCCTTGCAAAGAGGCTACCGCATGGCCTACTGGAATGATACGAATATTGTTTTGGCGCTTCCATGATTACGTTTCGGCGCTCTTCTCAACTTCGGTTCGTCGGTAGTGGTTCTCAGACGTTCGCGCAAATGAGGCAGGCATGACCGGGTACCGGCTAAAGGTTCGAATGCGGGAAGGTTCTGCCACAGTTCGCGAACAGGTCAGTAAGCCCCTTGACCCGCTTCCGCATCTTCCATATGATCTTGGTTTGATAGTTTCCTCGAATCACCCCGAAGACGGGGTTGGTGTACTCGTGCAGTCTGAATTAGACGCCGAAGACCAACGCTCAACACAGAAGCGGTTTCACTGCTTCCACATGTCCGAAGAAGAATTGGCTGTCTTCATCAAAGCTGCTAAGCGGGCAGTGCGCTCTTCGAAGAGCGTCCGGAAAGAATACTTCAGGGACATGGAAGAGCCTCAAAGTGCGAACGCGGAAACTCTCAAGCCTTCCTCGACAGACGAGAAGAGCACGAACGCATGAAAATATACATCACCTTCGGAGGAAAAGCCTACGACTCATTAGTAGAGCGAATCGTCACAGATGGAATCAAATTCGGCGCAGACAAAGTAATCGTCTATGATGACCGCTGGCTAATTGAAAGTGGCTTCGTCGAAAGGAATCGTATCCTCTTCGAAACAACACCACAACACGGATTCGGCTTTTGCTCTTGGAAACCATTCGTAATTCTGGACGCAATGAGCAAAGCAGACCCAGGCGACCTGATTCTCTACACCGATGCGGATACGTACCCAATCTCAGACATAACTCCACTGTTCGACCTGTGCGCCCGAGATGGAATTACGCTCTTTGAAGAGCAGGGCTGCGTGAATAACATGTGGATCAAGCGGGATTGTTTTATCGAGATGGGATGCGATGAGCCGCGGTTTCACGACGGACAGCATGCCTGCGGACGGTTTCAGTTGTTTATGATCAGTAGTGGTGCAGAGATTCTTGCGGCAAAATGGCTCAGGTTCTCTACTTCACCCCGTTGCAGCTTCCACGACGCCGGCGAAGCTGAAAACCTGCCAACTTTCCGGCGCAACTCGACCGAACAAGCCGTCCTCTCGCTACTCGCCTTGAAATACGATATACCATTACATCGAACGCCAGACCAAAACGGATCCATCGGGTGTGGACAAGCAGAAGACACGTATCCTCAAATCTTTGAACAGAAGTGGTGTGATGGAAACAGACTTGATTTGAGCGGAAGCAGTTTCTTCAATGCGGGGCCGCGATGATGTTTTGGCGCTCTTCTCACCGTCCGTGCGTAGGTAGTGGCTCTCAGACGTTCGCGCAAATGAGACAGGCATGAACCGCATTACAACAATCTGCGATATCTGCAAGAAAGAAGAAGAGCGCCCGAGAGGATGGATTGAAGCCGGAGGATGGTTCAAAGGTCACAGTCTGGATCTGGTCGAGATTTACCTCAACTTTGCCCCTGAGCCACCAAACGACGCGGACGAGCACTACCACTTCTGTTGTTTTGAGCATCTATCCTCGTTCCTCGCAATCGTCAACAACGGAAGGCTTCAAAGTGCGAACGCGGGAAAGGCACAAGCGACGAACAACACCGGAGAAGAGCACGAACATAAAAACAGCATCTTGGATCAGCCCCTACGAGAAGAAGAAGGTTACGAGGATATGGAATGAATTTGAAAGCACTCGCTGGACATACTATCGACTTGGATGCGTTACCGGAATCTCCTACAGTTTTGGATGTAGGATGCCGTGGCTGGGATTTCGCCACGGCAATTCTGCAAGAGCGACCGCACGCGCAAGTTGTAGGCATGGACCCGGATACACAGATCCGTCGCGAGGATGCGCCGTGCGCGTTTGTGAGACTGGCACTTGTTGGAGACGACCGGACAACCGCGCGTTACGCCTCATACTCCACCGGAGAAGGAAATTTCGTCACAGATTTGGATAGTTACTACGACGCCAAAATATTTCACGTCCCCTGTGTCAATCTTGGTCGGTTGATGCGGTACATCACGGGAGTGTCAATCAAACACTGGGGCGTAGTAAAGCTCGACTGCGAAGGCTCAGAGTTCGGCATCCTCGAAAACTGGCCGGGGCCGATCGCATCGCAAATCTCTGTTGAATTTCACGATTCCGGTTACACACCAGGGTATGGACCGGATTACGATTACGTTCCACTGTTCAAGAGACTTGCGGGATTTGGATATCGAGTCGTGAAACACGATCTCTCGAAGCAGGGTGAGGGTATCGCACATTGGGACTCGTTGATTGTGTTGGGGTGACAAAGGAGCAAAAATGAAGTTTTCTGCAATTGCGTCCATCGTGTTCTTGATTGTGTTTATCGGTTTTGGTGCGATGTGGGGATGCCCGCAGTACGCCGTCTACAATCAACGCTTGCAAGGCGAGGCCGAACTCGCGAAGGCAAACTATTCCAAGCAGGTCGCTGTCCAAGAGGCAATCGCCAAGAAAGACGCGGCATCGATGTTGGCTGAGGCGGAGGTCGCCCGAGCGCAAGGCGTGGCGAAGGCCAATCAGATCATCGGTGACTCACTGCGCGGCAACGAAGCATACTTGAGATACCTTTTCATCCAGGCGCTTGAGAACAAACAAGGCGAGGTCATCTACGTTCCCACCGAAGCCAATCTGCCAATCCTGGAAGCCGGACGATTAAAAGCGAAGGCCGCGGCGAAATGACGCAAGATTGGTTCAATCAAGTATCAAAATCCGCTCTCTGTGATCCAGAGACATTAGAAGCAACGTACGATATTGCGACGGCGATTCTCAGCCGCGGCGTCCCTGGCGACTTCGTTGAGTGCGGTGTGTTCGCCGGCGCACATTGCGCGGTCATGGCAAAGGCGATGATGGATTACGATATGCGTGTACGTGCCAACGAAAGACCGGACGTTCGTTCCCATGCACGAGACCTGAGAGGGATGCGCGTCCACCTCTTCGACAGCTTCACCGGCATTCCCCCACACGGACCAAACGATATCGAGTTTCGCGAATCAGGATACAAAGGCGGGGAGAGCGCATGTTCCCGAGCTCAGGTTGAAGCAAACATGCAAAGGTGGGGCATTCCTTCAGAATTGCTGGTGTACCACGAGGGGCTGTTTGAGAAGACAATACCTCCCGTTTTGGGTGAATTGGACTGGACGACAGCGTTTCCATCTTATCTCGGTTTTCAAAACATCGCACTCCTTCGTCTCGATGGCGACCTATACGAATCAACGAAGGTCTGCGTTGAATACCTCTTGCCTTTGGTTTCTCGCGGCGGTTGGGTATGCGTTGATGATTTCAATCTCTCGGGATGCCGACAGGCAGTCATGGAAAAGATTGTGCCGGCGCCGATCTACTGGCGAGTGCCGTCAAAATGATTGCCCAATCCGTTCTTGCTGAAGTGAAAGCGTGGGCGCTCGCGGCTGGATTTGTAGATAAAACGGAAGAATTGCCACTTAACGATATGGTTTTCGATAAGGAGCTTGACACAGGAATACTTGAGGTCTGGATACGCTATCCTGAGCGCAAAGACGAATTCATCATGATCGACTATTCTCAAGGATACGAAGAAACCATCCGCTTTGCTGAAGTCGGCACGCTTGCACAGGTACGATCTATCTGCGAAACCATCGAAGCCTGCCTTGCCACGATCAAGCAACTTGCACAGCCTCAAAGTGCGAACGCGGAAACTCTCTCACCTTCCTCAACAGAAGAGAAGAGCACCGACGTATAAATGAAATTAATTGGGATGATGCCAGTAAGAAATGAAGCCTGGTGTTTGGGTTTATCGGCTCGGGTAGCACTGATGTGGTGCGATGAGCTGGTAATCTTGCTGCACGCCTGCACGGACGATTCGCCGCAAATAGCGCTAGACTTGGCCCGCGAGTTCAATCCGCGCGTAATCGCTGTCGTGGACAAAAACGAATGCTGGGACGAAATGCGGCACAGACAAGCCGTGCTGGAGATCGCAAGAGCGGCCGGAGCAACCCATCTCGCAATCATAGACGCAGACGAAGTGCTCACGGGGGATCTGCTGCCAGATCGTCACGGTTTACGAAACAACCAAGGTTCATCATGGGGCTGGTACCCACGTGTTTCTCCCGGTCACATATTGCAGCTCCCCGGCTACAACATCCGCGGCGAACTCATAAACCGATACCACGACAACGGCATATGGGGAAACAGATGGTTCTCAACTATATTCCGTGATGAACCGTGTTTAGGCTGGCAGGGCGATAAATTTCACAGTCGAGAGCCTGTGTGTCTGCTGCGATCAAAAGAAGTTCCGCCATTGGCCCCATATCGCCCGATCGCACAAGGTCAAGGCGGCGTAATGCACCTATGGGGAGCCTCTGAAAGGCGGCTTCGAGCAAAGCACGCCTGGTACAAAGTCACAGAGCGATTGCGCTGGCCGGAGAAGCTAGTTGATGGGATTGATCAGAAGTACTCACTATCAATCAAGGGAGCACCGTGGGACGATGCGGCCGGAACTCCTGACACTTGGACTTATTCTCCTGTTCCAGCGTCTTGGTGGGCGCCGTACGAACATCTGATGCAATACCTTGACGTGGATGCAGAGCCTTGGCAAGAAACTGAAGTCAAGCGATTAGTTGCCGAGCATGGTATGGAACGGTTTCGAGGTTTAGACCTTTTTGGCGTTGGTTAGTTTCGTGCTCTTCTCCGCTGTCGTTCGCCGGTTGCGCCTTTCCCGCGTTCGCACTTTGAAGCACGCCTACTCCGGCATAGGTGGACCAGCAACCTGCTTCGCAGACAGTTCAGCTTTGTAGGTTCTGTCGTTGTGAATGAAAAACACTTCATTCGCGATAAATTTCGATAACTCGTAAGCAGCCGCACAACCGTCATCAACAGTTGAGCCTCCGGTCAATTCTAAAGTTACCGTGTAAACACTCGGAAGGTATACCCTACGCGGCATATCGTCCCCCTGAATTTTGCATGCTGATAAGGACCGAGATCCCCATCGCACGAATATCCGCAGGACTGAAACGCACAACATATCCGAGTTCTTTCCCGTGCGCCTCCGCAGCAGCCGCAGCCGTCACTGCGGTCTTTAGTGCTGACTCCAGTTGTGTTGACGCTGGCTTGCGAGGTACTTCCGATAGCTCGGGGCCGTGGATGTCCTCCGATGTGTCCAGGACGGCGGCGATTGGTTGCGCTGGCGTCAGGCGCTCGGCGGTCCACTTGATACCGTGGCCGTCATGCTTCTTTGTGACTGTGAACTTTTCGCCGGCGCGGATGTTCAGCGCTTCAACTGTCTTGCCGAACACGATTGGAGTGTAGAGGGCTTGACCGCTGATCAGTCGCCAGCAGAGCTGCTTCTCATCGGGGTTAAACGCATTTGCACATTCCCTTCCGGTTGGGTACTTCAATTGAATTACCGTGGGTTCATTGAGTTGGATTTTTAAGTAGTTTGGCATTTGTTTTACTTTATGTTGGCGCTCTTCTCTTCAGTCTTTCGTCGGTTGAGACTCTTTGCGTTCGCGCGAATGAGGCAATCCCCACATGCGCCTAGCATCACGAACATCTGTTTCGTCGATAACGTGTATGCCGATTCCCGGATCAAACGAATACCCTCTGTTGTCATAGAACTCGACAGAGCCGTCATCATAAACAGTCTTGACAACGTGGGTGTCTTCGCTGCCGGGGATTTTTAAGACATCTCCGCTACGTACTGGCTGGTTCAGCATCGTGAGCGCGAGGCGATTGCGCTTCATTTTAGCGCCGTGCCCATTCCAGTTCGTCTTCCCCTTCGTCATCCGTAACCATTGGTACTAGGGGATCGGCGGCGCGTTCTTTACGTCGCTCGTGTTCGTCGAAACGCTTCCGTTCTTCACGTCGTTCCCAGGTGTGAACTTCCATTCTTTCTCTAAATCTTTGTTCTGAGTAGTTTGGCATTTTGTTCTCCTTTTATGTTGGCGCTCTTCAGTGGTGTCGGCTACGGCTTGTGGTTTCCCGCGTTCGCGCTATCAATTTTCGGCCCCGCGATGGCTTCTTGCATCTGCCTTATAACTAAGAACTTTTCATTTTCATCTGGCAACCCGACCTGAATGCTTCTCCCCCTGCCCGGCAACGCCTCAATGACATCGATGGCTACAAGCAGCGCAGCTTTCATCATCTCCACATGGACAAATTGTCGAGTTCGCTTGACGAAACGCGTACAGTGGCAATGGTAGGCACGACACCCGCCACGCCCGTTGTGATGCACTCCGCGACCGTGATGGCATTCGCACATCGTCATAAGGTACGGATGGTCGGCGGCCAGCGTGGTCATTGGAGGGTGTGACATTTATGTCAACTCCACAGTGGCGTCTTCGGGTATCGGATGCCAGTCACGGTGGCACTCGCGATTGGTGATGTTGATAACCCTACCCTCTTTTACTCCCCGATGAGTCCGGGCGCGGCTGATCCGCATTTGCCAGCCATTTGCGTAAACCATGCAATAGCTTGCCATCGAAGCGAGATGATTGTTGATCTGCTTGACGGTGGGCTGCTGTTTCGTGTCGTTCATGAATCTATTCTGCCCCTTTCCTCTTCCCCTTGGAATCCATCTGAAGTACTGATTTTAAGACGCAAATCCCTTAGGGGAGACTAAGCTATTTTACATCTTGTTTTGGTACTTTAGTATGGTTGACTATGGGTCAGGATGGGAACAAAATAGGTCATGATGAATTGGCGCTCTTCTCACCGTCTGAACGTCGGTTGCGACTCTCAGACGTTCGCGCAAATGAGGCGACCGTGATGCGCATCGTTGACATTGTGCTTGAAGAGGATCAGATCGTGGCGGTTTGGTCTGATGGCACGAAGAGTGGCGGTAAGCATCGTGGAAGAGAAGCTGCGATTCGCCTGTCGGAATTGCGTAGTATGTACTTGAAACTTTTCAAAAGATCTGATGGCAAAGTTCCAGTTGAGGAAGTTAAAAGTGCAAGAGACATAGCAATAATTATGTACCTCGATGAATTGGCACAAGCCGGGTTTCTGCCTCAGAGGGCGAACGCGGGAGAGTCTCAGCCGACGAGCCACAATCCAGAAGAGCCCCAACATAAAAAGGATAAACCATGATGCGTCGTGCAGGTCACTCCGAACACGAAAACGGATTCAAAGGCGTCTCCTTCCGAGAGATGGATCACGAATCCGAAAGCCTTGTAGTGGTGCAATTCAAAGCCCGCAGAATGGTAGCAGGTAGTACAGTCTTGGCCGATAGAGGGTCAGTCGAATTGCATGTAGAAGAGACTCGCGGCGGCGTAGGAACAAAACGCGGACGGGCGAAAAACATCAGATTCGTATACTCGGCTGAGGCTTGGGATGAGTTGAAACGCCTAATCAATGAGGCCGGAGCATGAGCCACTTTCAGTACATCATGGAAGTGTTCGTCGAGATGAGACGGCAGTTGCCACAACACGAACCAATCTTGCGGCTTCGAGGAAACGACTTGGTTTTTCAAATGCGTCATCTGATGGACGATTGGCCTGAGTGGGTTCTCGATCTGAACGAGCCGGAACAAACACCAGCAGAGTTTGCGGCGGCATTAGTTAAGTTGGTGAATGAGGTGAAGGCATGAATCCACGTGTGCTGTATCAAATGTTTCGCGAGGAACTGGAAAGCGAAGGGGTAGGGTCAGATCAGTGGGACGACATTCCTGATCGCGAAAAGATTGCGTGGGGTAAATTGTTCCGACGCCTGCAATCCCAGCACGGCCTGAAAGCGAACATGTCATGAAATACCTCATCACCTTCTTTGCAGGCGCACTCTTCATGTCCGCATGCGTCGTAGCTTCTAACTCTCAGCCTGGTTGGATGTTTCTATTTGGGGTTATAATGGCTTCATGTTTTTGGGTTTCCCGTTCGATCCGCGTCGGACGGGTCGGGGCCGTGACAGTCGGGAGCGGAACTGGCACCACGGCTTCAGAATCGACATTGCACATTCCCGCAAGGGGACGCGTGGCTCTCGGGATGCGCGGCAATTACGAACCTGCTATCCACGAGCCTACAGGTTCCCGGCCTCAGCTTCATTCGCGCGAACGTTTGAGAACTAGTACCGATGAACCAAAGGCGAGAAGAGCGCCAACAAAACATTGCAACCAAACTAAAAAAGAAGTACAATCTGCCATGCTTCGTCCGATTCAACAAGATCTTCTATCAGCCTTGGTCAATCTAAAAGTCCCCTATGCCGACGCATACCGCGCGGCCCTCGCAAACACTTCCGCCTCATTCGACGAAGCCTTTAAGGTTGCGCTGGCAGATTTGAATGCAGGTAAGTCGAGGGCGGCGGCGTGAAGATGCTGGAGAGATTTCTGTCCATTGTCACAATTGCCCTTTTTCTCAACATGCTCTTGCTTATTCCGCGCTACGGACAAACCATTGCGATAGTTGGTGCGTTTTTCATGGGCCGTGCATTTGGATGGCGTCCGATTTCGTTTGGTCAGCTTCAGAGCGCGAACGCGGACCATGTCAACCCACGAGAGACAGACGAGAGGAGCGCCAAAACAAAATGAAACTAGCAATCTTCTTACTAGCCTCACTCTGCTACGCCCAACCAACCATTTCTCCCTCATCTAAAACACTCGGACCTGGAGAATCAGTTACATTTCACGCGACGGCCGGCAGACCTTATTGGTTGAGAAGTGGAACCTTTGTAGCAGGCGTGACATTCAACTGTCCGATAGGCACTATGGATTGCACGTTCGTGGCTCCAGGAAGCATTGCAAACTCAATCGTTACAGGCGTAACCCTGTACGACGCAAACAACTTCACGCTTCCACCAGCACAGGCGACCGTGAATCTCACACCGCAGCCGTCATGTACGTGTCCGGCTGGCCCCAAGGGAGACACCGGACCAATCGGATTAACAGGGGCACAAGGAAACAAGGGGGACAAAGGCGATACAGGACAACAGGGTCTTCAGGGTCCAATAGGTCCGCAGGGGTTAGCCGGTGTGGGCAGTGGTGTCGGTACCGGCAACGGCGATTACTTGGTTAAATTCCTAACGAATCCCAACGCACCCGGTTTATGTGCGACCGACATCCGGGAACGAAACGCCTACACCTATGACGACTCGGGTTACCTGTACGTCTGCATGAGGACCAATGAAGCTGATTCGAGCGGAAACTTTAGCACTTATCGCTGGAAGCGATCACCGGTGCCGTTTCTCGTCGCGTGGCCATGATGGACTACAGGGCAGAAAGACTTGCACGACGGCGCGTCCGGCAGACAATACGCTATCGGCATGAGCCGGAGTTTAGGCGCAAAAAGATCCAAGGCAATATAGACAGTCAAGCACGCAAGATTCAAGCCTGCCCAGACTACAAAAATCTAGTCTCCATCCGAAAACGTATCAGCCATCTCCGTACAAAAATATCCGTCTTGTTGGATAAAGTGGCCGGGCTCGAAAAAGAGTTGCTTACGAAGGTGAAGGAGCGAGATCAGTTAGCTAGTGCGTGTAGGACCGTTAAGCCGTCGAGGCGGCAGTCATGAACCCCTTCCAACTCATCCAACGTAGCCCAATCAAGCGCAGACGCCGCAATCCTCAACCGGGCGACGATCCACAACGGCTGGCATGGATTAGGACTCAACCTTGCGTCGTATGCTGGATACGAAGCATGACGTGGCGACCAGGAGACTTGTTCGTCGGCCTCGGCAGCGGATATAAGCCACAATCCAGCCCCACGGAAGCGGCGCACGTCGGAGTACGCGGACTCGGCCAGAAATGCCCCGACAGCGAAGCAATTCCCCTGTGCGGCATCGAGCATCATCGGGAAGGCCCTGAGTCTCACCATAAGCTCGGGAAACGATTCTGGAGTCACCACGGGCTTGACCGTGACGCGGTAATTCAGGAACATAACGAGCGTTACGAGCGGGAGCACGCGGCGTGAAAAGCTTCAGAGCGCGAACGCGAAGTACCTCTACCGATGCGTTGACACCAGAGAGGAGCGCGAACCAACCTAAAATGATCGTAACTTTCAATCGAGACTACTACGCACCTGGATCAGATTCTCCTTTACATAGAGCAGGCGTTACAAGAGAGATGCCTGAAGCAGCCGCGTTAATTTTGATTGACCTGAAGTTTGCAAAGCCTGCATTTGATGCTTGGGGGAGGCGGTAATGGACATCGACGGCGCAATCATCCTGCTTCTGCTCGGATTCATCGCAGGTGTCCCAACTGGCATGCTGATCCGTGATTTGATGCTTCATTTGCGCGAACGCAAGGTGTCTCAGCCGACGAGCGCGAACGAGAAGAGCGCCAAAACATAGATGACCTTCGGATCTCTCTTCAGTGGAATCGGTGGCTTGGACCTAGGGCTGGAGCGTTCTGGAATGGAGTGCTGTTGGCAAGTCGAGATAGATCCATTTTGCACCAAGGTTTTAGAGAAGCACTGGCCGGGAGTAAAACGATATGGCGACATCAAAACCGTTACAGGAAGAGAGCTTGCCGACGTCGATCTCATCTGCGGAGGATTCCCCTGTCAAGATCTTTCACAGGCCGGTAAACGAGCCGGTATCGAGGGAACTCGCTCGGGCCTTTGGTTTGAATTCGCCCGCATCCTTGGGGTTGTTCGACCCCGATACGTGGTTATTGAAAACGTCCCAGGCTTGCTTGATAGACGGGCAATGCCAAGAGTTATCGGAGAATTGGCCAGACTCGGGTATGTGGGATGCTGGCGCTGCTTTCGAGCTTCAGAGTTCGGGGCAAGCCATCTTAGAAAACGAGTCTTCATTGTGGCCTACCGCAGTAGCGAAGGACGATGGCAAGACTCCGGAAGCACACTTGGCGATGAAGCAGAGAATGGGGGAACGAGACGGAACGGGCGCGAATCGGACGGCGATAACTTCACTTGCGGTGAAGGTTCAGAAATGGCCGACGCCGCACGGGGAGGACGGCGAGAGTTGCGGCAACCATCCGAACTCGCAGGGCGACAGCCTGACGGGAGCAACGAAGCTCTGGACTACTCCGCAAGCGCACGATTCGACACCGGGCAACCCGGACAGAGTGAACAGATTTGGGACGGAGCACGGCGGCCGAAACCTAACGACGGACGATGTGACGCTCTGGCAGACTCCGCACGGAATGAGCAACACGGACTTTCGGGGGAAAGTGGGTGGATGCGGCGGCGGGGAGTTTGCGAAGCAGGCAAATCAATGGCAGACACCAGCGACGGATTCATTTCGCAGCCGCGGCGGGGATCGAAAGGACGAGATGGGAATTGAAGTTCAGCGGTGTAGGTACTGCGCTACCTACCCGCTAGCTGAGCTGCAAGAGCGGCGGCTTTGTCAGCGACCGTTTTGGCGAAGACGAGATTTTTTTGCCGCAACGCATCCTCCGCCTGACGAACGAATCGCTTCGCGTAATCGTACTGCGTGCGCGCGTCGGCGTTGAGCGTTCGATAGTCGACGCGATTCAGATCGGTCGTCGCGCGCGTCAGCGTCGAGCGGATCCCGCGTTCGACGTCTCCCTCTTCACCAG